>Ga0233425_10001710_pt1 | contig 47203 bp, 43 predicted proteins | sample Watercolumn_Towu_2_FD_181712 | JGI IMG/M metagenome (GOLD analysis project Ga0233425, IMG submission 181712) | Freshwater microbial communities from Lake Towuti, South Sulawesi, Indonesia - Watercolumn_Towuti2014_140_MG | ecosystem: Environmental > Aquatic > Freshwater > Lake | place...
TGGATTAAGGATAGCCCAAGAGGAGGAGAGCGGGGGTCTTGTTTTTGGAGTTGTCCAAAGGTTACCCAACGGGATAATCCGGCCAGAATAGCCAATTTAATTAGGAGCAGGGCATACACCTCTGCCGGTTTCCCGCTTGGGTGAAGGCCTGCTTTTGAACCCAGTACGGACATTGGCCCGGCAAAGAAGCTGAGGAGTAAATAGTGGACATACCGGCTTCCGAATGGAAGCCTCTTTCAAAGGTCGACATAGTCGACCGGCTCAAAAACAAGACCCCCGCTCTCCAAGGCATTTATTCTTTGTTAACAGTCTGTGATCCTGGCCTCATTTTTCAAAAAGCTAAAATGATACAAATCATCTAAGAGGAAAGCATGGATTTAAAGACCTTACATTTTCGACACATTTTCATCTTGGTTTCCCAGTTTTTTTCTCTGGTCCCACGGCAGATGGTCCCATTGATGAACCAGCATAAATCCCCGCATTGAAACTCCCAGGCCGGACAATTATTTCTCTCTTCTTCGGGGCAGCTTTGGATAACCCAGCAAGGCTCCGTTCCTTTTCTCGGCTTTTTCAAAGCCAACAGAAACAGGACCTGCCTCTCGATATGCACTGGGATTTTGCGCCAACCCTGTTCATAACTCTCAATGGCCTTACCTGACGTCCCTAAAAGGTGGGACATCTGTTTTTGTGTTTTTCCCAGGAGTACTCGGGCATCGGAAAATTCTTTTTGGGTCATGGCCCATTCCTAGATCAGCGCCCTTGTCCGTACAGGCAGATCTTTATGATTTTCAAAAACTTCAAGAGCACACTCGTTCTTTATTTATCCTTTTTATGATCATCCCACTTATAGTCTATAATTTCAGTCAAAACCCCGTTTAATTTCTTGGGGCGGATAAAGGCGAATTCGCAATCCTGAAAAGGCCGGGCCGTTTCTCCTCGGGAATCGGGAATGAAGGGGTATCCTTTCTCGCTGAGTTCTTTCACTGCGGTTCGGGTGTTATCCACATTGAAACTGATCAGCATGATCCCTTCCCCTTTATTGGCGATAAACTTGGCCACTTCTCCATCAGGCGTGGTCGATTCCATCAGTTCAAACCCCACCTCCCCCACCATGTAACGGGCCACCCGAATCTTTTCCCCATCATCCTCATACTCAAGATCTGGGCCGGTTTTTCCTAAGAAGGGCTCCCAGACCTTCCGCGCATCTGCTAAATCCTTTACCGCGATACAAATATGATCAATTTTGTTGACTTTCATCAGCCTTTTCTCCATATCAAAGATATAATTTTTTAATGACATTAAGCGTGCTGATTGTCAAAACATATTTTTTTAACAGGTGAAACTGTATGAAACCTAAAATGAATTGTCCGGACTATTACCGAATCCATCTAACCCCGAAGGCGGAAATCTACCGCCGGATTTCTGCCTTCCAGGCGGCCTTGGCCAAAGATCATCTGGAAGGCGCTTTAATCCACCAGGATGTTGATTTATTTTATCTCAGTGGAACCATGCAGCAGGCCTTCCTTTTTGTGCCGGTGCAGGGCGAACCGTTGCTTCTGGTCAAAAAAGATTTATCCCGGGCCTTGACCGAGTCGCCTTTAGCCCATATAAGATCCCTGCCGACGATCGGCCAATTGGGCGAGACCATTCTACGCTATGGCTATTCTATTCCGCCCCGTTTAGGTTTGGAAATGGACAGCCTGCCGGTCAGCACCTATAACTTTTTAAAGCAAAAACTCCATTGGAGGGAAGAGCTTGATATCTCGGTGAGACTGCGAAAGATCAGGGCCGTCAAATCCGATTTTGAATTAGCCCAGATGCAAAAATCCGGAGAGATCGGCCGGAGGCTCTACCAGGCCGTCACCAAAATCCTGAAACCCAGCCTGACAGAGATGGAAGTGGCCGGTCGGTTGATCCAAAAAGCCGTCAGTTGGGGGGACATGAACCTCCTCCGGAGCCGGAGTTTCAACAGTGCGGCCTTCAGTTGGCATGTCATCAGCGGAGAATCCGGGTCTTATCAGAGCCGTAACGATGCCCCTTTTGCCGGCCTGGGGCAAAGTCCGGCTTTCCCCATGGGGGCTTCTCAAAAACCGATTAAGACTAACGAGCCCATATTGGTGGATTTCGGGACCTGTTATAACGGCTACCAAACCGATCAAACTCGCATGTTTTCCCTCGGCAAACCGGCAAAGAAGTATTTCAAAGCCCACAAAGCCCTTCAAGAAATTGAGGCCCATCTCTTGGAACATCTTCGCCCGGGGGCCTCAGCCGAATCCCTCTATCGTCTGGCTCTGAAAGAGGCCCAAAAATTAGGCTATGAAGATTCCTTTCTCGGGCCCAAAGGGCAGAAGGTGAAATATGTGGCCCATGGGCTGGGTCTGGAAATTGATGAATTCCCGTTTCTGGCCCAAGGCCATGATTATCCGTTACACGAAGGGATGACCCTGGCCCTGGAATTAAAGATTGTTTTGGAAGACGGGGCCATCGGATTCGAAAATACAGTCGTCATCCGAAAAAACGGCGTGGATAAACTGACCACCGCCGATGAGGCCTTTTCGATCATCTAAGCTTAAACTCTAAGGATCGAACATTTTCTTTTCCTTACCTCATCAGATAGACAAGCAAAGGCGTCAAGGTCAGAGGACTTAAGATCGTACCCAGAAAGACAATGGCCGTCACCAGCGACGGCTCCAGCTTATACTCGGCGGGTACTACGGTGGTGACGACCGCCGCCGGCATGGCGCCTTGAAGCACATTGGGCTGAAGTGCCGCACCCTGCAAGTTATCCAGTTGTGCCAGCAGCAATCCGACCAACGGCCCAAGCAATAGGCCACCGGAATCATAAATAGTCCAAGCAGGGCCTGCTTAATATTCATCCGCCCAAGAGAAGCAATGACCACACTGGCGGTATTTAATGAAGGATCCTTGATTTTCTGCCGTTAAGGGGTGCCGTGAAGCCGGCTAACTTAACGGCTTCAGTTTTTTTAGGGGTTTCGCGGTCTCTGGGGTAGACTTAACAATTGGTTGGCCTTTTCGGCGACATGGAGGGCGTCCCTTTTGGTCGCAAATCTCACTCCTTTGAATTCCCAGAAGTAATCATTATCTATCCGCTTATAGGTCAGCAGCCATTTATAATTTTTAAACAGGAAAGGCTGAGAAGGATTAACTCCCCAGGTTGGATTGACTTTGGTATAGACAAATCCCTGGATACCGAAGGTCTGAATCAAATCGGCGTGATCTTGGTAAACGATCGTCCCTTTACGTTCAATCCAGACCCTATTCCTGTTTCGGTCAATCCCCAAGGACAAAACGGTCTTGCCCCATTTCCGCAAAGGGATCGACGTCAAAAAGAAACATACGGCCGTAATAAATAGAAGCGGAGCATATTGGGCGTCTCTTTTCTCCGCCAGAGCAACCAAGCCGACAAAGAGAAAAAAGCCCCCCGCACACCAGGGAGCGGCGCTAGCGATCCCATACCAGTAAGGGCCTTTCCAGACCTTCTGCCGGACTGCAGGTGGAGAGCCAACCACAGAGTCATTGTATTCCGGATTGTTCTTTTTCATAACGAATAGGTCTCTTACTCAGTGAATTTCTTCCCGTTCATGGCCCTTCACACGAAGGAATCATCTCTTATCAAGAAATAATGTAGAATGGAAAGTAAGGTTATTATTTCATTGAATCCCTTATAAAGATATCTTAAAATCAAATAATAGAAAACAAAAAAATTCCTTCATGACGAGGGGGATACCATGTCCAGATTACTGTTTGTCCCATTACTGCTGATGGCCTTTGCAGGGTGGGCCTTCTCAGCCGACAAAATACCGGCTTCCTCAAAAGGAAAGGTTGAAAGTATTACGGTGACCAAACCCAAAAAGGGCAAGGAAACGCTCTCCGACAAGGCTCTCCGGGCCTCCAATATTCCGCAATGCGAAAACAGGTGTGAAAACAGTTTTAAAAGTTGCCGCGAAAAAGCAGAAAATTCCTTTAAACAACAGCGATGCCAAGAAAGTAAGGTAAAATGCCAGGAAAGATGCCGCCGCCAATATAGCCAATAACTTAACAGTCCCTACTCCACCTTGGCGCGTCTTTTCTCTTTTCTGCATAAACCCCCCAAAAGGCCTTTTTGTCAATGAGCTTACAAGCCCCCCATCATGGTCATGAAGAAGAAAAGTTAAAACAATTATTGCGGGAAGGGGAAGAACGATTTCAGAATATCCTCGAAAGCATCGAAGACGGATACTATGAAGTTGATCTGGCCGGCAACTTTACCTTTTTTAATTCCTCTTTCTGCCGGATCTTAGCCTACTCCAGCGAAGAACTGATGGGGATGAACAACCGGGTCTATATGGATCCCGAAACGGCCAAAAAAGTCTTTCAAGCCTTTCAGGAGGTCTATAAAAGAGGAAATTCTTTAAGAGATCTTGAATATTTCTTTTATACCAAAGACGGCACCCGGAAAACTCTGGAGATCTCGGTCTCTTTAATCATGGACCCGGGGAATAATCCAATCGGCTTTCGGGGCATAGCCCGCGATATTACCCGCCGGAAGGAAATTGAACAGGAACTTAAGCGGATCAATGAAAATCTGGAAGAGATCGTCACCACCCGCACCACCGAACTGGCCCGGACCACCCAATTTTTCGAAGAAATTTTTAACAGTTCTTTGGATGGGATCATCACCACCAACCTGAAGGGGACAATCCTCTACGTTTCACCACGAATCCGGGATATCCTCGGCTATGACCCTAAAGAAGTATTAGGCAGGACTTTCCAGGAGTTCTTTGGCCTGGACCCCGCCGCGGCTAAGGCAAAACTGGAAGAAGTGGTCAATAGGGGGGAAATGAAATCCTATGAATTAGAGACCCCCCAAAAAAACGGGGCAGTCATTGTCCTTAATCTCTCCAGTTCCTTGCTTCGACACGATGATGGTGAAGCCGTCGGCATAACCACTCTTTACCGGGATGTTTCGGAAGAAAAGAAAATGACCGAGGCCTTAGCCCGGGCCAAGGAAAAGGCCGAGGCCGCCAGCCGGGCCAAAAGCCAGTTTCTGGCCAATATGAGTCATGAAATTCGCACCCCTTTAAACGGTATACTAGGTATGGCCGAACTCACGTTGGAATCCGACTTGGAAGGGGAACAGAAACGGCGGATCACCACGATCAAAAAAGAAGCGGATTCATTACTCCATATTGTCAATGAAATACTCGACTTCTCAAAAATTGAGGCCGGAAAATGCGAGATCGAGCAGATCCCCTTTGATCTTAAAAACCTTTTTGAAGATGTGGCAGAAAGTTTTTCCTACCGGATGGTTCAGAAAGGACTGGAATGCCTTTCCCATATTTCTCCCGGTACTCCGGACCGGATTGTCGGAGATCCGGGGCGACTCCGGCAGGTGCTCAGAAATTTGATCGGCAATGCCCTTAAATTTACCCATGAGGGTCAAATCACCATCAAAGTCGAACCGCTTGAAGAATGGGACCAGAAAGTCAAACTGAGGTTTTTAATAAAAGATACAGGGATTGGTATACCTTCTGAAAAGCAAACCCTCATTTTTGAGAGCTTTACTCAGGCCGATGGATCGACCACCCGGCAATACGGTGGGACAGGCCTGGGTCTGACTATTTCCAAACAACTGATAGAACTGATGGGAGGGGAAATCGGCATTGAAAGCGAGCCCGGGAAGGGTTCGACCTTCTGGTTTACGGCATCTTTTCAGAAAAAAGAGACAGTCGCTCCGGCCTCGGATAAGGAAATAGAATTAAGCATGACAAGGGTTCTCGTCGTCATCCCAAACAAGTCCGGCCGCCGGAAGATGGTCCAAACCTTAAAGGGCTGGGGGGCGGATCCTCTTGAAGCCGACAGTCCGACTCAAGCCCTTTCACTCCTCAAGCACTTCCTGGCGATCCAGATTCCGATTAACCTTGTCGTGGGTGACCTCGCCCCGTCGGAGATGAGCTGCTTCGATCTGGCCCAAGAGATGGGCAGGCTAGAATCCCTCAAGACCATCCCGATGATCGTCATCACCGAATTGGGAAATCCCGGAGATGGAAAGATGTGTCGTGATCTGGGTATTGCCGGCTACTTATCCAAGCCTTTTAGCGATGAAAACCTCTTTAGGGCTATACAGACCGTCCTGAACCAGGCGCAAAAAGGACTCGAACCTGAATTGGTGACCAAGCATTCCATCCTCGAAAGACAGAAAAAGGAATCCCGCATCCTTTTGGTCGAAGATTACCCCACGAACCAGGAGATCGCTCTCAGGCACCTTCAACAGGCAGGGTATCAGGTTGATTTGGCCGAAAACGGTCAACAGGCTTTGGAGGCCTTCAAACGCAAGTCCTATGACCTGATCTTCATGGATGTTCAGATGCCCATCATGGATGGTTATCAGGCCACCAAAGCGATCCGAGAGCTTGAATCGGCCTTCATCTCCCTGGAAAATGAAAAGGTTGCACATCAAAAATCGACAGCAGGTATCCCCATCATCGCCATGACGGCTCATGCCATGAAGGAGCACCAAACCCTTTGTCTGGAAGCCGGGATGAATGACTTTATTTCCAAACCCTTGACTAAAAAAACACTCCTGGCTAAGGCCGCTAAGTGGTTAAGCCCGCAAACGGGAACGGCCGGGGGGAGTATGGCGGCTCCCTCCGCCCTGATCCCGGTTCAGCCGGATCAAACAGCAAGAGACGTCCGATCCGGAGAACCGATCGACTTGGAAAAAGCGATTGCTGAATTTGAGGGAGATAAGGACTTTTTGGCCGAGGTTCTCGAAGGATTTTTTACCAACGTGACGAAACAGATAGGCATCCTCCGCCAAGCCCTGTCCGCCGCCGATGCTGAAACGATTAGAAAAGAAGCCCACTCCATCAAAGGCGGGGCCGCCAATCTGACGGCCATGGTCCTCTCCCACATCGCTTTTGAATTGGAGAAGAAAGGAAAAAGTGGAGAACTGCAGGGGGCAGCCCAGCTTATTGATGCCCTCCAAAAGGAATTTGATTCCCTGCAGTGTTATTGGAAAGAACGGCATAAGCAGTAAGAGAATAGGTCCATTTTTTTCATAAGTCCAAATTTGAGGGAAGCCATGAAAATCCTCGTTGTCGATGACGAATTGGTGAGCAGGAAAAAAATGCTCAAAATAATGGAGTCTTTTGGGGAGTGTGTTGCTGCCGAGAGCGGAAAAGAGGCCCTGGAGGCCATGGCCTTGGCTCTCAATAACAACACGACATTCGATCTCATCACTCTGGATATCTCCATGCCCGATATGGACGGAACCGAGGTGTTGTCTAAAATACGTCTCTTAGAAGAGGCCAAAGACTTCCCGAAAGAAAAGAAGGCCAAAGTGATCATGGTGACCTCCCAATCCGATAAAAACACCATCATTACCTGTATCAAAGCCGGTTGCGACAGCTATATTTTAAAACCCTTTGACCGCAGCAGTCTGTCCAAAAAACTGAAAGAAATAGGCCTGGCTGCTCCGGAAGCGGTTCCGGAAGGCTCCAGTCTTCGCCGGATGGTCATGGAAACCATCCAAAGGTTCAATCAAGGGGAAATCAAACTACCGGTCCTCCTTCAAGTTTCAAAAGAAATTGAAACGGTCATGAATGATCCGAACTCCGGCATTAAAGAAGTAGCCGACATATTGGAGAAGGATGGGGTCCTGACGATCAAGATCATCGCGGCGTCCAATTCCGCTCTCTTTTATCGGGGAGGAGAAAAGATAAAGGATTTAAGGACCGCCATATCCCGTATCGGCATCAAAGAGACCCAGAATATTGTCTCGACGATCAGCAGTAAAAGTCTTTATCAGACGGAGAACAAACAATTCAAGGAACTGATTGAGGCCCTTTGGCTTCATTCCCTGGCGTGTGCCAGTTGCTGTCGGGAAATTTCCCTGAAACTGGGGAACCGAAACACCGACAAAATTTTTATGCTGGGATTGATCCATGACATCGGCTGTCTGTTGCTGCTCAAAAGCCTCGGGGATATGACTTCCGAATCCCTGCCTATTAACAAAGAGGATTTATTGGAGAGTTTACAGGAAGTCCATACCAGTTTCGGGGCAGCCATAATGAAGGATTTAGGACTAGGTCCTGAGATTGCCAACAGCCTAGCCGCCTATAAATGGACCAGTTTTAAAAAAGAAACCCCGCAGGAAGCCCTGATCCTCAATCTGGCCGAAAAAATTTCCACGCACCTTACTTTTGGTTTCTTTGAAAAATCGGCCGAATTATCCGGCCTCGAATCGGCCAAAAAATTGGGGTTGGAGGAGAACGCCCTACTGGAAGTGGCCGAATTAGTCTCTCAGGGGATGAATAGCTTAAAGGGGGTATTTGATTGATCGTGACATTTTAACTTTTTGAAAAAGAGGACAGGATATCCTGATATTTTGTGAGTCTCGGGCTTCGTTGTCTCTGGTGGTCTTGTTTTTTGAGCCGGTCGACGTGTCGACCTTTGAGAGAGGCTTCCATTCGGAAGCCGACAGGGCCGGATTACGCTGTTGGGTAACCTTTAGACAACTTCAAAAAAAAGACCCCCTGACGCTTAGCAAATGTTAGAGATAAATCCTCAGATTTTATAGCGTAAGCGACTAAAGGGCTTGAAGAGCCTCTTCGTCCTGTCTAAGAGAAGGCCTTTGCCAGGAGTTCAACGGGGTGGAAGACCTCAACTGGATCGTCTTCCAAATTCCCGTGAATCTGCAAACGGCACCCCGGGCACCCGGTGGCCACCATGTCGGCCTGAGTATCCCTGATCGTTTGAATCTTTTTAGCGGTAATCGCCGAAGCCAATTCCGGGTGGTCCAGTTGAAAAACCCCTCCGCCGCCACAGCAGACCTCGGCCCCTTCCATTTCAATCAGTTCCAGTTCCGGTATACTTCTCAATACATTTCGGGGTTCCTCTTTAATCCCTTGAGTGCGCAGCAGATGGCAGGGATCATGATAGGTTACTTTTCCGGTAAGGGGCTTTAAGTGTTGAGCCAGTTCAAAGCGGGCAAGATATTGGGAGATGTCCAAGACCTTTTGGGCCAGGCGCCGGGCCGCTGCGGCCGCCTTTTCTTCGCCCATTTCCTCCAGGAGCTGTGGGTATTCCCGCTTCAGGGCGGCCCCGCAGGTGGCGCAATCCACTATGACGGCATCCACTTTTTGAGGATCAAAGAGGTCCAGATTGTGACGGATATTTTTTAAGGCCGTGGTCCGGGCCCCGGCCAGACAGATGGGAAAGCCGCAGCACATCTGCTCTTGGGGGATAATCACTTCCACCTCAAGGCGATTCAAGAGACGGATCAAGGACCGACCGACATTTTCAAAAAGGTAATTGGTGGCGCACCCTACAAAATAGAGCACCCGGCCTTTGGGCTGACCAGCGGCAGTGACAACCTCGGGGAACTGATGGATCAGGGGCTTGGCATTCAACCGGGGAATCTTGGCATAGGGAATAGTTCCGGCCCGGCCCCTTTGGGGCAAAAGGAGGCGCAGGGGATTTTCCAGGGTCCGGCCCCAGAACATCATGAAAGGTAAAAGGTGACTGCTTGACAGCAGGTGGAAAACGGCCCGTTTTTCCCAGGAGACTCCGAAGGTCTTGATCAGTTCGGCCCGCATGGATTTCATGATCCGGTCCAACTTTACGCCGCTGGGGCAGGTGACCGAACAGGTCTCGCAGAGCAGGCAGGTCCCCAACAGACGACCGAAGTGATCCGAAGCCTCTAATTGTCCTTCCAGGACCTTCTTGATCAGTTGAATCTTGCCTCGCGGGGAGGCCCCTTCAAAACAGAGTTGGCGATAAACCGGGCAACTGTTCAAGCATAAACCGCAGCGGATACAATGATAGACCTGTTCTTTCAACTCAGGAGAGATGATCATTATTCCCAGTCCAGAAAACTGCCCGGGTTCAGGATTCCCTGGGGATCAAAGGCCTTTTTTATGGTCCGCATCACCCTGAGGCTGGGGGTACTTAACTGCTGGGGGAGATACTTGGCCTTGGAGATACCGATGCCGTGTTCTCCCGAAAGGGTCCCGCCTACGGACAGGGCATAGGCGACGATTTCATCCATCGATTTTTCCACCCTGGCCAGTTCCCGGGCATCCCGTTGATCAAAGAGGATCAAGGGGTGCAGGTTGCCGTCTCCGGCATGGGCCAGGACGGCGACCTGGACCTGATTGCGGGCACAGATTTCTTTGACCTTATTGATCGTGGTCGTCAGGACACTCACCGGCACCGTGGCATCTTCGATCAGGCAAGAGGGACGCAACCGGGCCACGGCCCCGAAGGCCGACCGGCGGGCCGTCCAGAGCTGCTCGTTTTCTTTTTCCGAAGCGGAGACCCGTATCTCCCGGGCACCCTGTGCTTTACAAAACTCGGCCACCTGGGCGGCCTGTCTCTCCACGTTTTCCATGTCCCCGTCCACATCGATGAGCAGGATGGCCTCGGCATCCAGGGGCAGCCCCAGGTGGGCCGATTCTTCCAGGGCCTTGATGATCATCCGGTCCATCAGCTCCAAGGTGGCCGGGATGATACCGGCAGCAATGATGTTGGAGACCGTATCACCGGCCGCCTCGATACTGTCATAAATAACCTGGAGGGTCCGTTTGGTTTTCGGTTTGGGCAGCAGGCGAACAGTGATGCGGGTCACCAGGGCCAGGGTCCCTTCGGAACCGCAGATCAAGCGGGTCAAATCATAACCGGTCACATCTTTGGCCGTAATGGTCCCGGTGTTCATCACTTCTCCGGAAGGCAGGACGATTTCCAGGCCCAGGAGATAATCGCGAGTGACCCCGTATTTAACGCCCCGCATCCCGCCCGAGTTCATGGCCACAGCCCCGCCCATGGTGGCCACAGTGGCGCTGCCCGGATCGGGGGGATAAAAAAGGCCGAGCCGTTCCACGGCCTTTTGCAGGTCGGAAATAATCACACCCGGCTCAACCACGGCAAAGCGATTGGCCCTGTTAATTTCCAGGATGCGGTTCATCATGGAAAAACAGATGACGATTCCGCCTTTTTTAGCCAGGGCCTCGGCCCCCAGACCGGAGCCCGATCCCCGCGGTGTAATAAAAAGATTATTCGCTGCAGCCAGCATGACCAGGGCGGCTGTTTCCTTGGTGGTCTTGGGAAAGACAACGGCCTCGGGAAGGAATTCGTAAATGCAGGCATCATAGCTGTAGGTCAGCAGGTCTTCCTTGGCGGTTTTGCACCGCTCCGGCCCGAAGATGTTCGTTAGGTCTTTCAGGATTTCTGGTGAGGGCATTGTTTCCCCTTATTTATAAAACAGCGACGGAAGAAAAGTCGTTAACGGCGGCCAATAACAGGCGATAAAAAGGCCTGCTATGGCCACAGCTACCAGCGGTAAGACCGCCCGGGAGACTTGTCCCAAGGAGAGACCGCTGATCCCGCAACTCACAAAGAGGCAGATGCCTACCGGCGGGGTCAGCATGCCGATAGCTAGGTTGACAACCATAAGGACGCCGAACTGAATGGAGTCGACCCCCATCAGAGGAGTGAGAGCGGCCAGGACCGGCACCAATAGGATCAAAGCGGCCGTCGTTTCCATGATACAGCCGACGATCAACAACCCGAACATCACTAATAGCAAAAGGGCCCAAGGCGGCAGGGCCAAAGAGGTGATAAAATTCTGGACCAGCATGGGCGTCTGTTGCATGGCCAGGAGCCAGGTGAAGACCTTGGCCATGGCGATGATAAACAAGATGGTGGCGGCGACAATCTGAGACCGAATGACGAGGCTTGGAAGATCTTTCCACGACAATTGTCGATTGATAATCACCGCTACAAAGAGGGCATAAAAAACGGCTAGGGCGGCCGCTTCGGTGACCGTAACCAGCCCTGATAGGATTCCCCCCAGAACGATGACCGGTGCCCCCAGGGACCAAATCGCTTCTTTGAAGGAAATCCAGACCTGTTTCAGAGAAAAAGTATGGCGAGTCCCCCACTGATGCCGCCAGGCCTTCCAGATGGATACCCCCATAAAACTGAATCCGAAGAGAATCCCCACCAGCATCCCCCCGGCGAAGAGTTTGGCGATAGAGACGTTGGTCAAAAAACCGAAGATGACCATAGGGATGGAAGGCGGGATGATCACTCCGATGGACCCGCCCGCCGCCACCAGGGCGGCAGAGAAGGCCGGCGGATATCCCTGGCGGATCATGGCCGGGATGGCCACGGCACCCAGAGCAGCCGTGTCGGCAGCCGCTGAACCGGAGATGCCGGCAAAAAACATGGAGGCCACTACTACCGCACAGGCCAGCCCGCCGGGGACCCAGCCCACCAAGCTGTCTGAAAAATCGATCAGTTGACGGGAAATACCGCCGCTCTCCATGATCGACCCGGCCAGCATAAAAAGAGGGACGGCCAGGAGGTCGAAAGAATCCACCCCGGCAAAAAGGAGTTGAATAATCGTCTGCCCCAGGGCCGACAAGGGAATGCTGGTGGGAAAGATCCCGGGCGTCAGCATTAGGCTGAAAGCAGGCAGGCCGATGGATAAAGCAATCGGCAGCCCTAAGGCAATTAACACAAACATCAATCCGAAGAGCAAAACCACGATCATGGTTTTCGGCTTTCCGCTGCCTTAAAAATATCGGCGAGAATGTGAACGATAAAAATGGCTGCGCCAACAGGGATCACTACAAAAGGGATCGACATGGGCAGCGGCAGCGAAGACCAGCGCTGATCCCAGGTCTTGAACGTATAGACCGTTCCAAACCAGGCAATGAGGGTGAAACAACCCAGGGTCAAGATCTGCAATCCAATGACTATAACTTTCTGAAAGGTTGGACCGAGTCGGTGACCGATTCCCTTAAGCCCGATAAAACTGGCCTGTTTATAGGCCACGGAACCACCGAGAAAAGTGATGACCACCAGCAGATAGCGGCTTATCTCCTCGGACCATCCCAGGGAAGCACCGGCATACCGGAAAAGGACCTGGGCAAATAAAATTAGGCAAATACCCGCTCCTAAAACAAAAAGGCCTTTTTCCACCCAGGCATTAAGGGCCTTACTGAAATCCTGGAGCTTGTCCATGGAATTATTTCACCGTCTGTTTGATCTGTTCCAGGAGTTTTTGGGTATCACCGGAGGCGGAGTTGATCACCGAAACCGTGGCCTTGCGAAATGCATTAAGATCCGGCTTCTCCTCCACCTGCATTCCGGAGGTCTTCAATTCAGCCAACTGCTTGGACTCATTATTACGGATAAAGTTCCGCCCGTAAAGGGCCGCCGCCCGGGCGCTTTCTTGGATGACTTTGCGTTCCTGGGGAGAAAGACTGTCTATAAAATTCTTATTAGCGACGAAAACCAGGGCGGAATAGACATGACGGGTCAGACTGAGATACTTTTGTCCGGCTTCAATTAATTTTGCCGCATAAATGACCGCAATGGGATTTTCCTGGCCGTCAATCACACCTTGCTGCAGTTGCGTAAAAATCGGCCAAGCCATGGGAGTGGGATTGGCCCCGATGGCCCGCCAGATGGCCAGATGGGTTGGGGCCTCCATGGTTCGAATCTTAAGCCCCTTTACATCGTCGGGTGTCTTTATAGGGCGTTTGGAATTAGTGATGTTGCGAAAGCCGTTGTCCAGGTAGGCCAGGGCTACAAACCCTGATTTAGTAAAGCGTTTAGCCAGCTCCTGTCCCACAGGCCCGTCCAGAACTTTATCGGCCGCCTCATAAGAAGGAAAGACAAAAGGCATCTCCAGGGCCTTGATCTCCGGCACAAAGGCCTCCACAGGCCCGGTGGTGCAGACGGACATTTGGGTGGTCCCTAACTGAATTTGCTGGAGCACCTGGGTCTCACTGCCCAAGGCCCCTGAATGGTGGACTACTACATTAAATTTTCCGGGCAGGGCCTTTTCCACACTTTCCTTGAACCACATGGCCGCCCTATTGTGGACCAGGTCCGGTGCGGTGACCGTGGCTATATTGATCTGGATCTTGGCCTGAGCCGAGACGCCCCAAGTAAAAATAAGTAAGCCGACAACCAGTATCATTATCCGATAACGCATAAGATTCCCTCCTTGGTCAAAAAAACTGGTGATAATTTGTTGGTGCTGTTAAAAATAACGGAATAATCCAAAAGCCGGACAAAAACCAAGCCTGTCAAACAACAGGCCTCCAATTTCTTTCCAACCAGAAACTTATTGATTTGTTTGAATTATTATTGGTAGCTTTGTTTTTATACTACCTCACAAAGGCCATGTCAAGAATTAAGCCTTCAAGCTTGCGATACTATAGGCCGAATTTAGAGAAAAAGAAAGTTTGGAGTTATAGGATTAAGATGTGGAACAAGAAGTCGTTTAATAAAATTTTATCCCCGGCAGATTCAAGGAAGCTGTAGGTTAGGTTACGATCAAAGGGAGTTACCTGACAATTATGATGTCTTTATGATAAAACGCCAGGGAGCCCACTGAGCACCCTGACTACAAATTTGATGCCGAAAGAATCTAAATTCCAAATATGTTTGGCTAAAATTTCATTCCCGGCAGGTTCAGAGAAGCCGTATTGCCGCCGTCCACCGGCAAGGCCTGACCGGTGATGTAGCTGGCCTCATCGCTGGCCAGAAAAAGGATGGCGGCGGCCACTTCTTCCGGTCGGCCGTAACGCCGGAGTTCACAGCGGCTGCCCAGTTTATCCTCTTTGCCCTTGGCCCGGGCCAGATCAAAGACCGGTTTGGTCATTCCCGTTTCAATCAATCCCGGGCAGACGGCATTGACCCGAATATTGAATTCTCCCAAGTCACAGGCGGAGGTCTGGGTAAAATTAATCAGGGCGGCCTTACTGGCGCTATAGGCATTGCCTCCGGCCCCGGAACGAATCCCGGCGACGGAAGCAGTGTTGACGATGGCCCCAGTGCGGCGTTCCTGCATGGAGGAGGCGGCATATTTGGTTGTATATACGGCACCTAGGACATTAACGGCATAAACCTTCTGCCAGTCCGCTCCATCCTGATCAGCCGGACCGCACATCTGTCCGGTGATTCCGGCATTGTTGCAGATAATATCTATGGCGGAATAGGTCTGGAGGGCCAAAAGGATCAGTTCCCTGACCTCTTCTTCCTCGGCCATATTGGTTTGGCGAAAGATCCCCTCCCCGCCTTGTTTTTGGACGAGTTCGAAAGTTTCCTTCAATTCGGTTTCCTGGAGATCGGCCAGAACCAGTTTGGCCCCTTCTTGGGCAAAGAGGATGGCTGTAGCTCGACCGATGCCGCTGGCGGCACCGGTAATCAAGGCCACTTTCCCCTCCAGACGACCTGGATTATTGTCTATCATAATGCGGTCCTATTAAACGAAGCCTCATTTCTGGCTAAGGGGTATAGGGATATTCTTTTGTATCCGGTCTTCTGCCTTTTGCTCCTGGCGCATATTGGTCTTGCTTAACGCCTCCCGATCCCCACCGCTCATCCCGGCTATATACCTTACCAGCTTTTTCCGGGATTCAATATCATACTGGGAGGTGATGGCAATCTGTTCCATAATCGGCGACCCGCCGCCATGATAACTGCCGATTTGATGGATACCACCGGTGGCGGAGCAGAGCCCATCACCCAGATAACGCCAAAACTGGGCTTGATCTTCCACCGACATTTTCGGATTTCTTTTGGTGTATTTCTCAAGAAGGTCTTTTAGCTCCGGGTTGACGAAATCTTTCTCGTGGGGGAAGGTGGCGACCACGCCGCCGGCCAGGTCGCAAAGGATTTCCGCTTCCCGGAAGACAGCTTCCCCGGAAAGGCATCGCCCCACATTACAATAGATCGAATTGGGAATATAAGAACCGGGACCATAGGGGACAAAACCCATGCCAGGGATATAGACTTCCGGTTTTCCGAGATCCGAGGCGGTATATCCGGCCGCATATCCCAATTCAGTCACCATGATAACTTCAGCCAGTTTTTCCCGCACATGGGAGGCCTTGTGAATATTATTGACCTCGGCTGCCAGGGCCGCCGCACCCAAGAGGACATCCCCTATAGCCGGTTTGCACCCTGAATAGGAATGGCGGTGAAAGAGGGCGAAAAGCAAAGCCAGGACTCCTCCATGAGCCCACTCGCCAGCCAGGAACACTCGGTCCCAGGGGACAAAACAATCCTCAAAGATTAGATACGAATCGGTCAATCCCGGCATGAAGCCCCGTTTAAAGAATTCTCTTTTGCGGAGATTATGGATCGTTACCACTTGTTTCAAGCCATCCCAGTCCGCCGGGATGGCAAAGGCCACGGCGTAATCTTTATCTTCAGGGCGAAGGGCCCGGGTCGGGACCACCAGGATCTCATCGGCCACGGAGGCCTCGGAGATATGCAGTTTGCAGCCGCTGACCACGATCCCGTCAGAGCGCCTTTCTTTAATCCGCAGATACGCATCCGGGTTGGGTTGTTCGGCCGGGCGGAGCAGCCGGTCTCCCTTAACATCCGTCTGGGCACAACATCCCACTAAATCTTCCGTCTGAAACCGAGCCAGCCACTTTTTAAAATATTCATGATACTGAGTAGCCCCATTATTCATTTTATCGGCTTCATAGGAAACATTGTAAACCGCATTGGTAGCGTCGATTCCCATGCAACGCTGGATGCAGCCTCCCACCTTTTGGCAAAGCATTCGGGTCATGTCCTGTTTCTTGTGGAGGTCATCGGTATTCTGATGGATATGGGTAAACCGATTGATCCGCTCACCGGTAAGGTGGGAGATGGCCGTGCACAAGGTCTGATTCTCCGGCTTGCCTGCCTCGTCAAAGGTTGTTCCCATGGTATTAAGACACTCCTGCTGCAACTCATCGGTGCGATCGATCAACTGGCCGTCAAAAAAAAGGTTCCGTTTCATTTTGGCTAAACCGTGAATATATTGTTCTTTCGTTCGCATGGCTCCACCTCAATAAAGTTTTTAATATGGGTAAATTTTTTTATAATTTATTATTATATAACAATTGTTTTTTTTATAAAATACAATTAACACAAAAAAAGTCAATAAAATTTTATATGTAATATTGGAATTTTTAGTTAATGATCTTACAACAACTCGTTTACCTTGGAAAACAGAAGGGATTCTTGATCAGGGGAAAGAAATCCTCAGACAAGAGGCGGACACCTCTCTCCTAACGATCCCCGATCTGTCCCTAGGCGTTCCTTTTTATCGGGAACGAAATAAATAAATTGACTTCCCCTCAAGGGAGGGGACAAAAAAGAGTCCCCCTTCTCCAGTGGCGGGAGAAGATTGGGGAGAGGGAGATGTAAACTTAATTATGACCTTTACTAGAGATGGTTATTAGGATTTTCGGAGATAAAATTTTGAAAAACAGGTGTTCGCTAAAGAAGGCGGCCACCATCTGCAACCCCTTCAATTTCCGGCGTGTTCCGGCTGTTTTGTTTTCCTACTTTGGAGTGGCGGTCATCACTGCTCGATTACGACCTTCTTTTTTAGCTTCATAAAGGGCCTTGTCGGCCCTTTTAATTAATAGTTCCGGTTTGTCGTCCTGAACGGCCTCGGCGATCCCAATAGAAAGGGTGATCTTAATATCATTCCCATCCAAAAGAAAGCGGGCGTCCTCCATAATGCGGCACAGTTTCCAACCTATTTCAACAGCCTCTTCGGCCGGCAATTTAACGAGGATCAAGGAAAATTCGTCACCGCCAAGGCGGGCGATGAAATCACTCTCCCGAATACTGGTCTTTAATTTAAAGGCGACCCCTTTTAGAATCCGATCCCCGGCCAAATGGCCGTAGGTATCATTGATGGTTTTAAAATGATCCACATCGATCATGAGCAAGGCAAATGGGTCATTATAACGATTGCGGAGTCGGATCATTTCATCCAGTTTTTCTTCAAAATAGGCCCTATTAGCAATCTGGGTCAAGACGTCGATCCGGACCGCTGTCTTTAAACTTTCGATCTGTTGGCGCTGTTCCTCTAGACTGCCCTTAGAGCGGGCCAATTCCGACTTGAGGGTGGAATTGCTTGAAATCATCCGGTCAATTTCCCTCAAGAGAAGCTTATGGACATCACTTAGATCCGAAGGGAGTTTCATATCATCTATCGTTGAACGGACGTCACCCAAGGTTGTTGACGAATTATCAGCCGCTTGTCCGGTCCGTTGGATCAGCCCGGCCAGATTCAGCAGGATAGTGCGGATCATCTGGGCAGATTCAACAATTTGCTGTTCACGAGGATCTACCGACTGGGGAGGTTCGGTTTTGGGCCCTGCCAAAACCTCCTCTACTTTCGGTTTCCCCTTAGTTTTTTCTTTTTTCTGAAAAAGACGCCCCAACCCGGAGAAGAGACCGGCTAGGGTCTTAAACAAATCACCGACAAAGCGGAAATTAAAGTGCTTAAAAAAGGCCGGCAGGAAAAGGCCGATTATGATTCCCCCAATAACCAATAATAAGGCGGAAGTATTATCCATCTCTCAATCCTTGTGTGACGTCCTAAAACAGATTCTTCTTCCCACTTCAAGGGAGCTTATAGAATAATAAGATATCGGAAGAATAGGGTCAAGAATTAAAAAGGCTGTAATAGTCCATTGACTAACCTAAGATAACTATAGTATTAAATAAACAGTAAAACGTCAAAATAAGGAATTGGCCGATATGACAGAATTATTAAAAACAAATCCCCTTTTTAGCGGATTGGATGAGGCCGGTCTGATTAAAGTTAGAGGAATTTCCGCCCTGACCACCTATAAAAAAGGAAATATCCTTTTTGCTCAAGGCGATGAAGCCCATGGTTTTTATCTGGTGATTTCCGGGAAGATTAAGATATATCGAATGTCTCCTCAAGGTCAGGAATATATTATGCGAATCGTTGGGCCCGGGGAGACGATTGCCGAGGCGGCCGTTTTTTCCGGAAAAACCTATCCGGCCTCCGCCGAGGCCTTGGAAGAAAGCAGACTCTATTACCTTAAAAAATCCGACTTCCTCTATCTTATCCAAGAAAGCCCCCAACTGGCCCTCAACATGATGACGGGCCTTTCCTTGTTATTAAGACAATTGGCCCAACAGGTAGAAGACCTTTCCCTAAAGGAAGTCTCGGCCCGCCTAGCCCGTTATCTACTTGATGAGGCCCTTAAAGTCATACCTGTTCCTTCTAACGGCCTGAAAATTCCCCTGGAAATGAAAAAAGGCTTGCTGGCCAGCCGATTAGGAACGATCGGGGAAACCTTGTCTCGTACCTTGGCCAAAATGAAACAAAAAGAAATTATTCAAATAAATAAAAAAATTATCACCCTAAAAAACATTGAAGCCCTAAAAGAAATCGCCGAGGGTTTAAAACTTTAAAGGAGAAAGGGTTTGGATCTGGTCTTTTTAGGAACCGGGGCGGCCTGGGGGGTCCCGGAGGCTGGGTGTCCTTGTCAAATATGTCAGAAAATGAGGGACTTAAAAGAAGAGAGGCTGCGAAGCGCTTATCTTCTCAAAGGTCCGGAAACGATCCTTATCGATTGCGGACCGGATATTCGCCGTCAATTATCCGGATTGGATCTTGATAAACTGGATGCCATTTTAATCAGTCATGAACACGCCGATCATTATTTGGGACTGGACGATATTTTAGCCTTTCGCCGCCGTTTGCCTAAGGAAGAATGGCAGCCTATTCCGACTTATGCGACCGAGGAAGCCTGGGCCATTATCAAAAAAACCTTCGGCTATTTATGTCAATCCCTTCTTGATCCCAGGATCGCCAAACCCGGGGAACGGTTAGTGGGCCTAAAAACATCCGTTTACCCTTTTAAGACCTTCCATGGGGAATCGGCCTCCGGTTCGGTGGGATTTATTGTTGAAGAAGAACAGAATGGCCAACATCATAAGTTAGTCTATACTTCCGATTTTTTTGACCTCCCCTTTGACGAACTCCGTTTACAAGGGCCGGACGTGTTGATTATTCAGTGCCATTGGGTGAATGAACCCCTCGTCAATCGGGCCAATTGTCTGAGCCTGGAAAGAGGTTTGGATTTTATCAAGAATTGGAAGCCCAAAGGAACCGTCTTCCTAACCCATATTTCCGAAGCCTATCCCTTGGAAGGAGATTCGTTGAATAGGGCGCTGAAAAAGTTAGCCCCCCGAAAACCGCTGGAAGATCCGAAAACACTGTTGCCCTATCTGCTGCCTACCTGCCAGACTGAATGGCAGGCCCTGGCCGAACAAGTGTTTCAGGACCATAACCTGCCCTTTAAAGTTATCGTGGCCTCTGACGGCTTAGAGGTCGGCCTTTGGTGAGAGCAAAAAGAAACGAACCCTAATATCGGAGGAAATATGCTTTTCCCGGATTACCGCCCCAGGAGACTTAGACAGAATGAAGCCTTTCGAAAGATGATCAGGGAGACATCTTTTTCAATCGACAATTTGATCTACCCTCTTTTTGTCGTTACAGGAAAGGGAATTCGTCGGCCGATCCCTTCCATGCCCGGCATTTTTCAACTATCCATCGATGAACTCCTTAAAGAGGCCCGGGAGGTCAAAGCCTTGGGGATTCCGGCGGTTATCCTTTTTGGGATCCCCGACAAAAAAGACCAGAAGGCCTCCGGGGCCTATGATCCCAATGGGATTATCCAGAGGGCCATGAAAGCCTTAAAAGAAAAAATACCGGACCTTATGGTGATCGGCGATGTCTGTCTGTGCGAATACATGAGTCATGGTCATTGCGGGATTATTCAGGGACAGGATGTGGATAATGACGCCACCTTGGAGCTTTTGGCCCAAACGGCCCTGTCCCAAGCCAAAGCCGGAGCGGACATGGTCGCCCCCAGCGACATGATGGACGGACGAGTGGCTGAAATCCGCCAGGTCCTGGATGAAAACGGGTTTGAGACCCTTCCGATCATGGCCTATTCCGCCAAATATGCCTCAGCCTTTTACGGTCCTTTCCGGGAAGCGGCCGAGTCCGCTCCGAAATTTGGAGACCGGAAGACGTATCAAATGGATCCGGCTAATGCCCGGGAAGCAATTCGAGAGGTCTCTTTGGACGTTGAAGAGGGGGCGGACATAATTATGGTCAAGCCTGCCTTGCCCTATTTGGATATTATCTGCCGGGTTCGAGAAGAATTCGATCTACCGATCGCCGCTTATAATGTTAGCGGTGAATACGCTATGATCAAGGCAGCGGCAAAAGAAGGATGGGTGGATGAAAACAAGGTGATCATGGAAACATTACTTTCCATCCGGAGGGCCGGAGCCGATCTAATTTTGACCTATTTTGCCAAACAAGCCGCAGAATTATTAAAGAACGCCCGATGACCATCAAAAAAGGGGCCGCTTCTTTCTATGGATAATCAAATCCGAAAAGACCACCCGTCCTCCCTCAAAGTACCGGAGATCCGCCTAGTGGCCTGGGAAGTCACCCGGCAATGTAACCTCTCTTGTCTGCATTGTCGCGCCTCGGCTGAATGTGGACCCTATCCGGATGAATTCAGTACCGACGAAGCCCTTTCGCTCTTAGAACAGATACGAGAGGTCGGTCAGCCGGTGGTCATTTTGACCGGAGGAGAACCCCTTCTCAGATCGGACATCTTTGATCTGGCCGCTCATGGCCATGCTCTGGGCCTTCGTATGGTTATGGCGGTGAACGGAACCCTCTTAACAGGAGAGAGTGCCCGTAAGTTGAAGTCAGCCGGGATTCAAAGAATCAGCATTAGTATGGACGGAGCTACGCCCGAAAGCCATGACTTTTTTCGCCAGGTTGAAGGGGCTTTTGACGGAATTATTCAGGGCGTCGAGGCCGCCCGATCGGCGGATCTGGAATTCCAGATTAATACGACGGTGACGAGATACAACCTTCAAGATCTGATCCGGATCCAGGAGAAGGTTTTGGAAATGGGGGCTCAGGCCCACCATATCTTTATGCTCGTCCCCACCGGCCGAGGACGGGCCTTGAATGATCAGACCATATCGGCCGAGGAATACGAAAAAACCTTGACCTGGTTGGTTAAACGAAAAGAAGAGATTCCTCTAGTCATTAAGGCCACCTGTGCCCCTCATTATTACCGTATCCTGAGGGAGGTCGCCCATGAGGAAGGCAAAGAGGTCACCTTTAAATCCCACGGCTTAGACGCCGTCACCCGTGGCTGCCTGGGAGGGACGGGATTTTGCTTCATCTCCCACAGGGGAAAAGTCCAGCCTTGCGGATATCTGGAAGTGGATTCCGGAGATCTACGCAAACAGCGTTTTAAGGACATATGGGAATCCTCTCCTGTTTTCCAGTCTTTAAGGGACCGCTCCCGCTTTTCAGGAAAGTGCGGACAATGCGAATACTTCCGGGTTTGTGGCGGCTGCCGGGCCCGGGCTTTTGAAGCCACCGGGAATTATCTCTCCGAAGAACCCCTTTGTACTTATCAACCTCAAAAACAAATGAGAGGCCAATCTCACAAGGACCACTAATCTTGGCTAAGTCAACGAAGGAACAGAAAAAAAAATCGATTCGGATCCAGAAGGGGCCTTTGCTTTCTAATGAAACCCTTTATGAGCTGGATCGAACCGACCGAACTATCCTCAATGAAATCCAATCGTATTTTCCCCTCAAGGCCAGACCTTATCAAGAGATTGCTCAAAGATTGGGACTCACCGAAAAAGAAGTCCTTTCTAGGGTCAAAGGCATGGCCCGGGGAGGGATCATTAGAAGGATAGGAGCGAATTTTAATTCCCGGAAACTGGGATTCTTTAGCACCCTTTGCGCCGCCAGAGTTCCCCAGGAAAGGCTTCCCCGATTTATTGAAGTCGTCAACCGCTATGTCGGGGTCACCCACAATTATGAGAGAAATGGAGAGTATAATATCTGGTTTACCTTTATCGCCGAAACCCCGGAAAACGTCGAGGCCGCATTGGAAGATATTAAAGGTCAGACAGGGATTGAGGATCTGATCAGCCTACCGGCGGAAAACATTTTTAAAATTCAGGTTGATTTCGAATTTGCCGGTCAATAATGACGGCGGATGAATGAATTAGACTTCAGGGAAAGGATATGGAAAAATATTATCAAGACCGGATTGAACCGGAAGTTGAAGTAATCCATGCCGAGGAGCACCGGTCCTCTTCGGTCAAACAAAACGAAGCAAACCGATGGTCCTTTTTAAAAAAGAGGGGCTTGATCCCATATTCTCTGGCCGGGTTGGGCATATTGGTATTAGGTTTGATGGTAGCCGCAGGTTTTTTTTCTGGAAAGAAGCCTGAAGAGTCGCCTGAATTTAAGGCGTTGAAAGAAGAGGTCAAGAAGTTAAGCGCCCAAACAGACCCTTTAAAAAATGAAATCCAAACCCTGAGAGCGGAACAAAAGGTCCAACAAGAACAACTGACCGTCCTGAAAGAAAAAGTGGCAGTTTTAACCAAAAAACCTGAAGGACGGGGAACCCATTCTGCCCCCAAAAAATTAATCAGCTATAAGATAAAAAAAGGAGATACGATTCAATCCATCGCCCAAAAATATCAGGTCCAACAGGAGGATATCAGACGCTGGAATCACTTGCCGCCCAAAGGCCGTCTAAAACCGGGGCAGAAAGTCATCATCCATTCCTCCGCAGAATCTTAATACGTAAATAGGGTTCAAAGCCGTACTCACCCTGTTTTCATGCTTCGTGGTGCCACGCCCCCAAAGACGGGGCATGGAGGCATAATAAGATTCCCCTATTCTCTAAAGCCGAACATAATTTTTTCATAAGGTTCAAACATCATCTGATAAAGATCCATGGCGTAGCGGTCGGTCATACCGGAAATATAGTCGGCAATGATCCGCCGTCGGGTCTTTCTTTTCCCGGACTGGTTAAACCTGTTTTTTAAGGTTCGAGGGAGCATTTCCGGATTCTTTTCAAGATGGGCAAATAGTCTGGAAAGAATCAACTTCCCTTTTTCATTCATGATACAGACCTGTGGTCGTTGATAGACATTTTCAAACAAAAAGCCCTTTAATCGTTTAAAATCCTCCCAGTCCTTTTGGGGAGCGGCCACCAAGGGTCTTTTCTGCTTTCTTACCGCCTCCGGAGTCAACTCTTTCAATTTACCCACATTGGTCTGAGTCTGTTCAATGACCATGATGTTTGTTTCTTCTATAAGGGTCCGGACCAATAATCTGGACCGGATTATGGTTTCATAATGGTTGAATCCCCCATATTTCTCCCGGCACTTTTCTAAAACCCTCATGATCAGGGGATTTTCTAATCGAGAAACATCATCGATGGATAAATAACCGGCGTTTAGGGCATCCTCCAGGTCGTGAGCGCAATACGCCAACGGGTCGGCCATACAGACGATTTGGGCCTCAAGGGTTGGAGAAGGGAATTTTCTGAATTCTGGAGTCACTTTAGGTCGATCATAAACCGTGACATGACGGGCCAGACCTTCCCGCGTTTCAAAACTAAGGTTCAAGCCGTCATAAGCCTCATAGCGTTTTTCCAGAACATCCACGATTCTCAAACTTTGGAGATTGTGTTCAAATCCGCCATCGTGGGCCATGATCTCGTTGAGGGTTGTTTCCCCGGTGTGGCCGAAGGGCGTATGGCCTAAATCATGACCGTAGGCAATGGCCTCACAGAGATCTTCATTTAAACGGAGGGCTCGGGCCAGGGTCCGGGCGTGTTGAGCCACTTCCAGGGTATGAGTCAGGCGTGTACGGTAAAAATCTCCTTCACTGATTAAAAAAACCTGGGTCTTATACTGGAGGTCTTTAAAGGCCTTGGAATAGAGAATCCGATCCCGATCTCGTTGAAATACCGTCCTGAATTCATCGGGTTCATCCCCATAAAGGGTTCTCCCAAAACTCTGGGCGCTTTTTGAGGCAAAAGGGGATAAGGTCTTCTCTTCAATCTCTTCTAAGCGTTTTCGAATGCTCATAATCTCCTTCCCTTTTCATTAGTTCATTAATAGTCAGACTGATTAAGGTACGGGAAATGGATCTAGAAAGACATGGAAGGTCAAGGATTAGTTAAGTATACCATAAAGTTAAGAGAAAAACAGCTTCCCTCAACGTTCAGAATCATTTTCTTCAGCAAAAAAAAGAGCCTTGAACCACTTTTTATTATAAAAAAAATGAGTTAGGAAATTTTTTTAAATAATATTAATTTTTTTACTTGAAAATCAAAAAGGGCGAACTTATATTAGCACTACACGAAAGGGAGTGCTAATAATTCCCTAACTTTTGAGGAAGGAGAGTGGAAGTTTTATGAAAATCAGACCATTACATGATCGGGTCATTGTTCAGAGAATTAAGGAAGAAGAAAAGACCAAGGGAGGCATTATCATTCCCGATACGGCTAAAGAAAAGCCCCAAGAAGGCAAGGTTATCGCCGTAGGCCCAGGGAAAGTCTTGGAAAATGGAACTAAAGTCACTTTGGACGTTAAAGTGGGAGACAAGATTTTATTCGGCAAGTATTCCGGGACCGAGATAAAGATCGAAGGCGAAGAATTTTTAATGATGCGGGAAGATGATATCCTAGGCGTAATCGAGTAAAGGAGGAAGAAGAATATGTCAGCAAAAGAGATTAAGTATGATTCAAAGGCTCGCGAGGCCATGAGAATCGGTGTGGATACCCTGGCCGATGCCGTAAAAGTGACTTTAGGACCCAAAGGTAGAAATGTTATCCTAGATAAATCCTTTGGATCTCCAACCATCACCAAAGATGGGGTGACCGTGGCCAAGGAAATCGAACTGGAGGACAAGTTCGAAAATATGGGCGCTCAGATGGTTAAGGAAGTAGCCTCCAAGACCAGTGATGTGGCTGGTGACGGGACGACCACCGCTACCCTTCTGGCTCAGTGCATTTACCGTGAAGGTTCCAAGTTAGTTGCCGCCGGAAGCAATCCGATGGCCATTAAAAGAGGGATTGAAAAAGGCGTTGAAGCGGCTGTCAAAGAACTAAAAAATATCAGCAAACCCACCAAAGACCACAAAGAGATCGCCCAGGTCGGCACCATTTCCGCCAATAATGATTCTACCATTGGGAATATCATTGCCGAGGCCATGGAGAAGGTTGGGAAAGAAGGCGTTATCACCGTTGAAGAGGCCAAGAGCATGGAAACGACCCTGGAGGTTGTTGAAGGCATGCAGTTCGACCGTGGTTATATTTCTCCCTATTTTGTGACCGATCCGGAAAAAATGGAAGCAGTTCTTTCCGATCCCTATATTCTCATTAATGAAAAGAAGATCAGCAACATGAAAGACCTCCTCCCGGTGTTGGAACAGATCGCCAAGATGGGACGTCCTCTAATGATTATTGCTGAAGAGGTTGAAGGCGAAGCTTTAGCGACCTTAGTCGTCAATAAACTTCGTGGAACCCTTTCCTGCGCCTCGGTTAAGGCCCCTGGTTTCGGCGATCGGCGGAAAGCCATGCTGGAAGATATCGCCATTTTAACCGGCGGTCAGATGATTTCCGAGGATCTGGGCATCAAACTGGAGAACGTTTCCTTGAAGGATTTAGGAACGGCCAAACGAATCACTATCGATAAAGATAATACTACCATCGTGGACGGCGGCGGAGAGAAAGCAGCTCTGGAAGGTCGGGTCAAACAGATCCGTGCCCAGATCGACGAAACGACATCCGATTATGATCGTGAGAAACTACAGGAACGGTTGGCCAAATTAATTGGTGGCGTGGCGGTCATCAATGTCGGCGCGGCTACGGAAACCGAAATGAAAGAGAAAAAGGCCAGGGTTGAAGATGCCTTGAATGCTACCCGCGCTGCCGTGGAAGAGGGGATTGTCCCTGGTGGTGGAATAGCCCTTTTACGATGCCTCCCGGCTTTAAATGCGGTGAAAGCTGAAGGAGAGGAAGCCTTGGGAGTGAATATCATTCGCCGGGCGCTAGAAGAACCGGTTCGTCAGATTGCCAATAATGCCGGCTTTGAAGGATCTGTGGTCGTTGAAAAAGTCAAAACGGAAAAAGAGGCCTTTGGATTTAATGCCGAAACCGGAGTTTACGAAGACTTAATGAAAGCCGGTGTCATTGATCCGACCAAAGTTACCCGTTTTGCCCTGCAAAATGCCGCTTCAGTGGCTTCTCTGCTCTTAACCACTGAGGCCATGGTCGCTGAAAAACCGAAAGAAAAAGAACCAATGATGCCTCCTATGCCCCCGGGCGGTGGGATGTACTAAAAAGTAACTCCTCTTAAACAAAAAAGCCCCCGTCCCCAAGGGGGCTTTTTTGTTGCAAATTTCTTGACTTCAGCCTCTATATTTGTTACCTAGGTCCTATTTAACCCTTATTGAGGGAAAAGATGCCCACCCTTACCCGTATCTTCCTTTGTTTAGGGATCGTCTTTCTTGGCCCGATCTCCCTCTGGGCAAAAACCATGTACATTACGGATCGCATCGAAGTCGGTTTACGTTCCGGTACCGGGATTGAGCAACGAATCATTACTATGCTTAAAACCGGAGATCCGGTAGAGTGGCTGGAAGGGGATAAAAACTGGTCAAAAATTAGACTGGCCGATAAGACCGTAGGCTGGATAGCGACTCGATTTTTAGTCGACCAGGTCAAGCCGACCAGCATCGGAAATCCTAATTTACAAGAAGAAATCAAAGGGTTAAAAGAAAAGAATCAAAACCTGATGAAGGAGAAAGAACTGCTAAGTCAGGAGAAAAGCAAGCTTTCTGTGGAGATCAAAGGACTGGCCCAAACCCTTCAACAGGAAAGAGCCGCGGCCCCGGCTGCCGAACTGGCGACCTTTAAGGCAAAAAACGAAGAGTTATCGAAAGAGATCTCCACCTATAAAAAACAGCTTACCGATATAAGCCCAAAAGGCCAAGGTCAACCCAAAGAAGACAAGGTCAAATGGTTTTTAGCGGGAGCCCTTGTCCTCTGCCTGGGAATCATTTTGGGCTGGGTCTTCAGCCGGAGTCGCCGGAGACCGAAACGTTATTATTGATCTGAGAAATCCAGATCCTTACTTTTTCGGCAAAATCCGAACCTCCACAATTCCCTGGAGCAATTCTTTAAATTCCTTGGCATCCTCTTCAGACCCGATAATCGCCCCGTAATGGATAGGAATAGCGATTTTCGGTTTAAGGACCTTGGCCGCTTCTACGGCTTCTTTGGCCGTCATGACATAGGTTCCGGAGACCGGAAGAAAGGCGATATCGGCCTGTATGGTCTTCAATTCAGGAATAAAATCCGTATCCCCAGGATGATAAAGGCGCACTCCATTAAGGGTGACGATAAATCCAAGCCATCCTTTGGCCCTCGGATGAAAATCCTTGTTTGTGTTATAAGAAGGAACGGCTTCGATAGTGATACCTTTGACCGTTTTGGTCTCCCCTGGTTTAATAATTTCAACCTGACCGGAAAGTTTTTGGGCTGAATCGGCTTCGGTGACGATAATCGTCTCCTTGGTTTGGATCTTTTTTACATCCTCCGGCGAACAGTGATCAAAATGGTCGTGACTGATCAGAATCAGATCCGCCGGCGGCCCCCCTGGAATCTCATAAGGATCAAAATAAAGAGTCATATTATTTTGGTATAAAATACAGTCATGCCCAAGCCAGGAAAGGTTTTTCAGAACCTCTTCGATCATATAAACCTCCTCAGATTAATAGGTCCAACTGCGTCAAGAAATTATTTATCTTCCAAAATAATCTTGTGATTCACTAATGACAGCTGTTTAAACTTGGCGGCAACGACTTTCTGTTCTCCGAAGATATTGACCATTCGGATAGTGCCGTTGTCCGGCTCCAGGAGATCAACGCTGTCCAAAACCAGTTCTTCTTTTCCATTCCGAAGAATATACACAGCGGCTTCACACATGATTGATATACTCCTTTAATCGGTTAATTAATTTATCGACTAAATGGGGAAGAGGTTCGGAAGTCAGCCCCACGACTTCGACCCTTTCCTGAGAAAGCGGGACAAGGAATTTTAACCCCTGACTGGAGGCGATGGCTTGGGCCATCGCCGGGGTGACTTCTCCCATCATGGACTGGGCCAGGACTATGCCGATAGGCCCAATGAGGATGTCCACTTTGGGTGCGGTTTGAACAATGGCATTTTCTCCGGTAGCGCCTTTATTAGCCCTGGATTTCATCATCTGGGCCGTGGCAATAGAATTGGTTCCCAAAGCCAGAATTTCTATCTTTTCGCCGAATTCTTCTCTTAGCCGCTTGATGATGACGCTTCCGATACCGCCGCCTTGCCCGTCAACTACGCCTATTTTCATTGTTTTTTCGCTTGGATTTTTTTTAACCGAGATTCTTTAATATAAATTGAAGAAGAGTGGTGAGTCAAGGAGAAAAAGGAGGGCTTTCTTTTTGTTTGCAGATTTTCAGGATTAGGGTTATATTCTGAATCTCTTATAATTTCTTTCGGTTAGAATTGAGGAGGCCATGATGCCCTTAAGCAGACATCCGGCCGGTTTAAAGATGATAACGACAAAAACTCATTTTTCCCCTCTAAAAGAAATTTCCCTTTCCCTCCGTCCAAGACAATGGATCAAGAACTGTGCCCTATTCGCCCCTTTGCTCTTTTCCCAAAACCTATTTCATAAAACCCTTTTTATTAAAACTATTGAGGCCTTTTTCCTTTTTTGTCTGCTTACCGGGGCAATATACATTATCAACGATTTGAAAGATCTGGAAGAAGACCGGTTGCATCCGGTCAAACGGCATCGCCCCCTGGCTTCGGGCACACTCAGTCCCACACTCGGGGGATTATGGGCCGGTTTTTTATTACTCGTCAGTTTTGGGGGCGGATGCGTTATTTCACTGGCATTTGTAAAGGTAATGGCCGCATATGCCCTGCTTCAAATACTCTACACCTTTTCCCTGAAGCACCAGGTCATCCTGGATATTTTTTGTATTGCCGCCGGCTTTGTCCTGCGGGTGGTGGCGGGCGGGTTGGCCATTGGAGTCCAGTTATCGCCTTGGCTGTTCATCTGTACCAGCCTCCTCTCTTTGTTCCTTGCCATGGCCAAGAGGCGGCATGAACTTGTCTTCCTCAAAGAAGGGGCCACCGATCACCGCCAGATCCTCAAAGAATATTCTCCCTATCTCCTTGATCAGATGATGGGTGTGGTCACCGCTACCACGGTCATGAGTTATGCCCTTTACACCATCTCCGAAGAAACCGTGGCCAAGTTTCAGACGACCAATCTGATTTACACCCTGCCTTTTGTACTGTACGGGATTTTCCGGTATCTTTATCTGGTCCATCAGAAGGTTGAGGGCGGCCGACCGGAAGAGGTTCTTTTGACGGATCGTCCCTTGCTGGTAACCGTTGTGGGTTGGACAATCGCCGTCCTCCTGGTTCTTTACGGCTAAAAATAGATGGCTGATCCCCGCTATCCCATTTTCTCGAAACGGTTTTTTCTTTTTTTAAGCCTGGGGGTGGGGGTATTCCTTGGTCTTTCACTCTATGGGAACTGGCGAGCCGTATCCAAGGCCTTCCACTCCTTTTCATATTGGACCCTGCCGGTGATTCTAGGCTTGGCCTTCATGAATTACCTGAGCCGATTCTGGCGATGGGAATTATATCTGAGGCGGGTCAATATTTCCTTGACCGGAAAAGACAGTTTTTTTATTTTTATGAGCGGGCTGGTTATGACCGTCACTCCCGGGAAGATGGGCGAGCTTTTGAAATCCTATCTCCTCAACGAAGGTCACCAGGTGCCTTTGACCCGCTCCGGTCCGATTGTCCTGGCTGAACGATTCACCGATCTCTTGGCGGTTTATCTGTTGACCCTCTTGGGGAGCATCTCTTTTGCTTACGGTGCGGGGATATTATGGGGGGGATTGTCGGTTTTGGTGCTGAGTCTCCTCCCCTTGATCTTTCCCAGCCTTTTTCAGGGGCTTCTGAGAATATTAAAAAGGTTTTCCTGGGGAAGGGGTCTGGAGAGCCCTTTGCAGGAGGCCTATGGGACCCTCCATGATCTCATGGGTTTTCGCCTCCTTTTGGGGGCCTCTTTATTGGGTCTGGTGGCCTGGTTTTTTGAATGCCTGGCCTTTCAGATGGTTTTCAGCGGCCTTGGCCTGGAAATTTCTCTTTTCAAGGCTACCTTTATTTATGCCTTCTCCACCCTGGCCGGGGCTTTGAGCATGCTTCCCGGCGGGATTGGTGCGGCCGAGGGGAGTATGGCCGGGTTACTCCTAATGATTCAGATTCCCAAGGCCCAGGCCACTACGGCGACGATCATTATCCGCATTTGTACGATCTGGTTTGCTGTCATTTTGGGATATGGATTTTTAAGGGCTTATCGGAAACATAAAAAGCTATGAATGTTGATCTGGTTCGCAAAGTCGATTATTGGCTGGGTGTCCCGGCCTGTTGGCTCTTCACCCTGGCGGATGTTCTGCTCAGACCCTTCACGTGCAAAACCGGCCCTTCGCCGCAAAAATTCCTTTTCATGGAACTCTCAGAGATGGGCAGTGCCATCCTGGCCTATCCGACCATGAAGGCCCTTAAAAAGAAATACCCCGAGGCCGAATTATTTTTTCTAATCTTCAAAAAAAATAGGGCCAGCGTGGATATCTTAAACATCATCCCTCCGGAAAATGTCCTAGTCATCTCTGAAAAGTCATTGTTTGCCCTGCTGGTCGATGTCCTGAAAGTGATCCGGACCATGCGCCGCAAAAAAATTGACTGCGTCTTTGACCTGGAATTGTTCGCCCGCGTAACGTCCCTGCTGACCTATCTGAGCGGCGCCCCGATCCGCGTGGGCTTTCATAAGTTCCGGATGGAGGGGTTGTATCGGGGGAACCTCCATACCCATAAAATCCAGTATAATTATCAGCAGCACATCAGTAAGTCCTTCCTCTCTCTGCTCCAGGTCTTGCCCTATGCCCGGAAGGACTGGCCGGCCATGGATAAAACCATCCCAGATCAAGATGGGGGAAGGGCGGTTTATCAGATCAACGAATCCGCCAGGGTCCAACTCTTTAAAAAATTACAAGGTTTTTTCCCGCCTCTGAGTCCAAAAAACAAGCTGATCATTCTTAATCCCAGTGCCGGCGAGATCCCTATTCGGGCCTGGCCGGTGGAGAAGTATATCGAATTGGGCAGGAGGCTGTTAGAGGACCCTCAAAATGTCCTTATCCTCATGGGGGCCGGGGTGGACCGACTGACCACCGATAAAGTTTATCGCGCATTGAACCAGGAACGGTGTATTCAGTTCACCGGTCAGACCACCTTCCCGGAATTGATGGATCTTTTCAGTATCTCCGATGTGTTGATCACCAATGACAGCGGGCCAGCCCATTTCGCCTCTATGACCCCTATTGAAAATTTTGTTTTCTTCGGACCGGAGACTCCCCGGCTCTATGGGCCTCTAGGCCCGAAGGCCCATATTTTGTATTCCGACTTTCCCTGTTCACCCTGTCTGACGGCGTATAACCACCGCAACACCCCTTGTACCGACAGCAAATGTCTGCAGGTTATTTCGGTTGATGAGGTTTATGAATTAATAAAACCCTACTTATGATCAATTAGATTCAACCATTCCCTTTAGGGAAAAGAAGCTTTAACTTTATACATATATCCAAGACTCCAAAACAGGACCTATCCTGACCATTGGCTTAAACAACCTCATGCCTTTTTTTAATATTATTGTTCCTCCACTGAACCACCCCCTTCTCTATGACGTGCCAGCCGAATCGTCAGGAACCCCTCAGGTCGGCCAGAGGGTCCTGGTACCCTTGAAGAAAAAACTGGTTACCGGCTATCTCTGGGAGGAAGTGCCCTTACCAGAAAAGAAAATTGAAATCAAACCCATCTCCCGGATCCTGGATCCAACACCCCTCTTCTCCGAGACCCAACGGCCCTTTTTTAGTTGGATGGCCAACTATTATCTCTACCCTCTGGGCCAGATCCTGAAGACCGCCCTGCCTCCCGGTCTGACGGTTTCCAGTTATCAAAAGATTGAACTCACTCCTTTAGGTCATCAGGCATTCAAGGATGGACGTCTGGCTGAAAAAGAAAAAGCCCTTTTACAAAAATTGGCCCCTAAAGGACGACCTTTAAAGCATTTTTCCGAGGAAGAAAAAAAGGTCCTCCAGCAATTAACCGCCAAGGGTTGGGTTCGACAAGACACGTTATTAAAAAAAGAAACTTCCCGTCTTAAAAAAGAAAAATGTATCTCTCCCGGCCCGGAATTCCCTCCCGACCGGGTTTCCAAAAAAGACCAGGCCCTTTTTGAACTTCTTTCGGAAAGGCCCGCCCAACTCCTCAAAGAGTTCCGGAAGACCTGTCCCTTATCGGCCCAACGTCTGGCCACTTTAAGCCGAAAGGGCCTGATTGAAATCCGGGAACAGGTCTGCCTCCGGGATTCTCTGGGCGAGATCCTCCCTTTGGAAGATCGGGCTTTCGTTTTGACGGCGGAACAGGAACAGGCCCTTACCCGGATCACCGAAGGGTTGAAGACCTCCCGCTATCAAACTCTGCTCCTCCATGGGATTACCGGATCCGGAAAGACCGAAGTCTACCTGCGGGCCGCCGAAGCAGCCCTTGAGTTGGGGCGGCAGGCCTTGATCATGGTCCCGGAGATCGGTCTGGTCCCCCTGATGGAAGGCAGATTCCGCCTCCGTTTCGGGGAAAAAATCGCCCTGTTGCACAGCGGCTTAAGTCCTTCGGAACGCTTTGAGCAATGGCGCAGGGTCCAGGTCGGCGCCGCCCAAATTGTTATCGGAACCCGTTCGGCAATCTTTGCCCCATTCTCGGCCCTGGGTCTGATTGTGGTCGATGAAGAACATGATCCCTCTTATAAGCAGACCGACTCCCTGCGCTATAATGCCCGAGACCTGGCATTGGTCCGGGGGCAACAGTCTTCAGCGATGGTCGTATTGGGTTCAGCCACCCCGGCCGTTTCCACTCTTTTTCTGCGGGGGAAGAAAAAAATCGGGTATCAGGGGATTCAGAAACGGGTCCAGGATCAGCCGCTGCCGGAGATTCATCTCCTCGATCTGAAACAGTTCCGGCAGGGCCGTCGTTTTCCTCTCCTGGCTCCGCCGCTCGAAGAGGCTGTGAGGAAAAACCTCCAAGAGGGCCGGCAGACCCTCCTTTTTCTCAATCGTCGGGGATTCGATACCCTGATCCTTTGTACCCTCTGCGGCACGGTTATCAAATGCCGCAACTGTTCCCTGACCCTGACCTATCACGCCAAGGAGGGACGGCTCCTATGTCATCTCTGCGGGTACCAACAACCCATTCCGGAACACTGCCCGGAATGCCATCAACCAGGGATCAAAACCCTGGGATTGGGCACGGAAAAAGTCGAACATGAACTGGCGCTCCTCTTTCCTCAGGCCTCTATCGACCGACTGGACCGTGATACGGTCAGCCGTAAAAGGGCCCATTTTGAAATCCTTAAAAAAGTCCAGGAGAGGAAAACCGATATCCTGATCGGGACCCAGATGATCACCAAAGGCCATGATTTCCCCCAGGTGACCCTGGTGGGGGTCCTCTGTGCCGATCTTTCCCTAAACTGGCCGGATTTTCGGGGAGGAGAAAGGACCTTCCAACTTCTGGCCCAGGTGGCCGGGAGGGCCGGTCGAGGGGAACACCCGGGACGGGTCTTTATCCAGACCTTTAATCCCGATCACTATGTCTTCCAGTATGTCAGTCAACACGATTATCAAGGGTTTTATGATCAGGAAATCCTCTTCCGCCGGGATTTGAAATACCCCCCTTTTTCCAGATTGATCAATATCCTCTTTTTGGGAAACCGGGAGGAAAAGGTGAAGGCCGTGGGGGAGAAGACCGCCAGGTTTCTAAGGCAAATCATCAATAAAAATCAATGGGGCTCTTTTCTGGAACTCCTGGGGCCGGTACCGGCCCCCATGGCCAAAATCAAGGGCCGGTACCGCTGGCAACTGCTGCTCAAAGGAGAAGACAGCCGGATGTTGCATCAGGCCGCCGCCCTGGTCCAACAAGCTGAAAAGGACCTGACCCAAGGATCCGGGGTTCAGATTGTCCTGGATGTGGATCCAGTAGATATGCTATAATTTTTTAACCTTCGGCGTTATGAGTTCGGCGCTCAAAGAAGGGAATCTCCTGCCCGATAGTCCTTCCAACAAGGCCGGAGAATTGCCTGACCTGGGACGCCAGGAAATATAGAAAGATAAATCGGTTATGGCTGTTATAGATATCTGCAAATACCCTGATCCGGTCTTGCTCAAAAAGGCCGAGCCCATCAAAGAAGTGGATGAATCCATCAAGACCCTTATCCAAGACATGATCGATACCATGTATATGGCCCCGGGCATTGGTCTGGCGGCCAATCAAGTCGGGCGACCGCTCCGCTTAATCGTCTTCGATGTCAGTGCAAAGGACCAGGAGAAAAATCCATCGGTTATCCTTAATCCGGAAATCATTGAGGCTGAAGGGGAACAAACTCTGGAAGAGGGTTGTCTGAGTGTGCCGGACTATTCCTCCGATGTCAAACGAAGCGCCAAAGTGAAAGTCCGGGGTCTGAATATCGAAGGCCGGCCCCTGGAAATCTGCGGAGAAGGTCTTTTGGCCACGGTCCTCCAGCATGAAATCGATCACCTCGACGGCATTCTTTTCATCGAACGGATCAGCGCCTTGAAAAGGGCCCTTTATAAAAAACGGGTCCAAAAAAAGTTAAAAAAACAAGAGGAAGACCTCGCTCAAAGGTAAACGTGAACCAACCTAGTTACACCCGCCTGGTTTTCATGGGCACACCTGATTTTGCCGTACCCTCCCTTCAGGCCCTCTTGGATGCCGGGGAAGAAGTGCTCGCCGTTTATACCCAGCCGGACCGGCCGAAAGGACGAGGACAAAAGCTGGCCTATTCCCCGGTCAGGGAAAAGGCCCTTGCCCATCATCTCCCTGTCTTTCAACCGCCTTCTTTTAAGGAGACCGGGGCGGTAGACCGGCTGGCCGCATTAAAAGCGGATCTCTTGATTGTCGTAGCTTATGGTCTGATCCTGCCCAAAGCGGTTTTAAACCTCCCCACCTGGGGGGCCGTAAATGTCCATGCCTCCCTTTTGCCCAAGTATCGGGGGGCCGCTCCTATTCAATGGGCCGTTATAAATAGGGAAAAAGAAACCGGGATTACGACCATGCGTCTCGATCCCGGCATGGATACCGGGGATATGCTCCTCCAGGAAACCGAACCGATCCGGGAAACCGATACGGCCCAGAGCCTTCATGATCGGCTGGCGGGAAAGGGGGCCCAACTTTTGCGCCGGACCCTGGAACGCTTGCGAGAAGGCCGGCTCCTCCCGCAGCCGCAGGACCATTCCCTGGCCACTTATGCCCCGCCTTTAAAAAAAGAAGCAGGTGAGATTTCTTGGGGAGGGACGGCTGAGGAGATCGACGGCCGGATCAGGGGGATGACCCCCTGGCCGAGGGCCTTCACCTTCCTTAAGGGTAAGCGGCTGATTATCCATCGGGCCGTCCTTGATTCCTCTGAGATCCAGGGAAGGCCTGGAACGATTTATTCCTTGGAAAAGGATCGAATCCGGGTCCACACCGGACAAGGGCTCCTGGCCTTATTGGAAGTGCAACAGGAAGGACACAAGAAGATGTCCGCAGCGGATTTGGTCCGAGGGCTTTCCTTGCCGGTGGGCGAACGATTGGGACGGGGATGAGTAATGTAAGAGCCGATGCCCTTCAAATCCTTTTAAACTGGCAGCGCACAGGAACATATCCGGATCAGTTGCTCAGAGAACGGCTGGCAAATAGATCCGAAATGAAACCCTCCGACCGGGCCTTGCTCTATCAACTGGTTTACGGGGTCCTGCGCTGGCAGGGACGACTCGATTGGGTCCTTCAGCAATTTTCACAAAGACCCCTTCACAAATTATCTCCCAAGACCTTGGCCATCTTGAGACTGGGGGCCTTTCAACTCTTATTCCTCTCTCGCATCCCGGCCTCGGCGGCAGTCAACGAATCGGTCAAGCTGGCCAAGGCCGGCAGGACTCCCTGGGCCGCTGATTTTATTAATGCCGTCCTGCGCGCCCTGGCTCGGGGAAAGGAGAAAATCTCTTTCCCTCCATCCAATGCCCCGGTGGATTTATTAACCGTTACCACCTCTCATCCCGCCTGGTTGATCAACCACTGGCTGGCTATCTGGGGCCTTGAAAAGACAGAGGCCTTCTGTCAATTCAACAATCAAATTCCCCTACTGACTCTGCGGGTCAATACCCTGAAAATAAATCGAGAAGACCTGCTGCATCGCCTCGAGGGTGGTGCCGCCAGTGTCCGGCCCGCCCCTTTTTCACCATTGGGGATTCGAGTGGAGGACCCGGATCAACCATTGGTTCAGATGGAATTATTTCATCAAGGCCTTTTTCAGATTCAAAATGAAGCCTCCCAGCTGATCGCTTATCTGCTTGATCCCCGGCCCGGAGAGAGGATCCTGGACCTTTGTGCCGGTGCCGGCGGAAAGGCCACCCACCTGGCTCAGTTGATGGCCAATCAGGGGTTCATCCTGGCCGTGGATCGGTACGCAAAAAAAATAGATGACTTGTTAGTCAACAGTCGCAGATTGGGGATAACCGCTATTAATGGACTGGTGGGTGATGCCGGAGAGGCCTCCTTGTTCCCCCCCAATTCCCAGCCTTTTGACCGAATTTTGATCGACGCCCCTTGTTCCGGGTGGGGGGTCATTAATCGCAATCCGGACCTGAAGTGGCGGCTCAAAACGGAAGACGGGCCTCGGCTGGCCGGGATGCAAAACAAATTCTTGCAAAATGCCGCCGGATGGCTAAAATCAGGTGGCGTGCTGGTTTATTGCACCTGCACCTTGAACCGGGAAGAAAATCAGGAGGTAGTTGAGAATTTTCTAAAAACCCATCCTGAGTTTGATCTGGAGAAGGCTTCGGAAGTCCTGCCGGAACCGGCCCGAGGTCTGGTCGATACGGAGGGCTTCTATCAGACCTGGCCTCCGGATCGCGGCCTGGACGGTTTTTTCGCCGCCAGGTTAAAGAAGAAGTAATCAGGTATATTTGAATTAATTTTTCAGACAGGATTAAAAGGATTTCCGTGTCTATCCTGATAATCCTGTCACTATTAATTTTCCTCAGAGGTGTTTATGAAAAAGATAGCCCCATCGATTTTATCGGCCGATTTCGGAAGGCTGAAAGAAGAAGTCCAGGCCGTGGAAGCGGCCGGTGCCGACTATATCCATATCGATGTAATGGACGGCCATTTCGTCCCCAACATCACCATCGGTCCGTTGGTGGTGGAGGCGGTCAATAAGATCACTGATCTCCCCCTGGATGTGCATCTGATGATCGAAGATCCGGACCGTTACATCCCCGAATTCGCCAAGGCCGGCGCCGATATCCTCTCCATCCATTTCGAGACCTGCCCGCACTTGCAGCGGTCCGTCAGTCTCATCCGGGAACTTCAGGGTAAACCCTCCGTAGTGGTCAATCCGGCGACCCCGGTGAGCCTTCTGGAGGATATCCTTCCTGAGGTCGATTGGGTCTTGATCATGAGCGTCAACCCCGGTTTCGGAGGACAGAAATTCATTCCCGGGGCTTTGGAAAAAATCGCCAGGGTCAAACAGATGATTGACCAAAAGGGTTTAAAGGTGGAAATCCAGGTGGACGGGGGCGTCACCCCTGCCAATGTGGCCCAGGTCTGCCGGGCCGGGGCGGATATCGTCGTGGCTGGTTCAGCCGTCTTTCACACCCCGGATTACCGAAAAACGATTGAACTCTTTAGAAAAGAAATGGCTAATGGTTGACCAGTTTAAAAATATTGAGAATCTCAAAAGACGGTTTAGCCAAAAGTCGTCACCCCTGGGAAAACCGGGGTCTATTGGTGTTTTATAATTCAATAAAATTATAGGATTCCGACTTTTGTCAGACGGGATGACGAGTAGGGGCGACGATTCGACAAATCATTCCGTGCAAGCGAAGCGCGACGAAGCCTGCCCCAATCCGGTGGAATCCGTGGATGTTAAACGGGTTCTCGGGTTTCAATAGGACGACGCCTGAATACCGGCTATTGTCATGACACCCTTAACGGTTTTTTTTTTACAATTATAACATCGCCTCTTGATCCAACATCCAAAGACTTTATGTTTTTTCTTTGTCCAGTTTCAGCCAGCGCACCAGAGGAGCACCGGCCATAGTGATGAGTCCTACCATCATGATCCCCCAGGCAAAGGAACCTCTTTCCCCGGACCACCCGATCAAAACCGGAAAGGCCCCGCCGCCCAGGATAAAGCCTACCGGGACGGCAATGGAAACGGCCACATTCCGGCTCCCCGCCGGGCCGATCTGACTGATGGCCGTAAATCCGGCCGGAAAAAAACAGACCGCCATGAAGGGCTGGAGAAAAACCAGAGGGATAATCCAGCCGCTTGGAGCAATCCCCAGAAAAAAAGTAAAGAGGCCGGTGATGATAAAAACTAGGGCGAGTGTTTTCTTCACCCCCCAGCGGTCCACAAACCAGCCGGCCAGAAAAGCGATAAAGATCCCGGAAACTCGGGATAAGGCGATTAGAGTATTGGCCCAGCCGCGATGGATACCCCGCTCAGCCACCAGATAAAGGGGAAGCATATTATAGATACCAAAACTGGTGCCGATCCCCAGGCCGAAAAAAACCATCATGATCCACAGGGAAGGTGTCCGAAGCATGGACCGAAGCATTTCAGTCGTCGGGACCTCTCCCCGAAAATCCCCTCCCCGGCCAACGATCTTAAAGTTCAGGGCCAGAAGGAAGGAGACCCCTCCCAGGAGGGCCATGAGCCAACGCCAGGACCCCATCTGCAAAAAAGTCTCGGCCAGAAAAGGTGCGGCAAAAAAACCGACGTTCGGGGCCAGTTCATGAACGGCCAGGGCCTTTCCCCAATGCTGCGGTTTAATCAGAGAAGTCAAAGTGACAATCCCCGAAGGGAGATAGATGCCGGCACTTATCCCCAAGAGAAAAAGGATGAAACGGACCAGTCCGATATCCCTGCTGAGAGAAAGAGCCAGGAGGCTAAGGCCGACACCTAGAGCGGATAAGAAAATAATCTTTCGATGGACCATCCGGGCGGCCAGATAGCCGGAGCAAAAGAGGGACAGGCTGTATCCGCCGGTGACAATAAACACCAATCCCCCGGCCTCGTGATGACCCAATTGAAACTCCTTTTCGATCGCCACCAATAAAGGAGCCAAGGTAACTCTGGAAAGGAAATTGACAAAAAAGATACTGGTCAGGGTCAGGAGGGGCCCCTTGCCGGTGGTCAGGTGTTCTAGTTCATTCGATGGGTCAAAAGGAATCAATTTTGAATTTAACTTTCGATCTGACTACTGGGCCAAAAAGCCCCCGTCCACGGCGATAATCGAGCCGGTCAGATAACTGGAAGCCGGAGAGGCCAGGAGAAGGATGGTGCCGATCAGTTCCTTTGGTTTAGCGAAACGCTTCAAAGGGATCTGCCGGACAATCCCTTCATAAATTTTAGATGACTCCCGAAGGGAGCGGGTCAAATCAGTCTCGAGATAATGGGGGGCGATGGCATTGACCCGCACATTTTTCCCGGCCCACTCCACAGCCAGGCTCTTCGTTAAGAGGATGATCCCTGCCTTAGAGGCACAGTAGGCCGCAGCCCGGGGAATCCCGTTGAACCCGGCAGTGGAAGTGATGTTGATAATAACACCTCCACCCTGGTGGATCATCTGCCGGCCCACTTCCCGGCAGCAGAGAAAGGTGCCGGTTAAATTGACATCAATTATGGTTTGCCATTCCTGAATGGGTGTACCCTCTGTGGGCCTAAAATTCAACTGTGAAATGCCGGCATTATTGACCAGGAGATCGATGCGCTGAAAATGATCCACGGCCCGGCGCACCATTTCGCGCACATCGGCCTCTACAGCGATATCAACGGTGAGGGCCAAAACCTTTCCACCAATCTTTTCTATCTCTCCGGCCGTTTCATCAGGAAAAACCTTGTCCGCCAGAACCAGGGAGGCACCGTGTCGAGCCAGGGCCAGAGCGATCTCCCGGCCCAGTCCCCGGGCGCTTCCGGTCACCAAAGCGGTTTGTCCTTTAAAGGAAAAGTCGATCATTGCGAGGCTACCTTTCCGGCGATGTCCTCCCGAAGGGCTTTTTTATCCACCTTGCCCACTTTGGTCATGGGCAGTTCATCCACAAACTCGATCCGTTCGGGGAGCTGAAGGACAAAGGCCCCCTTGCTTTTCAGAAAGGCAATGATCTCTTCAAAGAAGACCCGAGCTCCCTTTCTTAAGACCACATAAGCACAAATCCTTTCCCCCAGTATCTTGTCGGGCATGCCGACTACGGCTGCATCCTGAATGTGCGAATGAGTAATCAATAACTTTTCGATCTCGGCGGCACTGACCTTTTCCCCACCGCGGATGATGATATCCTTGATCCGGCCGGTGATGGAGATATTCCCTTGAAGATCTTTTTTAGCCAGATCTCCGGTGCGAAAAAAACCGTCCGGAGTAAAGATGGTTTGGTTTTCTTCCGGAGATTTAAAATATCCGGTGAAAATACCCGGCCCTTTGGAGACCAGTTCTCCCTCTACCCCGGCAGGGACTTCTTTTCCCGTGGGGTCGATGATTTTGATGGTGTCATAGGGGCAGACCGGCCGGCCGACGGTGTTGCAGATGACCTCCTGGCTGTCTCCTATGCGGGTGGCCGTATTGGTGCCTTCGGAGGAGCCGAAGCCACTGATGAAAGTGCACCCGAGTTTGTCTTCCACCGCCCGCACCAATTCCGGTGTGCTGGGCGCCCCGCCAAGACAAATCTTTTTCAGAGATCGGAGATCATAGCGTTCCAGATTCTCCAAACTCACGATCCTGGAAATCAAAGCCGGGACCGACGGAATGGCCGTCACCTTTTCCCGCTGGATCATCTCGCAGATATCCTCGGCCTGGACCGAATCCAGCAGAACCAGCTTGGCGAAATTTAATAAAGCGGCGCCGATGCCCCAGTGCATGGCCAGGCTGTGTCCCACCGGCGTAATGACCATAAGGGTATCATTCCCATTGATCTCCCAGGCCCGGGAGTGATATTCGATATTGGCGATATAAGAATTATGACTTCGCACACTGGCCTTGGGCAGACCGGTGGTCCCCCCGGTAGGCAGGATAATGGAGGCTTCATCCGGATCAGGTCGTAACGCTTCCAGGGTTTTTAGATTCTTTGGCGTTAATTCGGCCTGGGCTATTAAAGATTCCAAATTAAGAAATCTGCCGGGGCCTTCCGTCCTCGCCTGGATGATATGGCGGATTTGGGGATGTTTTTCCACAACCTCTTCGAGCAAAGGGGCATAATCGATCTTGCCGTATTGCCGGGGCAGGATCCAGGCCTTGGGGTTGGTTAAGCCGGCCAGGTGACTGATTTCCAAAGGGCCGTGTCTGGGAATGAGCAGGACGGTGATGACGCCGATCTTTTGGAGAGCAAAAAAGACACAGATATATTCATGCCAGTTGGGGAGTTGCAGAAAGACAAAGTCTTTGGGTTTAAGGTCGAGAGAGCGGAAAGAAAGGGCCAGTCGATCAACCTTTTCCCGCAGTTGGCCAAAGGTATATCGGCCCGAATCATCTACCAGGCCGATTTTCTCCGGATACAGGTCAGTGGTCTTGTCAAACAGATCACTCCAGGTCAGCCCCAGCCACCATCGTTTTCGATTATATAATTCGCGTTCTGCCTGGGGGTATTCCCTAAATCCCTCTACGGCCAATTGCGCTCTCCTTTCTCCATTTTTTTCTCATAAGAATTATCTCTAGTTTGGCACATGGAGTCTGGTGGTCTTGTTTTTAAGTTGTCCACTCTTATTCTGGAGCTTTTTTACTTAAATTGCCTTGTACATAATTCAAATGCAGGCCATCACTTAAGCCGGGAACCGGTGCGGATTCATATCCTCCACTAAATCAATTTAGCCATTGGGCCGGATCATCCCGCTGAATAACCTTTGGACAACTTCAAAAACAAGACCGCCAGACTCCTAAATTTCGTCTATCTTAGTTTAGTTTTTTCCTCCTTTTTCCAAAACCTCCAGGATCTGTTCCGGGGTCACCGGAAGCTCCTTGAAATCCACGCCGATGGCATCATAAATGGCATTGACGATAGCCGGTGCCGGAGAGAGCTGCGTGCCTTCACCGGCTTCTTTGGCCCCGAAGGGGCCGATGGGGTCATCCGTTTCCACCTCAATGGCCCCGATCTCCGGCATTTCCAGAAAGGTGGGGAATCCATAATCAAGAAATGACGGATTCATGACCTGACCGTTTTCGACGATAATATTTTCATAAAGGGCCTGACCCATACCGCCGACCACCGAGCCTTCCAGTTGCCCTTCCACCAGCATGGGGTTGATGGCCCGGCCGCAATCATGAGCCGTCACCATTTTGAGCAGCTTGATCTGCCCGGTCTCCAGATCTACATCCACCTCCGCCGCCTGGGCCATGAAGGAATAATTGGGGGCAAAATTTCCATCCTCTTTGAACAAGGTCGTCGGTTCCGTGGATGGGGCAAACCAGGAGGCCCGCCCGACAATGGGCATAGGCTGATTGTCATATTGGTAGCCCTTGATAGCATCTTTGAAGGACATACCTTTTTCCGGGTTTCCTTTCACATAAATAAACCGCTCTTTAGCCGCCAGATCATCCCGTTCCACGCCCAGCTGTTTGGCCACAAATTTAAAGAGTTTTTTACGCACTTCTTGAGCGGCTAACCGGGCGGCGTTCCCAGCCCGGACGGTGACCCCGCTGCCGAAGGTCCCAGGATCAAGAGGACAGGTTCCGGTATCGGCGGCGGTGATGCGCACATCATCCAGGGGAACACCCAGGACCTCGGCCACGATCTGGGCAATGACTGTTTCCGCCCCCTGTCCGATATCGGCCGCACCGGAGAGGACATTGATCGCCCCGTCCTGCCCCACCTGGACCACAGACCCGGAGCTGATATGACTCATATTACTGACCCCGCTGGGGAAGGAGGCCCCGGCAATACCGACCCCTCTCCCTCGAGGGAGCTTGCCCCGTTTCTCTTTCCAGCCAATGGCCTCGGCTGCCTGCTTGACACAGTCCTCGAAGCCGCAGGTGTTGATGATGAACTTGGCCGGATGGGGCTCCCCGGCCTGGATGCTGTTTTTGACTCGCAATTCCACCGGATCGACACCGATCCGCCCGGCGATCATATCCAGCTGCCGCTCTACGGCAAAACGGGCCTGGGGAATGCCATGGCCTCGCATGGCCCCACCTACTGGTTTATTGGTGTAGACATGGTGCCCCTCATAAATCAGATTGGGCACCCGATAGGGGATCATCAGAAAATAGCAGGAGAGGGCGATCATCGTCGGGGCCGTACTGTTATAGGCCCCGCCATCGGCATAGGCCTTGAACTGCTGGGCCAGGATAGTCCCATCTTTTTTAACTCCCGTGCGTACCGTGATGTACATGGGGTGACGCTGACGGGTGGAAATAAAGAGCTCCTCCCGCTCATAGACGAATTTTACCGGCTTTCCCGTTTCCCGGGCAAACCACGCGGCACAGAAATCCTTGGCGAACATATCGATCTTTTGCCCGAAGCCGCCGCCCACCTTGGGCTTGATGATCCGCACCTTGTTTTCCGGAACCATGAGGGTGGAGGACAGATTGCGCCGCAGGAAATAAGGGATCTGCGTAGACGAATAGACCGTAAAATCCCCTCTCAAAGGATCATACTGGGCCACAGCGGCATGGGGTTCCAAAGGCGCATGGTTGACGGCTTGAGAATAAAAGGTGTCTTCATAGACAAAATCGCTCTCGGCAAAGGCCTTTTCCACATCACCGAATTCTTTACGGATCGACATCGAGGTGTTGTTCTGCACCCCCTCATGAATCACCGGGGCCCCTTCCTTAATCGAATCCAGAGGGTCATAGACCGCCGGCAGCTCTTCATAGTCCACTTTGATCAGGGAGACGGCCTCTTCGGCAATTTCCTGGTCGATGGCACAGACAGCCGCCACATCATCGCCGATATAGCGCACTTTCCCTTTGGCTAAGGCATACTCATCCCTGGCCTTGGGCACGATCCCGTATTGACGGTCCGGTATATCCTGACCGGTGACCACGCCTTTTACGCCTTTAACCTTTTTAGCTTTTTCAATATCAATATGAATAATCCGGGCATGGGGCACAGGACTTCTCAATATCTTGCCAAAAAGCATCCCCGGAAAGGTAATATCATCAGTGAACTGGGCCGTTCCCCTGGCTTTGGGCACCCCATCATGCAGGGGCAGCCGCTTTCCTACTACATTTAGTTCATGTTCCATATTAGACCTCCTCTCCCGCCGGCTCGGCCGCACTCATCACCGCAGAGACAATTTTTTTATAACCCGTACATCGGCACAGATTTCCGGCCATTTTTCGTTTTATCCCGTCTTCCGTAGGTTTTTCCGGTTCATTTAAAATGGCCTGGGCCGTCATAATCATACCCGGCGTACAGAATCCGCACTGAATGCCGCCGACTTCCACAAAGGCCTTCTGGAGCGGATGGAGGTCCTTGGTCTGGTTCAAACCCTCAATGGTTTGAATTTCCTTTCCCACTCCGTCCAGGGCCAGCATGATGCAGGACAAATAGGCCTCACCGTTTATCAGGACTGTGCAGGCCCCGCAGGCCCCCAGGTCGCAACCCCTCTTAGTCCCCATGAGCCCCAATTGGTCCCGCAGGACTTCCAAAAGGGTTTGATTGGGAGAGACCAGAACTTCGTATAAATCGCCGTTAATAGACAGTTCAATAACCTTTTTCATGATTGGGTCCCCCTTTCCGTTTCTTTTAATGCCCTCCTGAGCAGGATTCCCATCATCTTCTTTTTAAATGCGCTGGAATAAAGAGAGGTCTTCACCGGTTGGGCTTCTTTGGCGGCCAAAGACCCGGCCTCCTCAATGAGGTCCTCGGTCAGGTCTTTTTGATTTAAGAGATTCTCCACACTCGTGGCCCGTAAAGGGCGACGATCCACGGCTGTGAAGGCGGCCCGATACTCCTTTTTTTCCGGGGACAGCCACAAGGCCATCCCGACTATAGGGAAATCAATGCTTTCCCGATTGGCAAATTTAGCATAGGAGGAACGGCCATTGAGCACCGCTTCAGGGATAACGATTTCCTTTAGGAGTTCACCGGACTGTAAGGCCAAAGGGGCCAGACCTTTTCCCGAAAACAGGTTTTCCAGGGCCATGTCCTTGGTGCCATTTTTAGTCTGCACAACCACCCTGGACTCCAGGGCCAAAAGGGCCGGAGCCACATCCCCGCAATAACTGGAAAAGCAGTTCTCCTGTTTGGCCACCACATGACAGACCTTGCCGCCGACCTTCAGGCAAGGGCCGTTGGTGCTCCGCCACCACTCGGATTGATTATAAAATTTACAGCGGTTCTGCTGACAAATATTTCCGCCGAGGGTGCCCATACACTGGTGATGATAGGACCCCACACTGGCCGCCGCTTGCGTTAAGGCCGGGATCTTTTCCTGAAGGAACGGATCTTGACTGATCTTTTTCAAAGTAGTCAGCACCCCGATATGAACGGCTCCCTGATGGGTCCGGATATAATCCAACCCTTCAATTTTTTTAATATTCACCAAAGCGGAGGGGACTTCGATCTTATGTTTCATGTTGACCAACAGATCGGTCCCTCCAGCCAAAATCTTGGCCGATCCCCCCTGACTCAACAGGGACACGGCCTCCTCCAGACTTACTGGTTCAAAGTAACTGAACTTGGGTAGTCTCACCGTTACCTCCTAATTTTTCTCAATTAATGCGTTACTCATCTAAAGGTTTAAAAGCCCCTTTCAGTAAACTGAATGAATGTTCCAGGTTTTGCGTTAAGGGATAGCTCCGTCCCTTCAAAAGCCAGCGGGTTACTTTATTATTGATGGTTCCCCAAAAAATGGCCCTTGCCTCATAAGGATCAAGATCTGTTCTCATTTCCCCCGAATCCCGCCCTTCTTCAAAAATCTTTATGATGGCCGAAAAAAGGGTCTTCACCTGGGAGTATACTGGCGTCTCCTGAAAAGCAGGATTGGTCTGCAATATCAAAAAATTTACTACCGCCGTATGGGGATCTCTCTCGATTATCCGAAGATACCACCAATAAAATTTTCTGAGTTTATTGAAGGAACCATCGATCCCGTAAAGCTGTTCTTCTAATTCTTCAATGGATTCAAGAGCTGAATCATGGGGAATGCTGAAAAGTAGGGCCTCTTTTCCTTGAAAATATTCATAAATTGCCGATTCGACCAGACCGACTTCTTTGGAAATATCCGTGATTGTCGTTTTCTGATACCCCTGCTCGGCAAAAAGTTTGGTTGCTGCAGTAATAATATTTTTTCTTATATCTTCGCGATCTTTTTTCTT
>Ga0233425_10001711_pt1 | contig 47110 bp, 45 predicted proteins | sample Watercolumn_Towu_2_FD_181712 | JGI IMG/M metagenome (GOLD analysis project Ga0233425, IMG submission 181712) | Freshwater microbial communities from Lake Towuti, South Sulawesi, Indonesia - Watercolumn_Towuti2014_140_MG | ecosystem: Environmental > Aquatic > Freshwater > Lake | place...
GGCCTCGCTGTCGACGGCCGAAGGCCGTCGACATGCAAGTCCTCCCGCCCTCCGGCGCTTGACCTCCGCGCGACCCGGCCCCCAGGCCGGCGGCGCGTCACCCGATTTCACGAGATTCACTAGTCCCAGGCGCCGGGGCGGGAGCGCGCGCGTTTCGTCTCCGCCCGGCGCTTCTTCCCCGCGATGCGTGCTTCGCGGGACGTCGCCGTCGGCTTCGTCGGGCGACGGGGCTTCGGACGCACGAGCGCCTGGGCGATCAGCGCGCGCACTTTCGCTCGCGCGTCCTCCAGGTTGTCGGCCTGGCTGCGCGTCGCCTGGCTCGTCACCACGAGACGGCCGTCGGCGTCGAGACGGTGCGCCGCGATCCGGTGCAGGCGATCGCGCGCGTGCTCGGACAGTCCCTCGATCCCGTGCAGATCGACGCGGAGATCGATCTTCGTCGCGACCTTGTTGACGTTCTGGCCGCCGGGGCCCGACGCGCGGCTCGCGCTGACCGTGATCGCCCACGCGGGCACGCGCACCGAGTCGGTGACCACGATCGGCTCGCTCATGGCCCGATTCTAGCGATAAGCTTGTCGGAGATGGCGTTCTCGAGCCGGCCCCATCTCTCGATTTTCTTTCCGCTGTACAACGAGGAGCGGAACCTGCCGGGGCTCGTCGAGGCGTGCGAGCGCTTCATCGCCGGCTATCCCGAGCCGGTGGAAGTCATCCTCGTCAACGACGGCAGCACCGACGGCTCGGACGCCGTGATCGCCGAGCGCGCGCGCGAGCATCCCTGGGTGCGCTCCGTGACCCATCCGCGCAACCGCGGCTACGGCGCCGCGCTGCGCAGCGGCTTCGAAGCCAGCCGGGGCGAGCTGATCTTCTTCTCGGACGGCGACCGGCAGTTCACGCTCGCCGAGCTCCCGGAATTCATCCGGGGCATCGAGCGCGGCGCCGACGCCGTGATCGGCTACCGGTTCGATCGTCGGGACCCGTTCATGCGCAAGGTCAACGCGTGGTGCTGGAGCCGCCTCGTCCGTCTGGTGTTCGGCCTCGCGGTGCGCGACATCGACTGCGGCTACAAGATCTTCACACGCGAGACCGTCGAGTCGCTCGAGCTGAACGCCACCGGCGCGCTGATCAGCACGGAGATGCTCGTCAAGATCGTGAAGTCGGGACGGAAGCTCACGGAGGCTCCCGTGCGGCACTTCGAGCGCGGCGCGGGACGGCAGACGGGCGCGAGCCTGCGCGTGATCGCGTGGGCGTTCTTCGAGCTGCTCAAGCTCCACCGCAGGATCAAGGCGACGAGCGACGGGGACCGCTGGAAGCGCGAGCAGCGTCACTTCGACGCCGCGGCCGTCTCCGAGCGCGTCTTCGTCGCGACCCCCGAGTTCGATCTGCTCACGCACCCGTGTGTCCCCGAGCACGAGGCGCTCGTGCGCCTGTTCGACGGCAACTTTCGCGGCCTGCGCGTGCTCGACATCGGCTGCGGCGTCGGGGAGGCGTCGATCGCGTTCGCGCAGCGCGACGCCACCGTCACGGGCGTCGATGTCTCGCCGGTCGCCGTCGAGCGAGCGCGGGCCGAGACACGACGGCTCGGTCTCGACGTCGACCTCCGCACCGTCGCGGGCTATGCGCTGCCGTTTGAGACCGGGACGTTCGACCTCGTCTACGGCAATGGCGTGCTGCACCACCTCGAGCTCCGGCGGAGTCTTCCCGAGATCAAGCGCGTCCTCCGGCCGGGCGGGTATGGCTATTTCATCGAGCCCTCGACGGGCAACCCCCTGATCGGCGTCTATCGGCGTCTGGCCCGGGACAAGCGCTCGGTCGACGAGCGGCCGCTCGATCGCGCCGCCCTCCGAGCGATCCGCGCGGAGTTCCCGTTGGCGCGCGTCGAGCCCTCCCAGGTGTGCACGCTCGCGGTGTTCCTCAAGATGTTCTTGGTCGAGTGGAAGAGCCCGAACCGTGTCAGCTACTGGCGTCAGCCGATCCTGGAGCACGAGCGCTACCGGCACCTCTACGCGGTCGGCGGGCGCGCCGACGAGACGCTGAGACGCCGGTTCCCGCGGCTCTTCACCCGCCTCGCCTGGAACCTCGTCATCGTGCTTCCGAAGGCTTGACCGGATGTTTGGTATCCCGGTGCTCGCGTCCGTGGCGCGCGGCATCCTCACGAAGCAGTCGCCCTTCTACGTGCAGTACTACATCATCGCGCAGTGCAATCTCGCCTGCCGCATGTGCAACATCGTGGAGGCCAACAGCGACCTCGTCCCGGCGGCGCTCGACGACGTGGAGAAGATCGCCGCGAACCTCCGCGCGATCGGCGGCGGCGTCGTCCTCCTCACCGGTGGTGAGCCGTTCATGCACAAGAAGATCGCGGACATCGTCCCGATCTTCGTGAAGCACGGGCTCAGCCCGCGGCTGCAGACCGCGGGCCTCGCGACGCGCGAGCAGCTCGCCGCGTGCGCCGTGGCGGGAGCGCGGCACATCAACATCTCGCTCGACAGCCTGGTGGAGGCGAAGCAGGACTACATCAACGGCGACAAGCCCGGCTCGTGGCGTCGCGCGCTCCGCGCGATCGCGGACGCGAACGCGGTCTTCACCGCGCGCAACCGGCTCTGCGCGCTCGGCTGCGTGCTGTCGCGGATGAACTACCGCGAGATCCCGGCGATCGTGGAGTTCGCCACGCGCATCGGCTGGTGGGTGTCGCTCGTCCCCGTGCACATCACCTCGCTCGACGCGCCGCTGAACTTTCGCGGGACCGATGCCCGCTTCTCCTTCACGCCGGACGACCACGCCGAGCTGGACCGCACGCTCGATCGGCTGCTGGCGATGAAGCGCCACGCCAACCTGTTCGACTCGGCCGAGTTCCTGCGCTCGGCCTTCCGGTACCTGAAGACCGGCGAGGTGACCTGGCGTCGATTCAACGCGGGCGTGTGCGACAGTCCAAACCTCTACTTCGCGATCCTTCCGAACGGGGAGTTTTCGATCTGCTGCGATCACCGCTACCAGAAGCGGCTCAATCTCGCGGACCCCGAGTTTCCGGCGATCTACCGCTCGCGGGAGTTCAGGGCGGCGGTCTTCGAGACCACGTCCGCGTGCCGCGGCTGTAACTACGGCTCCTACCCCGAGATGACGCTGTTGGCCCGGGACCGGAAGGCGCTGCTCGAGCGCGCCGCCTTCTTCGCCGGGTTCCGCAACCGGCCGGCGCCGCGGCTTTCGTTCGAGGAGATCCTCGCGATCGCCGAGGAGGTCCGTGTGAAGCATCGGATCGAGCCCTTCGAGGCGCCGCACGGGGACGCCCGCCCGGCCGCGGCCTCGCAGCGCTACGGCGACGCGAAGGTGCTGACGCGAGGGGACGCCATGCGTGAGTGGACGGCCCGTCGCGAGCTCCTCAGGCTCCGCGCCTACGATGCGTCGTCGTCATCACAGTAGCGCCGCGACACGCGATGCCACGAGTCTTCGTCACCGGGGCGATGGGGTTCATCGGCGGTCACCTCGCGCTGAGGCTCGTGCGGGACGGCTGGGACGGCGCGCGGGCGGACGTCGTGTGCCTCGCCAGGTCGCGTCGTGCGAATACGTGTTTCACCTCGCGGCGGACGCGGCCGTGGGTGGCGGCAAGGACGCGTACCTGCGCAACGTCGCCGGGACCGCCGCGGTGATCGCGGCCGCGGGCGCGTGCCCGGCGCTGCGGCGCCTCGTCTTCACGAGCACTATCGGCGCCGTGGACCGGCGGCCGGACGACGCGTGCACCGCGCCGCTCGACGAAGACACCGCGCCGCATCCGCTCACGTGGTACGGCCGCTCGAAGCTGGAGTCCGAGGGAGGGATCGCCTCGTCGGGCCTGCCGTATACGATCGTGCGCCCGGCGTGGGTCTACGGGCCCGGCATGCGCGCCGGCGGTCACATCGCGCTCTTCACCCGCATGGTGCAGCGCGGCAGCCTCGCCACCCGATTCGATTTTCCCGGCCGCGTCTCGGTGATCTGCGTCTCGGATCTCGTCGACGCGCTCCTCGAGGTCGCGTGCCGGCCGGAAGCCGAAGGCCGGATCTTCTTCGCGTCCGATGGGCGGCCGGTCGCGCTCGGCACGCTCTTTCGCCGCATCGGCGAGCTCACGGGGCAGGTCGGCGCCGGCACACGGGGCGTGCCCCGTCCGCTCGCGGCAGGCGCCCGGCGGGTTCGTCGCTGGATGCCGCTGGCCGCGCAGAATCTCCACAGCGACGTCCTGCGCGCGACGAACACGCGCCTCGAAGCCCTCGGCTTCGTCGCGAAGGTCGATCTCGACACCGGGCTCGCGCGGACGATCCGCGCGTTGGCCGCGGACCGGAGCGGCGAGGGCGTGTGTCTCGTCACCGGCGCCGCCAGCGGGATCGGTCGTGCGCTGGCCAGCTCCTCGTCGACAAGGACCAGGGGCCGCTGCAGGCGCTGGCGACGTGCCTCGGCCTTCCGGCGCTCGTCGTCGATCTGGCCGAAGCGAAGTGACTCGACGAGCTCGCGGCCTACCTCGAGGAGCGCCGAGTGGGTCTCGGCTGGGTCGCGAACTGCGCCGGCATCGGCGTGCGGGGCCGGGTCGGGGATGTTCCGTTCGCGGAGCATCGCCGGCTCATCGACGTGAACATCACCGCCGTCGCGTTTCTCTCGCGGCTCGCGCTCGCGCAGTTCGAGCGGGTCGGCCGCGGGGTGCTGGTCAACGTCGCGTCCTCCGCGGCGCTCCGGCCGTTGCCTTCATGGCCGGCTACGCGGCGTCCAAGGCCTTCGTGCTCAGCTTCACCGAAGCGGCCTGGGCCGAGACCCGCGCGTGTAAGGGCATCACCGTGCTCGCGGTCTGTCCCGCTGGGACCGATACGAACTTCCAGCGCGCGGGCAACGTGAAGCGCCCGTCCGGCGACACGCTCCTCTCGCCCGCGCACGTCGCGGCGGCGATTCGCAAGGCGGCGCGGCGCGGCGAGCGCATGACGATCTTCGTCGGCCGTCGCACGCTCGCGATGAGCCTGCTCGCGCGAATCGCCCCCCGCCGGCATCTCGTCACCGCGTGGGCCCGCATGATGACGAAGCTCCGGTGAGCGTGCCGCGCGCGGCGCTCGCCATCGCCGGATCGGTGACCGTGCTGTGCGTCCTCTACGCGTCGTTCTACTTGCGCGTCCCCACGAACGCCGACGTGTACCTCGCGTTACCTCTCGCCAGGGCCTCGGCCGATCCCGGTCTGTACCCGGCCGGCGATCTCATCGTCACGGCCGGGCTTCGCGGCCCGTTCCATCTCTACCGGGCCGCCGGCTGGCTGTACCGGATCGGCGCAGACGTCGACGTGGTCTGGCACGTGCTGCTGCTCGCCGCGCTCGCCGCACTGTTCTTCGCGGTGTGGTATCTGGCGCACGAAGTGTCGCGCGACGCGAGCGTCGCGTCGCTGGCCGTGGCGTTCGTGGCGTGCGCGCCCCCGTTACGCGGGACGCTCAACTGGACGAGCCTTCCGCAGTACGCGTTCATCACCGCCACGCTCGCGGTCCCGCTCGGAGTCGTCGCGCTGGTGTGGTCGTTCCGCCGGCGTCATCTCGGCGCCCTGTTGTGGGCGGCGGTGACCTTTCTGGTTCACCCGTACATCGGCTTCATCGCGCTGGTGTCGACGATCGCGGTGCTGCTCCTGGACGACGCGCCCGTGCCGTGGCGCGACCGCGCCGTCTGGATCGTGATCGCGCTCGCGGTGGCCGCGCCCAATGCGCTCTACATCGTGCTGAGCACGCCGAGCAATTTCGGTCTCGTGCCGCGCCCGACGGCTGCGCTGTCCTACGCCGAGCAATTCCAGATCTACGCCTATCACGCCTGGGTCGAAGACCACTGGCGGGAAGGCTACGGGTGGTTCTTCCTGACGTTCGGCGCGATGTGGGGTTTTTCACGGTCGCTCGATCCGGCCGCGCACCGGATTCTCCGAGCGCTCTGTGTCGTCTGGGCCGGCCTCGTGGCCGTCTATCTGGTGAACGCCCATGGGGTGCGTTATCCGGGATTGCTCCCGGTGTTCCTCATCCGTGTCACCTATTTCCTCAAGCCGCTCACCTTCGCCGTCGTGATCCTGGGCGTCCGTGCCTGGCTGCTGAACGCGGAACCGACGCCCCCGTCCCGGCACGGCCTCAGGTATGGCGCGGTCGTGTTGCTCGTGTACTCGACGTTCGTCCCGTCGGTCCCGGCGGCAGAAGCGACCGCGCTGCTGGCCTACGCACTCATCGCGCTCGATTCGACCGCCGGCCGCCTCCGGCGCCGGACCGCCGCCGTGCTCGTCGTCGTGGCGCTGGCCGAGCTCGCCCTGGTGCTGACGAATCGGCTCATCGTCCCGGGCCTGGCGGCGCCGTGGCGCGACCCGATCGTCGGCGTCAACGTCGTGTGCGGCGTCGCGCTGACGACGCTGATTGGCAACGCAGGCGTTGCATCACGTCCGGCGCGCGCGCTCGGGTCGGTGCCCGTCAACGTGGGACTCGCCGCCGCGGTGCTCGTGGCGCACGCGCTGACGATAGCAGCGCAGCAGGGCAGCCTCCACGCCCTGGCGCCGGCCTCACTGGCGGAGATCGCCCAGAGGATCCGGGTGTCTCGACCGGACCGCGAGACGGCGCCGTTGGTCGCGTGGCTGCGCGCCAACACGCCGCGCGCGAGCCTGGTCCTCGTCGATCCGCTCGATGCCCGCATGCTTCCGCTCAGGCTCACCGCCGAGCGCGGGGTCTACGCGTCGGTGTACGAGATCAACCAGATCGCGTTCGACGCGTCGGTCTACGGTGAGGCACACCGCCGCTTGGAGGAGGTCGGCGTCAGGGTGCTGGGGCGCCACCAGTTCGACGGCGAGGCGTACGACCATCTCTCGCCGTCGACGCTGGCGGCCCTCGCGCGCTCCGGGGTTGGCTACGCGATCTTCGCGGCGTCACGCTTCGACGCTGCACCGCTGCAGCGTTTCGTCGTCTATCGCGACGATCGGTACGTCGTCGTCGATCTGCGGACGCTCGGGAGACAATAGGAGCCATGGGCCTCGTGCTCGCGCTGGACGCTCGCCGCCGTCTCGGCGCCGTCGCCCGCGGCGAACGGGCCGCCGATCTCGTGCTGCGCGGCGGCTCCATCCTCAACGTCTTCACGGGCGAGATCTACGCCGCCAACGTCGCGATCCTGGAAGAACGGGTCGCGTACGTCGGCACCCGCGAGGACGTCGTCGGCCCGCGCACGCGGGTCATCGACGTCACCGGCCGCGTGCTCGTTCCGGGATACATCGATCCGCACGTGCATCCCGCGAATCTCGTCACGCCGTCCGCGTTCGCGCGCCACGTGCTCCCGCTCGGCACGACGACGGTCGTCGCCGACACGCTGCAGTTCTGGCAGACGGGTGGGGCGCGCGCCGTCCGCGGGGTGGCCGACGCGCTCGCGCCGTCGCCGCTGAAGTTCTTCTGGATGCTCCGCGTGCACGGCCAGACGGCGACGCGCGACGAGCCGCGGCAGTTCCCGATCCCGGAACTGGAGCGGCTGCTCGCGCATCCCTGGATGCTGGCGATCGGCGAGGTCACGCGCTGGCCCGAGGCCCATCGCGGCGATCGCGAGCTGCTGCGCCGGCTCGACGTCGCGCTCGCCCGCGGCCGGCGCGTCGAGGGCCACACCGCGGGCGCGTCCGCGGAGAAGCTGCCGGCGATCGCGCTCGCCGGTCTCACGTCCGATCACGAGCCCATCACCGCGAAGGAAGTCCTCGAGCGCGCGCGGCAGGGCATCGCCGTCATGCTGCGCGAGTCGTCGCTGCGCCCCGATCTGTCGGGGTTGCTCGACGCGCTGAAGGAGGCGCCGGCGCTCGCGTCGCGTCTCATGCTGACGGCCGACGGCTCGATGCCCGCGTTCATCCGCACGCACGGCTTCGTCGACCACCTCGTCCGCCTCGCGATGGCGGGTGGCGTCAGCCCGGTCAACGCCTATCGCATGGCGACGCTCAACCCCGCGACGTACTACGGGCTCGACGCGCACGTGGGATCGATCGCGCCCGGCCGCTTCGCCGACGTGTGCGTCCTGCCCGACCTCGCGGATCCGCGCCCCGCGCTCGTGGTCGCGCGCGGCCGCGTCGCCGGCATGGACGGCCGTCTCGCCACGCGCGTGCCGGAGCCGCCGTGGCGGCGCATCTTCACGTCGTCGCGTGCGCGTCTCGCCGGGCGCTGGGAGGCGACGGCCGACGACTTCGCGCTGCCGCGGCGCGCGCGCTACCCCGTGATCCGCCTCGTGAGCGCGGTCATCACGCGGCTGGAAGAGCGCGCGCTCCAGCTCGGCGATCTGCACGCCGCGCTGGTCGACCGCGAGGGACGCTGGGTCGCGCCCGGCGTCGTCGCGGGCTTCGCGGAGCGGATCGACGGGCTCGCGACGACGACGACGACCGACTTCAACATCCTGGCGATCGGCCGCGATCGCGCGGCGATGGCGCGCGCGGTGAACCGCGTGAAGCGGCGCGGCGGCGGGATCGTGATCGTCGACGGCCAGAAGGTCGCGTACGAGCTGGCGCTCCCGATCGGCGGCATCATGGCGCGCGGCTCGCTCGAGGACACCGCCGCGCTCGAGGACGGCCTGCGCGCGGCGCTGATCGCGCGCGGCTACGCGCACCACGAGCCCGTGTTCTCGCTCTTCTTCCTCGCGGCGGACTTCCTGCCCGCGGTGCGCTTGAGCCCGCTCGGCGTCTGGGACGTCAAGCGCGGGCGCGTCCTCCTTCCAGCGCGATCGATGGTAATGGGGGGCGCGGGGCGCGCCCCCCAAGCCCCCCACGCTCCGGGCCCGGAATGAATCCGGGTCCTCCGCGAGTGCCCTCGCCGTGAAGGGCCTCGCGCTCGGCGCGCTTCTCGCCGCCGCGGCGCTCGCGGTCCTCGCGTTTCCGTTTCGCGACACCTGGTGGGGCGGGCTCCTGCTCGCGGTCGGCGAAGCCGGCGTCGTCGGGGGCCTCGCAGACTGGTTCGCGGTCACCGCGCTGTTCCGCCGTCCGCTCGGGCTTCCGATCCCGCACACCGCGCTGATCCCCGCGAACTGGGAGCTGCTCGCCCGGCGCGTGGGCACGATGGTCGGCGACCGCGTGCTGACGAAGCAGTACGTGGCGGACGAGATCGCGCGCGTCGACGTCGCCGCGATCGTCGCCGCCGGCGCGCAGCGCGTGACGCGCGCGGATCTCGAAGCGGTGACACGCACGGTGGCGCGCTGGCTCGTGACCGAGGTGACGCCCGGCGCCACGGGCGAGCTGCTCGAGCGCGCACGCCGCGTGCTCGCGGAGCAGCCGCTCGCGCCGGTCCTGGCCGACCTGCTCGACGTCGCGCGGACGCACGGGTGGCACGAACGCGTGGTGTCCGGCGTCGCCACCGCGGTCGGCGACGCGCTCGACCGCCCGCAGCTCCGCGAGACGATGGCCGAGGTGATCGACGGCGTGATCGATCGCTATCGGGACGGCATGAGCGCGGGGCCGCGCCTGCTGCTCGGGCTCGCCCACCTCTTCGGCGTGGTCGACCGCGATCGTCTCGTGGCCGCGCTGCAGACGGGCCTGCGCGAGGTCGCGCGCGATCCGTCGCATCCGCTGCGCGCGCAGATCGCGGCCACCATCGCCGGGCTGCCGTCGCGGCTGCGCGACGACCCGAAGCTCGCCGCGCGCGTCGAGGCGCTGAAGGTCGAGGCGCTGCGCAGCCCCGCGCTGGCCCGCTTGATCGACGATGCCGCCGCCGCCGTCTGGCAGGCGCTGGCCGCCGACGTGGAGTCGCCGAAGTCCGAAGTGATCGCGTGGATCGGCGACCGGCTCGAGCGCGCGCGGCAGGCGCTCGTCGCCGACGCGACGCTTCGCGCGGAGGTCGACGCGTGGGTGAAGGCGCGGATCATCGAGCTCGTCGAGCGCCACCACGCGCGCCTCGCCGTGTTCATCGAGAACGGCGTCCGCGCGCTCGGGCCCGAGGGCGCGGTGCGCCTGATCGAGGAGCACGCGGGCGACGACCTGCAGTACATCCGGCTGAACGGCACCGTCGTCGGCGGGCTGGCGGGCGGCGCGATTTACAGCCTGCATCTCCTGATCAGCCGTCTGTAGCGCGCGGTCAGGGCCACCGGAACCGCGCGTGCCGTCGCGCGATTTTCACGTTACACTTCGCGCTACAAACGCCGCCAAACCATTGGGGGGTCCCATGTCGCGCTTCCGGGCCATCGCAGTCCTGGCCGCCCTCTCGCTCATCGCCGCCGCCGTCGCCGCCACGCCCGCCACGAGTCAAACTCCGAAGTCGGGCGGCGTCCTGAACGTGATGCAGCGCGAAGACCTGCCGCAGGGGTTCGCGATCCTCGAGACGTCCACCATCTCGTCGGTGTGGCCGGCGATGCCGTGCTTCAACAACCTCGTGATCTTCGATCCGCTGAAGAAGCAGGAGAGCGCCGACACCGTCATCGGCGAGCTCGCCGAGAAGTGGTCGTGGCAGGACAACTACCGCAACCTCGTGCTCTTCCTCCGCAAGGGCGTGAAGTGGCACGACGGGCATCCGTTCACGTCGAAGGACGTGAAGTACACGTTCGACATGCTGCGCGAGACGCCTGACGCGGCGGGCAAGCTCCGCATCAACCCGCGCAAGGACTGGTACGCGAACGTCGAGGCCGTGGAGGCGGCGGAGCCGCACACCGTCGTCTTCCGCCTGAAGAAGCCGCAGCCCTCGCTGCTGCTGATGCTCGCGTCCGGGTACTCGCCGGTCTACGCGGCGCACGTCCCGGCGGCGACCTACCGCACCACGTGCGTGGGCACGGGCCCGTTCAAGGTGAAGGAGTGGAAGAAGGGCGAGTCGATCGAGTTCGTGAAGAACCCCGACTACTTCGTCAAGAGCCGGCCGTACCTCGACGGGCTCAAGTACATCCCGATCCCCGAGCGCGGGACGAAGTTCGCCGCGTTGCAGGCGGGCCGTCTCGACGTCGCGTTCCCCGGCGACGCCACGAAGACCATCGCGGAGCAGGTCACCAAGGCCGAGCCGCGCATCAAGGTGACGGTCGCCGGCCAGAACGTGAACGACAACCTGCTGCTCAACGTGACGAAGCCGCCGTTCAACAACGTGAAGCTGCGCCAGGCGTTCAGCCTCGCCATCGACCGGCGCGGCGTCGTCGCCTCCGTGCACCAGGGCGGCGCGTCCGTCGGCGCGTCGATGGCGCCGAGGCCGTTCGGCGTGTGGGGCCTGATGGACAAGGACCTCGTGGCGCTGCCCGGCTACGGCAAGGCCGCCGACGAGAAGGCGAGGGCGAAGAAGCTGCTCGCGGAGGCAGGCTACACCGCGTCGAATCCGCTCAAGGTCGAGCTGGCGACGCGCGCGATCCCGCAGTACCTCGACTTCGCCTCGTTCGTGATCAACGAGCTGAAGCAGGTGGGCGTGGTGGCCGAGCTGAAGCAGGTCGAGACCGCGCAGTGGCACCCGCTCGCCACGCGGAAGGAGTTCCAGGCCGGCCCGAACCTCACCGGCATCGGCGTCGACGACCCCGACGCGAACTACTTCGAGAACTTCGCTTGCAACTCGCCGCGCAACTACGGCGGGTACTGCAACGAGCAGATCATGAAGATGATCGAGGCCCAGTCGCAGGAGCTCGATCCGAAGAAGCGGATGGCGATGGTGGCCGACATCCAGAAGAAGCTGGAGGAGGACGCGGGGCGTCCGACGATCAGCTGGCGCAACGACTACTACCTCCAGTGGCAGCACGTGAAGAACCTGGTCCCGCACCAGTCGATCTACAACTGGGGCCGGATGCAGGAAGTCTGGATCGACAAATAGACATGGGGGGCCGCCTCTGGCGGCCCCCCAAGCCCCCCGGCGCTACGTGCGGCGGCGAATCCACCGCCCTCCGCGAGTGCCGAGCTAACGGAGTGCATCACGCGTACTTACGTCGCCAAGCGGCTCGGCATCGCGCTCCTGACGCTGTTCGGGATGTCGGTCGTCATCTTCCTGCTGCTGCGGCTCGCGCCGGGCAACATCGTCGACATCCTCTTCGCGACGGGCGGCTACGTCAGCGACGCGGACAAGAAGCTGATCATGCAGGAGCTCGGCCTCGACAGGCCGATCTGGGTCCAGTACGTCGACTGGATCAGGAGCATGGCCACGGGCGACCTCGGCAAGTCGTACCGCTACGACGTGCCGGCGTGGCAGGTGATCAAGCCCCTGATCCCGGTCACGGTGGAGCTCGCGATCCTCTCGACGATCGTCGCGGTGCTGATCGGCGTGCCCACGGGCGTCGTCAGCGCCGTGCGCCAGGACACGGCGTTCGACTACGCGCTGCGCATCTTCTCGCTCGCCGGGCTCTCGATGCCGTCGTTCTGGCTCGGCATGGTGATCATCCTGGCGCTCGCGGCGTGGCTCGGGTGGATCCCGCCGATGACGTACGTCGGGGTGGGAGAAAACTTCAGGATCCACGCTGTGCAGTTCATGCTGCCCGCGCTCGCGGTCGGCTATCGCTCGTCCGCGCTCATCACGCGCATCACGCGCTCGGCGATGCTCGAGGTCCTGCGTGAAGACTACGTGCGGACGGCGTGGGCGAAGGGCCAGACCAGGGGCGCCGTGGTCTGGCGGCACGCGCTCAAGAACGCGCTGCTGCCGGTCGTCACCGTCATCGGCATCGAGTTCGCGTTCCTCATCGGCGGGCTCGTGGTGACCGAGACCGTCTTCAACCTGCCGGGCCTGGCGCGCTTCCTCGTGCAGGCGATCCTCTGGCGCGACTATCCGATCGTGCAGACGCTCGTGATGTTCATCGCGATCGTCGTCGTGCTCTCGAACCTGTTCGTCGATCTGCTGTACGGCTGGCTCGACCCGCGCGTGCGGTACTCGGGCTAGCGCATGGCCACGAATCCCGCCGTCGTCGGGCAGGTGGTCGCGCCGGCGATGGCGCGCCGTCCGGGTCTCGCCACGACCCTCGTGCGGTTCTGTCGCAAGAAGCCGCTGGGCGCCGCCGGTGGCGCGCTCATGATCGTCATGGTGCTGACCGCCGTGCTCGCGGACCAGCTCGCGACGCACGATCCGATCGCGACCGACGCCGCGGCGACGCTCGCCAGGCCCGGTGAGCCGCACTGGCTCGGCACCGACCACCTCGGGCGCGACATCTACAGCCGCATCGTCCACGGCACGCGCGTCTCGCTGGTCGTCGGCCTGCTGTCGACGCTGATGGGCTCGGTGCTCGGCGGCATCATCGGGCTCGTGTCCGCCTACTTCGGCGGCAAGACCGACCTGATCACCCAGCGCATCCTGGATATTCTCCAGGGACTGCCGCTGCTGGTGCTGGCGCTCGTGATGTCGGCGGCGCTCGGACCGTCGATCGAGAACGTCGTGATCGCGATCTCGATCCCGATCGTCCCGCGCGCGGCGCGCATCATTCGCGCGAGCGTGCTGTCGATCCGCGAGATGCAGTACATCGAGGCCGCGCGGGCGCTCGGGCTCCGGCACCTGCGTATCGCGTTCCGCCACGTGCTGCCGAACACGATCGGTCCGTTCATCGTGCTCACGACCGCGCAGCTCGGCAGCGCGATCCTCACCGAGGCCGCGCTCTCGTTCCTCGGGCTCGGCGTGCCGGAGCCGTATCCTTCGTGGGGCCGCATGCTGTCGGTGTCCGCGGCCGAGTACGCGCAGAAGGCGCCGCACCTCGTGCTCTTCCCCGGCGTGGCGATCAGCCTCGCCGTCTTCGGCTCGAACCTGCTCGGCGACGCGCTCCGCGACACGCTCGATCCTCGCCTGCGGGGGGCCCAGTGAAGGATCTCTGCTGGACGTCCGCGACCGAGCTCGCCGCGCTCGTCCGCCGGAAGAAGGTGTCGCCGGTGGAGGTGGTCGACGCCGTCCTCGCGCGGATCGACAAGCTCAATCCGCGGCTGAACGCGTACGTGCTCGTGCTCGCCGACGAGGCGCGCCGCCAGGCGAAGGCGGCGGAGCGCGCGCTCGCGCGGCGCAGTGCGAAGCTCGGCCCGCTCCACGGCGTTCCGTATTCCGTGAAAGACCTCGTGATCACCAACGGCGTGCGCACCACGTTCGGCACGCCGCTCAATCGCGACACCGTGCCGACGGAAGACGCGCCGATCGTGGCGCGCATGACGGCGGCCGGCGGGATCATGCTCGGCAAGACGAACACGCCGACGTTCGGCTGGATCGGCGCGACGCACAACCTGCTCTTCGGCACCACGCGCAATCCGTGGGACCTCGAGAAGACGCCCGGTGGCTCGAGCGGCGGCGCGTCGGCGGCCGTCGCGGCGGGCCTCGGACCACTCGCGGTCGGCACGGACGGCGGCGGGTCGATCCGCATCCCCGCGTCGTGCACCGGCATCTTCGGCCACAAGCCGTCCTACGGACGCATTCCGATCCATCCGGTGAGCGGCGCGTGGAGCCTCTCGCACGTCGGGCCGATGACGCGCACGGTGGCGGACGCGGCACTGATGATGAACGTCTGCGCGGGGCCCGACGAGCGCGACCAGTATTCGCTGCCGGCGCAGCGCGTCGACTACGTGAAGGCGCTGAAGGGACCGGTGAAGGGCTTGCGCGTCGCGTACAGCGAGGACCTCGGCTTCGCGGAGGCCGTGGACGACGAGGTGCGCGCCGCGTGCGCGAAGGCCGCGCGCGCGTTCCGCGAGCTCGGCTGCCGCGTCGAGACCGTGAATCCGGCGTGGCCGTCGCCGCGGGACGCGTGGGAGCAGATCTTCTGCGGCGGCATCGCCACGCGCATGGCGCCCTTCCGCGAGCGGAAGGGCGACATCGAGGTGGGCCTCTACGCGCTCATCGAGCGCGCGCTCGCCGAGCCGCCCACGCGCTACGTGCAGGCGTGGCTCGATCGCCTCGCATGGTGGCAGCACCCGCGCGCGTTCTTCGAGAGCTACGACCTCTTGCTGACGCCGACGATCGCGTGCCCTCCGTTCGACGCGGACGCCGACGGTCCGGGTGAGATCGCCGGGCGACCGGTCGACCGGTACGGCTGGATCCCTTTCACGTATCCGTTCAATCTGACGGGCCAGCCGGCGTGCTCGATCCCGTGCGGGTTCACGCGCGCGGGATTGCCGATCGGGCTGCAGGTCGTGGGACGCCGGTTCGACGACGTGACCGTGCTGCGGGCGGCCGCCGCGTTCGAGCGCGCGCGCCCGTGGGCCGGCCTCCAGCCACCGTTCTGAGAGCCACGCCCACTCCGTTCATCGTGTGCGGGCTCGTCGCGGGCGCGCTCGCCATGTGGGGCGTGTACTTCGACACCGCGTGGCATCGCACCGTCGGGCGCGACACGTTCTTCAGCCTTCCGCACCTGTTCATCTACGGCGGCGGCGCGCTCGTGTGGGTCGCGTGCGTCACCGCGATCACGCTCGCGAGCCGCCGGCGTCTCGACCATCTCGGCGGCATCGTGCTCCGCGCGGGACCGGTGCGGCTCCCGCTCGGCTTTGCGATCTCCGCGCTCGGCACCGGGATCATCGTGCTCGCGGTGCCGACCGACCTCACGTGGCACGCGGTCTTCGGCAAGGACCTCCTGATCTGGAGCCCGCCGCATCTCCAGGGCGTCGTCGGCGGCGCGCTCGGCGCGCTCGGCGTCGGCTTCGCCATCGCGGGGCAGCGGGGAAGGGGACCGTTCAGACGCGCGTGGCTGTGGCGCGTGGCCATGCTGCTGCCGCTCGTCGACATGCTGCACTACGTGCACTGGAGCCTCGCGCACTACACGATCTTCCCGTGGACGCGCACGCCGGACTTCTATCCGTACGTCGTCGCGCTCACCGTGCCGATCATCCTGGTGGCCGCGGCGCGCGCGCTCGATCCGTGGGCGCCCGCGCTGGTCGGCGCCGTGTTCTTCCTCGCGGTCGTCGTGATCGATCTCGGGCTCGCGGCGCTCGGCTTCGCGCGGCCCGCCGTGACGCCGGTCTTCGCGATTCCGGCCGTCGCGATCTCCGTGCTCTACGCCGCGTTCCCGCGACGGCGTGACGACCTGCTCCTCGCGCTGCTCGGCGGCGTCGCGTTCACGCTCGCGTTCGTCGCGATGGAGAGCGCGTGGATGGCATGGGTGATCGGGCACCCGTGGCCGCTCTCGCGCGTGCTGGGCGGCCTTCCGGCGGCGGTGATCAGCGGCGCCGCGATGGGCGGCGCCGGCGGCGTGCTCGGCGGGTTCCTGCGCGCGTCGTGGACGGAGGGCGGCACGGCGCGGGTCTTCGGCAGCGCCGCGCGCGCGCGATGGGCCGCTCGCGCGGCCGTCGTCGTCACGCTGCTCGGGCTCGCGAGCACCTATCGACCGCAAGTCTACGGCGCGCCGCTCGCCGTCGAGGAGCTCGCGCTCGAGCCGTCGACGACGATCCCGCTGCGCGAGGCCGTCTTCTGGGACGCGCTGATCCACGACGACTGGCGGCGCGCGCCGGTGATCGACATCTACAGCGAGGGGACGATGGACGGCATCCCGCTGCCGCTCGGGCCCGCGTGGTGCGCGGATGACGCGGACGGCCTCGTGCGCGATCTCCGCCGTCTCCGCTTCGGGCTGACGGTCAACGGCACGGCCGTCGACCTCTCGCCGTATCCGATCGTGCACCAGCGGCTCGAGGACGGGCGCGCGTGCGCCTTCGTCGGCGTCGTGTCGCGGCGCCAGCGCGCGAGCCAGAACCGTCTCGTCTACACCGTCACGCCGCTCGACGGATCGCCGCCCGCCATCGCGCCGGTGCGGGTCGACGCGACGGTCGTCTTCAAGGATCCGTGACGCGCGCGCCGCACGCTTCCAGGCTGACGCCCGCATCGCTGCTGACGATCGCCTACGTCGGCGGCGCGATGAGCATGTGGGGCACGCTCGCCGACACCGCGTGGCATCGCACGAACGCGCGCGACTCCTTCTGGAGCGCGCCGCACATGTTCATGTACGTCGGCGGCCTGATCGTGTGGGCGGCGACCGTCGCCGCGGTCGTGCTCGCCACGCGCGGCCGTCTTCCCGACGCCGGCGGCCCGGTGCTGCATGCCGGCCGGCTGCGGCTGCCGTTCGGCTTCGCGCTCTCGGCGCTCGGCGTCGGCGTCGTGGTGGCCGCCGCGCCGTTCGACATCTGGTTTCACGCGGTCTTCGGCAAGGACGTGATGATCTGGAGCCCTCCGCACACGACGGGGCACGTCGGCGGGATGATTGCGGCGTCGGGGCTGCTCTTCGCGGCGGCGGCGCAGCGTGGGCGCGGCGTCTTCCGTGACGCGCGGCTCTGGATGCTCGCGGTGCTGCTGCCCGCGGTCCACTTCATCCACATCGCGCACTACGTGCTCTCGCACTACGTGATGACGCCCGCGACGCGCACCCCGGACTTCTATCCGCTGCTGATCGCGATCATGTTTCCCGCGGTGCTCGTGGCGCTCGCGCGCGCGGCCGGGCCGCTCGCGCCGGTGTTCGCGAGCCTCCTCTTCCTCGCCGCGCTCGCGACGGTGAACCTTGGACTCTGGCTGACCGGCTTCGCGCGCTACACGCTCACGCCCGTCGTCGCGGTGCCGGCGCTCGCCATCGCCGCGATCTACTTCCTCGCGCGTCGCGCGGCCGCGCGCGTGTGGACGGCGATCGCCGCGGGTGTCGCGTTCACGCTCATCATGGTCGGGGTCGAGACGTGGTGGATGGCGGCCGCCGTCGCGCATCCGTGGCCCGCGAGCGCGGTGCTGCGGGCGCTCCCCACGACCCTGCTCGCGGGCGCGCTGAGCGGGCTCGGCGGCTGGATCTGGGGCGGATTCCTGCTGGCGCCTCGCATCGAAGGCGGTGCCGCCGGGATCTTCGGCGGCCGCGGACGCGCACGCGTGGCGGCCGTCACCGCGGTCGCGCTCTTCGCCGTCGCGCTCGTGTCGGTGTACCGGCCGCAGGTCTTCGGCCCTCCGATGACGACGGCCGAATTCGCGCTCGAGCCCTCGTCGAGCTTTCCCGTCCAGGAGGCGGTGTTCTGGGAAGCGGTGCTCGACGAGGATTGGGGGCACGCGCCGCGCCTCGAGGTCCACAGCGAAGGCGTGATCGACGGGATCCCGCTACCGATCGGCCCCGCGTGGTGCGCGGCGGACGCGGCGACGCTCGCGCGCGAGGTCGCCGCCCTGCGATTCGGGATGGAGGTCAACGGCGTCGCGCTCGATCTGGCGCGCTATCCCACGGTGCCGCAGCGACTGCGTGACGGCCGCCACTGCGCGTGGGTCGGCGTGGTCTCACGCGCCCAGCGCGCGAGCCGCAACCGCATCGTCTACAGCGTGACGCCCGCGGACGGCGCGCCGGCGACGCTGCGGCCGATCCAGGTCGAGATGACGGTCGTCTTCAAGGATCCCTGACACACGCAGGTCCCTGATACACGTATCGAACGTTGGACATTGACGGCGCGCGCGCGGCGCTCGACGCTCGCGACGTGCATCTCCATGACGTGCTCGCCGCGTGCGCGATCGCCGGCTGCGTGTTTGCCGCGACGTACGCGGTGCTGGAGCAGGGGCTCACGACCTATCGCGTCGGCAGCGCGCGCGCCGAGAGCCAGCAAGCCGCGCGCGCGGCGCTCTCGCGCATGAGCCTCGAGATCCGCAACGCCGGGCGCGGCGCGCGATCGACCGCGCCGGCGATCCTCGTCGCCGAGCCGTCGCGCATGGTGCTCGCGTCGGATCTGGACGACGACGGCACGACAGGCGGTCGCGGCGAGCAGATCACGTGGCAGCTCGTCGGCTCGATCCTGCGCCGCAACGCGGGGGCGGGCGCGCAGCCCGTCGTCAACGGCGTGCGCGCGCTCGAGCTCCGCTACTTCGACGGCGACGGCCGCGCGACCGCCGATCCGCTGGCGATCCGCAGCGTCGAGATCGTGCTTCTGACGGCGCCCGACGGGCCCGAATCCCGCCATCCACGCGGGACGAGCACCCTCATGACGACCCGGGTGCGGCTGAGGAATCGCTAGGCGGCGACCCCGTCCGACTGCCCCGGAGACGAGTTTTCCACCACCGCGGGGGGCAGGCTCTGAGCTCCGGCCCCACCGGTCGCCCCGCGGTCTGTGCAAGGTATTTCCCTAGAAAATCTCGCTGTTTTTGATTGACAGGTCTTTTTGGCAACTGTACATTCCCCTCGAGTGGGACGAAGTGGGATGAAGTGGTCCATGGACCCGGAGGAGCCGTGTTCAGGGGACGGTATCAGCACACGATCGACCCGAAGGGGCGCGTCAGCGTTCCGGCGAAGTACCGGAACCTGCTGGCGGAGTCCGCGAACCCCACGTTGATCGTGGTCCCCAACGGCGAGGCCCTCGAGGTGCATCCGCTCGAGGAGTGGGAGCGGATCGAGGCGCGGATCAACGAGCGGTCGATGTTCGACCTCGAGATTCGCAAGCTCGGCCGCCTCTACATCTCGCGCGCGAAGGAAGTGGAGATGGACGGCGCGGGACGGATTCTTTTGCCGCCGGACAGCCGCGAGCCGTGCGGGCTCGTGAAGGACGTGACGCTGGTCGGCTCGGGACGGCGGTACTTCGAGATCTGGGATCGCAAGCGGTTCGAGGAATACGAGCGGACGAACGGCGACGGGCTGCCGTCGGGATTCGAGCGGCTCTCGCAGCTCGGGGTGTAGCGGTTCACGTTCCGGTCATGGTCGACGAGGTCGTGTTTCTCCTGCGACCGCGCGACGCGGGCTGGATCATCGACGGGACGGTGGGCATGGGCGGTCACGCGGAGGCGATGCTGAGCGGAGCGGACGAGCGCGTTCGTCTGCTCGGCCTCGACCGCGATCCCGAGGCGCTGCGGCGCGCGGGCGCGCGGCTCGCGCCGTTCGCGGATCGCGTGCGGCTCACGCAGGCGAGCTTCCGCGACGTCGCCGGCGTTGCGCGCGCGCACGGTGTCACGACGGCGCGCGCCATCCTCCTCGACCTCGGCGTGTCCTCGTATCAGATCGACGAATCGGGTCGCGGCTTCACGTTCCAGGAGGACCAGCCGCTCGACATGCGGCTCGACCCCGGAGCGGGGGAGCCGGCGGCAGCGCTGCTGAACCGGCTGCCGGAGCAGGAGCTGGCGCGGATTCTCTTCGAGTACGGTGAAGAGATCCACGCCCGGCGGATCGCGCGCGAAATCGTGCGCCGCCGCCCGCTGGCGACGACCGGAGATCTCGTGGCGGCAGTGCGCGCCGCGGTGCCACGCAAGGCGTGGCCGCGCCGTCTGCACGTCGCCACGAAGACGTTCCAGGCCGTGCGCATGGCGGTCAACGACGAAACCGGAGCGCTCCGCCACGCGCTCCCCCTCGCCGCCGGGTTGCTCGAGACGGGCGCACGGCTCGGGGTGATCTCTTTTCACTCAGGCGAAGACCGCATCGTGAAGCAGACGTTCCGCTCGTTACGCACGGCGGGGTATGCCGAGCTGGAGCCGTCGCCCCTGACGCCCGGGGCCGACGAGGTGCGGGCCAACCCCCGCGCCAGGAGCGCGAAGCTGCGCGTGCTGGAGCGGCTCCCGTGAAGACTCAGCAGCGCCTCCATCGTGACCCTGACCCGAAGCTCCGGCGCTCGATCGCCGGCGCCCTTCTGTGCTCGGCTGTGCTCGTCGTCGGCTTCCTCGTCGTCGTCGGCCTGCGGGTGCAGCAGGTGCACCTCGCCTACCAGCTGGACGCGCTGCGCGCCGAGCGCGCGCGCATCACGGTCCTCATGCGCCAGCTCGAGATCGAGGTGGCCACGCTCAGCTCGCCGGGCCGGGTGGAGACGCGCGCGCGGCAGCTCGGCATGACTCCGCCGGAGCGCGCGCAGGTGCAGCTCGCGCGCGAATACGTCGCGGGCGGCGCGAACGGTCTCGCGTCGGCGCGTCTCGTGCGCGCGGAGAGCGTGATCAGGTGAGGTCGTTCATCCCGTGATGCCCGCGCTCCGGACGCGGGCCCTCATCCTGGCGGCGCTGCTGGCCGTCGCGTTCGGAGCCGTCGTCTCGCGCCTCGCCGTGCTCCAGATCGTGCGACACACCGAGCTCGCGTCTCTCGCCGAGCGCCAGTACTCGCGCACCATCAGCTTGCAGGCCCTCCGCGGTCCGATCGTCGACAGACGCGGCGCCCCGCTCGCGACGTCCGCCGCGGCGGAATCGCTCTATGCGCAGCCGCGCGCCGTCGGCGATCCCGTGCGCGCCGCCGCGCGCCTGGCCCCGCTGCTCGCGATGCCCGAATCCGACGTGCACGCGCTGCTCACGTCGCAGAAGTCCTTCGTCTGGCTGAAGCGCCGCCTGCCGCCCGCGGTCGCCGACGAGGTGCGAGCGCTGCGCGAGCCAGGACTCGCCTTCGTGCCCGACGCGCTCCGCCTCTATCCGAACCGCGAGCTCGCGGCGCACGTGATCGGCTTCGAGGGCGCGGACGGCGGCCTCGAAGGGATCGAGCGGGCGTGGAACACGGACCTCGGTGGCACGGCGGGCCGCGCCGTGGTCGGACGCGACGCGCTCGGGCGGGAGGTCGTGACGCAGCAGGTGATCCAGAGGCCGTCACCCGGCAACGGCGTGATGCTGACGCTCGACACGACGATCCAGTACATCGCCGAGCGGGAGATCGACGCGGCGTATCGCCGCACCGGCAGCAAGGCCGCGATGGCCGTCGTCCTCGATCCGAAGACCGGCGACGTCCTCGCGGTCGCGATCCGTCCCACGTTCAACCCGAACACGTTCGGCGAGGCGAAGAAGGACGAGATCCGCAACCGCGCGGTGACGGATCCGTTCGAGCCGGGGTCGACGTTCAAGATCGTCATGGCGGCCGCGGCGCTCGAGAGCGGCGTGGTGAAGCCCGACGACCGCATCTTCGGCGAGTGGGGCTCGATCACGATCGCGAAGACCACGATCAAGGACTGGAAGAAGCAGGGCTGGATGACGTTTGCCGAAGTGTTGCAACAGTCCTCGAACGTGGGCTCCATCAAGGTCGGGATGGCGATCGGCAAGGAGACCTACCACCGCTACATGACGGGCTTCGGCTTCGGCGCGCTCACGGGCGTCGGGCTTCCCGGGGAGAGCCGCGGCCTGCTGCGGCAGCCGGGACGCTGGTCGGCGCTCTCGCTGCCGACGATGTCGATCGGCCAGGAGATCTCGGTCACCGCGATGCAGATGGTCGCCGCGTTCGGCGCGATCGCGAACGGCGGCGTGCTGATGCAGCCGCGCCTGGTGCGCGCGACGTTCGACGCGAACGGACGCGAGCTGCGCCGCGAGGAGCCGCGCGCGCTGCGCCGTGTCGTGTCCGAGGAGACCGCGCGCACGCTGATGCGTCTGATGGTCGGGATCGTCGACCACGGCACCGGCCACGCCGCGGCCGTCGCGGGCTACGAGATCGGCGGCAAGACCGGAACCGCGCAGAAGATGGATCCGGCGACGAAGCGGTACTCGCACGCGCCCGGCGTGCTGTCGTTCATCGGCGTCGCGCCCGCGGACGATCCGCGCTTCGTGATGCTGGTGACGCTCGACGAGCCGAAGAACGAGAAGTGGGGCAGCGAGGCGGCCGCGCCGATCTTCTCGTCGATCGGCCGCGAGGTGCTGCGGTACATGGAGGTCGCGCCGCGCGACGCGCAGCCGATCCAGCTGGTGACGTTGGACTCGCGGGCTCCCGGCGACTCTGTCGCCGCCCGCTCGGGTGGCGATACCGCGCGTGCGCCGATCGAGCGGAGCGAGACCGCCGAGCCGGCGGGCGCAGCCCGGGAGTCCGCGAGCTCAGTCGACCGCGCGGTCATCCCCGATGTGCGCGGCAAGCCGCTGCGGCAGGCGCTCGCCACGCTCGCGGCCCTGCGCACCGACGTCGAGCTCGACGGCCACGGCGTGGTGGTGCAGCAGATCCCGCCCGCAGGCGCGCCGCTCGTGCAAGGCGCGTCGATCCGCCTGACTCTCGCGCCCGCGGTCGCACGAGATTCGCGCGAAGTGAGGCCGCCGAGCGGGCGGGCGCTCGAGCGCCCGGGAGCCCGCGAGTCCAACGGCGCTTTAGCGCCCGGGGGCCCGCGAGTCCAATGACGCGAGCAATGGCGACCGCCGCTCTGCTCGACGCGCTGCCCGTGAAGACGGTCACCGGCACGCTGCCGCGCGCCGTCGCCGGCATCGCCGACGACTCGCGCAAGGTCGCTGCCGGCCAGTGCTTCGTGGCCGTGCCCGGATTGCGGCAGGACGCGCGGCGCTTCATTCCCGACGCGGTCGCGCGCGGCGCCGCGCTCGTCGTGATCGAGGGCGCGGCGGTGGCCGACATCTCCGTCCCGCAGGTCGCCGTGCCGTCCGCGCGCGAGGCCGTCGCGCTCCTCGGCGACGCGTGGCATGGCCACCCGACGCGCACGATGACGGTGGTCGGCATCACGGGGACCAACGGCAAGACGACGACGTCCTATCTCGTCGAGGCGCTGCTGCGCGCGCACGGGCTCAGGACCGGCGTGCTCGGCACGATCCGGTACGTCGGCGGCACGACCGCGATGGACGCGAACCAGACGACGCCGGACGCGCTGCAGCTGCTCGCGCTGCTCGCGCAGATGCGCGACGACGGCGTGAACGGCGTCGCGATGGAGGTCTCGTCGCACGCGCTCGCACAGGCGCGCGTCGAGGCGCTCGCGTTCGACGTCGCCGTGTTCACGAACCTCACGCAGGACCACCTCGACTTCCACGGCACGTTCGACGAGTACCGCCGCGCGAAGCGCCGGCTCTTCGAGCTGCTGAGCCGCTCGCCGAAGCCGCGGCGCACCGCGGTGGTGAACGCCGACGATCCCGCGGCCGGGTCCATGTCGAGCGGTCTCACGCTCGACGTGATCCGCTTCGGGCTCGGCGAAGGCGCAGACGTCCGCGCGATCGAGCACTCCTCCGCCCTCGACGGCATCCGCATGATCGTCGCCACGCCCGCCGGGCGTTTCGCGCTCACGTCGCCGCTGATCGGCGAGCACAACGTGATGAACCTCCTCGGCGCGATCGGCGTCGGGCTCGCGCTCGGGCTCACCCCGGACACGATCGCGGCCACGCTCGCGCACGTCGGTGCCGTGCCCGGCCGCTTCGAGCAGGTGAAAGCCGGCCAGCCGTTCCTCGTGGTCGTCGATTACGCGCACACGCCCGACGCGCTCGAGCGCGTGCTCACGACGGCGCGCAAGCTGACGAGCGGCCGTCTCGGCGTGGTGTTCGGCTGCGGCGGCGATCGCGACCGCACCAAGCGCCCGATCATGGGCGGCATCGCGGCGCGGCTCGCGGACCAGGTGTGGGTGACCTCGGACAACCCGCGCTCCGAGCGTCCGGGCGCGATCATCGACGAGATCGTCACCGGTGTCAGGGAAATTCCTGACGCCGCCGCGCGGTACCTCACCGAGCCCGACCGCGCCGCCGCCATCCGCGCCGCCCTGACGTGGGGCCGGCGCGGTGATACCGTGGTGATCGCCGGAAAGGGTCACGAGACGTACCAGATCGTCGGCTCGACCGTGCTCCCCTTCGACGACCGTGAAGTCGCCAGGCAGGCGTTGACCGGTGGCTAGCCGCAAGCCCGCGCCGTTCACGGTCCAGGACATCGTGCGCGCCACGCAGGGCGCGCTCGTCGGCGGCGACCTCGGCGTTCCCGTCACCGGTGTGTCGATCGATTCGCGCTCGCTGGCCGTCGGCGACGCGTTCTTCGCGATCAAGGGCCATCGTCTCGACGGCCACGCGTATCTCGCCGAGGCCGCGGGCCGCGGCAGCGCCTGCCTCGTGGTGCACGACCTGCCCGACGAGCCGCCGCCCAACGTTCCGCTCGTGCTCGTGCAGGACACGACGAAGGCGCTCGGCCGCCTCGCGGGATGGCATCGCGCGAAGTTTTCGATCCCCGTCGTGGCGGTGACGGGCTCGAACGGCAAGACGACGACGAAGGAATTGGCGGCGGCGATCCTGGCCACGCGCTGGAACACGCTCAAGCCCGCCGGCAGCTTCAACAACCAGTGGGGCCTGCCGCTGACGCTCCTGCAGCTGACGCCCGAGCACGGCGCGCTCGTCGTCGAGCTCGGCACCAACCAGCCCGGCGAGATCGCGGCGCTTTCGGCGCTCGCGCTGCCGACCGTCGGCATCGTCACCGTGGTCGCGCCCGTGCACACCGAGTTCCTGGGCTCGATCGAGGGCGTGCGCGACGAGAAGGCCGGCCTCGTGCGCGCGCTCGCGCCGGACGGCGTCGCCGTCCTCAACGCCGACGACGCGCGGGTCGCGAGCATGCAGCGGGACACGCGCGCGCGGGTCATCACCTACGGCGCCGCGGCGACCGCCGACGTGCGCGCGGTCGGCGATGTGACCGATGGCACGGGCGGCCTCGCGTTCACGCTCGAGCACGCCGGCGTGCGGCAGCGCATCACGCTGCACCTGAGCGGCCGTCACAACGTGACCAACGCGCTCGCCGCGGCCGCCGCCGGGCTCGCGCTCGGGTTCAGCCTGCCCGAGATCGCGCGCGGGCTCGCCACCGCGCAGCCCGTCAAGGGCCGCTGCGTGTGGCGGACGGCCGGCGAGGTGCGGATCCTCGACGACACGTACAACGCGAACCCCGCGTCGGTGCGCGCGGCGCTCGACACGGTGGCGGCGCACCGCGAGGATGCGCGGCTCGTCGCGGTGCTCGGCGACATGCTCGAGCTCGGCGCCGGCGTCGAGGACGCGCATCGCGAGATCGGCCGCTACGCGGCGGAGAAGGGGGCGGCTGTCGTCGTCGGCATGGGGCGAGAGGCCCGCGCGCTCGTGGACGCCGCGCGCGCCGCGGGCGTCGGCGAAGCGCACCACAGCGAGACGTTCGAGGACACCGTCGCGTTCCTCTTGAAGGAGCTCGGCCCCGGCGATCTGGTGCTGGTCAAGGGCTCGCGCGGGATGCGCATGGAGCGCATCGTCGACGCGCTGGTCGCGCGCCTCGCGCGCGCGGGCGCGGAGTGAGGGCCGGGGATGCTCTACTACCTCCTCGTTCCGCTGGCAAAAGATCACATCGTCTTCAACGTCTTCCGCTACCTGACGTTCCGCTCGTTCATGGCGCTGATCTCGGCACTGGTGATCTCGCTCGTGATCGGCCCGTGGATCATCGGCAAGCTGCGCGACAAGCAGCACGGCGGCGAGACGATCCGCGAGGACACGCCCGAGCGCCATCGCAACACGAAGCGCGGCACGCCGACGATGGGCGGGATCATCATCCTCGCGTCGGTCCTCGTGTCCACGCTGCTCTGGGCGAATCTCTTGAACCGCTACATCTGGGTCGTCGTGCTCGCCACGCTCGGGTTCGGCGTGATCGGCGTGTGGGACGACCTGGTGAAGCTGCGCACGCGCAAGGGCGTCTCGGCGCGCGCGAAGTTCGGGCTGCAGCTCCTGCTCACGCTGGGACTGCTGCAGATCGTCTTCTGGCAGCCGCCGCAGAACAGCTGGGCGCCGGTGCTCGCGGTGCCGTTCCTCAAGGGCTGGCTGCTCGATCTCGGCTGGCTCTGGATTCCCTTCGCGATGCTGGTGATCGTCGGCGCCTCGAACGCGGTCAACCTGACCGACGGGCTCGACGGGCTCGCCATCGGGCCCGTGATCATGGCGGGCGGCGCGTTCGGCGTGATCGCGTACCTGACCGGCAACTTCAAGGCGGCCGACTACCTCAAGATCGTCAACGTCAAGGGCGCGGGCGAGCTCACGGTGTTCTGCGGCGCCTTGATCGGCGCGGCCATCGGGTTTCTCTGGTTCAACTGCCACCCGGCGCAGGTCTTCATGGGTGACGCGGGCTCGCTCGCCCTCGGCGGCGCGATCGGCACGCTCGCGGTGCTCACGAAGGCCGAGCTGCTGCTGCCGCTCATCGGCGGCCTCTACGTCGTGGAGGCGGGCTCCGTGATCATCCAGGTCGCGAGCTACAAGCTCACGGGCCGCCGCGTCTTCCGCATGGCGCCGCTCCACCACCACTACGAGCTGTCCGGCTGGTCGGAGCCGAAGATCGTCGTGCGGTTCTGGATCGTCTCTTTCGCGCTGGCGCTGCTGGCGCTGACGACGTTGAAGCTCCGGTGAGGCCCATGACGCAGCTCGAGCTCGTGGACGGCGTGCTTCGCGGCGAGGCGTTCGTCGCGTCCCTCAAGGGCGCGCGCGCGACCGTCATCGGGCTCGCGCGCCACGCCAGCGCGGCGGCGCGGCTGCTCAACGCGGTCGGCGCGCGCGTGCGGCTGGAGCCCGTCGGCACGACGGCCGCGCTCGCGGGCGAAGATCTCATCGTCGTCACGGCCGCCGCGGCGCTCGCGTCGCCGGCCGTCGCCACCGCGCGCGCGGCCGGCGCGCTGGTTCTCGGCGACCTCGACCTCGGCTGGTGCGCGACCGAGGCCGACACCATCGTCGTCGCCGGCAGCGGCGGTGTGCGCGCGGCCATGCGGTTCGCGAGCACGGTGCTCGGGCGTCAGGGCCGCCCGCTGCTCGTCGCCGGCGGCGCGGAAGAGGACCTGCTCGTGAGCGCGCCGGGGTTCGACGGCGGCGGGCTCGTGCTGCTGGAGGCGTCGGCGCTGCAGCTGGCGACGGCGCAGATCTTCCGGCCGCGCGTGGCCGTGCTCATGAGCGCGGCGCCCGGCGGTCTCGGCGCGCTGCCGGATCCCGACGGCGCGGCGGCGACGCCGGACATCCTCCGCCGCGTGCTGATCCATCAGACGCCGCGGGACTGCGTCATCCTCGACGCGGACGAGCCCGGAACGTGCGAGCTCACGCGCGACGCGCGGGCGCGTGTGCTGTGGTGCCGGACGACCGGCGCGCTCGATCATGGCGTGTACGTCGCGAAGAACCGCATCGCCGCCCGTCTCAACGGCCACGTGGAGGAGATCTGCCCGATCGGCGAGCTCCCGCGCGGCGTGCTGCGCGCCGCGCTCGTCGCGGTGGCGTGCGCGCTGTGGGTCGGCATGTCGCCCGAGGCGATCGCCTCCGTACTCGCGCCGGGCAAGTCGGGCACGGCGCCGTTCCTCGCCGCACGCGGCCGCCTCCGTAGTGTGACAACTGCCGAGCGGGCGGGCGAAGCCCGGGCGCCCGCGAGCTCAACGGTGACGGCGTAATGCCCAGAAAGCTCGCGCCCGACTTCTGGCTCTTCGCGGTCGCGCTCGTCCTCCTCTCGACGGGCGTGGTGATGGTCTACTCGGCGAGCGCGATCGTCGCGGCCGACCGGTTCCGTGATCCGTACTTCTTCCTCAAGCGGCAGGTCTTCTGGGCGGCGCTCGGCTGCGCCGCGCTCTGGATCGCGCTGCGCACGGACTATCGGCGGCTCGAGAAGCTGGTGCTGCCGCTGCTGGGAATCGCGGCGCTGTTGCTGCTGCTCGTGCTGATTCCGGGGCTCGGCGTCTCGATCAACGGCTCGCGCCGCTGGCTTCGCCTCGGCCCGATGTCGTTCCAGCCCGCGGAGCTGGCGAAGCTCGCGCTGGTCCTCTACCTCGCCGCGTTCCTCGCGCGCCGGCGCAACGAGATGCACGACGTGTGGCGCGGCATCGCGCCGCCGCTCGCGGTCGGCGGCTGTCTGGCCGGCCTCGTGCTCATGCAGCCCGATCTCGGCAACGCGGTGACGCTGCTGGTGCTCACGGTCGGCCTGCTCTTCCTCGGCGGCGCGCGCACGACGTGGCTGGCGATGCTCGCGGTTCCCGCGATCCCGCTGGCCGCCCTCGCGGTGTGGATGGCGCCGTACCGGATGCGCCGCGTGTTCGCGTTCCTCGACCCATGGCAGGATCCGCGCGGCAGCGGGTTCCAGATCATCCAGTCGTGGCTCGCGTTCGGCAGCGGCGGTCTCTTCGGCCGCGGCATCGGCGAGTCGAAGCAGAAGCTGTTCTACCTGCCGGAGGCGCACACCGACTTCGTGTTCGCGATCGTCGGCGAGGAGCTCGGCTTCGTCGGCGCCGCCGCGGTCGTGCTGCTCTTCGCCGCGCTGATCTGGCGCGGGCTCCGCATCGGGCTGCGCGCGAGCGAGCCGTTCGGCGCGTACCTGGCGCTCGGCATCACCGTGCTCGTCGCCACGCAGACGCTGGTGAACCTGGGCGTGGTGACCGGGATGTTGCCGACGAAGGGCCTGCCGCTGCCGTTCCTCTCGTTCGGCGGCTCCGCGCTGCTGATGACGATGCTCGCGACGGGTGTCTTGCTCAACATCTCGCAGGACGCCCATGTATAAGCGCTACCGCCACATCCACTTCGTCGGCATCGGCGGCATCGGGATGTCCGGCATCGCCGAGATCCTGTTGAACCTCGGCTACACGATCTCCGGCTCCGACCAGAAGCGCTCGGAGACGATCGAGCGCCTCGAGCGGCTCGGCGCGAAAGTGTTCATCGGGCACCAGGCGGCGAACGTCGAGGGCGCGCACGTCGTCGTGTACTCGTCGGCGGTCGCGCGCACCAACCCGGAAGTCGTGGTCGCGCGCGAGCGTCACGTCCCCGTCATCCCGCGCGCGGAGATGCTCGCCGAGCTGATGCGGCTCAAGTACGGCATCGCGGTCGCGGGCACGCACGGCAAGACGACCACGACCTCGATGGTGGGCACGGTGCTCGCGGAAGGGCGGCTCGATCCGACGATCGTGGTCGGCGGGCGCGTGCTGAGCCTCGACGCCAACGCGCGGCTCGGACAGGGCGAGCATCTCGTCGCCGAGGCCGACGAGTCCGACGGCTCGTTCCTCAAGCTCACGCCGACGGTGGTTGTCGTCACGACCGTCGACGCCGAGCACCTCGATCACTACGGCTCGCTCGAGTCCGTCTGCGACGCGTTCGTCGCGTTCCTCAACAAGGTGCCGTTCTACGGCGCGGGCATCGTGTGCCTCGACCAGCCGAACATCCAGATGCTGTTGCCGCGCCTCGAGAAGCGCGTGGTCACCTACGGGCTCGAGTCCGGCGCCGATCTCGTCGCGCGCCGCGTGCAGCTCGCGGGGCTCACGAGCCGGTTCGACGTCGTGCATCGCGGCGTCTCGCTCGGGGAGTGCCGCCTCGCCGTGCCGGGCCGCCACAACGTCGCCAACGCGCTCGCCGCGATCGCGGTCGGGCTCGACCTCGAGATTCCGTTCCTCACCATTCAGAAAGCGCTGGCCGCATTCGCGGGCGTCCAGCGTCGCTTCCAGGTCCGCGGAAAGAAAGCCGGCGTGATGGTCGTGGACGACTACGGCCATCACCCTGCGGAGATCCGCGCCACCCTGGCCGCCGCCAAGGCCGGGTTCGACGGGCGCGTGGTCGCCGTGTTCCAGCCTCATCGCTACACGCGCACGTTCCATCTGCGCGACGAGTTCGTCACCGCCTTCAACCAGGCCGACGTGCTCGTCGTCATGGACATCTATGCAGCCGGCGAGACGCCGATCGAGGGCGTCAGCGCCGCGGACCTGGCCGAGCGCATCCGCGCGCACGGCCATCGAAACGTGACCTATCTCGGGGGCGATCGCGCACGCGTGCTCGATCACCTCTGCGACATCACCCGACCCGGCGACCTGGTGCTCACGCTGGGGGCCGGGGACGTGGGTCAGCTCGGACCCGCGCTGCTCGCGCGGATCGAGGACAGCCCCGTCGATGGGAGGACCGCATGTTAGGAGAGATCCGGGGTGAAGTCCGCTTCAAAGAGATGCTCAGCTTCCACACCTCGCTGCGCATCGGCGGACCGGCCGATATCTTCGTCGTCCCGCAAGACGTCGACGACATCCGCCACGCGCTGCTCTTCGCGGAGCGCGAGCAGCTGCCCGTCGCCGTCGTCGGCGGCGGCAACAACCTGCTCGTCACCGACCGCGGCATCCGCGGCGTCGTGCTCAAGCTCGAAGGCTGTCTCGGACGCGCGGAGTTCCACGGCGAGGAAGCCGTGGCGGGCGCGGGCGTCGGGCTCTCGGCGCTGATCCGCGAGGCCGCCGCGCTGAACCTCGGCGGCATCGAAGCGCTCGTCGGCATCCCGGCGACGATCGGCGGCGCGCTCGCGATGAACGCGGGCACGGCGGACGGCACGATCGGCGACTTCGTGAGCGCGGTGTACTTCCTCCACCCGGACGGCACGATCGGCGAGTGCAAGCCGAGCGAGAGCTGCACCTTCCAGGAGTTCAGTCTCCCGGCGGGCGCGGTGCTCGTGGGCGCGCGCCTGAGATTCCATCGCCGCCCGTTCGCCGAGATCCAGAAGGACATCAAGGCGCGGCTCAAGGTGAAGAAGCAGACGCAGCCGCTCGCGCTGGCGTCGGCGGGCTGCGTGTGGAAGAACCCGCCGAACGAGCTGGCGACGAAGATCGTCGAGCGCGTCGGGCTGCGCGGCAAGCGGCTCAACGGGGCCGAGATCTCGGCGAAGCACGCGAACTTCATCGTCAACCGCGGCGGCGCCGCCGCGAGCGACATCCTCGCGCTCATGGATCTGACGCGCGAGCGCGTGCACGCGCAGCTCGGCATCACGCTCGAGCCTGAGATCCGGGTGATCGGTGAGTAAGACTCTCCTCTCACCGAGGGCGCAGCCGCGCGCGCTTCCGGATTTCGGAGAGCGCTCGGCGTTCGTCACGGGACAGCGTGTCGGCCGCGTCCGGCGGGAGCGCGGCGGCCCGTTTCGACGGATGCGCTCGGGGGCGTGGAAAGTCCTCGCGCGCCGGCTGCTCATCTGCCTGCTCGTCGGCGCGAGCGCGGCCGTGATCGCGGGGGCCGGCATCTGGCTCTTCACCTCGCCGCGCTTCGCGGTCAAGGCGATCGAGGTGCGCGGCACGCAACACCTGACGGCGGAGCGCGTGCTGGACGCGGCGCGCGTGCCGCCTGGACGCAATCTCTTCCTCGTCGACCCGCGCGCGATCGCGCGCGCGGTCGAGACGCTGCCCGAGGTGGAGCGCGCGGACGTCATCCGCGAGCTGCCCGATCGTCTGACCGTCGCCGTCGAGGAGCGCAAGCCGTTCACGCTCGTCCACGCGGGGCGCCTGCACTGGATCGACGAGCGCGGTCACGTCCTCGGACGCGAGCCGCAGGCGGTGACGCCGCCCGCGCCGATCATCAGCGGGCTGAGCGAGGCCGAGCTGCTCGACATCAAGAACGCGCCGAGCGACCGGGCGCGCGACGCCGTCCGTCTGATCCGGGCGCTGCTGCGCAGCGGCAGCGCGCTCGCGACGGAGATCTCCGAAATCGACGTGAGCCAGCCCGACGGGCCGGTGCTCTACACGGTCGGCGGCGTCGAGGTGAAGCTGGGCACCGACGAGTGGGACGAGCGCCTCGCCCGCCTCGAAGGCGTGCTGGCGCAGGCCGCGAATCGTCCGGGCGGCATCCGCATGGTCGACCTCAGGTTCCGGGATCAGGTCGTGCTCCAGGGAGGGCGATAGCCATCAAGCGCGCGCGCACGCAAGACCTCATCGTGGGCCTCGACGTCGGCACGACCAAGATCTGCGCGGTGATCGCCGAGCCCGGCGCGGCGGGCATCGACATCGTCGGCGTCGGGAACGCGCTGTCGCGCGGTCTGCGGCGCGGCGTCGTCGTCAACATCGACTCCACCGTCGAGGCGATCAAGCAGGCGGTTTCTGAAGCCGAGCAGATGGCGGGCGTGGAGGTCGCGGGTGTCTACGCGGGCGTCGCGGGCGGCCACATCCGCGGGCTGAACAGCCGCGGCGTGGTGGCGGTGTCGGGGCGCGATCGCGAGGTGAGCGAGCAGGACGTGGAGCGCGTGGTCGAGGCCGCGCGCGCGATCAACATGCCGCAGGATCGCGAGATCATCCACGTGCTGCCCCAGACGTTCGTGGTCGACGACCAGGACGGCGTGCGCGAGCCCGTGGGCATGTCCGGCGTCCGCCTCGAGGTCGAGTGCCACATCGTGACCGGCGCGATCACGTCGGTGCAGAACGTCGTGCGGTCGGTGAACCGCGCGGGGCTCGCCGTCGACGACATCGTGCTCGAGCCGCTCGCGTCCGCCGAGGCCGTGCTCTCGTCGGACGAGCAGGAGCTCGGCGTGCTCCTCGTCGAGATCGGCGGCGGCACGACCAACGTCGCGCTGTTCCGCGAGGGCGCGATCTGGCACACGGCGGTGCTGCCGCTCGGCGGCGATCACATCACCAACGACATCGCGGTCGGGCTGCGCACGCCGGTCGCCGAGGCCGAGGAGCTGAAGAAGCGGTTCGGCTGCGCGCTCACCGCGCGCGTGCCGGCGCAGGAGACGGTCGACGTGCCGTCGGTCGGCGGACGCAAACCGCGCGAGCTCTCGCGCCAGGTGCTGTCCGAGATCATCCAGCCGCGCGTCGAAGAGATCTTCCGGCTCGTCGCGAAGGATCTGACGAAGGCGGGATTCGAGGACGCGGCGACGTCGGGCGTGGTCGTGACCGGCGGGACCTCGATCCTCGAGGGCGTGCCCGAAGTCGCCGAAGCGGTCTTCTCGCTGCCGGTGCGGCGCGGGATGCCGGGCGAAGTCGGCGGCCTCTCCGACATCGTGCGCTCGCCGATTCACTCGACGGCGGTCGGTCTCGCGCTCTACGGCTCGCGACACGCGCCGCGCGCGGCCAACGGAACGACGGACGCGGGCATCGCGGCGACGGTCAAGCGCTGGCTTGGAGGCATGTTTTGAAAGGGGACCCGGACATGGACAAGCGGCGGCCGCTGTTCGAGCTGGAGGAGCACGAGCCGGTGGCGAGGATCAAGGTGATCGGCCTCGGCGGCGGCGGCGGCAACGCCGTGAGCCGCATGATGGCCGCGCAGTTCACCGGCGTCGAGCTCATCGTCGGCAACACCGACATCCAGGCGCTGCGCGCGTCGCCGGCGCCGACGAAGATCCAGCTCGGCACCAAGCTCACCGGCGGCCTCGGCGCCGGCTCGAATCCCGAAATGGGGCGCAACGCCGCGCTCGAGGATCCGGACGAGATCACGCGCCTGCTGAAGGGCGCGGACATGGTGTTCATCACCGCGGGGCTCGGCGGCGGCACGGGCACGGGCGCGGCACCGGTCGTCGCGTCGCTCGCCAAGGACCTCGGCATCCTCACGGTCGCGGTCGTCACCAAGCCGTTCACGTTCGAGGGCAAGACGCGCCAGCGTCAGGCGGAGTTCGGCCTCGAGGCGCTGCGTCCGGTCGTCGACACGCTGATCACGATTCCGAACCAGCGCCTGCTCGCGGTCGTGGACCGCGGCACGCCGCTGATGGAAGCGTTCAAGGTGGCGGACACCGTGCTGCAGCAGGCGGTGCAGGGCATCTCCGATCTGATCCTCGTCCCCGGGTTGATCAACCTCGACTTCGCCGACGTGCGCACGATCATGGCGGGGATGGGGATGGCGATGATGGGCACGGGCATCGGCCACGGCGAGCACCGCGCGCTGGACGCCGCGCACAAGGCGATCGCGAGCCCGCTGCTCGACGACACGTCGATCGAAGGGGCGCAGGGCATCCTGATCAACTTCACCGGCGGGCTCGACATGTCGATCCACGAGGTGGAGGAAGCCGCGCGCATCGTGCACGAGGCGGCCCACGAGGACGCGAACATCATCTTCGGGGCCGTGGTCGATCCGTCGCTGCACGACGAGATCCGCATCACGGTCATCGCCACCGGCTTCACCGAGAAGAAGCTGGCGCCTCCCGCGACGCCCGCGCTGCCGAACAAGGTCGTCGAGCTGACGCGTCCGGCCGCGCGTCCCGCGGCCGGCGCGGGGGCCGGAGCCGGCGCGTGGCGCCGCCGCGCGACCGAGGCGCGTATCGAGGGCTTCGAGCCGATCGACGACCCGAACGACGACCTCGACGTCCCGGCGTTCCTGCGCCGCCAGGCCGACTAGCCTCGGAAGCGTCGCTCGCGCGCTTCCGCGGCTACGGTCACCACACTCGGCGCGGCGAATCATGGCGATCCGGGGTGCGCCGAACGTTCCGGCCGAGCCGCCGCATCCGATCCTCAAGGCGATCTTGCTGTGCGAGCGGCTCTACGTTCAGGTTGCCGACGCGACCGGCGAGTATGAGATGAGGATGGAGCTCATCGGTCTCGAGGACGAGCGAATGATCGGCGGAGGCGCGACCCTGCGCTTCATCGCAGACCGAATGGATGCCGGATCAGGATCTGGATCAGGAAGCCGGACGGCTCCGTGATCAGCAAGACGATCATCCCCGAGAAGCCGTTCATGCTCGACAAACCCAAGCCGGCGACACCGATAAAGTAGACTCTGACTCCGCACGGGACGCCGCAGACCCACTTCACGTTTCCCTCGCTCGAGCGCGCCGGCGTTCCGCATCTCACCACCACGCGGCACTGTCCCGGCGTCACGCCCTCGCACCTCGCCACCGGGCCGTTCAACGAAGGCGCGACGGACGTGTTGCGCGACGTCGGGCTCGACTATCGGCGGCTCGCGTGGGCGAAGCAGGTGCACGGCAACAGCGTCGTCCGTGTCGGCGAGCGCGGCGGGCCGTTTCGCGACGGGTTCGACGTGCTCGTCACCGATCAGCGCGGGGTCGGGCTCGCCATCTTCACCGCCGACTGCCTCGCGATCACGCTGGTCGATGACACGGCAGGCGCGCTCTCGGTGGCGCACGCGGGATGGCGCGGCACCGTGCGCGACGTCCCGGGCACCGCGGTGGCGGCGCTGCGCGAGCTCGGCGCGCGGCCGGAGCGGCTGCGCGCGACGATCGCGCCCTCGATCGGGCCGTGTTGCTACGAGGTCGACGAGCCGGTCACCGGCGAGCTCCGCGCGGCGTTTCCGAATCTCTGGGAGCGGTGGGTGACCCCGGTCAGGCCCGGCCACGTGATGCTCGATCTCTGGCGCGCCAACGAAGATCTGCTCGAGCGCGCCGGCGTGGATCCCGCGCGCGTCGAGAACGCGCGACTCTGTACCGCCTGCCGCCGCGACGTCTTCTATTCCTATCGCAAGGGCGATCGCGGCCGTCTCGTCACTGTCGCCGCGCTTCGCTGATCCAGCTCCGCCGCGCGTGGCGAATCCTCCCGCAGCCGGCGCCGGGCGGCCCGTAAGTCCGCGTTACGCGTGCTAGAATCGCTCCCATGCACGACATTCGTGCGGCTCTTTTGCGCGTGCGCGAGCGGATCGCGGCGGCGGCCGAGCGCGCGGGACGACGGGCCGACGACGTCCTGCTGGTCGCGGTGTCCAAGACCGTCGAGGTCGAGCGAATCCGCGAGGCGATCGAGGCCGGCGTGGTCGCGCTCGGCGAGAATCGCGTCCAGGAAGCGAAAGCGAAGGTCGCGACGCTCGGGCACCCCGTGCCGTGGCACCTCATCGGTCATCTCCAGACGAACAAGGTGAAGGACGCGCTGGCGATCTTCGACGTCATCCAGTCGATCGATCGCCTCGACGTCGCGCGCGAGTGCGAGCGCCGTGCCGCCGGCGCCGGCCGGCCCGTCGACGTGCTCCTCGAGGTCAACATCGGCAACGAGCCGCAGAAGAGCGGCTTCGCCCCCGACGCCGTCGCTGCCGCGCTCGACGCGATGGGCGGCATGGCGCATCTCAAGGTGCGCGGGCTCATGGCGATTCCTCCCGTGGTCGAGCGCGCGGAAGACTCGCGCCCGGCGTTTCGCGCGCTGCGCGCGCTCGCCGAGCGTCACCGCCTCGGCGAGCTGTCGATGGGCATGAGCAGCGACTTCGAGGTCGCGGTGGAGGAAGGCGCCACGATGGTGCGCGTCGGGACGGCCATCTTCGGCCCCCGGCCGTTGAACATGGGGGCCCCACAACTGAGGACCCCCAAGCCCCCTGAGCCGGCATGAGCGTCAAGGGCAAGCGCATCGGGTTCCTCGGCTGCGGCAACATGGGCGAGGCGCTCGTGAAGGGCCTCGTCGAGGCCAACGTCGTCAAGGGCGAGGCGCTGATGGTGTCCGACACGCGCGCGGAGCGGCTCGCGGATCTCGATCGCCGCTACGGCGTGCGCATCGCGAAGGACAACGTGGAGCTCGTGCGCGAGTCCGACGTGGTCGTGCTCGCGGTGAAGCCGCAGATCATGACGCCCGTCCTCAAGGAGATCGCGTCGTCGCTGTCGCGCCGCCAGCTCGTGATCTCGGTCGCCGCGGGCGTCGCGACGGCGACGATCCGCGCGGCCGTCGGCAAGGACATCCGGCTGATCCGCGTGATGCCGAACACGCCCGCGCTCGTGCTCGAGGGCGCGACGGCGATCGCGAAGGCGCAGGGACTCGAGGCCGGCGATCTCGAGATCGCGCAGGAGATCTTCGGCGCGGTCGGCAAGGCGGTCGTGCTCGACGAGGAGCTGATGGACGCGGTCACCGGGCTCTCGGGCTCCGGCCCCGCGTACGTCGCGGTCGTGATCGAGTCGCTCGCCGACGGGGGCGTGAAGATGGGCCTCGACCGCCAGACCGCGATGACGCTCGCCACGCAGACGGTGCTCGGCGCCGCGAAGCTGCTGCTCGAGACCGGCGTCCATCCCGGCGCGCTGAAGGACATGGTGAGCTCGCCGGGCGGTACCTCGATCACCGGGATCGCGGCGCTCGAGGAGGGCGGGATCCGGACCACGTTCATCAAGGCGGTGGAGCGCGCCACGCTGCGCTCGCGCGAGCTGGGACGCGGCCCCGCCTGATGTCGGCCCTCCTGCTCTGGATCACCGACGTCCTGCACCTCGCGATCCAGCTCTACATCCTCATCATCATCATCCGCGCCGTGATCTCCTGGGTCAGCCCCGACCCGTACAATCCGATCGTGCGCTTCCTCTATCGGGTGACCGAGCCCGTCCTCCGCCCGCTCCGGCATCGGCTGCCCGATCTCGGCGGCCTCGACATCTCGCCGATGATCGTCATTCTCGTGCTCTGGTTCGCGCAGTCCGTGCTGCTCACCTGGCTTCGCGAGATGGCGTACGGCCTGAGGTAGTCGCCGGAGGTCTCGATGCGAATCAGCGCCCTCGACATCCGACAGCAGCAGTTCACGGTCCGGGCGTTCCGGGGTCTCGACCGTCAGGAGGTCGAGGCGTTCCTCGAGGACGTGGCCGAGGACTACGAGTCGGTGGTGAAGGAGAACGCGCTGCTCAAGGAGCAGCTCGCGGTGCTGGAGGAGCGCTCGCGCAACATCACCGAGCACGAGCGGACGCTGCAGGAAACCCTCGTCACCACGCACCGCCTGACGGAGGAGATGAAGCAGACCGCGAAGCGCGAGGCGGAGATGATCGTCCGCGACGCGGAGATGCGCGGCGAGAAGATCGCCGAGGCCGGACGCACCGAGGAGGCGCGGATCAGGGCCGAGCTCGCGTCACTGAAGCGCATGCGCCGCCAGCTCGTGGAGGAGCTGCGCAGCACGCTCGCGCGCTACGACCGGCTCCTCGCCACCGAGCAGCCGGGGGATCTCGGCGATGGCGACCGCGCGTCCTGAGGCGCTCGTGCCCGTGCGCGTGCAGCCCCGCGCCTCGCGCGACGAGATCGTCGGCTGGCGCGACGACGCGCTCCGCGTGCGCGTGACGGCGCCGCCGGTCGAAGGCGAAGCGAACGAATCCGTGCGCCGGCTCGTGGCGCGCGCGCTCGGCGTGGCGCCGTCGACGGTGGCGCTCGTGCGCGGCGATCGGTCGCGGGACAAGGTCGTGCGCGTGGCGGGACTCTCGCTCGCCGACGTCCGCGCGCGACTCGCGGCCGTCATCACGCTCGTCCTGCTCTGCGCAGGCCCGGCATCCGCCGAGCACCTGACGCTCGATCCCGCCGCGCGCCCGCTGCTGCCGCGGCCGTTCGACGCGGACGTCAGCGTGCGGGTGGAGGACGACGAGTTCCACATCGGCGGCCGCCTGCTCGGCTTCGGTCCGGCGCTCGGCGTTTGGCTGCGCGGCAAGCTCCGCGACGGCGGCGTCACGCTCGACGGCCAGCTCCAGGGCGACCGCACGTACAACTTCCGCCTCGACGCCGACGGGCTGCGCCCGTCGATCAGGATCGAGGTCTCGCCCGGGACGCTCTGAGCGTGGTGATCGAGCCCGTCCGCTGGGCGCACGACCGCCTCGAGCTGCTCGACCAGACGCTGCTGCCGCAGCGCGAGGTCGTGCGCCACTACGCGCGGTGGGAAGACGTCGCCGACGCGATCCGCGGGCTCGTCGTGCGCGGCGCGCCGGCGATCGGCGTCGCGGCGGCGTACGGCGTCGCGCTCGCGGCACGCGAGAGCCACGCGAAGACGTTCGACACGCTGGTCGGCGATCTGGACGTGGCGATCAAGGGCCTCGCGGCCACGCGGCCGACCGCGGTCAACCTCTTCTGGGCGCTGGAGCGGATGCGCCGCGTGGCGACGAGTCTCGTGGGCCAGACGCCGGACGCCGTGCGCGCACGCCTGCTCGCCGAGGCGGAGGCGATCCGCTCGGAAGACATCGCCGCGAATCGCGCGATGGGCGTGCACGGCGCCGCGCTGGTGCCCGACCACGCGCGCATCCTCACGCACTGCAACGCGGGCGCGCTCGCGACCGCGGGCTACGGCACGGCGCTCGGCGTGATCCGCGCCGCGCACGAGCGGGGCAAGGTCGCGCTCGTGTGGGTCGACGAGACGCGCCCGGTCATGCAGGGCTCGAGACTCACGGCGTGGGAGATGGTGGTGGAGGGGATCCCACACCGGCTGATTCCCGACGTCGCCGCGGGCTCCGTGATGGCGCGCGGCGAGGTCGACATGGTCGTGACGGGCGCGGATCGCATCGCCGCCAACGGCGACACCGCGAACAAGATCGGCACGTACGCGGTCGCGGTGCTCGCGCGGCACCACGAGGTGCCGTTCTACGTCGCGGCGCCGTTCTCGACGATCGACGCGAGCCTCGCGTCGGGACGCGAGATCCCGATCGAGGAGCGCGACGCGAGCGAGGTCCGCCGCACCGGCGGGCACCAGACGGCGCCGGAGGACTCGCCCGTCTACAACCCCGCGTTCGACGTCACGCCCGCCGCGCTGATCACCGCGATCATCACGGAGCGCGGTGTGTTCCGTCCCCCCTATCGGTTTTAGTGAACGCGCGCACGTTTCACGACCTCACCACGCACACGCCGTATTCCGTGCGCGCGGGCGGCCACACGCTCGACTGGGACATCAAGCCGTTCCCGTTCAAGGTTTACACCGACACGCCGGTCGTCGCGCTTCCGCGCGCGTTCCATCCGATCGCGGCGGACACGCTGACGGCGATCGCCGCCAGTGGCGAAGCGCATGGCGAAGCGTCGGCCCCGCTGACGCTCGAGCGCCTCGCCACGGTGCTGTACCTCAGCGCCGGCGTGACGAAGAAGAAGGTGTACGGCCAGGGCGTCGAGGTGCTCTTTCGCGCGGCGGCGTCGACGGGCGCGCTCTATCAGACCGAGCTGTACGTCGCCGCGGGTGACGTGAGCGATCTCGCGCCCGGTCTCTATCACTTCTGCCCGGGCGACTTCACGCTCCGCCGTCTCCGCGACGAGGACGTGCGCGGGGCACTCGCGCACGCGGCGGCCACCGGCGACCTCCGCGATCGCGCCGCGGTCCTGATCGTCACCGCGATCTACTGGCGCAACACGTGGAAGTACCAGGCCCGCGGCTTCCGTCACCTCTTCTGGGACTCGGGCACGATGCTGGCCAACGTCCTCGCGGCGTCTTCGGCGCTCGATCTGGCACCCCGGCTGCTGACGGGGTTCGTGGACGACGAGGTCAACCACGTCCTGGGCATCGACGCGCACCACGAGACCGCGCTGGAGCTGGTCGCGCTGGGTGGCGCGCATCGAAGCGAGACGCCGACGCGCGCGGCCGAAGCAGAAGCCGAAGCAACGCACGAGCTCCCGCCAATCGCGCACGAGACGATGCCGCTGTCATCGAGCGAGGTCGACTACCTCGCGCTGCGAGAGATGGTCGAAGCGTCGAAGCTCGCGACCTCGCGTGATGTGCTGACGTGGCGAGGCGGCCGACTCCGGGGGCCCGCTCCCCCTGCCAGGACCCGCCGCTTTGTCGGCACGCTCGTGCAACTCCCGGCGCCGCGGGCACGATCGGGTCGCGCCCTCAGCGACACGATCCAGCGGCGCGGCTCGACGCGCGAGTTCTCGCACGCGCCGATCAGCGACGAAGAGCTCGCGACCGTGCTGTGGGCCGCGACGCGCCCGATCCCCGCCGACGTGCCGTCAGGGCTCGTCGAGCTGTTCGTGATCGTCAACGCGGTCGACGGCGCCGCGCCGGGCGCGTACGTGTACCGGCCGGCGCCGGACGCGCCCGCGAAGGAGCACGCGCTCGAGCTCATTCGCGCCGGCGCGCTGCGCGACGATGCCGCGTATCTCACGCTCGAGCAGCGGCTCGGCGGCGACGCAGCGGCGACGATCTTCTTTCTGGCACCGCTCGACGCGATCATCGAGCGATGGGGCGAGCGCGGCTATCGTCTGGCGAATCTCGAAGCCGGCCTCGCGGGCGGGCGCGCGTACCTCGCGGCGTACGCGCTGGGCTTCGGCGCCTCGGGGCTCACGTTCTACGACCGGCACGTCGTCGAGTTCTTCGCGCCGGCCTCGGACGGGCTCGACGCGATCTTCGTCACCGCGCTCGGCCGATCCGTCAGAACGCCCGCGCGATCAGCGTGACGCCGGTGACGAACAGCACGGCGCCGATGATGCGCGCCACGGTCGCGGGCGTCGCGCGCACGTGCACCCGATGACCGGCCCACAGCCCCGCGCCAGCCACCGGGAGTAGCACCGCGACCGCGATCCACAGCGCGGGCGCGCCGAGCAGCCCGGCCAGCGCGAACGCGACCACGCGCAGCCCGACGTTGAGAATGACCATCTGCGCGATCGTCGCGCGCTGCGCGGTCGGATCCGCCAGGCGGCCGGTGAGGTAGATCACGTACGGCGGGCCGCCGATCCCGAACAGCGCCCCCACCACGCCGCCGATCACCCCCGCGGGCGCGGCCCACGCGCGACTCAGGCGCGGAACGGCGTCACGGCGGAAGACGACGAAGAGCGCATAGAGGCACACGAACAGGCCGAGCGCCAGCAGCGTGGCGTCGCGCCGCAGCCTCACGAGCAGCGTCACGCCCAGCGAGAGACCCAGCAGCGTGAACGGCACCAGCGGCACCAGCTCGCGGGTCGCGGCCTGCCTGCGCGTGTGGACGCTCAGCACCAGCGCGGAGGTCACGTCGAGGAGCGCCGCGAGCGGCAGCGCGAACGTGAGCGGCAGGACGTGCACGAGCACCGGGATCGTGATCGGCGACGCGCCGAATCCCGTGATGCCGAACACGAGATAGCCGGCGAAGACGACGAGGCCGATGACGGCCAGCGTCGCGGGCTCGAGACCGGTCCAATTTGACGGCGCCAAGGCGTCAAGATCATAGTGGGCGCATGAAGAAATACCAGCTCATGGCGCCCGGACCGACGGCCGTGCCGAGCGAAGTCCTGCTCGCCATGGCGCAGCCGATCATCCACCACCGCACGCCCGCGTACGACGCGCTCTTCCGCGAAGTGCGCGCGGGGCTCAAGCGTCTCGTCCAGACGACGCAGGACGTGCTGACGCCGGCGTGCACCGGCACCGGCGCGATGGAAGCCGCGGTCGCCAACACGCTCTCCGCCGGCGACACCGTGATCGTCGTGAACGCGGGCGCGTTCGCGCAGCGGTGGCTCGCCATCTGCCGCGCCTACAGCCTCGCCGTCGTCGAGCTCGAAGCGCCGCACGGCCACACCGTCGCGCCGGAGCGGATCGCGGAGGCGCTGAAGGCGAATCCCGCGACGCGCGCGGTGCTCGTCCAGCACAGCGAATCGTCGACCGGCGTGCTGCACGACGTCCGCGCCTACGCGCAGGTGACGCGCGGGACCGACGCGATTTTCATCGTCGACGCGGTGTCGAGCCTCGGCATCGCCGATCTGCCGATGGACGCGTGGGGCGTCGACGTCGTCGTCTCCGCGTCGCAGAAGGGCCTCATGCTCCCGCCCGGCCTCGGCCTCGTCGCGCTGAGCGAGAAGGCGTGGGCCGCGGCGAAGCGCGCGACGCTGCCGAAGTTCTATCTCGACCTGAGCGAGGAGAGGAAGTACGCGGAGAAGAACGAAGCGCGGTTCACGCCCGCGGTCTCGATCATGGTCGGGCTGCGCGAGGTGCTGCGGATGATCGAGGGCGAGGGGCTCGCGAACGTCTTCCAGCGCCACACGCGGCTCTCGCGCGCGACACGCGCGGGAGCCGAAGCGCTGGGCCTGGAGCTGTTCCCGAAGACGACGCCGAGCCCGGCGCTCACCGCGGTGTCCACGCCGCGCGGTGTGGACGCGGATCGCGTGGTCGAAACGTTCTCGACCTCGCACAACATCACGATCGACGGCGGGCGCGGGCCGACGAAAGGCAAGATCTTCCGGATCGGTCACATGGGCTACGCGACCGAGGTCGACGTTGTGATCGCGCTCGCCGCGCTCGAGCAGGTGCTCGCCGAGCTCGGCGTGCCGGTCGATTTTGGCGCCGCGATCCGCGGCGCGCAGAAGGTGTTCGCGGAGCGCGCCTAGCGGGCTGCGGAAACACGCGGCGCAGCCCGGCGGCGGCCTGGGGTCAAGCGGGGAATGGAGGACACGAGGCCGCTGCGGGGCCTCGCAGTCCGACCTTTGAGCCGCGATCCCAGGCCGCCGCCGGGCTGCGCCGCGTGTTTCCGCAGCCTGCTAGCGCCAGTGGCCCTCGATCCAGACGTAGCCACCGGGCCGCGCGACCCACTGGCCGGGGATCCAGCGATAACCGGGTGAGACCGGCACCGCCCAGTAGCCCGGCGTCCAGATGTACGCGCCGCGGCGCCAGACCCAGTGGCCGGGCACCCAGACGTAGGCCGGCGCGGGCTGTGCCGGCCGGATTTCGACACGGACCGGCGGCGGCGTCGGCGGGATGACCACGATTTCGGGGGGCGGCGGTGTCGCGCCCGGCGGCGGTGCCATGACGACGGGCGGGGGCGGCGCGCCCGGCGGCGGTGCCATGACGACGGGCGGCGGCGGTGGTGGCGGAGCCGCGACCACGCAGCCGGCCAGCCCGGCGGCTACCATCAGCACGAGACCGCTCGTGATCACACGCGCTCCACGCATGAATCGCCCTCCAAACGCAGGGAGTACCGTCGGGCCGCCGCGTTCACGTACAATGCTTCGGTTGTGAGCGTCATGAGGCTCTTCGTCCTTCGGCACGGCGAAACGGAGTCGTCGCGCGAGCGCCGGTTCACCGGCACGCGCGACGTCGCTCTCACGGCCGTCGGCCAGCAGCAGGCCGAGGCCGCCGGCGTCGCGCTCGCCGCGGCCGGCCTGCAGGCCGTCTACGCGAGCCCCCTCGAGCGTACGCGAACATCCGCCGAGCTGATCGCAAAGCCGCACTCCCTTCCGGTGCGTCTCGATCCGCGCTTCGCCGAGATGAGCTTCGGCGAATGGGAAGGCCGAACGTGGAAGGACGCCGCCGCGAGTCATCCCGCGCTCTTCACTCAGTGGAGGAACGCCCCGCACGAGGTCGTCGTTCCGGGCGGTGATTCGCTCGCGAGCGTCGCCGCGCGCGTCGCCGACGGTCTGGCCGATCTGCAAGCCGCGCATCCCGGCGGCACGGTCGCGCTCGTCACGCATGCGATCGTCGTGAAGGTGTTCGTGCTCGCGGCGCTCGGCCTCGGGCTCGATCGCCTCTGGTCGATCGACGCGTCGCCGGGCGGACTCACCGAGATCGAGTACCGGCCCGGATGGGTGACCGTGCATCGCATGAACACGCTCTCACATCTCGAGGCCGGCGCATGACGGGAATTCCGACGCAGCTGCCGAAGGGCGCGCGCATCTACCTGCCCGACGAGGCGGCGCGCAAGCGGCACGTCGAGAGCGCGCTGCTCTCCATCTTCGAGCGGTGGGGCTATCGCGAGATCGTGACGCCCACGTTCGAGTACATGGATGTGCTGGCGACGGGGACCGACGAGAGCGTGCAGGCGAGCATGTTCACGTTCGTCGACCGCGAGACCGGCCGCGTGCTCGCGCTGCGCGCGGACATCACCCCGCAGATCGCGCGGATCGTGGCCACCCGCATGCGCGACGAGCCGAAGCCGATCCGGCTCGCGTACCTGACGAACGTCTTCCGCTACGACGAGCCGCACGTCTCGCAGTACCGCGAGCTCTATCAGGCCGGTGTCGAGCTGCTCGGCCTCGAGAAGCCGGAAGCCGAAGTCGAGATCATCGCGATGACGATGGAGGGTCTCCACGCGCTCGGCCTCCACCGGTTCCAGATGGATCTCTGCCACCTCGACTTCTTCCGTGGCCTCCTCGACCAGATCGGCGACGAGCGGGTCGCGCGCGACCTGCGGGAGGCGCTCGCGCGCAAGGACGCGGGGACGCTGGAGCAGCTCGTGGCGGACGCGGCGCCGCCGTCGGCGGTCGGCGAGGCGCTGCTCGCGCTGCCGACGCTCGTGGGCGGCGAAGAGGTCCTCGACCGCGCGGGATCGCTCGCCCGCAACGCGCGCTCCGCGCGCGCGCTCGAGAACCTGGCCGAGGTCTACCGGCTGCTCAAGATCTACGGCCTCGGCGAGTCCGTGCTGCTCGACCTCGGCGAGGTGCGCGGCTTCGACTACTACTCCGGGCTCTACTTCGAGACGTACGTGTCGGGCTTCGGGGCGTCGATCGCGCGCGGCGGCCGCTACGACGACATGCTCGGACGCTTCGGGTACGACTGTCCGGCGGTCGGCTTCGCGTTCGACATCGGCCGCGCGCTGAGCGTGATGACCGCGCAGGGCGTGGACGTGCCGCTCCCCGGCCCGGACTTCTTCATCATCGACTTCACGCGCGACAAGACCGCGGCGCTGTCGCTCGCGCGCCGGCTGCGCGATCTCGGCGCCTCGGTCTCGCGCGACATCGTGAGCCGCGGGCTCGCCGAGTCGCTCGCTTACGCGCGCGCGCATCGGGCGCGGCACGCGCTCGTCGTCGGCGGCGAGCGGACCGCGGCGGGCGAGCTGCTCGCGATCGATCTCTCCGGCGGCGCCGAGCGCGTGCTGCCGGTCGCCGCCGTGCTCGAGGCGCCCGCGCGCCATTTCAGCACCACATTCCGCGAAGGCAGGAGCTGAGCGATGCCGAACATCGTGGTCGTCGGAACGCAGTGGGGCGACGAGGGCAAGGGGAAGGTCGTCGACATCCTGACGCCGCACCTGAACGTGGCGGTGCGCTACGCCGGCGGCAACAACGCCGGCCACACCGTCGTCGTCGGCAAGGAAAAGTACGTCCTGCACTCGATCCCGTCCGGCATCCTGCACCACGGCTGCCGCTGCGTGATCGGCTGCGGCGTGGTCATCGATCCCGCCTCGCTCATCGAGGAGATGGAGTCGCTCGTGCAGCGCGGCGTCACGCTCGACGGCAACCTCTTCATCTCGAAGAACGCGCACGTGATCATGCCGTACCACCCGGTGCTCGACCGCGCCTCGGAAGCGAAGCTCGGCGCGCGCCGCATCGGCACGACCGGCAAGGGCGTCGGCCCCGCGTACATCGACAAGATCGGGCGCCGCGGCATCCGGATGGCCGACCTGCTCGACGAGCGGCTGCTGCGCCGGAAGATCGAGGACAACCTCGCGATCAAGAACCGGATCCTGCGCGAGATCTACGACGTGCAGAGCTTCACGGTGGAGGAGATCCTCGGCCCGTATCTCCGCTACGCGGGCTGGCTCGCGCCGTACATCACCGACACGACGATGCTGCTCTCGAAGTGGATCGACGCCGGCTATCAGATCCTGTTCGAGGGCGCGCAGGCGACGATGCTCGACATCGACCACGGCACCTACCCGTACGTCACGTCGTCGAACGCCACCGCCGGCGCCGCCTCGACGGGGACCGGCGTGCCGCCGACGCGCATCAACGGCGTGCTCGGCGTGGCGAAGGCGTACACCACGCGCGTGGGCGAGGGGCCGTTCCCCAGCGAGATGCACGGCAAGCTCGCGGAGACGATTCGCGCGCGCGGCAACGAGTACGGCTCCACGACCGGGCGCCCGCGGCGCTGCGGCTGGGCGGACACGGTCGTCCTGCGGTACGCGGTGCGGATCAACGGCATCGACACGATCGCGCTCACGAAGCTCGACGTGCTCGACCAGTGCGAGACCGTGAAGGTCTGCACGGGCTATCGCTACCGCGGCGACCTCGTCACCGACTTCCCGGAGGACGAGACGTCGCTCGCGGCCGCGGAGCCGGTGTACGAGGAGCTCTCGGGCTGGATGACGCCGACGAGCGGTGCGAAGCTCGAAAGCGATCTGCCGGCGAAGGCGCGCCGCTATCTCGAGCGGCTCGAGGAGCTGACCGGCGTGCCCTTCTGCATGATCTCGACGGGCCCGCAGCGCGACGAGACGATTCTCTGCGACGACTCGCCGCTGCTGCGCTGGTTCCCGTCGGTGCGGTCGAGCTTGCTCTAGAATCCGTCGACCCCGAGCCGTTAGCTCAGATGGCAGAGCACCTGACTTTTAATCAGGGGGTCCTGGGTTCGAGTCCCAGACGGCTCACCAACTTCCGTCACACGCCTCCGCCTCGCCTGATGCAGCTCCCGCTCATGCTGCT
>Ga0233425_10001712_pt1 | contig 47091 bp, 48 predicted proteins | sample Watercolumn_Towu_2_FD_181712 | JGI IMG/M metagenome (GOLD analysis project Ga0233425, IMG submission 181712) | Freshwater microbial communities from Lake Towuti, South Sulawesi, Indonesia - Watercolumn_Towuti2014_140_MG | ecosystem: Environmental > Aquatic > Freshwater > Lake | place...
GCAAGCGCTGGACGATGCCACTACGGGATTGGAAACCTGCGCTAAATAGGTTTAGTATTCAGTTTGAAGAGAGAATGCCTCAACAGTGATTAACCGACGTTTACACAAAATTCAGGACACGCCCCTTACAGAGGCGAAAATATTCGGCTTATTTCAGTTCGTCGCTCACGCACCGAGGAGGTAGCATTATATGAAAGCTAAAAACTTTGAAAAGCAATTTGATGAAGATATTGACATTACGTCTTTACTCGACGTTTCAAAAGCAAAACGTGTTTTGCAAGTGCAAAAACGCGTAAATGTTGATTTTCCAACATGGATGATTGAATCCTTAGACCGTGAAGCCGGAAAACTCGGCGTGACCAGGCAGTCTGTCATTAAAGTGTGGCTTGCTGAGCGTCTTGAAAAAGTTGCCTAACCCATCATTCAAGCGGGACGCTGCGCTAACGCCCACCGCCCCTTATGTCAAACGTTAGGCATCGCCCACACACCCATGCAGTGGCTGGAGCACAAGATTCCGCCTCCGGTTGTCGGCGGCCTCGTGGGTTTGGCCATGTGGCTCGTTGCGCCACTAGGCTCTCAGCTGGCACTCGGTATCAACACGCGCTATGTCGTCGCGGCTACTCTGTTTGCCGTGGCACTGGCGTTTGATCTTTCTGCTCTGCTGGCCTTTCGCGCCTCAAAGACCACCATTAATCCCCTTGCGCCCGAGCGAGCATCCAAGCTAGTCACGGCTGGCGTCTATCGGCTCACTCGGAACCCGATGTATGTGGGCCTGTGCTTTCTCTTGCTGGCGTGGGCGGTCTATCTCTCAGCCGGCTTGGCCTTCCTCGGCCCGCTCGTGTTTGTCCTGTACATCACTCGCTTCCAAATCCTGCCCGAGGAGCGTGCTCTTCAGCGTCTGTTTGGCGAGCAGTACATCCAGTACTCTTCCCGTGTTCGGCGCTGGCTGTGATGCCCTACTGCGTACATTAATTTACGCCTTAGGGCACAGCTCCCAGCTCATTCATCTGCGATGTAATAACGCTTGACCACGTCGCGTTGTGCCATACAATATCGCCATGACCAAACTAAAATTGATTATCGGCCAGTGGTTGGCCAATCTCACGCGCAAGCTCAAGAACAATTTTTACATTTACCTCGCTGCGCTGTTTACGGTATTTGTGTTGCTGGATGCCAGCGCTTTCCACATTGGCGAGAACATGCGCGACAAAGCTTTCGATTTCATGGTCAAGCGCCGCATCATAGCGCCAAAAGCTGACCCGGATATCGTGATTGTGGACATTAACGAGGCGAGCCTGGCCGCGATGGCCAAGGACTATGGCCGCTGGCCGTGGCCGCGGCAGGTGCTGGGGGAGTTTGTGGAGAATATTCAGGCACAAAAGCCCAAGGCTATCGTGTTTGATATTTTGTTTAGCGATGCCGATGTGTATAACGAAGATAGCGACGCCTATTTCAACGATGTCGCCAGCGCATGCGAGAACTGCTTTTTCCCGATTCTGCGGCTAGACGAGAGCCAAGATAAGCTCAGCCAGCTCAGATATTCGCAAATACCTGGCCTGCAAGCCAATCAGGACGCGGCTTCCGGGGCAGATAAAAATGCAACTATTGCAGCCATATTGCCCTATTTCAAAGGCGCGCAAAAGGCTAACAGGCTGGGCACGCATAATGTGTACCCGGATAACGATGGTATTGTGCGCGAATATCGCATGTGGCACGACGAAAGCGGCTGGCGCTTGCCATCGCTGCCTTTGGCTGTGGGTGAGTTCGTGCAAGCCAGCAGTTATCCGCTGCCGCAGAACATGCTCGTCAACTGGCGCGGCAAGCCGTTCAGCTATACGTATGTCACGTTCAGCGATGTGTTTGCCGACATGGCGCGCAAGGCCAAGCAGCGCCCGCAGGACGAGTTTAGCGGCAAGATCGTCATCATCGGCTCCACCGCGCCGGGTTTGTTCGACATCAAACCTACCGCGATGGACAAGCAGTTCCCCGGCGTAGAGATTCTGGCAACTGCGATTGACAACGTAAAACACCGCGATTATTTAAAGGTATGGCGCGGCAAAATCCCTTACCTGCTCATGAGCCTGCTGCTGATTTGGGCCACCACACTGGCGTTTTACTTTAACATAGATCGCGACCGCTTCAACACGCTGTTTACTGGCAGCCAGATCGGCCTGCTGGTGCTTTCCTACATCGGCATCAATCTCAGCAACACCTATTTCGATTTGACCGCGCCTATTGCCTGGGCGATTGCCTTTTTCGGTATCGCCAAGGTTTATGCGCTGGCCAATGACCGCGCCCTGCAACGCTGGCTGGCCTTTGGCGTCAAATCCGGAGATGCCACCAATGCCGCACTGATGATGCCTGTTTTGATCGAAAGCGCCGAAGCGCTGGATGACGGCACATTGAAAAAGCTGCGCCGTTCGATTGAACTTTCCAGCCGCACACCCAACAGCATCGAGTTCATCCACGGCACGCAAAGCGGCATCTGGGGCTTGTTTGGCGACATGCTGGTGGTGAACTGGCTGTATGCGGACACGCATGCCGAATATGCTGAAGCGGCGCTGGCGGATGCTAGAAATATCGCCCAGCAGTTACCGCAAATCATTGCGCAGGTTGGTCTACCCAATGGCACCGCCGCGCGTTATAGCCTGCATACAGGAAAACTTAATAGCCAAAGCGATGTCGTAAGCATGGCATCGCAATGGCGCAGCCTGTTTGCGCAGGCGGTGCTTAAACTGGAACACCCGGAACAATAAGGAATTGGCATGAATATTCGACTTTTGCTTGGCGCGATTGCGCTGACCGCCTCGCTGCATGCGCTGGCGGAACCCGGCACAGCGCTTAAGGCAGACAGCCTGCGGGCGGAGCCTTTCGCGGATGCCAAGACGACCGGCACGCTCAACAAAGGCGACAGCGTGGACATCGTCAACAAAAAAGGCGCCTGGCTACAGGTGAAAAAAGGCAGCAGCAGCGGCTGGGTGCGCCTGCTCTCGGTCAAACGCGGCTCCGGCAGTAGCAGCAGTTCCGGCAAAGGCATTGTGGATGTCGCCACTGGCCGTGCAGGCACCGGCAAAGTCGTTTCCACCACCGGCATTCGCGGTCTAAGCGCCGATGAGCTGAAAGCCGCCAAATTCAACGAGGATGAAATGAAGAAAATGGAAGGCTATGCAGTCTCCAGCAGCGACGCGCAAAGCTTTGCCAGCGCGGGCGGCCTGAGCGCCAGCAGCATCAAATACCTGAAAGGAACCCCATAATGCGCAAGCCTATCATTTTATCCGCCTGCATCGCGTTGGGCGTGCTTGGCAACACCCCGGCCTACGCGCTGGATTTGGGCGAGGCGCTGAAAGACGTTGCCAAACAGCAAATTGAGAAAGAGCTGGGAGGCGAAAAACCTGCAGAACCCACGCCAACACCTGCCCCCGCCCCCGCAACCACCCAAACTCCATCACCGAGTCCAGCCCCGGCAGCCAATGCCGAAGCTGCGCCAGCCGCCCAGCCCGAAAAACCGGCCATCAACTGGAAAAAGCCCAGTCGCGAGGAGGAAATCGCTATCGGGCGCGAAGTTACCGGTAGCATTTTAGGGGCCGCACCCTTAGTGAAAGACGACGCGCTGCAGCAATACGTCAACAAGGTAGGCCGCTGGGTGGCCAGCCAATCGGAACGCCCGGACTTGCCCTGGAAGTTCGGCGTGATTGACAGCGCGGACATTAACGCTTTCGCCGCGCCTGGCGGCTACGTACTCATTACCAAAGGCTTGTATGTCAATCTACAGAACGAAGCGCAACTGGCGGGGGTGCTGGGGCATGAGATTGCGCACGTGGTGAAAAAACATCAGCTGAAAGTCATGCAGAAGCAACAATTGCTGAGTGCAGGGACGGACTGGATTAAGGAAAAATTTGGCAAGAAAAACAAACTGGCCGAGAAAGCCATTGGCACCGGTGCGGAAATCAGCGCCCGCAGTCTGGACAAGGACGCCGAGTTCGAGGCCGACCGCATGGGCATGATCCTGGCAGCGCGCGCCGGCTATGAGGTGTATGGCCTATCGGAAGTGCTGCAGACCATGGGGCAAATTAAACCGGGTGACGACAGCGTTACCTTGCTGTTCAAGACCCATCCGCATCCAGATGAGCGCCTGGCCAAGCTGGGCGATGCGGCAGGCAGCCAACTGGACAACCTGAAACCGGGCAAAACGCTGGAAAATCGTTTTTACAAAACACGCTAACCAGCAATTACACCATATTCAGCTTGCGTAATTCGCTTTTGATATACGCATAATAAATCGGCGCGGCCACTAATCCGGGCAGGCCGAAAGCCGCTTCCATGGTCAACATCGCCACTAGCAGCTCCCATGCGTGGGCGCGTATTTGCCCGCCGACAATGCGCGCATTGAGAAAATACTCCAGCTTGTGAATAATCACCAGAAAGGCCAGCGAGCCGATGGCCACACCCAGCGAGTGGCTCATACTGACCACCACGATGACGGTGTTGGAGATGAGGTTGCCGATGACTGGCAGCAGGCCGACGATAAACGTGATGGCGATCATGGTTTTGGTGAATGGCAAATGGATGCCCATCATCGGCAGTATCACGGCGAGGTAAATGCCGGTGAATGTGGCGTTGATGGCGGAAATGCGCACCTGTGCAAACACAATGTTGCGAAACGCCTCGCCAAACAGGCTGATGCGCTGCACCAGCGCACGGGCGAAGGGTTTGAAATGATCAATCACAATGGCCTCGCGTAGCGCCAGCATACTGCCAATCACCATGGCAATAATCATGTGCGCGGCATGTCGTCCGGCCTGCGTGCCAACAATCTGCAGATCGGCAGAGTGATCGCGCAACCACTGCGTAACCGCCTGCTGCAGTTTTACCGCATTCTCCGGCAAGCGCTCGTCTATCCATTTAGGCAGAATCTGGCGAGAATCCTCGATAATCTGCGCCATTTGCGAGATCAGCCTGCTCAAACCACCCGAATCTGAGCCGAACAACGCGGCCAGCCCCATGCCCAGCAACACGATAAGACCCATCACCACCGTGGCCAGAAAAGCCACCGCCACCAGCTTGGCCCCTCTGCCCGGCAACCGGCGCGCGATGTAGGGCGAAATGATGTGTACCAGTTCAAACACCAGCAAGCCAGCCAGCAAGGCCGGCAGCAGATGTGTGTAAAGCACAAACAGCATGGCGCACGCCATGAACAGCCATGCCATGAGGTTGTATCTGTCTTTCTGTTCAGTTGCGTCTGTCATATGCAAATCTGTCATCATGTGAACCGGTTAAGTAAAGCCTGACCATGTTGTGCTGGCAAACTCACCCGCACGCGTACCGCCGCATCGAACGCCTTGTCCAACACCACTCCCTGATATTGGGAGACCGCGCGTACCAACTCGTCCAGCCGTTTGTAATCCACGCTCAGCTGAAGTTCCTGCATCTCCACAAACGGCACAATCTTGCCAGCTTCCAGCGCCTCTCTGGCCGTGCCGCCATAGGCACGCGCCAAACCACCGGTGCCGAGGTTGATGCCCCCGTAATAGCGGATCACGCCCACGCCGACATTGATGAGGTCACGCCCCTCCAGCATCTGCAGAATCGGCTTGCCAGCCGTGCCGGAAGGCTCCCCGGCGTCGGAAAAACGCGCGACGACGCCATTGGGTGTTTTCACACGATAGGCATACGCCAAATGGCTCGCATTGCTGTAGCTTGTCGCCAGGCCGCGCAACAGCGTTGCCACCTCGCGCTCGGTATCGCAACGCGCAGCTGCGGCAATGAAACGCGACTTGTTAATGGTTTGCTCGGCAACACCTTGGCTGCTAATGGTTTGCATGTCCACATCATATCATCAAACCCGCCGACCGGCTCAGGAAAGGCCTTTGATGCGCCCTTTCACCACATCGATATGCGTGCTGGCAGGCACCTTGGGCAAGCCCGGCATGGTCATGATGTCGCCACAGAGCACCACGATGAAACCTGCACCTCTGGAGAGCCGCAAATCGCTCACTTTCAGCACATGCCCGCCCGGCGCATTGCGCAATTTCGGGTCGCACGAAAAAGAGTACTGCGTCTTGGCGATGCAGATGGGCAAATTGGGATAATCACGGCTCAAAACCTGCAATTTGGCACTAGCTTGTGTGCCATATTCCACGCTGCTTGCAGCGTATATGCGGCTGGAAACCGCATATATCTTGGCTTCCAGGGCATCCGTCAACTCGTAGCAAAAGCGCAGCGGCGGATGCGGCTGTTCAGCCAATTCCACCACACGCTTGGCCAGTTCCTCAGCGCCCCGCGCGCCGCGCGCCCAATGTTTGCACAACACAGCTTCATGTCCAAGCTCGCGCACAGCCTCCTGTAACGCAGTAATTTCGCGCGGCGTATCTTGCGAAAAATGGTTAATTGCCACAGTGACAGGTAATCCAAATACTTGATGTAGATTATTAATATGTTTTTTTAAGTTATTGATTCCTTTTAAAAGAAAATCCACGCTTTCATACTTCAAGTCCGCCAGATCACAGCCGCCGTGATATTTCAGCGCGCGTATCGTCGCCACCAGCACTACCGCATCCGGTTGCAATCCGGTCTTGCGACATTTGATGTCAATGAATTTTTCCGCACCCAAATCCGCGCCAAATCCGGCTTCCGTCACCACATAATCCGCCAGCTTGAGCGCGGTTTTAGTGGCAATTACCGAGTTGCAACCATGCGCGATATTGGCGAATGGCCCACCGTGAACCAGCGCGGGAGTGTGCTCCAGTGTCTGTACCAGGTTGGGCTGAAAAGCGTCTTTCAGCAAAGCGGTCATAGCGCCTTGCGCCTCTAAGTGCCGCGCCAGTATTGGCTTACCGGTCGTATCCTGCGCCACCTGAATCTCGCCCAGACGCGCTTTCAAATCATCCAGATTCTCCGCCAAGCAGAAAATTGCCATCACTTCGCTGGCCACGGTGATGTCAAAGCCGGTTTCAGTTACGTGGCTTTTCTGCGTCAGCGTAGCATGCCGCAGCATGCGGTCGTTCATGTCCATGCAGCGACGCCAAGTGATTGTTTTGACGTCGATATTCAGCACATTGCCTTGGTGGATGTGGTTGTCGATCAAGGCCGCCAGCAGGTTATTGGCCGCTGTGATGGCGTGAAAATCGCCGGTGAAATGCAGGTTGATGTTCTCCATCGGCACCACCTGTGCGTAGCCGCCGCCGGTCGCGCCGCCCTTGATGCCAAATACCGGCCCCAGCGACGGCTCGCGGATGCACACCGCAGCCTTTTTGCCGATGCGGCACAGCGCATCTGCCAGCCCGATGGTGGTCGTGGTTTTGCCCTCACCCGCCGGCGTGGGGCTGATGGCCGTGACCAGAATCAGCTTGCCGTTTGGCTTGTGCGCGAGTTCCGCACTGAGTGACGGGCTGAGCTTGGCGATATGCGACCCATAAGGAATGAGATGCTTGGTGCTAACACCCAAACGTTTAGCGACGCTTGAAATCGACTTCAGCTTGGCGGCTTGGGCAATTTCAATATCGCTACGCATGCATTCACCCTATCAGCGTTTGCCAAACAGCGTTCCCAGCACGCCCCGCACGATGGCGCGCCCAAGTTGCGAGCCTGCCGCACGAGCAACCGATTTCGCGGCGCTTTCCAGCACGTTGTCGGAGCGTTTATTGCGTCCGCCCAGCATGCCGCCCCAATCAAAGCCACTGTCGGCTTCCGTCTCTTTGGCGGCTGCAGCTTCTTCCTCGGTAGCAGATTGCTCGGCGCGCTGTTTCAGCAGCTCGTAGGCCGACTCGCGGTCTACCTGCTTCTCATATACGCCACTCACCAGCGATGCTTTCATCACGGCTGCGCGTTCGGCATCTGTGGCCGGCCCGATGCGGCTTTCCGGCGGGATAATGAACGCGCGCTCCACCGGCGTGGGAATGCCTTTTTCATCCAGGAAGGACACCAGCGCCTCGCCCACGCCCAGCTCGGTGATGGCAGTGACCACATTCACCTTGGGGTTCGGACGGAAAGTCTCGACGGCGGAGTTCACCGCCTTCTGGTCGCGCGGCGTAAAGGCGCGCAAGGCATGCTGCACGCGGTTGCCCAACTGCCCCAGTACGATGTCCGGTACATCCAGCGGGGTTTGCGTCACAAAATACACGCCCACGCCCTTGGAGCGAATCAGCCGCACCACCTGCTCGATCTTGCGCATCAGCTCCGGCGGCGTATCGGTGAACAGCAGGTGCGCCTCATCAAAAAAGAACGCCAGCTTGGGTTTTTCCAGGTCGCCCACTTCCGGCAACTTCTCGAATAACTCGGAAAGCAGCCACAGCAGCAGCATGGCATAGACACGCGGCGAGTTGAACAGCCGGTCGCTGGCGAGGATGTTGATGACGCCGCGACCTTTGCCGTCCGTCTGCATCAGGTCGTCCAGATTCAGCGCCGGCTCGCCAAACAGCATCTCGCCGCCTTCGGTCTCCAATTGCAGTAAGGCACGCTGTATTGCGCCCACACTGGCCGAGGAAATATTGCCGTATTCGACCTGGAACATGTCAGCGTTCTCTGCTGCATGCTGCAGCATGGCGCGCAGATCCTTCAGATCCAGCAGCAGCATGCCGTTGTCGTCGGCAATCTTGAATACGGCGTTCAGCACACCACCCTGCACATCGTTCAGATTCAGCATGCGCGCCAGCAGCAACGGACCCATCTCCGCAATCGTCGTGCGCATCGGGTGACCCTTGGCGCCAAAAACATCCCAGAACGCCACCGCCGCCACCTGTGGCTGAAAGCCTTCCAGCCCAAGCTGCGCAACACGCGCCTCGACTTTCGGGTTGCCGCCACCCGCCTGGCTCAGGCCGCTCAGGTCGCCTTTCACATCCGCCATGAACACCGGCACACCTAAACGCGAGAACTGCTCGGCAATGCTTTGCAGCGTGACTGTTTTCCCCGTGCCGGTCGCCCCGGCAATCAGGCCGTGGCGGTTGGCCATTTTGGGCAGGATATAAAGGAAATCTTGGGATTTTGCGATGCGAAGCGGGTTTGCCATATTGGAAGCCGTCAATGAACTGTAGTTGATTTCCAGCCAGTATAAACCAAGCATGCCGGTTTGGCAGCCCCTCGCGTGCGCATGCGTTCATTGACAAAACAGATGCCCTAGAAGCCAGTCTGGGTGTGGCTTCCAGAGCAATGCTTTATGCAATGAAGAATGGAGCGCTTAAATATCGCCTTTGCTGGCTTTGCCCATCAGCTCGATCAGCTTGCTTTCCAGCTCTTGCGCAGATTTTTTGGCGCGCTCGGTAGGGTTTTTGATGTTCTTCAAATCGAAAGTCGGCCTATCCAGCCCAAGGTACAGCTTGCCCTGCTTTTCATAAAGCGCGAGCCGACACGGGGCAAATACGATAAATTCAGGGTGGTCGAGCATGATCTCAATACCCAGGCTCAGATTGCAAATGGCATACACCTCTTTCACGCCCTGCGGGTCTATATCGCGCTTTTTTATCTGCTCGGCAATGTTGAAATTGGCAGCGGTGACGAAATTCATGCCTTGCGAGACACTTTTCAGGCTATCCGCCACATCCTGATAACTCAAACCTTCCTTCACCGGCACCTCGTAGATGGCATTGTCGAGGTCTATGGGCGGCAGACCATTGGGCATGGACAGCAGGCGCGATTGCGGCGTGTGTGTGCAAGCTGCCAGCAACAGCAGCGAAACGGCAATACAGGCGTTCTTATAATGCATCACCTACTCCAATGAATTTGCAAACGCTTTATCTTAGCGAGTGCATCGCCCCTGACCAGTAACCAAAGTCACACAAACCCTCGGCTGATCTTGAAAGCCTCTTCCACCGCCTTGCGATTGTATTTTGGCGCCAGCAACTGGATGAAGCCATACATGTAGCCGCGTAAGAAAGCATCTTTGCGCACGCCAAGGTAAGTTGTGCTGGGTGGGAACAGATGGCTGCAATCCAGGCGCACCAGGTCGGTGTCACGCGCCTCGTCGTAGGCCATATTGGCGATGATGCCGACACCCAGCCCCAGGCTGACATAGGTTTTGATGACATCAGCATCAATCGCAGTGAGTACGATATTAGGCATGACACCGGCATCGTGGAACACTTTGGTCACGGTACTGCTACCGGTGAAGGTGGCGTCGTAAGTAATCAGCGGGTAGCTCGCCAGCCGGGCCAGTGTAAGCGGGTTGGCTTCCGCCAGTCGATGGCCCTTTGGCACGATGGCGCATCGGTTCCATTCGTAGCAGGGCAGGCACAGCAGATGCTCGCTCTGGCTGATCTTCTCGGTAGCGATGCCAATATCGGCCGCTCCTTCCACCACTTGCGCCGTCACTTGCTCCGGTGTGCCCTGGTGGATATTGATCTTGACATGCGGGAATGCCTCCATGAACTGCTTGATGGCATTGGGCAGTGCATAGCGTGCCTGGGTGTGGGTGGTGGCGATGGTCAGGATGCCACTTTCCACCTTGCTGAACTCGTCGCCGACACGCTTGATGTTCTGCATCTCCAGCATCACGGTGGCCGCCAGCTTGATGATGTGCTTGCCCGGCTCGGTAATTCCGGTCAGGCGCTTGCCATTGCGCTGGAAGATTTGCAACTTCAACTCATCTTCCAACAATTGAATCTGCTTGCTGACACCAGGCTGCGAGGTATGCAACGCCTCGGCTGCCGCCGAGATGTTGAGGCCTTGCCGTGCGACTTCATGCACGTATCTGAGCTGGTGCAGTTTCATGACATGGTTCCCTTGTTTTTTATTTTGGCTATACCTTGTTTTATAACTAAATCATATACCAAAATAATCAAGAAGTATTAAATAATTATATAAATTTCTGCTATATTTCCGGCCTATTTAAATCAGGCGACATTATGGATTTTGGCTACATCATTTCCAGCCTTGCAGTAGGCTTGCTGGCTGGTATCACCGGCGTTGGCGGCGGCTCGCTCATGACGCCTTGTTGCTAATATTTTCAATACCATAGCCGCAGTCGTGATTGAAACAAACGTGAATAATTTATATGAAATTAAGAGATCTGGATTTAAGTAAAACCGAAGTCAACAAGGAGCATGAAGCGCTCGGGCTTCCGCCCGTAGAAAGTAGCGTCACGCACTCGGCTGATCATCCCCTGCTCACCTTGGGCGTTTGGTTGGCAAGTTTCATGTTGGTGGCTGCAATCGGCTATCTGGCAACGCGTCTTTTTAACTTTTCAGGCAGCCTTGCAGGCGCAGAACACATTGTATTCGATGTTCTCCACAGCAAGGTTTTCTGGTCAGCGGTTCTCGTTGGCGTTATCGCGCAAACCATAGACGGCGCACTGGGCATGGCCTACGGCATCACCTCAACCACATTTCTGATGTCGTTCGGCGTATCCCCTGCGGTGGCTACCGCCAGCGTACATATTGCCGAGGTGTTTACTACCGGCGTTTCCGGTATCACGCACGTTAAATTGAAAAACGTCAATCACAAGCTGTTTTTCAGGTTATTGGTTCCGGGCATTTTGGGGGCGGTAACCGGGGCTATTTTAGTTTCCAGCATAGATGGCAAGCTGATTAAACCCTACATTTCTGCTTACTTGCTCATTATGGGTTTGTATATTTTAAGCAAAGTTTTCCGTAAAATACACGCCGCTCACCATGAGCCTAAACACGTTGCAAAACTGGCTCTTTTCGGCGGATTTATGGATGCGGCAGGCGGTGGCGGATGGGGACCGATTGTCACAACGACGTTGATTGGCTCCGGTCACGACCCACGCACCACCATTGGCTCCGTCAATTTTGCCGAGTTCTTCCTAACTTTTGGTAGTGCGATTGCCTTCTCAATTCTGGTCGAGGATGGCCCTTGGCCTGTGGTTGCCGGGCTTGTGATTGGTGGATTGTTTACCGCACCTCTGGCTGCCCTGCTAACCCGCAAGTTACATACTAAAACTTTGCTCATCCTGGTTGGCGTACTTATTTCCATCGTCAGCAGTTACAATCTATATAAAGCGTTCATTCATTAAAATCAAAGAAACATGTACAAATACGACAAAATAGACCAGCAAATCATTGACGAGCGTGTTGCGCAATATCGCGACCAGGTGCGCCGCTACCTGGCGAAAGAGCTGACGGACGATGAGTTTCGCCCATTGCGTTTGCAAAATGGCTTGTATATTCAACGCCATGCGCCCATGCTGCGTATTGCAGTACCGTACGGCCTGCTTTCCAGCACGCAATTACGCAAACTGGGCAATATCGCCAAGCAATATGACAAAGGTTACGGACACTTCTCCACCCGTCAGAACCTGCAGCTGAATTGGCCCAAACTGGAAGATACGCCGGATATTCTGGCCGAGCTTGCCAGCGTGGAAATGCACGCGGTGCAAACCTCCGGCAACTGTATCCGCAACATCACCACCGACCAGTTTGCAGGCGTTGCGCCGGACGAGGTGGTTGACCCGCGCGCAATTGCCGAGATCATGCGTCAGTGGAGCACGTTCCACCCGGAATTCGCCCTACTGCCGCGCAAATTCAAAATCGCGGTTTCTGGCACCAAGCAAGACCGCGCCATCGTGCAGGCACACGACATCGGGCTGGAGTTCTACAAAGACGCACAAAACAATATCGCCATCAAGGTTTGGGTAGGTGGTGGCTTGGGTCGCACCCCGATCCTAGGCACCGTAATTCGCGAACATCTGGAATGGCGGCACGCCCTCACCTACTGCGAAGCGATCATTCGCGTTTATAACCTGCATGGCCGTCGTGACAATGCCTACAAAGCGCGTATCAAGATTCTGGTGAAAGCACTAGGGATTGATGAGTTCCGCCGCCAGGTGGACGCCGAATGGGTATATTTAAAAGACGGCCCCAACACCATTACGGAAGCCGAACTGGCACGCGTTGACCAATATTTTGAGCCGATGCCCTACGAAACCTTGCCAGTCAATGATGCCGGTTTCGACGCAGCAATTTCCAGCAATCCGGCGTTTGCCGCTTGGGCGAAACGCTGCGTGCATCCGCACAAACAGCCGGGCTACCGCGCCGTGACGCTTTCACTCAAGCCGCATGGCAAACCGCCCGGCGACATCACCAGCGAGCAAATGCATGTGGTGGCCGACTTGGCAGACCAATACAGTTTTGGTGAACTGCGTTCCTCCCACGAGCAGAACCTGATTCTGGCGGATGTCAAATTGGCTGACCTGTTTACCGTATGGGAAAAAGCGCGTGCCGCCGGCTTGGCCACGCCCAACATCGGCCTGCTGACCGACATCATCTGCTGTCCGGGCGGAGATTTCTGCAGCTTGGCAAATGCAAAATCCATCCCGATTGCCGAAGCGATTCAACTGCAATTCGATAATCTGGATTATTTACACGACATCGGCGACATCGAACTGAATATCTCTGGCTGCATGAACGCCTGCGGCCATCACCATGTCGGTCATATCGGCATTTTGGGCGTAGATAAGGACGGCTCCGAGTGGTACCAGGTCACCATCGGCGGCAAGCAGGGCAATGATGCCAGCATCGGCGCCGTGATTGGACCATCGTTTAGCGCAGAGGAAATGCCGTGCGTGGTAAAAAAACTGATTGACGTGTATCTGATACAACGCACAGATGGTGAACATTTCATTGACACCGTGCGCAGGGTTGGCATAGAGCCTTTCAAAACCCACGTTTACGCGAAATAGGAAGCAAAATGAGTCAACTGATTGAATTGAAAAACGGAGCAGCCAGCATCATCACGGACGGCTGGACGCTGGTCAACCTACCTGCCAGCCAAGTGGAAGAACGCAAACAAGCGGGTAAAGTTGTGCTGTTCAAGCTCACAGGCGAGCAAACTGTCACTGAAGAACAAATCTCCGGTACAGCGATTCCGGCAACTGGAAAAATCATTCTGCCGCTGAGTGTATTCCTGGCGAATCGGAACGCATTGCAAACCCGTATCACCAATGGCGAGGTTGGTATTTGGTTGGCCACGCATGAAGTGCTGGAAGAACTAGCGAATGCCGTTGCTGATTTGAACGCCCTGCCCATCATCGCGATTTTTGTCGAACGCTTTGCTGATGGACGTATCTTTTCGCTGGGTAACCTGCTGCGTACACGCTATGGTTACAAAAACACCCTGCGTTCTTTTGGTGACGTGCTACGCGACCAGTTATTCTTCCAGAAACGTTCTGGTTTCGACCAGTTCGTGATACGTGCCGACCGTTCTGCAAATGATGCAATTGCCAGTCTAAATGACTTCAGCGCGCCCTACCAAGGTGCTGTGGATGAGCCGCAGCCCGTGTTCAGACGCTACAACCGGGGTGCGTGATGGCGCAATTTGATTCCGGCGTCACCATGCTGAAACCCGTTGCAAACAACCCGGCAACTCGCCCGGCTTTGACGGATGCACTAATAGCGACTGTCAATGAAAAAACCAGCGAAGTGATGGTCTTGCTACTGCAAGCCAACAAAGAACTGGGCACAGGTAACGTCACTTTTGCCAATAGTTTTGGTGCAGAAGACATGGTGCTCACCGACATGATTCAAAAAAGCGGAACCGGCATTGAAATTTTCTCGCTGGATACCGGTCGCCTGCCTATCGAAACTTACGATTTAATGGGTGAGACCGAAAAGCATTATAATATCAAGCTTAAGGTATATTTTCCCAAGCTAGAGTCCGTTGAGAGCTATGTACAAACGCATGGCATCAACGCATTCTACGAATCGGTAGAATTGCGCAAAGCTTGCTGCCACATGCGCAAGGTGGAACCCCTGCAACGTGCTTTATCCGGCAAAAAAGCCTGGGTCACCGGCATGCGGGCAGCGCAAGCGGTGACACGCGCCAGCTTACCTGTGCGTGAGTTTGATGAAAGCAACAAGCTGGAGAAATTTAACCCACTAAGCAATTGGACTGAGCAAGAGGTTTGGGCTTACATTCGCATGCATGAAGTACCTTACAACAAACTGCATGACCAGTTCTACCCGAGCATCGGCTGTGCACCTTGCACCCGCGCTGTGGCGATGGGCGAAGACATACGCTCAGGCAGATGGTGGTGGGAGGACCCAAGCAGTAAAGAATGTGGTCTCCACGTCAAGAAATAATTAAAGTTTTAGATTAAATTGAAATCATAACCTATTGAAATGTCAAAACAACCTTTATCACACTTAGACTGGCTGGAAGCCGAAGCGATTCACATCTTGCGCGAAGTAGCCGGCCAATGTTCCAACCCTGTATTGTTATTCTCTGGCGGCAAAGATTCCCTCTGTATCCTGCGCCTGGCTGAAAAGGCCTTTCGCCCGGGGCGTTTCCCCTTCCCGCTCATGCACATTGATACCGGACATAATTACAAAGAAGTGGTGGATTTCCGCGACCAACGTGCAGCCGAACTGGGCGAGCGCTTGATTGTACGTTCTGTGGAAGATTCGATGAAACGCGGTACCGTCGTGCTAAAAACGCCCGACGAACCACGCAACAAGCACCAATCAGTCACCTTGCTGGAAGCAATTGAGGAACATGGCTTTGATTGCTGTATCGGCGGCGCACGTCGTGACGAAGAAAAAGCACGTGCCAAGGAACGCATCATGAGCTTCCGTGATGAATTCGGCCAATGGGATCCGAAAAACCAGCGCCCGGAGTTGTGGAACCTGTACAACGCCCGCGTTCACAAAGGCGAAAATATCCGCGCCTTCCCCATCTCTAACTGGACAGAAATGGATGTGTGGCAATACATTGAGCGTGAGAATCTGGCGCTACCCAGCATCTATTTCGCACACCAGCGTGATGTCGTCATCCGCAGCGGCGCGATTGTGCCAGTGAACGTCCCCTTGGCCTCCGGTGAAGTGATTATGCCACCCAAGGCTGGTGAAGAAATCGTCAACATGCAAGTGCGCTTCCGTACCGTGGGCGATATTACCTGCACGGCGCCAGTACAATCTGATGCAGACAACGTGAGCAAAATCGTGCTGGAAACTGCGACAACAACGATTACCGAGCGTGGCGCGACCCGTCTGGATGACCAGACTAGCGATGCGAGTATGGAACAGCGCAAGAAGGAAGGCTACTTCTAAAATGACAACGCAACACAATGACTCTTTACTCCGCTTCATGACCTGCGGCAGCGTGGATGACGGCAAAAGCACGCTCATCGGCCGCCTGCTGTATGACACCAAGACCATTCTGGAAGATACGCTGACCAATATCGCGCGCACTTCCAAAAAGCGCGGCATGGAAGCGGTTGACCTTTCCTTGCTAACCGACGGCCTGCAAGCCGAGCGTGAGCAAGGCATCACCATTGACGTGGCTTATCGTTATTTCAGCACCGGCACACGCAAATACATCATTGCCGATGCACCCGGCCATGAGCAATACACGCGCAATATGGTGACGGCAGCATCCACCGCCAACCTGGCGATCATCCTGATTGACGCACGTAAAGGCGTACTGACGCAAACCCGCCGCCATAGCTATTTGGCGCATCTGGTGGGCATTCCGCACATCGTGGTCGCAGTGAACAAGATGGACTTGGTCGATTACGACCAGAGTGTATTCGACAAAATCAAAGCCGATTACACCGCATTTGCCACCGAGATTGGCCTCGCACAAGCGCGTGACATCAAGTTTATCCCCATGTCAGCACTGAATGGCGACATGCTAGTGGACAGACTGGACAGCATGCCTTGGTACCAAGGCGAAACCTTGCTGGAGATACTGGAAGCTGCGCCAGCTGCGCATACCGAGCAATCTGAAGAATTCCGCTTTCCGGTGCAATTCGTCTGCCGGCCACATGCCTCTGCCGACCATGAACTGCACGATTTCCGCGGCTTCATGGGGCGCGTGGAAAGCGGTGAAATCGCCGTTGGAGATGCTGTGACCGTTTTGCCAAATGGCTACCAATCCAAAGTGAAACAGATTCTGCTTGGTGAACAGCAATTGCAAAGCGCCCAAACCGAACAAAGCATCACTTTGCTGCTGGCGGATGAGATCGATACATCCCGTGGCGATATGATCGTAAAATCTGGGGCGAACGTAGAACCTGTCAAGCAAATCGAAGCGCATGTATGCTGGCTTTCCGAGACACCACTCTCGCCTGCGCGCACCTACATTGTGCGCCATACCACACGCGAATCGAAAGCCAAAGTGGGTACGATCAGCCACAAGATCGACGTTAACACACTGGAACAGCAAGCTACGGCTGACCTGAAAATGAACGACATTGCGCGCATGAGTTTCAAGCTGGCGCAACCATTGATGGTGGATAGCTATGCAAATAACCGTGCGACAGGTGCATTTATCGTGATTGATGAAAGCACCAATAACACCGTTGGTGCGGGCATGATTATATGATTTCCAACAAAATTCTTGCCCGCGCCGTGTTGCAACCGCTTGCCGTACCAACACGTACTGTCGGCGCGATTGCGCCTTGCGCGAACAATTTTTGTTAGAAATCTACACCAGATAAGATTAAAATACGATTTAGTTTGATAAAGGAATTAAAGAATGACTTACGTCGTTACCGAAAACTGCATTCAATGTAAATATACTGACTGTGTAGATGTCTGCCCGGTCGACTGCTTTGTGGAAGGCCCGAACTTCCTGGCCATCAACCCGGATGAATGTATTGACTGCACACTGTGCGTGGCAGAGTGCCCTGCCGAGGCGATTTTCGCCGAGGATGATGTGCCTGCAGACCAGCAGGAATATATCGAGCTCAATGCCCGCCTGGCTAAAGTCTGGCCGGTCATCTCAGCCCGTAAAGAGGCGCTGCCTGATGCGGATGCCATGAACGGTGTGCCCGGTAAGCGCGAGCTGCTGATCGAATAAGAATAGCCAGCACGTAAAAAGGAGGCCAAGCCTCCTTTTTTGTTGCCAAAAACACCACTTGTGATAACTTAGCAGAATGGATGCAATTTCTACACTGGCACTGGCCAGCGGTCTGAGTTGGGCCAGCGGATTAAGACTCTACCTGACCGTATTTGCCGTAGGCATGATGGCCAAGTTCGGTGTCATTACCCTGCCCGATTCGCTCGCGATTCTTACGCACCCAGGCGTCATCGCCGCATCCGGACTGCTTTCCGTCATCGAATTCCTGGCGGACAAAATCCCTTACATCGACAGCATATGGGATTCCGTCCATACATTCATCCGCATTCCGGCGGGAGCGCTGCTGGCAATGGGTGCCATGAATACCGGCGACCCAGCTATCGCTGCCATTGCCGGGCTTCTAGGTGGTTCGCTGGCAGGGGCTACTCACCTCACCAAAGCCGGCAGCCGCGCGCTAATCAATACCTCCCCCGAACCCGTCACCAACATCGCCACCTCGTTTGGCGAAGAAAGCCTGCTACTGACGGGCGGCTGGCTGGTATTTGCCCACCCCATGGTGTTTCTGGGCTTGTTGGCCGCATTTGTTCTGCTGATGATTTGGCTCATCCCCCGACTGTGGCGCGGCATCAAGTCGGTATTGGGAGGCATCGGCAAGCCAAGCCAAAGCTAGACCTCGCTTATCCCATAACCTACACCCGTATAATCATTTACTCTAAGTTTGCACCCTAATATGCCCTACATCACGCTCGATAACGCCTGCCTTGCCTTTGGTCACCACGCCCTGCTCGATCACGCCGATTTTCAGCTGGATGCGGGCGAACGCGTAGGACTCATCGGCCGTAATGGGGCGGGAAAATCCAGTTTGCTAAAAGCTATCGCGGGTACGATCAAACTGGATGACGGCACGGTGTGGCGCGCGCCAGCCATTAATATCGTTTATGTGCCGCAGGAGCCGGAGCTAGATACCGCGCACACCATCTTTGAAGCGGTTGCTGAGGGGTTGGGCAACTTGCAGCAAATCATCATCGATTATCACCAGGTGACGCACGACATGGGTATGCCTGGCGCGGATATCGAAAATCTCATGACCAGAATGCAACAGTTGCAGCACGAGCTGGATGCGCAGGATGGTTGGGCTGCGCAATCACGGGTGGAAACCGTGTTAAGCCGTTTAAAGCTGGACGCAGACGCCCTGGTTTCCACGCTTTCTGGCGGCTGGTGCAAACGCGTGGCACTGGGACGTGCATTGGTGACGGAACCTGAGGTGCTGTTACTGGATGAACCGACCAACCACCTGGATCTGGAAGCGATTGAATGGCTGGAAGATTTACTGTTAGCCTTCAAGGGCAGCGTGCTGTTTATTACACACGACAGACGTTTCTTGGACAAACTCGCCACACGCATTACCGAGCTGGACCGCGGCAAGCTGACCGATTTTGTCGGCAACTTTTCACAATATCAGGTTAAAAAAGAAGAACTCCTCGCTGTGGAAGAAACCCACGCCGCCAAGTTTGACAAGGTGTTGGCACAGGAGGAGGTGTGGATACGCCAAGGCATCAAGGCGCGTCGCACACGCAACGAAGGCCGTGTGCGTCGGCTGGAGGCGCTGCGTCTGGAGCGCGCCGCACGACGCGAGCGTCAGGGCAACGTAAAACTGCATCTGGATGCGGGTGAACGCAGCGGCAAGCTGGTGGCCGAGCTTGAGCATGTAAGTAAAAGCTATGGCGACAAAATCCTTATCAAGAATTTCAGCACGCGCATCATGCGTGGCGATAAAATCGGTTTGCTTGGCCCCAATGGCGTTGGCAAAACCACGCTGCTCAAACTCATTCTGGGTGAGCTGGAACCAGACAGTGGAAGAATCACACGCGGCACCAAAATCAATGTCGCCTATTTCGACCAGATGCGCGAGCAGCTTAACGAAGAAGCCACATTAGCCGACACGATTAGTCCTGGAAGCGATTTTGTCGAAATCGGCAATGAGCGCAAACACGTCATCAGTTATCTGGAAGACTTTCTGTTCCCGCCGCAGCGCTCGCGCTCGCCCGTCAAATCGCTCTCAGGGGGTGAACGAAACCGCCTGTTGCTGGCACGGCTTTTTGCGCGCCCCGCCAATGTATTGGTGCTGGACGAACCCACCAACGACCTGGATATCGACACCTTGGAACTGCTGGAAAGTTTGCTGCAAGACTTTAACGGCACACTGTTTCTGGTCAGCCATGATCGCGCGTTTTTAGAGAATACCGTCACGCAAGTCATCGCGTTTGAAGGCAACGGAATCCTCACCGAATTTGGCGGCGGCTATGATGACTGGCAACGCTTTTCAGCATTAAAAAATCAAAAAGCACCTACATCCATCAAAACACATGCGCCTATTAAATTACCTACCCCAGAAGCCAGTATCCATGCGCCTTCCGGAGCATCCAAATCACCCTCGAAAGAAAATACGCCCAAAAAGCTGAGCTTTAAGGAACAAAAAGAGCTGGATGAGATCCCTGAAAAAATCGAACAGCTGGAAGCAGAACAAGCAGACATCAACCACCAACTAACCGATGGCGCGCTGTATAAAACGCAGCCGGAACGCGTAAAAACGCTGCAAGCAAGGCTGATTGAAATTGAAAGCCTGCTCGAAAGCCACCTTGTACGCTGGGAACAGCTGGAAGCACGTAAAAGTTAAATTTTGCTGCTTTGCCAAAGCATGGTTTTCTGTATCGCCAGCGTGCTTATCAACCAGAATCCCAGCATCGCACTTGCAAGGCCAAACACCCCGCTCCATACCAATGGCACGACAATGCCGGCGGAAACCGTGGAGAACAGCATCTGCACAAAGGCCTGGCCGGAAGCCGCCGTGCCACGGATTCTGGGATGCCTGTCCAGCGCAGCGATGGAGATGATGGGCATGACCAGGCCCATGCCGATATTGAACAAGGCGACAGGCAGGATGTTAAAAACCGGCCTGACGGGGAACAGATAACAGATAAACAGGTTCAACGACACGATGGCGAACATCCAAACATAGGCGACGCGCAACACCTTTCTAGCCGGGTATTTGCCAGCTGCACGCTTGGATAGATAGGAACCAATGACCATGCCGGTGACGGTAGAAATAAAGAAGTAACCATATTGCTGCGGCGTAAAACCAAGCAGCTTGCCCAAGAATTGCGGGCTGGCGAGCACGTATACAAAGAATGCCGCAAACACCGCGCCTAGCGCGATGCTCAGTTTGGCGAATTCCATATCGCTAAAGATGATTTTGTAGCTATGCAGCACACTCTTTGTGGAGAGTGGGATACGCTTTTGTGGCAGCATGGTTTCCGGCAGGTATTTCACCGCCGCCCACAAACTCACTGCGGCATACAGTGCCAGAAAGATAAAGATTGCCTGCCAATGCAAACCCAGCAGAAATCCGCCGATAATCGGCGCAACGGCGGGCGCAATGCCAAATAGCATTTGCACTGTCGCCATCACGCGCTGCGCTTGCGGGCCTTCGAACAAATCGCGCACCATGGCACGCGCAACCGTGTTGCCCGCCCCGCCGCTAGCGCCCTGCAGCGCACGGAAGAACCACAACGTTTCCACGTTAGGCGCAAACGCACAACCGATGCTGGCCAGTACAAAGATGCCCAGACCCAATTTGATGGTGGTGATGCGCCCGATGGCGTCGGAAATCGCGCCATGCCACAGCGTCATGATGGCGTAAGGCAGCAGATACACGGCCAAACTTTGCTGGATGTGCACATCAGACGCGTTTAAATTTGCCGCCATGGCATGGAAAGCCGGCAAATAGGTATCGATGGCGAATGGCGCCAAAGCGGCCAGTGCGGCCAAGACTAGCACGACAAGATTTTGGCTACTGATAACGATGTTCTTTGATGCGTTAGACACTAGACAGGATCAGGGTAACGCCCCATGCGCGCGACCTCTTCTTGCGGCAGTTTGCGCATCACAAACTCGATTGCGCACTCACCTACCGGAGTCAGCGTCTGGTCGAAGCGCGGCAAGCCATACCTGAATGTCGCATCCAGCAGCTCAATTTTTAAAATCTGGGCAATGCTGCTGAAATCAGCCAGCAGGCTCATCAAGCTGATGGATTGTGAAGACCAGCTATTCTCTTTAAAAATGGTAAACGTCCATTTGTGGTCGTCATTGTTGGTGGAAGGAAAAATACCTTGCTCGTACAGATCCTCATCGGGAATCATCACTATCAGATGGCCCCCTGGCTTCAATACACGTAACCAATGATATAAGGCCTCTTGAGGGTTGCGAATATGTTCAAGGCAATGGCTGGAATGGACGAAATCGAAAGTTTCGTCTTGAACGGTTTCCAAAAATTGTGCATCGCCGTCCGGCAAATCCCAATTACGGCAACTTTGCATCAAAGGGAATTGCTCACGATAGTTAAAGATGGAATCCGGGCCACAGCCAATATCGATGCCGTTCCCGACCAGGTAGCGCGTTGCAAACCGACTATCATGCAAACGCCGCATGACAGATTTACTGGACTCGTGCATCCACTGCCTCCGCTTAAAAAATTGCCTAAACAGGCATACTACGGCAAGGCATGGAACTGTTCAATACGCTCTTTATCGCCTTCCACATATTTTCTGGAGTTTTTGTCGTTCCGGAAAATGATGGGTTGCTCGCGTAACTGCGGGTTCTGTGCATCCGCAATCGCCTCGTCTATCAAATGGCGATGCGGTGATTTGGTGCAAACTGGATCGGCAGCCTCGGCATCGCCCGTCAGCAAATAAGACTGACAGCGGCAGCCGCCCAAGTCTTTTTCTTTCTCATCACAGCTGCGACAAGGTTCCTTCATCCATTCGGTACCGCGATATTTGTTGAAAGCCGGGCTTTCATTCCACGCCCATTCCAAGCCATTCTCGCGCACATTGGGGAACTCCAGTCCCAGCAAAGAACGTGCAGAATGACACGGCAGGACATCGCCGTTAGCCGTGACGATCATGAATACCTCACCCCAGCCATTCATGCACTTCTTGGGGCGGTCGTTAAAGTAATCCGGAACCACGAAGAATATCTTCATTTTGCTGCCGACTTTTTCGCGGAACTCGTTGGTGATTCTTTCTGCCTCATCAATTTGTTCTTTGGTCGGCATCAATTGACTGCGATTGACCAGCGACCAGCCGTAATACTGGGTATTCGCAAGCTCGATATAATCCGCACCCAGGGCATCCGCCATTTCAAGAATCTCTTTCATATGACCGATGTTGTAACGGTGAATCACCACGTTCAGCACCATCGGATAACCGTGCCCCTTGATCATCGCGGCGACTTTTTGTTTAAGCTTGAACGTGCTGGTATTGGTGATGAAGTTGTTAATTTCTTCCGTGATATCGTGCATGGACAGCTGGATGTGGTCTAAGCCGCCTTCTTTAAATGCCTGAATACGTTTTTCGGTTAGGCCTACGCCGGAAGTAATCAAATTGCTGTAGTAGCCCAGTTTATGAGCTTCGGCGACGATCTCTTCAATATCGTCGCGTAGAAGCGGCTCTCCGCCGGAAATACCGAGCTGAATCGCCCCCATTTTGCGCGCATCCCGGAGCGCTTGCACCCACTGCTCGGTACTCAGTTCGTTCTGGGTGTGCTTGTCATAGTCGGTCGGGTTATAGCAAAAGGCACAATGCAGCGGGCAGCGATAGGTCACTTCGGCCAGCAGCCACAAGGGCTGTTTGCGGGTGATGCTGGAGGCTACGCCGTTGTTCACTTGCGTCATGTTGTACCTTCCTCTAATTCACTTTTCTCAGCCACGCCTTGCCTACCGCAAGGTCGAACATGCCAAAAATATCGCTTTCTATATCTTCAGCCTCGGAAAATGCCGCTTTCAAATCCGCGACGATCTCGCCAACGGTCGCCTTACCATTGACGCGCTTGATGACCTCGCCAGCGCCTCCATGCAGTTTGACCATACCTTCGGGAAAAAGTATCACGTAGCTTTGTTGTGCCTCTTCCCATTGAAAACGGTGGTGCAGTGCCAATGCATAGATGTCGGTTGTTTGTATGGTACTCATCGATTACTTGATCTCAACCACAGGTTGACGTGTATATGGACGACCTTCAGTCGTAACATCCGTACACTGCAACATGATGGAATCCGCCATCACCCATAACACATCCAGCTTGAATTGCAGGATTTCCAATGCACGTTGTTGCAGCTCACGGCTACGGCCAAAATAATCCAATGTGATCTGCAAGCCCTGCTCCACGTCACGACGCGCTTGTGTCAGACGGTTCTTAAAGTACTGCATCCCTTCAGGGTTAATCCAAGGATACATATCCGGCCAGGAATCAATGCGCTGTTGATGGATATGGGGCGCAAATAGTTCCGTCAGGCTGGAACATACAGACTCTTGCCATGGACTTTGTTTGGCAAAGTTGATGTAGGCATCCACAGCAAACCTTGTACCTGGCGCAACCAGTTTCATGGACATGACTTCTTCACGTGTCAGACCAACGGCATGGCCCAGATGGATCCATGCTTCGATGCCACCCTCACCACCTTCGGCGATATTGCCACTGCCATCATGGTCGAAAATACGCTGTATCCAGCCACGGCGCAATTCGCGATCCTGACAATTGGATAGAATCGCGGCATCTTTCATTGGAATGGCAATCTGATAGTAATAGCGATTCGCCACCCAGCATTGCATTTGCTGCTGGCTCAACTTACCTTCATACATCAGCACATGAATCGGGTGGTAAATATGATAACTCTTGCCCTTCTCACGCAGTTTCGCTTCAAACTCTTCACGGGACCAAGGTAAATGATCAGTTGTCATTGCATTCATGTTTCACTCCTAGAGAATAATATCCATACCATCATAGGCGACTTCGATGCCATGCTGGGTCAATGTTGCACGTTCCGCCGAATCTTCGCGTAAAATAGGGTTGGTATTGTTGATATGAATCAATACCTTACGAACTTTCTTATCTTGCCCAAACTTATCCAGATCCTCAATCATGCCGTTAGAGCCGGACTGCGGATTATGCCCGATGCTGCGGGCGGTTTTGGTCATCAAGCCCAGATCAATCATCTCGGTATCGGTCCAGAAAGTGCCATCCACCATGATGCAATCTGCCTCTTGCATCAGAGTTGGTAAGTGCGGTTCAATCAGCTCCAAGCCTGGGGAATACCAGCATTTCTTGCTGGTTGAGATCTCTTCAATCAGCACGCCTATTGTGTCGCCCGGCTGTGGATTGTTACGATGCGGGGAATAAGGCGGTGCCGCACTTTTGAGTGCCACGGTAGTAAAACGCAAATTCGGCACATTAGGTATTTCAAAGCTGGTTTTACCGTCTATCGGCACCTGATGGTGGTTGATGCCGCAGTAGTGCCCCAGAATATTCAAAATCTGGTTGCCGGAGGTCAAATCACCATACACCATATCAGTACAATAGATTTCGCGCTTCACGCTACCTTCTCGCAACATGAACAAACCCGTCGTATGGTCGATTTGCGCATCGATCAGCATAATTGCCTGAATCCCTGTGTCACGAATCGCACGTGCAGGTTGCAATGCCGGAAAATCCTGAATCTGCTGCAAGACATCCGGCGAGGCGTTGAACAAGACCCAGTTCACACCATCACTACTGACGCAAATAGAAGACTGGGTGCGCTTTGTCGCTTTGATAGTGCCTTTGCGAAGACCATCGCAGTTAAAACAGTTACAGTTCCATTGAGGGAAGCCGCCGCCGGCGCCGGAACCTAAAACGTGAATATGCATATTCGAAATTCTTAAATATTTTTGTGAAAAAGGCCGCTTTACGCGGCCTTATTAGTCGCACTCGGCAACTATTTGTTCATAACGTACATTGTCACTTCGAAGCCGAAGCGCATTTCAGTAGCAGCTGGTTTTGTCCACATGGTGATCTCCTTATTTATTACAAGCATCAGGATTGATGTGCTTGTATGACTGCTACTATACGCACTAGTTTTGCGGGATACCTGCGGGCAACATGGAATGCAGGCTAGTGATTTTCATGATGTACACATCAACCCGCTATATTGAAAACACAACTAAAAATAATAACCAAGCGTAACCCCTCCGCCCACATCGGGACTCGCATTCGATAGCCCAGAGTATATTACTCCGCTTAGTTTGTACTGGTCATTGATTCTATATGAAGCATAAATTGATACTTCTTGTGGTTTTGACGCCCCATCTACTGCTGCTGTAGCCCAATCATAGGAGACACCAACAGTCATCTGAGTAAATTTGTAACCAGCACCTAGCGCCCCATACACCACATTGTCATAATTAACGCCGCTTGGTTCACCAAGCCATTTATAGCCTAGGCCAAAATGGCATATGCAGCTCCAAATTGCTTGTCTATATTCATCTGGACAGCATAGTCGGCTTTACCAGACCCCAAGCCTTTGGATTCACTAGCTGTAGGCAATTTGACACGTGCAGTAGCGTCAACAATCCAATCATTATTGTCTAGCACATTATAAGTAGCGCCCAGGACAATATCGCCTAGCCCTGATTCAGTCGTTCTACGGCGTATGCCCGTTGCACCAGTTGAACCACTAGATGTGCCTGCGCATGGCCCATCGTCTTCTGGCTTACTGGCCCCCTTTCTGTTATCTCCAGCACATCCAAATTGGCCAATACCGCTGCCACTACTACCCCCACTACCAACGCCAGAACCGGCCCCTCCCAAGCCACCAGGCACAATATCACCAGGCCCTGTCACCCTGATCCAAGGAATGGTGGCCCTGAATGTGAATGCGCCAGTTTCATAGCTGCCTATAAACGGCACATAATACACATCTGTTGATCTACTTCCGCCATACTTGCCAGTAGAGTAGTCTGCCCCTACAGACGCACTAAAGCCTTCTGCATACACATGAGATGACCATAAGGTGATCGCCAATACTGGTACTAGTAATTTACGCACTTCTTCCTCCCGATAAGTTCTCGATATATCTATTTATTTTTGCCACCATGCGAACTTCGCCTATCTGATGCCTTTGAATCACCCCTGCCCGAATCATGCGAACGCTCTGACCTGGGAGAATCCACGCGGGGAGAATTGGATCGGTCTGGCCTGCTATCCGTATGACCATGATGCTCCGAATCTTCATGGCCACTGCCATGCCCCCCACTACTGTCGTCACGACCGCTGCCTGAGCCTGAGCCATGACCGCCATCCGACCTACCACCATGCTTTCCTTCTGAATCCTGCTTATTTTCATTCTTGCCAGAGTCTTTGTCTGCTTCCCCGCCACGCTCACGATACTCCACGCGCTGATCAAACAACGCGCCTTCTCTTTGCTTGATGTCGTCACTCACCCACTCGCCTTTGTCATTGCGTTTGGCTTCTATCCTGACGACCTTCCCTTTCAATCGCTCCAGCTTGTCATCTTGCCCGTCATACCGGACGCTGATTTGCGTGCCAGCAACATTTGCCAAACCCTTGGACCCGGAATACGCAAACCCTTCGGCAAGCAACTCCCGTGCGTTTGCCAGTGCATTTCTCGTTGGCTGCAATTCAATATGTCGTGCCAACAATGCGCCTTTTTCGGCACTTCCAGACACGTGTACTTCCATTCCGGGTCTGATATTGGCAAGCTGTTGTTTTTCCACCACTTTTACGCGCGTATTATTCACGCTAAATCCATCAACATGAACCTTGGTGACCACGCCTAAAGTATCCGCAGACTGTTGTGGGGTTGAAGCCCTCTCTACGCGCGTAGCTACCACTTCGCCAGTATCAAGGCGATGCCCACTTACGCGGACTTGTGTCCCCGGCAATAGCTCCTTCGCATGCAGCTTGCTTTGCGCGTCAAGGCGCACCGTTTGACCCAGCACCTGCACTTGTCCTTGCCCGAAATCAACACGCTCTATCGGCCCAGCAACGGCATGGAATATGCCAACAGCCTTGGCAATTAGTCGCCCGCCCGTCCTGTCTGCTTTTAGCATTACTGATTTACCAACCGCCAAGTCTGCCAGTTTGGCCAGTTGTCCATTGTTGTACACTGGCGTTTGATTATCGTAATGAACCTCGACACCATCGACACAAATACTGGCAAAACCTGTCACAACGCCAATGACAACAATATCGCCCTCTGTGTGCGGCAACAGTACGTTTGCTTTCGCGGCATCTCCCGTGCCACCAAAACCACCATTTGCAACCGGCGCACCGGTACCACCAATACCTTTATGCTCGATCGGTGCACCGGTACCGCCTATCCCTCCATCAATGGCGGGATTTACCAAAGATGCGGTGGAACATACCGAATCGTTAGCACTGGCATACAAGCCGTATACCAATCCCAAGCAAAGTAACAATCCGCGAAAAAAACCGATAGCAGGATTACTCATCATCAGCCTTGCCTTTGATGCTCTGCATTGGCTCATGGTAATAATAGATACCGTAAGTCAAGCGCATATTCTGCTTTACGTCGGCAGGTTGCGCTTTAGCAATCCTATCGGTAGTTTTATACATCTCTTGCAGGCTTTTCATCCCAATTTTTTTTGAAAGTTTTGTGATTTGCTGAACGCTCTCAATGCTCAACTCATCGTAATGTACACAACGCTCGAAAAATGCGGGCTGTTGACCTTGCATATTCGATACCGCCGCCTGGGCGTGGTCATGCAAGTTATGACCAAGGTAATATGCCATCTCCTCCATTCCTTCATTGGGAATAAAGGCATCAGAGACCAAGTGCACGAAATTTTCTTCATCCACGGTAGCGACGCCCAACCTAAGCCACTCGTCCAAAACCGCTCTAGGGTGAATATCTGTACTGACACTCCGCACCAAGGACTCAAAAGAATCCACATTATGAGCTGCCAGGCGTGCCAATGCCTTTGGCAAACCATCTTCTCCTAAATACTTGGCATCTGTTGTCCAAACCGCAATGATCTGCGACCCAAGGGAAACATTTTGCGGAACCACCTCTTCTATATCTGGTAAATATTCACGTAAACGACGTACATCTTTACGGTGCACACCACTGATTAAACTAATCCTTGAATCAGTCTGAGCTTTGCCTTTCAAGGCGAAATCTTTTTCTGCTATCTCGACAAATAACGTCTTAAGCAAATCAATGGCAAACGTATAGGTAAGCTGATTCGCAAGCATCAGCTTGACTATAGGCCGCAATATACGTTTAACCGCAGCAGCAATCAGTTTTTGTTTTGCCGATATATTTTCACTCATGCCGCCATTTTACACAGCATTTCTAAAAACGCAAAATAAAATGGGATTTTTTTCCATTTATGTATTGACATGGGAAAATTTCCCTTTTATTATGGCCTCAACGAGATAGGATCGTTAACCTAACAAATCCATTTATAAGGAGAAAACCATGTTTAAGCAAAAATTGTTGTTGAGTACGATTGGCGCGGCATTGTTATTGACAGCGGGCACGAGCATTGCCACCACCAGCCTGTCGGCTGACCAAGTCATTGCACGCGAGGCTTCCGAAGGTCCACGCGGTGGTGATAATGAGCGTCCGGGCGACCGTCAACGTCGCGGTGGCCGAAATGGCGCTATCGATAATCCAGCTGACGGTTTTGTGGTAGCACGCGAAGCTTCGGAAGGCCCACGTGGCGGTGATAACGAAGCTCCGGGCGATCGTCAACGCCGCAACAGAGGCGGACGTAACGCTTGATAGCTTTCTAAAAGCTAACCACACCTACACTTAAAAGGAGAAAGCTATGAACAAACTGTTAATCACTTTATTACTAGGTCTAAGTGTTATGGCAACTGCAACAACGGCATCAGCTCGCAGGGGTGATGATGATGGTCCAGGGCACGTGCGTCAGTGCCGAGGTTGCGACGATCCTGCAGGACATGTTCGTCAAGGTCGTAGTGCAGATGACTCTGCGGATCATGTGCGTCATGGGCGTGGTGCAGATGATCCGGTAGGTCATCAGTAAGCACAAAGCTCAGGTAGCGCCGCCGCCCTTCCACTCCGTTTGGGTGGCGGCAATACCTTTAGCCGATTTTATAACGAGTTCAATTTGTGTTTGTTTGGCGGCGCGCGCGCACGGCAGCAGCCAACCCTTCTAGGACTGGCAATGTGTCTTCCCAGCCAAGGCAAGCATCAGTAATCGATTTTCCGTATTCCAAATCACATCCCGGCGCGTGATCTTGCCGTCCGGCATTCAGATGAGACTCGATCATGACCCCGATGATTCGCTTATCGCCTGCGCTAAGCTGTTGCGCCACATCCGCAGCCACATCCGCTTGTTTGCGATAATCTTTTTGGCTGTTTGCATGGCTGCAATCAATCATTACCTTGGGATCAAGTCCTGCCTTCCTGAGTTCCTCGCAGGCCATGTTTACACTGACAGCATCGTAATTCGGCGTTTTTCCGCCACGCAAGATGACATGGCAATCGTCATTGCCACTCGTCGAGATAATTGCCGAATGCCCCTCTTTGGTAACAGAGAGAAAGTGATGTGGCGTGGATGCCGCGTGGATGGCATCGATGGCAACCCGCACCCCGCCATCCGTACCGTTTTTAAAGCCCACCGGACAAGAGAGTCCTGAAGCAAGTTCACGATGCACTTGCGATTCGGTTGTGCGCGCGCCAATCGCGCCCCAGCTCACCAGATCGGCTGTGTATTGGGGCGTGATGGTATCTAGAAATTCCATCGCGGCGGGCATACCCAACTCATTCACATCCAGCAAGAATTTGCGCGCCTTGGCCAAACCCTCGTTAATTTGATAACTGCCATCCAGATGTGGATCGTTAATCAAGCCTTTCCAGCCCACGGTAGTACGCGGCTTTTCAAAATAGACGCGCATCACAATCAGCAAATCCGCCGCCAGTACCTTGCGAACATCCACCAGTCGCCGCGCATACTCCAGCCCTGCTTCGGTGTCATGAATGGAACATGGGCCGACGATCACCAAAAGACGATCATCGAAACCATGCAAAATACGGTGAATGGCCGCCCGCGCCGCCAAAATATGGTGCGTGGAATCTGTGCTTTCCTTAAGTCGCTCAATTAGCTCAACCGGCGTAATCAGCTCTTTAATCTCGCGGATACGGACATCATCCGTAGCCAGCTTCTGGTATTTTTCAGCCATCGTTGCGTATATCTTCCAGCACGGACAAGAAACGTGCATTTTCACTAAACAAACCCACACTGACGCGCAGGTAGTCCGGCATATCGTAATTGGCAACCGGGCGAACAATTACGCCTTTTTGCAGTAATTGCTGGTTCACTTGTGCAGCATTTTTAATTTTAAAGCTGACAAAATTGCCAAATGAAGGAATGTATTCTAATCCCAATTTGCGTAAACCCTGTGTCAGTTGCGCCATGCCGGCCTGGTTGGCAGCATAGCTGCGCGCGACAAAATCGTCATCGGCTAACGATGCGATAGCCGCTGCCTGAGCAATGCTGTTGACATTGAATGGTTGTCGCACCCGATTCATGATGTCGGCCACTTCTGGCTGCATCAAACCAAAACCGACACGCAAGCCCGCTAGACCATAGGCTTTGGAAAAAGTGCGCGAGATGATCAAATTTGGATACTGCGCCAACCAGCTTATTGCCTCGGATTTATCCGCCTCGTTCAAATATTCGTCATACGCCTCATCCAGCAAAACAAGAACATGGCTAGGAACCGCATCCAGAAAGGCTTTCATGGCACCTTTTTTAATCAGCGTGCCCGTCGGGTTGTTCGGGTTGGCAATAAAGATCAGCTTGGTTTTCGGCGTGATCGCTTTTAAAAAACCTTCAAGATTGTGCGCATAATCCTTGGCCGGCACCACAATTCCTTTGGCGCCAACCGCCTGCGTGACCAGCGGATAAACGGCGAATGCGTGCTGCGAATAGATTGCTTCTTCACCTGGCTGCAGAAAAGCGCGCGCAGCCAGCTCCAGAATGTCGTTGGAACCATTGCCAAAGACGATTTGATTGGCCGCGACACCATATTTGCTGCTAACCGCCTTGCGCAAGGCAAATGCATTACCATCCGGGTAACGCGCAATGTCCTCGATTGCGCCTTCGACAGCCATCATCGCTTTCGGACTCATGCCTAGCGGGTTTTCGTTGGATGCCAATTTCACAATATCCGCCTCGTTCAAGCCCATCTCGCGTGCAAGTTCGCTAATGGGCTTTCCGCCCTGGTAAGGCGCAATCGCGCGGATATATTCGGGAGCTAAATCACACAGACTCATAATGTAAGGTATTGATGGTAAAACTCAAATGACGGCTGCCGGATACGACCCCAGCACTTTCAGCCAGGATGCACGCTGCCGCAAATCATATAGTGCCGCTTTCACCGAAGCATCTGTCTCGTGGCCTTCGACATCCACAAAAAACACATAGTCCCACAAGCCTTGCCTGGAAGGGCGCGACTCGAATTTAGTCATGCTCACGCCATGTTTGGCCAGCGGCTCCAACAAACCCACCATCGCGCCTGGTTTGTTCTGGGTCGCCATCACCAGCGAGGTCTTGTCCTTACCGGAAGGCGCCACATCCTGTTTGCCCAGCACCAGGAAGCGGGTGGTATTGTTGGGGTCGTCTTCAATGTTTTCCGCTAAAACAAATGCACCATAAAGCTCTGCAGCGCGCCTGCTCGCAATAGCAGCAGTACCCAATTTTTGTAATGTTGGATCCATGCTATTGTAGGCTTCAGCTATTAACTTTACGGCCTCAGCATTGCTTACCTTGCTTTCACAAATTGCGCTAGGAAGGTTTTTATTTATCCATTCATGGCACTGGGCAAGGGATTGCGCATGAGAATAAACTGCTCTTATTCTCTCAATAGTATTATCAAAAGACACTAGACAGTGGTGAATTGGCAGCATTACCTCAGCACACAACTTAAGGCTCGTGCTAAGGAGCAAGTCCAATGTTCTTCCAACAGCACCTTCGGTCGAGTTCTCTACCGGCACCACGCCATAATCTGCCTGACCAGCCTCAACGGTGCGGAACACCTCGTCTATCGTCCCACATACCACAGCAGAGCGACCTTGGCCAAACTGCTTGAGTGCAGCCTCTTCGCTATACGTACCGAGCGGGCCGAGAAAAGCGATGGAAAGCTCTTTTTCCAGCGCGCGACAATTCGACATCACTGCACGAAATACCTGGCTCACTCCTTCTTCAGACAAAGGGCCTGTATTTTCAGCCTGCAAGCGACGCAAGACTTGCGCCTCACGCTCAGGGCGGTAAATCACGCCATCGTCCTTAAGCTCGCCAATCGCGCGCGCCAGCTTTGCGCGCTCGTTAATGAGCCGCAAGAGCTGGGAATCGATGCTATCAATTTGATCGCGATATTGTTTAAGCTTCTCAGACATTTATTTAATAATTAATATATTAAAATGTTTATCTAATGTGATTTCTCAAAATATTTCATGTATTCAACCAGTGTCTGCACACCTTCCAGCGACATCGCATTGTAAATACTGGCACGCATGCCACCGACCAGACGATGACCTTTTAATTGCAGCAAATTGCGCGCCTCCGCACCTTTTAAAAAAGCCTCGTTCAAGCTCTCATCGTGCAGCCTGAACGGGATATTCATCCGAGAACGATTAGCCACAGCGACTGGATTGCTGTAGAAATCCGTGCTGTCGATGTAATCATACAATAACTTGGCTTTGGCGATGTTATGCCGCTCGATTGCAGCCACGCCGCCTTGCTCCAATAGCCACTCGAACACCAGACCAGCCATGTAAATGCCATAGGTAGGCGGGGTGTTGATCATGGATTGGTTTTCCGCCTGCGTTTTCCAATGGAATACCGCAGGTGTCAACGGGGACGCCCTATCCAGCAAGTCTTCACGCACAATCACGATACACAAACCCGCTGGGCCAATATTCTTTTGAGCACCAGCGTAAATCAGGCCGAATTGCGTCACATCAATCGGCCGCGACAGGATATGCGAGGACATATCCGCCACAATCGGCACGCCGTGCGTATCGGGCATATCCAAAAACTCTACGCCGCAGATCGTCTCGTTCGTACACACATGGAGGTAAGCTGCAGCGCGATTGAGTGTCCAGCCAGCCAGTGACGGCACATGGGTGAAATTGTCTGCCGCGCTATTGGCCACCACGCGAATGTCCCCGAAAGGACGCGCATCCTCGACACTGCGCTGGCTCCAGGTGCCAGTGATGGCGTAATCCGCGCTCTTACCCGCCAGCAAGTTCAGCGGAATCATGGCGTTCTCGGCGATCGCCCCACCTTGCAAGAATAGCACTTTGTAGTTCGATGGAATATTGAGCAAGGTACGCAAATCGGCTTCGGTCTTGGCAAGGATGCCCATGAACTCCTTACCGCGGTGCGACATTTCCATCACGCTCATGCCGCTGCCATGCCAATCCAGCATCTCCGCCTGGGCGCGCAGCAGCACGGATTTAGGCAATACCGCCGGGCCGGCGGAGAAGTTGTAAACGGTTTTAGTCATTGCTTGCTGCGATTCTTTAAATTATCTTTCTGGCTTTTATTCTTCCTCGCCACTACTCTTCATCATCAGTTTCGACGATTTTTTCCATGCCGGATAATTTCTCGCCTTCACCCAAGTTAATGAGTGTCACACCTTGTGTCGCACGACCAAGCTCGCGAATCTCTTTGACACGCGTGCGAATGAGTACGCCACCGGTCGTGATGAGCATGATCTCGTCATCCTCGCTTACCAGCTTCGCCGCCACGGCCAAGCCGTTGCGCTCGCTAATGGCAATGGCTTTTACGCCTTGCGTGCCACGGCCGGAATGGCGGAACTCTGCCAGCACTGTGCGTTTGCCATATCCATTTTCGGTGGCCACCAATACGGATTGCTGGTCATTCTCCGCAATGAGCAATGACAATACTTTTTGTTTTGGTCCAAGCTTCATGCCCCGCACGCCACGGGTTGCGCGCCCCATCGGACGCACATCATCCTCGGTGAACCAGACCGCTTTTCCACCATCGGAAACCAACACGATGTCATTTTTGCCGTTGGTGATCTCGGCGCCAATCAGGTAATCGCCATCATCCAGCTTGATGGCGATGATGCCAGATTTACGCGGGTTGGCAAATTCGGTCAACGCGGTTTTCTTCACAGTACCTTGTGCAGTCGTCATGAAGATGTAATGATTTTCATCAAACTCTTTCACCGACAAAATCGCATTGATTTTCTCGCCTTCCTCTAGTGGGAACAGGTTCACAATCGGCTTGCCGCGCGATATGCGGCTGCCTTGCGGCACCTCGTACACTTTTAGCCAATACACCTGACCCAAGCTGCTAAAACAGAGAATATAGTCATGTGTATTAGCCACAAACATCTTATCGATAAAATCGTCTTCTTTAGTCGCAGCAGCTTGCTTACCACGGCCACCACGGCGTTGCGCACGGTACTCATCCAGTGGCTGGGATTTGATATAACCGGTGTGAGACAGGGTCACCACCACATCCTGCGGTGCAATCAAGTCTTCCAATGACATATCCTGCGCGTTGTGCTCAATCTCGCTGCGGCGCTTGTCACCAAATTGCTGCCGGATTTCCGCCAACTCTTCGACGATGATAGCCGTCACGCGCTCCGGTTTCGCCAGAATATCCAGCAAATCGGCAATAATATCCATCACCTCTTTGTATTCGCTGACAATCTTATCCTGCTCCAGGCCAGTCAAGCGTTGCAGACGCATCTGCAGGATTTCCTGCGCTTGGGTGTCCGAAAGCTTGTATCCGTTTGGTGTCAGGCCGAAATCCACGCTCAGGCCTTCCGGGCGTGCCGCTTCCATCGCAGCACGTTTCAGCATCTCTTCCACCACTGGCGAATGCCAGGTTTTCGCCATCAAAGCCACTTTTGCTTCAGGCGGGGTCGGCGCTGCTTTGATGATGGCGATCATTTCGTCCACGTTGGCCAGCGCCACTGCCAGACCTTCCAGCACATGGCCGCGGTCACGCGCTTTGCGCAGCTCGAAGACCGTGCGGCGCGTCACCACTTCACGGCGATGACGCAGGAAAGCTTCCAGCATCTGCTTCAAATTCAGCAAACGTGGCTGGCCATCCATCAAAGCCACCATGTTCATGCCAAATGTATCCTGTAGCTGAGTCTGTTTATACAGGTTATTCAGCACGACTTCAGGAATCTCGCCGCGCTTCAGCTCAATCACCACGCGCATGCCGGATTTATCCGACTCGTCGCGCAGGTCGGAGATGCCTTCTATTTTCTTGTCGTTCACCAACTCGGCGATCTTCTCGATGAGCGATTTCTTGTTGACCTGATATGGCAGCTCGTCAATGATAATGGCCTGGCGGTCGCCTTTGCCAATATCCTCGAAATGCGTGCGGCCACGCATCACCACGCGGCCGCGGCCAGTGCGGTAACCTTCTTTAACGCCAGCGGTACCATAGATAATGCCCGCAGTCGGAAAATCCGGCGCGGGGACAATGTCAATCAACTCATCTACCGATATCTCCGGATTCTTCAGCACAGCAAGGCAGGCATCCAGTACCTCGCCCAGATTGTGTGGCGGAATGTTCGTCGCCATACCCACAGCGATGCCGGAGCTACCGTTAATAAGCAAATTAGGGATACGCGCCGGCATGATAAGCGGTTCTTGCTCGCTACCGTCATAGTTAGGGCCGAAATCGACCGTCTCTTTGTCAATATCTGCCAGCAACTCGTGGGCGATTTTCGCCATACGTATTTCCGTATAACGCATTGCAGCAGCATTGTCGCCATCCACCGAACCAAAGTTGCCCTGACCGTCCACCAGCATGTAGCGCAGTGAAAAATCCTGTGCCATACGTACAATGGTGTCATATACCGCCGTATCACCGTGCGGGTGATATTTACCAATGACGTCACCCACGATACGTGCGGACTTTTTATACGGCTTGTTATAGTCGTTGGAAAGCTCATGCATCGCATAAAGTACGCGCCTATGCACAGGCTTCAGACCATCTCGAACATCAGGCAGCGCGCGGCCTACGATCACGCTCATCGCGTAATCCAGGTAGCTGCGACGCATTTCATCTTCAAGGCTGATGGGGAGAGTTTCTTTTGCGAATTGTTGATCCATTTTCTTGAAATTTGGTTAAAAATTATCCTTGGGATTCTACCATGAGACACCATATGATAGCGCAGGCATTTTGCGTTTTATCGTCATTTACCTAACCTATCATATTAATTAATAAATTAAATTAGAAATAAATCTACGTTTAATTTAATCTATTGAAAATTTTTTATAACCTTGACAATTTTTAAGGAGAAATCAATGGCCGTTCTAGTCGGAAAACCAGCACCAGACTTCACCGCAGCAACAGTAATGGGCGACAATCAAATTCGAGAAGATTTTCACTTAGCCTCATACATCAAAGGCAAGCCAGCTGTCATTTTCTTTTACCCACTCGACTTTACTTTCGTATGCCCTTCCGAGTTGATTGCATTCGATCATCGTTTGGATGAATTCAAAAAACGTGGCGTAGAAGTAATTGGTGTGTCGATCGATTCACACTTCACGCATTTGGCATGGAAAAATACCCCGATTGACAAAGGCGGTATTGGCCAAGTCGGTTATCCGCTGGTCGCGGACATCAAACACGACATCTGCAAGGCCTATGATGTTGAGGCAGATGGTGGTGTTGCCTATCGCGGCTCGTTCCTGATTAACAAAGCAGGTGTTGTCGTACATCAAGTAGTAAATGATTTGCCACTGGGTCGCGACATTGATGAAATGTTGCGTATGGTAGATGCGCTGCAATTCTTCGAGCAACACGGCGAAGTTTGTCCAGCCGGCTGGAAAAAAGGCAAAAAAGGCATGGATGCATCTCCAGCAGGCGTGGCAAAATATCTGGCAGAAAACGCGAAAGACCTTTAATTTCTTGCTTGCTTAGTCAAAACAAAACGGGGCAATTGCCCCGTTTCTTAATACCCTAAAACATTTCAAGCAAGCTGCTTGAGTAATGCCAGCACAATGTTGGCAACCGCCATCGCAGTGATCAAGTTTAGCGTATATTGCATGCCTTTCATGCGCTCCCGCAGGCTATTGGACAGTAGCGCCTTCGCATGCGTGTATCGCCCGTATACAAAAGCGATTCCCAGCATATGAATCAACAATGGATGAAGGCCGTTATATTCCAGGAGGAACAACAAGATCAGCGCAATGGGGATATACTCACTGGCGTTGCCATGCGCGCGAATCGCCATGTTCAAATCAGGGTGCTCACCATCCCCGAACTTTACACGCTTTTCCCAGCGCAAGGTAATGACGCGCATTGCCAATCTAATAATCAGCAATGCGCACAAGCTGGCGTAGATAGCAGTAATCACCTCTCACTCACATCAAGCCAGCTGTAAATCCGCTTTCAAATCGTCCACATGCTCTAGCCCGACTGCAATCCGCACCAGATTGTCGCGAATGCCTGCCTCGGCACGCGCTTCCGGCGTGATTCGGCTGTGCGTCGTGGTGGCAGGGTGTGTGATCGTACTCTTGGCATCACCCAGGTTGGCTGTAATCGAAATCAGCCGTGTCGCGTCAATCAGCGCCCAAGCCGCCGCCTGTTCGGATTGTCCCGCTTTTGGCTTGATCTCAAAACTGACAATACCGCCACCACTTCGCTGCTGACGCATTGCAATCACGTGCTGCGGATGCGAAACCAGACCAGGATAATAGACGCGTGCCACGCCCGGCTGCGTCTCCAGCCATTGCGCCAGCTGCAAGGCGTTCCTTGCATGCGCCTCCATACGCACATGCAAGGTTTCCATGCCTTTCAGGAACACCCAGGCATTGAATGCACTCATCGTCACCCCTGCCGTGCGCAAATAACCGCATACAGGCTCCATCAAGACTTTTGAGCCCAGCACCGCGCCGCCCAGTACTCTGCCCTGCCCGTCAATATACTTGGTGGCAGAATGAATGATGATATCCGCCCCCAGCGCCAGCGGTTTCTGTATTGCAGGCGTACAGAAACAGTTGTCGACTACCAACAGCGCGCCGTTTCGATGCGCAATTTCAGCCAGTACGGCAATGTCGCACACCTCGGTCAGCGGGTTGGACGGCGTTTCTACAAAAAATAGCTTGGTGTTAGGTTTGACTGCAGCCTGCCATTGCTCGGGCTCGGTAAGCGAAACCAGTGTCACCTCTAGTCCCCAGCGTTTCAGGATATTGGTCAGCAATTGTACAGAAGTACCGAAGATACTGCGCGAAGCCACCACATGATCACCCGTATCGCACAAGCCCATGATGCAAGCCAAAATCGCCGACATACCACTTGAAGTCGCCACACACTGCTCCGCGCCTTCCAGTGCAGCCAATTTATCCTGAAACACCGTCACGGTTGGATTGGTAAAGCGTGAATAGATATTACCAAGCTCCGTACCACCAAAACGCGCTGCAGCCTGCGCCGCATTCTTGAAGCGGAAACTGGAATTCAAAAACAATGCTTCGGAGTTCTCGCCCAGCTCGGTCATAAAGCTGCCGGCGCGTACACTCAAGGTCTCAGGATAATAATTTTTCGTCATGCTTCGCATTCCCGGGCGTACTTCCGCCCAATAAAAAACCCGTTTTAGCTTCAACTAAAACGGGTCTGCTTGGTCGTCCAAGCGGTCATTCGCTTTAGCTGTATTTATTTTGCGCTCGCAAGCTGAATCGGCTTTGTTTAAGATTGGCCCATCAAATCAGCGCAATTTCATCATAGGCTTATTCGCTATTTAAGTCAACCATCATTGCTCCGCCATTTCATCCACCTGCTCTCCCACCAGGTTCAAATCCAGCTGCGTGCTACTGTTGGAAGGCTTTTGTTTTTTATTGGCATCGCCACGCATTGCCTCAATACGGTTCAGATAGGCTGCGTCCACATCGCCGGTGATGTACTTGCCGTCAAAACAACTACAATCGAACTGTTCGATACCGGCATTACTGAGCCGTATATCGCGCACCAGATCTTGCAAGTCCTGATACACCAAGGCATCCGCACCGATTTCCTGACAGATTTCCTCATCGGTGCGCCCTGTTGCCAGCAATTCGTCGCGGCTAGGCATATCAATCCCATAAACATTGGGAAAGCGCACCGGCGGTGCAGCGGAAGCAAAGAATACCTTGCTGGCACCAGCGTCGCGCGCCATCTGCACAATTTGCTGGGATGTAGTACCGCGCACGATGGAGTCATCTACCAGCAACACGTTCTTGCCTTTAAACTCCATACCTATCGGATTAAGCTTTTGCCGGACAGATTTTTTGCGCAAAGCCTGCCCCGGCATGATGAACGTACGGCCTATATAGCGATTTTTAATGAAGCCTTCGCGGTATGGCACGCCTAGGGCAGTTGCCACCTGCAATGCACTTGGGCGGCTGGTATCAGGTATCGGGATGACCACATCGATCTGCAGGTCTTTCCATTCGCGCTTGATCTTCTCGGCCAGGCTGTTACCCATATCCACGCGCGTCTGGTAAACGGAAATGCTGTCAATAACTGAATCCGGGCGCGCCAGATAAACGTACTCAAAAATACAAGGCGTTAGCTTCGGTTTTTCTGCACACTGGCGGCTGAAAAAGTTGCCGTCCATATCAATGAACACCGCCTCGCCAGGCGCCACGTCGCGGACTAACTTAAAGCCCAGCACGTCCAATGCTACGCTCTCGGAGGCTACGACATATTCCGTGCCTTTCTCAGTCTCGGCCTTGCCAATGACCAAGGGTCGGATACCATGCGGGTCACGGAATGCCAGCAAACCGAAATTGGCAATCATTGCCATCACTGCATAAGCCCCCTTGCAGCGGCGGTGTACGCTAGCCACGGCATCGAATGCCATGTCGGTGTTCAACACCGCATTCTTGCTGGTCTTTTCAATCTCATGTGCCAGTACATTCAGCAACACTTCAGAATCGGAACTCGTGTTGATATGACGCAGGTCCTGACGGAACATCTCGGATTTGAGTTGCTCAGAATTGGTCAGGTTGCCATTATGGCCTAGCACGATACCAAAAGGCGAATTGACATAGAAAGGCTGAGCTTCGGCTGCACTGGAAGAACCTGCGGTCGGGTAGCGTACGTGCGCGATACCGGCGTTACCTACCAGATTACGCATATGGCGGGTATGGAAGACATCCTTCACCAAGCCATTGTTTTTGTGCATATAAAAGGTATTGCCATCGCAAGTCACAATGCCAGCGGCATCCTGCCCGCGATGCTGAAGCACCAGCAGTCCATCATACAACAGCTGATTGACCGGGTTTTTGCCTACAATACCGATAATGCCACACATAGATAAATCGCCTTTATGCAGAATACTATTTAATCATAATTGAGATGCTTTGCAACACTCGGTGGTAACCATGGCTGCACTTGCTTCACCAGTGCCTCCAAAGGGGCGCTGAACATAGCGTTAGTCCAGCGTGGATCCTTGGGTAAGCCGGTGAACCCCGCCAAAAAGACCAGCACACATACAATCAACAGCCCTCTCGCGAACCCAAAAAACGCCCCTAAACCACGATTCAGCCAATTCAAGTTCAGTTTTCTGATCAGGCCCGACAAGGCAATCGTGACAAGGCTGGTAAGCAGCAGTACCGCCAATATCAATATGACCATCGCAGCCAATATTTTCAATGGTTCCGTAGGAATATCATCCGGTAACAAAGGAATCAACTGGTTTGCATAGGTTCTAGCCACATAAAACGCCAATATCCAGCCAACGACTGCAAGCACCTCTTTAACGGCACCACGCATGATACTGATCACGACAGAGATCCCGATAATCAGCAGCGTAGTGTAGTCAAAGGCCGTCATCGAATTACTGGCTGACTACCATGCCGGTCAAACCGGCATCCTTAATGTTCTGAAGCGCAATTGCCGCCTCGTTTCGATCAGCGAATACCTGTGTTTTCAAGCGAATCTTCTGACCGGCAGGTGTATTTACTTTTTCGGTAACTGAAGAGTAACCCAACTCACCCAGCTTAGCCTGCAAGCGCTTCACATTTCCAGCATCTGAAAACACGCCAACTTGTACGTAGAATTTTTTGCTCTCAACTGGCTGCGGATCGGCTACTTGTGCAGACTCCGCTGCGGGCTGCGGCGGCGCTGCATCTGATTGTGCATGCTGTGTATTTTCCTGCTTCTGTGGCGTTGCATCCTGTGCAGTTTCGCCAGAAGTGACACTTGAGTCGAAATCAGACGTTGTCTCATTAGCTGGCTGCGGAGGTTCAGGGCTCAGAACATCTCCAGGTAAATTAATCTTTACATGATCTTCCACCTTTTCCTGAGAGCGATCTTTCAGCACCATGGGCAATACGGTAACCATCAATAAAACCAGCGCAATCGCACCTACCAGACGTCTGCGTGCGCGCTTTTTCAGCATGAGTTCTTGATCAGATGCAGAAGTGTCTCTTTGCATGCGTTTCCCTGTTATTTAGCGTGTATTGCTGTTGTATTTTTCTGCAAGTACGTCATCGCGGCCGCTACAGTATAGAAGGAGCCGAATACGACTATTTTATCATTTTCGGTCGCCACCTGATAGGCAGCCTGCATGGCCTGACCGACATCCCCATAGGCGGACACTTCAGCCCCGAACGCTTGCAGACGCTGCTGAAGATTATGTGCACGTTCGCCTCGCGGCGCATCTATACTGACGACAAACCAAACTGACACTTGTGGCAACAAGGCTTGTATCACTCCACCAATATCCTTGTCGGAAAGCATGGCAAATACCGCCAGCGTTCTGCCATTGCAAGCTTGCTGCGCCAGATTATCCGCCAACGTACGCGCAGCTTGAGGATTATGCGCTACATCAAGAATTATCTGTGGTCGCGATCCGACCAGCTGGAACCTGCCCGCGAGATGCACAGCACGCATCGCCTCTTGGATATGGGTTGTAGATACAGGCAGCTTTTGATTTAGTTGCATCACCGCCCGCACCGCACAAACGGCATTGTTGAGCTGGAAATCTCCCTGCAGGCTTGGTAGCGGCAAACTCAGGCTGACGCTCTCGTCTTGATATTGCCAACCCGTTCTGGTTTTGGTCACAAGCATTGCCTGACCGATACATTGGAGTTTTGCACCAATCTCGCCGGCATAATTCCGCAACGATTGCGGTGGCTGGGGATCGCCGCAGATAGCGGGTTTCCCTGCGCGAAAAACCCCGGCTTTCTCCAGACCGATCTGTTCACGCGTCGAACCAAGATAGTCCATATGATCCAGATCAACACTGGTCACGATGGCGCAATCAGGCTCAAACACATTCACCGCATCCAGGCGGCCTCCCAGTCCCACTTCCAGAATAGCCACATCCACCTGCTGCTGGATAAAATACCACATCGCAGCCAGCGTCCCCATCTCAAAGTAGGTTAACGGCACATCCTGACGAGCCTGCTCTACCGCTGTAAATGCCTGGATCAAGGCATGATCCGTGGCCTCAATATCGTTGATTTTGACACGTTCGTTATACCGAAGGAGATGTGGAGAGGTATAACAAGCTGCCTTATAGCCGGCCCGGATGTAGATTTGACTCAGCATGGCGCAGGCAGAGCCTTTGCCATTGGTACCTGTTACGGTAATGATTGGGAAATTCGGGTTAAGGTTGAGGCGCCTTACTACCTTACTCACACGACCCAATCCCATTTCTATGGTTTTAGGGTGCAGCGCCTCGATGTAGGCTAACCAGCCGGATAATGTGGTCGGTAAAGGTACGGCTTCTGTCACGTGCTGAAGCAAATAACCTAAGCCACGCTTGGCAAACGCATCATGTTTGACAGCAGCCCGGCAAGCTTTTGACGCATTTCACGACGATCCACGATCATGTCGATTGCGCCATGCTCCAGCAGGAACTCTGCTCGCTGAAAGCCTTCCGGCAAAGTCTCGCGTACGGTCTGCTCGATCACGCGCGGGCCAGCAAAACCGATCAAGGCATTAGGTTCTGCGATAATCACGTCGCCCAGCATGGCGAAACTGGCGGAAACACCGCCCATGGTCGGATCCGTCAGTACAGAAATATAGGGCAAACCAGCTTCCGACAGCTTGGTAAGCGCTGCGCTGGTCTTGGCCATCTGCATCAAGGATAGCAGCCCCTCCTGCATACGCGCCCCGCCACTGGCTGAAATACAAATAAATGGAGCATGCTGTTTAATAGCCGTTTCGACGCCGGCAACGAATCGCTCACCGACAACAGACCCCATGGAACCACCCATGAACTTGAACTCGAAAGCCGCCGCGACTACCGGAATCTGCATGATGCTACCCTGCATCACCACCAGCGCGTCTGTCTCACCCACATCTTTCTGGGCGGCCTTGATACGGTCTGCATAGCTTTTACTGTCCTTGAATTTTAGCGCATCGACAGGCTGAACATTGGCACCGATCTCCTTGCGCTTTTCCGGGTCGAGCAGCACATTCAATCTGATCCGCGCGCCAATACGATTATGGTAACCACACTTGGGACACACCTCCGCGCTAGTCTCAAGATCTGTCCGGTATAACACTGTCTGGCAGGCATCACATTTACTCCAGAGTCCCTCCGGTACCACATTTTTTCTAGTCGTGCCTACCGCACGTTTAATCTTCTGTGGAATCTTGTCTAGCCAACCCATGATTACTCCTCCCTAGCCATCAATCGCCGTATGCAGTTCCCGCATCAACGCACTTACATTCGGCAGCAAATTCTCATCGGTAGATTTCTCCACCTCCAGCACCATTCTGCTGCCAACCACCACGGCATCAGCGATCGCTGCTACTTGTTTGGCCGTAGCCGCATCGCGCACACCGAATCCTACGCCAATCGGCAAAGTGGTCTTGGCACGAATCTCTTTCACACGCTTCGTCACCTCGGTAATATCCAGATTCGCTGCGCCAGTCACGCCCTTGAGTGAAACATAATAGATAAAACCGCTCGCCTGCTTAACAATCAGTTCCGCGCGCGCAGGCTCTGTCGTTGGCGAAAGCAGGAAAATACTGTCTATACCGGCAGCACGCAACCTGGCGATAAACCCTTCGCATTCCTCCGGCGGATAGTCCACCGTCAATACACCGTCTACGCCCGCGTCCTGTGCCGCCAGAGTGAATGTCTCCTGCCCCATCGCCTCAATTGGGTTGGCGTAGCCCATAAGAACAATCGGCGTTTTCTCATCTTGCTGGCGAAACTCTTTCACCATTGCCAACACGTGGCGCAAACCCACTTTGTGCGCCAAAGCGCGCTCGCTGGCTCGCTGGATCACCGGGCCATCCGCCATCGGGTCGGAAAACGGCACCCCCAACTCGATTAAATCTGCACCGGATTTCACCAATGCATGCATCAGATTGACCGTGTGCTTGGGATGCGGGTCACCGGCCGTGATGTAAGGGATGAGCGCTTTTTTGTTATTCGATTTAAGGGTGGAAAAAACAGTTTGGATACGAGACATGTAATTGATTTTTATAGAGTTATATTAGCAAGGCGAGCAACTGTGTTGATGTCTTTATCACCACGGCCAGAGAGGTTGACGAGTACGATTTTTTCTTTGTCCAAATCGCGCGCCAGTTTCTCGCCATACGCCAGTGCATGGCTCGATTCCAGCGCAGGGATTATGCCTTCGGTGCGACACAAATTATGGAACGCTGCCATCGCTTCGTCGTCAGTCACAGCAACATATTCAGCACGCTCAATCTCCTGTAACCATGCATGTTCCGGGCCTACGCCGGGGTAGTCTAGGCCAGCGGAAATCGAATGCGTTTCGGTGATATTGCCGTCCGCATCTTGCATCAGGCGGGTGCGATTGCCGTGCAGCACGCCCACTGGGCTGTGCGCGGTCAACGGCGCGGCGTGCATACCTGTGGCAAGGCCGTGGCCCGCAGCTTCCACGCCAATCAGGCGCACATTTGGCACATCGATATACGGGTAAAAAATACCCATCGCGTTGGAGCCACCGCCGACACAAGCCACTACCGCATCCGGCTGGCGACCCAGCATTTCCTGCATTTGCTCAATCGCCTCCTTGCCGATCACCGATTGAAAATCGCGCACCATCATCGGGTACGGGTGTGGGCCAGCCACAGTACCAATAATATAAAACGTGTTGGAGATATTGGTCACCCAGTCGCGCATCGCCTCGTTCAGCGCGTCTTTAAGCGTTTTGGAGCCACTTTCCACTGGCACCACGGTCGCGCCCAGCAGTTTCATGCGGAACACGTTAGGCGCTTGGCGTTTTACGTCTTCGCTGCCCATGTAAACGACACACTCCAAGCCAAGGCGTGCAGCAATGGTCGCCGTTGCCACGCCATGCTGCCCTGCGCCAGTTTCCGCAATCACGCGCGGCTTGCCCATACGGCGCGCCAGCAGCGCTTGGCCGATGGTATTGTTCACCTTGTGCGCGCCGGTGTGGTTCAAGTCCTCACGCTTCAGGTAAATTTGTGCGCCGCCGACTTTCTTACTCAGCCGCTCGGCGTGATAAATCGGGCTTGGTCGGCCAACGAAGTGTTTCAAATCATAAGCAAATTCAGCCAAAAATTCCGGGTCGTAGCGGTATTTTTCATACATGGCGCGCAATTCTTCCAACGCCTCTACCAGCGTTTCCGCTACAAAGGTTCCGCCGAACTGGCCAAAGTGCCCTCGCTCGTCAGGCATACTATACTTCTGCATTGCTTACCTCTTTCATAAACGCCGCGATTTTCGCCGCATCTTTAATTCCTTTGGCCGCTTCCACGCCGCCGCTCACATCCACCGCGTAAGGCCGCACCTGCTTAATCGCCGCCGCAACATTCTCCGCATTCAGCCCCCCCGCTAAAATCACAGGCTTTGGCAAATTGGCTGGAATCAGTGTCCAGTCAAAGGTTTGGCCGGTGCCGCCGTAAGCCGCATCGGAATGCGCATCCAACAGCAGCGCCTTCGCGTCCTTAAAATCCAGCGCGTATTGTAACAAATTTGTCTCATGCTGGACGCGAATTGCTTTGAAATAAGGTCGCGAAAATTGCGCGCAAAATTCGGGGTTTTCATCACCATGAAACTGCAAAACATCCAAATGCACATCGCCAATAATCGCATGGATATTGGCTGCCAGGGCATTCACAAACAGCCCAACCGCACTCACAAACGGCGGCAATGCGGTAACAATCTCGCGTGCCTGCGCAATGCTCACCGCGCGCGGACTGCCTTCATAAAACACCAGTCCAATCGCATCCGCACCGGCGCGCACTGCCACTAGCGCGTCTTCCGGCCGCGTGATACCACAAATTTTCACTCGAGTTCGCATAAGGTTATTTTAACATGCGCAACCCCATTAAACAGCATCGCCAGAAGGCGTATGGTTTTTCAATCCCCTTGCCGCGCCTAAGGCTTGAGCATAAGCTGGGTTAAACGCCGAGGACTGTTTGAGGATTGAAAATCCGAGTTCCGCAGGCGTACCAGCGTTGCGCTAAGACCGAAGGATAAAGCGGCAGCGGGGCAGCCTTTTCTTTCCCCTATTTCTTT
>Ga0233425_10001713_pt1 | contig 47087 bp, 39 predicted proteins | sample Watercolumn_Towu_2_FD_181712 | JGI IMG/M metagenome (GOLD analysis project Ga0233425, IMG submission 181712) | Freshwater microbial communities from Lake Towuti, South Sulawesi, Indonesia - Watercolumn_Towuti2014_140_MG | ecosystem: Environmental > Aquatic > Freshwater > Lake | place...
GCGAGGATTCCGTCGTCGCCGCTCTGGAGGGGGATATGGAGGTGCCGGCAGACGATGCCCGGCGGTCCGATGAGCGCCAGGAGTTCCCCGGTGATCTCCCGCGGCTCGATTGAACTCAGGCGGAGGCGCTCGATCAAACGTTCTTCGACGATGCCCCCGACGACCGCTGTCAGGTCTGTGGCGGGAAAGAGGTCGCGACCGTAAGCGCCGAGATGGATCCCCGAGAGGACCACCTCGCGGAAACCTTGTCCGGAGAGCGAGGTGATCCCGCGTTCGATCTCCGCGGGCCGGAGGCTCCGGCTCGCTCCCCGAACGCGGGGGACGATGCAGTAGCTGCACGAGGCATCGCAGCCGTCCTGGATCTTCAGAAAGGCGCGGGTGTGTCCCGGAATGGCGGCCGCCCCGAGCGGAGAGAATGTATCTTCGCCGCGGATTTGGCCGACGCAAACCTCCGGCCCTTTTCCCCCGGCCAGTTCCGCAAGGAGCTCGGGCAGTCGGGACTTTTCACCATTTCCGGCGACGATCCGGACGCCGGGAATCCGGGCGATCTCTTCCGGTGCCCGCTGGGCGTAACAGCCGGTGGCGAGGACTGCCGCCGCGGGATTTCTCCGGACGGCCCGGCGGATAAGCCGGCGGGACTGGTCGTCGGTCCTGCCGGTGACTGTGCAAGTGTTGACGATGTAGCAGTCCGCCTCCGCCTCGAAGGGGACGAGCGTAATGCCCCTGGCAGCCATCGCCTCGGCGATCCCGGCCGATTCGCATTGGTTGACCTTGCAGCCTAAGGTAGTGATGGCGACCTTGAACATCGAAGCTCCATTTTTTGCCGAATCTAAACGTCCCCTCCGTCTTTTGTCAAGGTAAAAAGGATTTCGTGAAACCCTCAAGGCGGTTTCATTGGCCGTTGAAAGGATTTTGTGGTTTTTCGACGGCTTTTCCGGTAGAATATCCATCCATTTCCGAGGGAGGTGCCGGATGCAAGAGATCGTCGGAATCGTGTCGGATTATCCGCTGGCGTCGATAGGAGTCGCTTTCGTCGTCGTGGTGATCTGCTTTTTCTTCTTCATGAAACTTATCAAGATCGCTCTGGTCCTCCTGCTTGTCGCCGCCGTGGTCGGAGGCTATTTCTATTTGCAGTATCCCGATGACAGGCCTGCAAATCTCAGCGAGGCCGTGGAGAAGGCGCGCACGGAAACCGGTCGTGCCCTGGAAAAAGGGAAGGATGCCATCGAGAAGGGCCGGGAGCTGATCGACAAAGGGAAAGACGTTTACGAAAAAGGGAAGGAGATCGTCGACAAGGGGAAGGGTGTCCTGGAAAAAAGGATCGATCAAGGGAAGGACGCCACCGATGAGATCGGGAAGATCATCGCGGGAGAGAAGGGGAGCGGAAGAAAGTAGCCACCCCGAGGAACGCGAATAGAGACCTGTCAGCGAAACACATCCAATGAATGGCTACGTCATTTTTTACCAAAGCAAAAATCTTTGCTAATTATTTTGCTTCCAGGCAAAAATGTTGTATACTTCAGCCATGCTGAAAGAACGGTACCTTACGCCATTCATTTTGGATGATCTGAAGGATAAGATGGTCTTTGTGGGCGGGCCGCGCCAGGTTGGGCAGACGACCCTCTGCCGGGATTTTGTTGCAGCTCAGTTCAAGAATCCTGCTTACTTCAACTGGGACAACCGGGCCGACCGGAAAGCGATAAGCGCCGCAATCTGGCCAGGGGATGCGGACCTTCTCATCTTTGATGAAATTCACAAATACCGACAGTGGAAGGGTTTCATCAAGGGCGAATATGACAAGCATAAGGCGACCTTCAAGTTTCTCGTCACAGGCAGTTCGCGGCTGGATATTTATAAAAAAGGCGGAGATTCCCTACAGGGGAGGTACCACTACTACCGACTTCACCCATTCACTCTGGCTGAAATGATGCACAATTCCGAAATCCCAACGGTTTTCGGCGAGTTTCCTTTGAATCGGGATTTCCACCGGGACACCTTGGAGTCGCTCGACAGCTTTGGAGGTTTTCCCGAACCATTCACCAAACAGAGTAAGCGGCAGCTTAGACGTTGGCACAATGAGAAAATCGAAAGGATGTTCCGAGAAGACATCCGGGATATAGAAGCCATTCGGGATATCGGCAACATGAAGCTCCTAAGTGATATTCTGCCCGTAAAGGTCGGCTCGCGCCTGTCGCTCAACTCCATCCGAGAAGACCTTGAAGTGAGCCATCGCGCCGTTACCCACTGGATGGATATTCTGGAGGCATTTTACTATCACTTCCGGATATACCCATACTCGGCAAAGAAAATCCGCTCGCTTAAAAAAGAACCTAAACTTTATCTTTGGGACTGGTCAGAGGTGGGGGATGAAGCGAAACGCTTCGAGAACCTGATGGCCTCACACCTTCTTAAGTTCGTGCATTTTCTCACCGACCACGAGGGCTACCGGGCGGAACTTTCCTATCTGCGGGACGTTGACAAACGGGAAGTGGACTTTCTCGTGACCATTGACGGCAGGCCCTGGTTTGCCGTTGAGGCGAAGCTGAATGATACCATTTTATCTCCGCACCTCCGCTATTTCAAGGAAAGATTATCAATTCCCTTCATTTATCAGGTGGTAAAAAAAGACAAGGTAGACCTGCTTGAGAAAGAGGGAAGGGTTGTTTCGGCGGGAAAATTCCTTGCCGGGCTTGTATAATGGATATCTGTCTATCCGTTACCCACCTCCAGGAACTTGTCCCAGTCCAGTGTTGGAAAGACGAGATGGAGGTTGTGATCGTCGTCGACCAGGTGTCTCTCGAGGTTCCTGAAGAGCCGCCCGGCGATCCGGCGGGTTTCCTCCGGGGGGACGACGACGTCGTGCTGTCCGTGGTAGAGCGTCACAGGTAGTTCAAGCGGTCTCTTGTAATAGGGGCTGAAATCGGCATGGCCAAGGGCCGGCGCGAGGAGGATCAAACGCCGGGTCCGCGCCTCGTTCTTGCAGGCAAACAGCGCGGCCATGAGGCCTCCGTAGCTTGAACCGATGAGGATCAGGTTGTTCTTTCCGGCGAGATCCCGTTCGAGCTGAGCCATCCGCTCCGCGAGGGAACCGGCGAAGTCCGGCATCAGCATCCCGGGGTATCTCCCGCGGAAGAAGGTTCCCTTGGTCCCCCGAGAGCTGCTGTCAAGACCGTGAATAAACACGCGCGTAAAATTCGTCATATCTTGCACCTTTCCGGATGACTTGACCGGGGACGCATCCCGCAAGCGCGTCCCCGTGGGCGGCGAGCTTCGCCCTTGCGAGTTCAGGAAATCATACTCCCAAAGCTCGCATTGCTTTCCATAAACCGGTGTGTTAAAAATATTCAAGTGGAAAAAATGGGGAGCCGCCGCCTCGAATCCTCTCTTTCATTCTCAGGCGCTGCGTTTCCCCGGGAAGGTCACCACATGTCGCTTGTCGTTCCATTTAGGGCGCTCAGACCCGCAAAACCCTTTGTCAGTCAGGTCGCCGCCCCACCCTACGATGTGATGAGCAGCGCCGAAGCGCAGCGTTTTGTCGGCGGAAACCCTCTTAATTTTCTCCATGTGGAAAAATCCGAGATCGACGTTCCCGATTCTACGGGCGTCGACGATCAGCGGATCTATGACCGGGCCAGGTCTAACCTGACGGCGATGATCGACAAAGGGATCTTCCGTCGCGAGGCGGCCCCGGCATTTTATCTCTATCGGCAGAGGCTGGGGGAGCATTCTCAAACCGGGATCGCCGCCGGGGTCAGCATCGACGAATATCGGGCGGGTCGGATCAGGCGGCACGAATTGACGCGGGATGACAAGGAGAGGGAAAGGACGCGTCATATCGACACCGTCGGGGCGCAGACCGGGCCGGTTATGTTGGTATATCGGGGGCAGGAGGCGATCGACAGTCTGAAAATGGAGGTGGCATCGCGGCCGCCCGAGTACGATTTTACCGCCTTTGACGGTGTGAACCACACCGTTTGGGTGATCGACGCTTCGGCAGAGATTCGGGAAGTCGTTAAAGGGTTTGCCGAGGTCGATTCCCTCTATATCGCCGACGGCCATCACCGGGCCGCCGCCGCGGCGAATGTGGCCCGTCTCCGTAGGGAGCGGAATCCCTCCGACCGGGGGGATGAGCCGTATCATCTTCTGATGGCCGTCCTGTTTCCCCAGCAGCAGCTCCGGATCATGGATTACAACCGCGCCGTCCGGGATCTCAACGGTCTTACGGAAGGGACATTTCTGGAACGTGTTGGTGAAAAATTCCTAATCGTAGAAGGTTTTGCCCACAAGTCGCCGGCGCGGCGCCACGAGTTCGGAATGTATCTGGGCGGGTCATGGCGCCGGATCGAGGCGAGGAAGGAGATCCAACGGGATGACGACCCGATCGCCGGCATGGACATCTCGCTCCTTCACGAGCATCTCCTCGGTCCGGTCTTGGGCATCCTGGATCAGCGGACCGATACCCGGATCGCCTTCATCGGCGGCAACCGGGGGATGGTCGAACTGGAGAATCTTGTCGATCGGGGCGATTACGCGGTGGCCTTTTCGCTTTACCCCCCCACGGTGGGGGAGATGATGGCCGTAGCCGATGCCGGAAAGGTGATGCCGCCGAAATCCACCTGGTTCGAACCCAAGCTGTTGAGCGGCCTATTCGTCCACCCCCTGACGGCTACGTAAAAAAGGCCGGATGCGGCGTTACGCGTCACCCTTCGTCATTGCGGCGTACGCAAAAGTACGCCTCATTCCTCAGGGTTCGCGTGCCTTGCCTGCGGCCTTTTTACGAAGCCGTCCCATTTTCGCGACATGAGAGCTTGGGGAATCATGTCCCGGATGCGCGCATTGGAGATTTTTCGGGGGGGGACCCCCTGCCCCCGCAGCGGAGCGCCCGCAAAGACGACTGTTTGAGCGCTTCAGCGCGAGTTTCGTCTTTGCAGCAGAGCGAGGAGGAGCAGGGTCGAAAAATGTCCAGCGCGCGGAGGGATCGTGATTTTCCAAGTTCTCAAGATTGCGTCGATGCATCCGACGAGACGGTCGACGCGATCCTCGGAGGCCGCCTCCGGATCATCCAGAAGCGAAGGGGGTATCGCTTTTCCGTCGATTCCCTCCTGCTCGCCCACTTCGTCCGCCTGCGGGAGGGGGATGATCTGCTCGACCTGGGGACGGGAAGCGGGATCCTGGCCCTGATACTGGCAGATCGCAATCGCCTCGGGAATATCCTCGGCATCGAGATCCAGGAAGAGCTCGCGGCGATGGCAAGACGGAACACGGCCTTGAACTCCCTTGCCGGGCGCGTGGATATCCGCTCGGGCGATGTCCGTCGTCCGGAGACGATTTGCCCTCCCCGCTCCTTCGATGCGGTTGTCTTCAATCCACCCTACCGGAGACTCAGGTCGGGTCGGACCAATCCTGCTCCCGAAAAAGCCGTTGCACGGCACGAACTCAAGGGGGGCGCCGCGATTTTCCTTGCCGCCGCCGCTCATGCCCTCCGGGAAGGGGGGCGGGTGTATACGATCTATCCGGCGATGCGGATGGTGGAGATGCTCTGCCGGATGAGGGCCTGCCGGATCGAACCCAAAAAACTCAGGATCGTCCATTCCCGCCCCGGAGGGTCGGGAATCTTTGCGCTCGTGGAAGGGGTGAAGGGCGGACAAGAGGAACTGGCCGTGATGCCGCCCCTGTTCATCTATGAGGAGCGGGGCGGGTATACCACGGAGACGGCGACTATTTTACGGGAGTTTTCCGCTTCTCGCGTTGACGGCGGCGGCTGATCTCTTGTGTCATGACCCGCTCCAGGATCTCCTGGAGTTCCGGGTCCCGGACGCTTGCGAGGCTCTCCCGTATCGTGTTCCGGTCGCGGGCCGGAAGCCCGGAAAGGGGGGCAACGGGCGGCGGTGGCGCTGTACTGACCGGCGGAGGGGGCGGGATGTCGCCAATGGTGAAGAAAAGACTTCGGACCGCTTCCTTTCCGTTGAGTTCATTGATCTTGCCGAGGATTTCCTCCTTCATAAACCGGAGCTGATGCAGCCAGACCGGCGCGGAGACCCGGACGAAGAGGATCCCCCGTTTCAGCGTGTCGGGATGGGTCTGGGCGGCGATTTGGGGACCGACCGCCCGTCTCCAGGTGTCGAGAAGATATCGGTCCGTGGCGGTATGGGGGATATTCCTCTTCTTGAGGATCTTCCGGAGGATCTCTCCCAGTATCTCCGGTTTTATCCGTTTTGTCCGTCTTCGCATGGATTTTTCTCTCACAGTTCGCATCCACGGTCAAGAGCGATTGCGCCTATTGGGGATTGTCGCTTGAAAAATCGGCGGGTTAGTGGTAATAAATCAACCGGATCACTTCTTACCGGGATAGGGATGTGGTGGAGCGGTTTCAGAAACAGCGAATGAAAATGGTCGAGGGGCAGCTCCGGGCGAGAGGGATTGTTGATTCGCGGGTGCTCAAGGCCATGGAAAAGATCCCCCGCCATCTCTTCATCGATGCGGCGCTGGTCGAACAGGCCTATAGCGACAACCCGCTTCCCATCGACAACCGGCAAACCATTTCGCAGCCGTACATCGTTGCGCTGATGTCCGAGGCGATGGAACTGACCGGGAAGGAAAAGGTCCTTGAGATCGGCTCCGGTTCGGGGTATCAGACCGCCATTCTTGCAGAGTTGGCCGAGAGGGTATTCACGATCGAGCGCATAGCGACGCTCGCAGCAAGGGCGAGGAAGGTTCTCGAGTCGCTGAACTATTACAATGTGGCCATCCGTGTGGGCGATGGAACATACGGGTGGCGTGAGGAATCCCCCTTTTCTGCGATCATGGTCACTGCCGGCGCACCGCGGATCCCGAAACTACTGATCGAACAGCTCGTCGTCGGCGGCCGGCTTGTGATTCCCGTGGGAAACCGCAGCTCCCAGGTCCTGCTGAAGCTGACCCGTCTTTCTGAGGACCCCGGGGACCTCAAACAGGAGGACCTGGGGGGCTGCCGGTTTGTGGATCTTATCGGGGAGTATGGATGGGACAATTCATGACCGAAGGTCCGCTGTTCAGGGCACATTCGCGTGTCGCCGCCTGTCGGAAAGTTGTCGCGCTTCTTTTGATCGGTGCGATGTTGCTCTCCTGTGCGGGCTACTCGGTCCGAGGCACCCGACCCCGCGGCGTCTACCATCGGGTGAAGAGCGGAGAGACCCTGTCGGCCATCGCGCGGGCCTATAACGTAAAACTTCAGGACCTGGCGGAGATCAATAACATCGACAGGCCCGATCAGATCGAGGCCGACAGCGTGATTTTCGTTCCGGATGCAACCCAGGTCGTCGACGATGTCCAGATTACGGTACGGGCCAGGGATGCCGTGCGGGAAAAGCCGGCGGCCTTACCGCCGGCCGCGGTAACCAAGGAGGCGGCGCCTCCGGCCCTTCCCCGGAAAGAACCCCCGAAAAAGGAAACGGTGAGCGAGCCGGTAAAGCGCCGGGAAAAAGCGCCGGTCGATACGACAACGAGGGAGCGCGCCACCGTTCCCAAGGAAAAAGAACGGGGCAAGGTCGCGCCGAAGGTTTCCGGGAAGCCTGAAGGCGATGAAACACCTCCCCCGACGGTGAAAAAAGAGGAAACGCCGCTCCCCCCGACGGTGAAGAAAAGGGAGAGCGTTGAGAAATCGGAGGAGATCCAGTTCGATAAGGACCGTTTCATCTGGCCGGTCAAGGGAAAGGTGATCGCCCGGTTCGGCATTCAGCCAAACCGGATGAACTTCAACGGGATCCGCATCGCGGCCGCCGAGGAGACCGCCGTGCAGGCGGCAGCGAGCGGGACGGTTATCTTCTCCGCGCCCTTGAAGGATTATGGAGAGACGATCATCATCAAGCACGAGGACAATTATGCAACCGTCTATACCCATTTAGGGACCAGAGCCATCCGGGAGGATGCCCGCGTCAGACGGGGTGATCGAATTGCCTTCCTCGGCAAGGCCGGCGAAAAAGAGGAAGCCTATCTCTATTTTGAGATCCGGCATCATAACAAGGCCCGGAATCCTCTATTCTTTCTCCCATAGCTGTAAATCGTGTTGACTGCCTGGTCATAGTGTGATAAATTGCTATGTTCAAAAAATAAATTTCTTAATGGTGGGGCTATGTTCAAGGTTGGTGATTTGGCGGTTTATCCGGCGCAAGGCGTAGGGGTGATCGAGGCCATCGAAAACCGGGACGTCGGAGGAAGCAAGCAGCTGTTTTACATTATGAAGATCATGGGCAACGGCATGAAGATCATGATCCCCATGGAGAGCGCGAAATCGGTCGGTCTTCGCGAAGTGATCATGAAGAAAGAAATCCCCAAGGTCTATGCGATTCTCAGGAACAAGGACGTGACGATCGACAAGCAGACCTGGAACAAGCGATACCGGGAATACCTGGAGAAGATCAAAACGGGTTCGGTGTTCGAAATTGCCCGCGTGCTCCGCGATTTGTTCATACTCAAAAGCGATAAAAACCTTTCCTTCGGGGAGCGAAAGATGATGGATACGGCAAAGAATCTGCTTATCAAGGAGATTTCGGTGGCGAGCAACGCCGCTGAAACCAAGGTGGAAGAAGACCTGAGGACGATCTTTACCGTGCAATGACCGGGGGCGCATGCCTCTGAGCCCCGCCCCGCGGGCGGGATGCTTTTTATCCCGATGCCCCGGTTGCGGGGAAGCGAAAGGAAGTGAGAGGCTCTGGTAGTAAAACTTCTTTTAATATTGGCATGTTCCGCGAGCGGCTATTCAATCGCCTATCATAGTTACGACCGTTGGTGGGAATGGGTTGTCGGCTTGTGTTTCGGTGTGTTGATTGCCATTTTTGTCATACAGATCGAACAGGCCATCAGAAAGGTGTCCCTGCGGGTGATCCTGGGGGGCGTGGTGGGGATGATCGTCGGTCTGCTGATCGCGTTCCTGCTCGCCTACGGGTTGAGTTTCGTCAGCAACATCATGGAAAAAAGGCAGGTCGTCCCCTGGATCTATGCCCTGTTGACGGGGATTATGGGTTACCTGGGACTGGTCCTCGGCTCGAAGAAAGTGGAGGAACTCAGCCTCTTCGGGTGGGGTCCGGCCAAGGAGATCAGCGATTATCGGATTCTCGACACGAGCGTGATCATCGACGGCAGGATCGCAGACATCTGCGACACCGGTTTTATGGAAGGGAATCTGATCGTCCCCCGGTTTGTTCTCGACGAGCTGCAGTATATCGCCGATTCATCCGATTCCGTCAAAAGGGCCCGCGGGAGGAGGGGGCTCGACATCCTCAACCGGATGCAACGCAGCACGGGCATCTTCATCGATGTGGTCGACCACGATTTTCCCAAGATCAAGGGGGTCGATGCCAAGCTCGTTGCCCTGGCGAAAAAGACAAACGGCAAGATCATTACGAATGATTTCAACCTGAACAAGGTTGCGGAGCTGCAGGGGATCAAGATCCTCAACGTCAACGAACTGGCCAACGCCATGAAACCTGTCGTTCTGCCCGGCGAGTTGATGACGGTCAAGATCATCAAGGACGGCAAGGAGCCGGGCCAGGGGGTGGCTTACCTGGATGACGGGACGATGATCATCGTTGACAATGCCCAGAAGTACCAGGGGATGAACGTCGAGGCGCTGGTGACCAGCGTCTTGCAGACGACCGCCGGACGGATGATTTTTTCAGAACTGAAAACGGTGCTCTCCGACAAGAAGCCCAATCCCACGAACGCGAAACAGTGATGATTTCCCCGGCCCGGTGATATGCAACTACCGGGCTTTTTTATGTCCGGACTAGGCGGATGAAGACTGTTGCGATCATTCCCGCCGGGGGGGCGGGGCGGAGGATGGAAAGCGAAACCCCGAAGCAGTACCTGCCGCTGGCGGGGATTCCCGTGCTTGTCCATACCCTGCGGGCGTTCCAGCGCTCGAATGTCATCGATGCGATCTTTCTGGCCGTTCCTGAGGGAGATGTTTCGGATGTCCGTCGGGACATTGTCTTGAAATACGGCATTGCGAAAGTGGTTCAGGTCCTCGCCGGCGGGGAGAAACGGCAGGATTCGGTAAGAAACGCGCTTTTCCATGTTCGAGATGATTTCGGAATAGTGCTCGTTCACGACGGCGTCCGGCCCTTCGTTTCCGGGGAACTCATCGGCAGGGCCGTTTCGGCGGCGGAAGAGTATGGCGCCGCCGCTGTCGGCATCCCGATTAAGGATACCGTGAAAGAGGCGGACGCCGCCGGGTGGGTGAAAAAAACGGTGGCCAGAGAGGGACTGTGGCTGACGCAGACCCCGCAGGCCTTTCGCAGAGAGATCATTGTCGCCGCTTACGGGAAGGCCGCGGCGGAGGGCTTTTACGGCACCGACGACGCTTCCCTGGTGGAAAGAATGGGGATCCCCGTGCGGATGATCCCCGGCGTGGGCAGTAATATCAAATTGACGACGCCTGAAGACCTTCTCCTGGGGGACGTCATCGTGTCGAGGAGCGCGTGATGCGCATCGGTTTTGGTTACGACAGCCACCGGCTTGCCGCGGGGAGAGCGCTTATCCTCGGCGGGGTACGGGTCCCTTCCGAACTCGGACTCCTGGGCCATTCCGACGCCGATGTCCTGGTCCACGCCGTGGCCGATGCGATCCTGGGCGCGCTCGGCGCCGGCGATATCGGCCGCTACTTTCCCGATACGGATCCCGCCTATCGGAACATCTCCAGCCTGGTTCTCCTCGAGCGGGTGGTCGATCTCGCCGCCGGGAAGGGGTATCGCGTCTTTAACGCGGATACGACGGTCGTTCTGGAGAGGCCGAAACTGGCCCCCTATCTCGGGGAGATGGCGGGAAAAATGGCGCGAATTTTAGGGATCCCCGCGGCACGGGTCGGTGTGAAGGCCAAGACCAACGAAGGGATGGGGTTTGTCGGCGTCGGGGAGGGCGCGGCGGCCTTCGCCGTTGTTCTTCTCGATGGGGAGGACGTGGCGTGAGTCCTGCCGGTGAACCGATGATCATTCTAAAACGAAATGTTCTGAGTTTTTTCTTGCACAAAACAGTGCAATCATTTGGACATCCAGCCTAACCCCTTGGCGTGCAGGCTCTGGATAAAGAGCCGGTCATTGGTCTCCGTCACCGCCGTCGTTTCCGGGTAAGCGCCGCTCGGGTCCTGCAAATCAGCGACCACCTTCCCGTCTTCCGTAAACGCCATGACGTGGCCATATGCTTTCGGAATCGGCCACATCGCCCGAGGCAGACGCAGCGTGAGCTTGCGCATGAACGGCTTGGCGGCCAGTTTGTCGATGGTTGGGTTTCGGGGCTTGGCGAAGCCCAGCCAGATCTTCCCGTCGAGTCCGCGCATGAGGTTGTCCGGATAACCGGGCAGATTGTCAAACAGCACCTTGGCCTGGTCGTTCGGGATCGAGACATCGAGGTCCTTTGCCTCCACCGGAATCTTCCACACCCGGTATTTGCCGGTTTCGTTGACGAACAGCGTCTGTTCATCCCGACTCAAGGCGACGCCGTTGGCAAAACTGAGGCCTTTTGCCACGATTCGGGTTGTCTTGTCCGTCGGGTCGTACTCCAGAATACGGCCGGTCGATGATTGCTCCAGAATATCCAGCACGCTGGCCTCAAACGTTCCGCCCCAATCTTTGGGTGCAAAGCGGGTTGATGCATCGCTCAGATACATCTTGCCGGACCCGGCCACCACCACCGCGTCGGCATAACGGATCGGTTCTCCGTTTACCTTGTCGGTCAGCACCGTGATCTTCTTGTCGGGGCCGACAGACAGAAGACCTTTCATGGCGTCGGCGGCGATCAGATTTCCCGTTGCGTCAAAGTCAAAACCAAGCACCCGCCCACCGGTGTTTACAAACACCTCTTGCGCGCTTCCGTCCGGATTCATTCGCAGGATATTGCCGCTGGCGACCGTAGTATAGAGCTTTCCGTCATTGCCGATAGCGATATGCTCCGGCCCCTCTTCTTTGCCCAATGGAATGATCTTGAGGTTTGCGAGCTTTGTGTTTACAGCGTGTGGGCCGGAATAATCGGGCGGCATGGGCGCATTCCAGCTGACAGGATCAATCGGGACCGGCCAGAGCGTCAGATAAGCGGCCAGCAGCAGCAAAACGGCGACAATCGTCAAAACGATTTTCTTCATGATGCCTCCGTCAAGACATATCTCTATCTTCCGGTAATGCTTCTCATGACATCCCCCGGTTGGCCTTAACGGCTTCCAGCAATGCCTTTTGGTCGGGCGGAGGCGGGGGCACCCCAACCCGCTCGACGAGCGTGATGGCAGCAAAGTCGCAGCCGGTCGCGCAGACCCCGCAGCCGATGCAGCGGTCCGGATCCAACGTCCAGGTCTGACTGTCGTCCACGGCCAGCGCATCGGTCGGGCAGCGATCGACACAGACCCCGCACGCGGTGCACCGGTCGCTGTCGTGCCGAGGCTGGAAGCCGGAATTCAGGGCCACGCCCGGTTTGGGTTGGGCAAGGGCGGTCTTGAGGATGATGGAATGACAGGCGCAGCAGTTGCAAAGGAAATCGATATCCTGCCGGTTGATGGAGGCATGGACCAGCCCCGCCTCCTCTGATTTTTTCAGGATCGCAAAGGCCTCCTCCTTCGATATCTGCCGCCCCATCTTCCGATCGATGACAAACTGGGCCCCCATGCCGAATTGCATGCAGACGTCGTCCGGATTCCCGCAATCGTCGTTCTTGTCGATCAGTTTGGCCTCGTGACGGCAGAAGCAGGTGGATACGGCGAGGGGATGCATTTTTTCGATATAGGACGCCACCTGATGATAGGTGTGGACGGTGCTGTCGGCCTGAATCTTCTCGTCCACGGGGATCACCCGTGTCGTGGGATAGGTGATCTTCACGGGTCCCTGCTCGGCATCCACGGCGGCCTTGTATGCTCGAATCAGCCGCGCAACTTTCCTGTCCCGCTCGGTCTTTGTGCCTCGCATGAATTGAAATTCGAATATGCCGGGGACAAAGGTCGGTGCGCCGTAGAAGGTCACGCCCCCCATCGAACCGGCAGTGCAGAGGCCCTTGTCGGCCATTCCCTCCAGGATCCGGGCCACATCCGGTACCGGTTTTCCCAGATCCTTTGCAATGGTCTCGGCGGGGTGAAACCCTTTCGGGATTGCATTGTAGACGGCGGCCTCTTCCGGGGTAAAGAGCTCCTCGACCAGGGCGTAAAACTCGGGGATGTCCTTGCCCGGATATCGCCCCTTCCGTTTGGCCAGGGTGTCGCACAGCTTTCGATACACATCGTCCTGCATCATCGTTCCCTCCAATCATCTTTGACCGGGAGTGTGTCCCGCAAACCCCACCCTGTGGGCGGGAAGTTTTCCATGGTTTCTTCGCGGCGGTATCACTTTACCACAAATAAAGAACGAATGACAGGGCACAAAAACAGGGATGTTGTTCCCTCGCCAAGTATGATATGGGCAGAGGCAGCGGCGTAACCTGGCTTAACCGAATGCATTGAGAATCCATGGAAAGACTGTCAAAAGCTGTCGTTCTGGTGAGCGGGGGGATGGACTCCGTGACCGTACTCTACGATACGGTAAAAAGGATCGATCTCGTTGTCGCGGTCAGCTTCGACTACGGTGCAAAGCATAATGAAAGGGAGATCCCCTTCGCGGAGGCTCACTGTCGGAGGCTGGGGATCCGCCACGAAGTGATCTCCCTGCCGTTTATGGATCGACTCTTCAACTCGGATCTCCTGAAATCCGGCGGCGAGATTCCCGAGGGGCATTACGAGGAGTTGACGATGCGGCAGACCGTGGTCCCTTTCCGCAACGGCATCATGCTGGCGATCGCGGCGGGCTTTGCCGAAAGCATCGGAGCGGAGGGGGTGGTCATCGCCGCGCATTCCGGCGATCATGCCATCTACCCTGACTGCCGGGAGGTTTTTATGAAATCGATCGGCGAGGCGATTAGGCTCGGCACCTACGGGCAGATCGAGGTGATCCGCCCTTTCATCGCGATGGGAAAGCCCGAAATCGCGAAACGGGGCGCTGAGATGGGCGTTGACTTTTCCCGGACGTGGTCGTGCTACAAGGGGGGCGATCTCCATTGCGGCAAATGCGGCACCTGTGTGGAGCGGCGGGAAGCATTTCTTGTTGCGGGGATTCCCGATCCGACGGTTTATCGTGAGGAGGGTCCGCTTCCCGGCAAGCCGGGGAATTACCATGAGAAAACGTGAGGGCTTTGGACATCATGTCCCGGAAGCGCGCATTGGAGATTTTTCGGGGCCCCCTGCCCCCGCAGCGCAGCGCCCGCAAAGACGACTGTCTGAGCCCGTAGGGCGAGTTTCGTCTTTGCAGCGAAGCGAGGAGGTGCAGGGTCGAAAAATGTCCAGCGTGCGGAGGGAGCATGATTTTCAAAGCTCTTACTTGGTGTGAGATAGCATGCGTATTTCGGAAACTTTTTACTCGATACAGGGCGAAGGGACCTTGACGGGCCTCCCGTCGGTCTTTATAAGAACGGCGGGTTGCAATCTCCGCTGCCGCTGGTGCGATTCGCCCTATGCGTCTTGGCGCGCGCGGGGGAGCGAGCGGACAATCGACAGCCTCGTCGAGGAGGTCAACCGTTATCCGACACGTTTCGCCGTGATCACGGGCGGCGAACCTATGTTGGCCGAGGGCGTACACGATCTGGCAAAAAGGCTGGTCGATGGCGGCAGGCACGTGACCATCGAGACGGCCGTTACGATTCCGCCGCGGGGAATCGCCTGTTCGCTGGCTTCGCTTAGTCCGAAGCTGAAAAACTCCACTCCCGGGATGGATATCCCCGCTGCTGTCCGGCGCAGACACGAGGCATGCCGCCTCAAGACCGACGTGATCCGGGAGTGGATCGACCAGTACGACTATCAGCTCAAATTCGTGGTATGCTCCGGTGCGGACATAGCGGAAGTGATCGCGCTTCTACAGGCGTTGGAGCGACGCATAGCGCCGGAGAAAGTGCTCTTGATGCCCGAGGGGATTGATGCCGCGGCCATGGCGAATGTCGCGGATCGCATCATTGGGGCCTGCAAGGAGCACGGGTTCCGTTATTGCGACCGGTTGCACATACGGCTTTACGGTCACAGGAGGGGGAGGTAAACATGCCTTACCGCATCTGTAAGACAATCGAGATCGAGAGCGGACACATGCTCTCCAAGCATCACGACAACTGCAAGTATCCGCACGGACATTCCCGCCGGGTGGATCTGATTCTGGAATCCGACGCCCTGGATGCAAATGATATGGTCTGCGATTTCTCCGTGCTGAAGATCGCGTTGAAAGGGTTCCTTGAATCACTGGACCATGCGATGTGCATCAATACAAAAGATCCCATGTATCAAGCCTTCAGGGAAACCTACGGCGATCGCGTGATAGGTTTTGACGACACCGATCCCACGACCGAGGTCATAGCCAAAATGATCTTCGATAAGGTGCAGGACAGTCTCGATCGATACGCCGCTGAAAAGGACCAGCCGTATCCCTTGGCCGGAGGGGTTCGGCTGGTCCGGGCAAGGGTTTGGGAAACATCGACCAGTTGGGCGGAGTACGAAAGGTAAGCTGACCATGACACTCTTTCTTCTGACTTTCTTTCTTCTGTACGGCAGTCTCCATTTTTATTTTTTTCTGAAGCTCCGGGCGGCCTTTGCTCCCGACGCCGCCGCGCAGATGATCCTCGCGGTTTTTCTCATTCTGGGTCTGACAGCCCCCATCCTTGTCCGGGTGTTGGAACGGTTCGGTATCGAGGCCCTGGTTGGGCTTATATCGTGGGCGGGTTACATCTGGATGGCGATCCTCCTGCTCTTCTTCGCGATCGCGCTCCTCTTCGACCTTTACCGCCTGGTGGTTTATGCCGCCGGTCTTGTCCTTCATACCGATTTCCGCACGATTCTACCCACAGCCCGGATACTCTTTCTCCTTCCGCTCGCCGCGGCGCTGCTCATCGGGTGTTACGGCTTCTTCGAGGCGCGCCGGATCGGCACCGAACGGATCGAGATCGGTTCGTCGAAAATACCGAAAGACAGCGGCAAGATCAGGATTGTCCAGATCTCCGACGTCCATATCGGCGTCATGGTGCGGGGGGAGCGACTCGCCGAGATTCTCCGGAAGGTTCGCGAGGCGGCCCCCGATCTCCTCGTTTCCACGGGCGACCTTGTGGACGGTCAGCCCAACAGTACAGCCGAGGCCATGGCGCGGTTTGCAGAGATCCGCCCCCGCCTGGGGAAGTACGCCGTGACCGGCAACCATGAGTTCTACGCCGGTCTTGATCAGTCCATCGATTTTATGAACAAGGCCGGATTTACCGTGCTCCGGGGCGAGGTGGCCACCGTCGGCGGCGCGATCGATGTTGCGGGGGTCGATGACCCGACGGTCCGCCATTTCGGGCCGCGGGGAGGGTTGTCGGATCGGGAAGTCCTCTCCCGCGGCGGCGGCCGCTTTACCATTCTCCTCAAGCATCAACCCTTGGTGGAGAAAGACGCCCTCGGCGCCTTCGATCTTCAGCTCTCCGGTCATACCCACAAAGGGCAGATATTCCCTTTCAGCCTGATTACGAGCCGCTTTTTTTCCTTCCACAGCGGAAGCTACGGCCTGGCAAACGGGGCCCTCTTGCACGTCAGCCGGGGGACCGGAACCTGGGGTCCGCCCATTCGTTTTCTCTCGCCGCCGCAGATCACGGTGATCGACCTGATTCCGGAACCGAAATGAGATTTTTCATCTTGCTAAATTACGCGAATTCATGCATGAAAATGGCGTTATTCTGAAATCCAAACGTGAAGGGAGAATGTGAATGCAGAGCAAAGAATGTATAGCGGTGGTCACCGGGGGCGCCTCCGGTCTGGGTGAAGCCACGGTTCGGAATCTGTGCGCCCTTGGCGCCAGGGTGGCGATTTTCGATATCGAAGCGGCGCGGGGCGCGAAGCTTGCCGCCGAACTTGGGCCGAATTGTATTTTCGTTCCCGTCGATGTGACGAGCGATGAAGGAGGCCGGGCGGCGGTGGAGAAGGCCGTGGCCGCTTTCGGGACGATCAACGTGGCGATCAACTGCGCCGGCGTGGCCGATCCGGGGAAAGTCCTGTCGAAAAAGGGGCCGCAGTCGCTCGCTGTGTTCAACCGGGTCGTTCAGATCAACCTTGTCGGGACGTTCAATATCATCCGGCTGGCCGTCGAGCAGATGGTGAAGAACGCGCCGAACGGGGAAGGGGAGAAAGGAATCATCATCAACACCGCCTCCGCCGCCGCATTCGACGGCCAGATCGGCCAGCCGGCGTACAGCGCCTCCAAGGCCGGGGTTGTGGGGATGACGCTGCCGCTTGCCAGGGAATGCGCCGACTACGGGATCCGCGTCATGACCATCGCCCCGGGGCTCTTCGACACGCCTATGATGGCGAGCCTTCCCGAGAATGTCCGGGTGCAACTGGCGCAGAGCGCCCCCTTTCCGAAACGCCTCGGCAGACCGGCGGAGTTCGCGGCGCTTGTCCTGCACATCATCGAGAATACGATGCTCAACGGCGAGTGCATCCGCCTCGACGGGGCGGTCCGGATGACGGCGCGGTAGAGGGGGACGCCGGGAGAGGATTTCCAATCTCTCCCCTGTCGGGGGTAAAAGACATAGGTGTTTCATACAAGGAGGTAATTTATGGGTAAGGTTTTCAATCTGGTGAGGGAGGCGACGGGGATCGCCGTCGTGTCCTTCGACGTGGTCGGTGAAAAAATGAATACCTGGACGGAAGAAGCATTCGCCGGTTTCGATCAAGTCATGGGGGAGCTCGAGTCTATAGAGGGGTGCCGGGGTGTCGTCTTCATCTCGGGAAAGCCGGAAAACTTCCTTGCCGGGGCCAATCTGAAGCTTATTTCCCAGATCGAGACCGCCGAGGAGGTGCGCAGGACGGTTAACCTTTTCCACGGCTCTTTCAACCGTCTCAGCGCCCTGGGCGTACCCACGGTCGCAGCCATCCACGGACACTGTCTCGGCGGCGGCCTGGAATTCGCCCTCGCCTGCACCGGGCGGATCGCCAGGGAGGGGAAGACCACACTCATTGGCCTGCCGGAGTGCAATGTCGGCCTGTTTCCCGGGGGCGGGGGGACGCAGCGCCTCCCCCGGCTGATCGGTTACGGCGCATTCGAGCTGATCCTGAAAGGGACGATGCTTCCTGCCGCTAAAGCCTATGAGATGGGGATCATCGACCGTCTCATCCCCGCGGGCGGAGACCTCCTTGCGGAAGCGAAGGTGTTCCTTGAAGCGATCATGGCGGGAAAAGCGGACCTGAAGCGGCCTGTCCAGGACTTTTCGCAGATCGACGGCGTCGCCGAGACGGCCAAGGCGGGGATCCTCAAAACGACGAAGGGGCGGGAGATCCCGGCGCCGATGTTGGCCCTGAACGCGATGCACGAGGGGTTGAAATTGCCCCTGATGGAGGGGTTGGAGATCGAAAAGAGGAACTTCATCGAGGTGGTTCTGACGAAAGAGGCGAAGGGAAGCATCAACACCTTTTTCATCAAAGGGATGACGGACAAGCCGCAGGCGATGACGAGCAAGGGGTTTGTCCCGAAACCGCTCAACAAGGTCGCCGTCCTCGGCTTCGGGACGATGGGGCGGGGGATTGTCATCGACATCCTCAGAAACACCCAGCTTCCCGTTCTGGTCAAGGACATCCCCGAAGCGCTCGAGCCGGGGAAGGCTTTTGTCAGGAAGATCCTCGACGGAATGGCCGAAAAGAAGCGGCTGAAGGAGCCGGTGGAGGCGATCCTCGGCCGTCTTTCGATGACCTCGGATTACATCGACGCCTTCAGAGAGGCGGACCTCGTCATCGAGGCGGTCTTCGAGGAGATCGGCCTAAAGAAGCAGGTATACGGGGAACTGAGCCGATGGGTACGCGAGGATTGCATCGTGGCGAGTAACACCTCCTCGATTCCCATCACCTCGATGGCGCCGTTTGTGGCGAAACCCGAGCGTTTCGGGGGTATCCATTTCTTCTCCCCCGTCTGGCTGATGCAGCTCGTCGAGGTGATCAGGGGCGAGAAGACCGCTCAGGAGACGATCGACAACCTCCTTTCCTTCGCCGGGCTGATCAAAAAAAGGCCAATCGTCTGCATGGATAACGCGGGCTTTGTTGTCAATGCGATGCTCTTCCCCGAGACCGTCGAAGCCTTCCATTACGTCGAGGAAGGGAACGCGATCGAGAAGGTCGACCGGGCGATGACCCGCTTCGGGATGCCGGTGGGGCCGATCCGGCTCACCGACGAGGTGGGGATTGACGTCTACCACAAGGTGTATGTGGGGATGGGCGCCGTTGAGGAAACCATCAAGAACGTAGTCGACGCGGGCCGCTTCGGTCTGAAAAAATCGGGCAAAGGGTTCTTCCTGAAGGACGGGAGCGTCGATCCCGAGGTCCTGCCGCTCATCGCGAAACGTCCGCCCCGCGAGAGGAGCGAAGAGGAGATCCAGAGGGGGCTCTTCACGGCCATGGTCAAGGTGGGGAAAGACCTCCTCGACAGGAAGATCGTCGACGATGTGCGGATGATCGATGTGGGGATCATCTGGGGGCTCGGGTTCCCCGCCGACAAGGGAGGTCCGATGAAGTGGGCCGATCTCATCGGCCTGTCGAAGCAGCTCTATGGCAGGAATTTCTACTGAGGAAGACGGCTTCGGAAAAAGCCCGGATGCGTCGTTGCGCTTCATCCTTCGTCGTTGCAGCGTACGACAAAGTACGCCTCACCCCTCAGTGCTCTGGGGGCGCATACCGACGACTGCCGAGAAGACAAGCGGCGGGCGCAATGAAATGGTGAGTCCTTACCAGTGCGCGCCGCAAGGCAAGCACTTCGCGCGCCTTGCCCGCGGAGCTTCTTACGAAGCCGTCCCAAAAACAAAACTATGGCGGCTTTTTTTACGAGTTCGTCAAGGAAAAGAAGGTCGAAATGAAAAAGACAATCATTGTCCTGGTTGTTTTGGCGGTGGCGGGGGTGGGAGCCTTTCGGGTTGCCCAGGTCATCTCCGACAAAAGGGCCGACGACCCCAAACGGCAGGGCGCGGGTCAGGCGCCGTTGGTGGAAGTTGCCCCCGTGACCCAGGGTTTGGTCGAGGAGAAGATACTCCGTACCGGTGATATCGCCCCGTTCGCCCAGGTCACCATCTACAGCAAGGTCCAGGGGTGGGTGGACAAAATCAATGTGCGTGAGGGGGACCGGGTTAAGACCGGAGACGTGCTCGTTACCCTCGATGCGCGCGAGGCGGAAGCGGGCGTGGCCCAGGCCCAGGCCAGCCTGGAGGCGGCGGCGGCCCGGTTGAAACAGGTCAAATCCACATCCCAAGAAGCCATCCAGTCGCAGCTCCGGCAGGCCAAAGCCAACCTGGATCTGGCGGAGGCGGATTTGAATCGGGCGCAGGATCTCTTCGGGAAGAATTTCATCGCCCGGCAGCAGCTTGACGAGGCCCGGACGAGATATAATGTAGCCAAGGCCAATGACGATCTCGCCCAGAATAACATCCTGCATAAAACCTGGGAGAACGATATCGCCTTGGCCGATGCCCAGGTCCGGCAGGCCAAAGCCACCCTGGACCTCAACAGGGCTCAACTGGCCAATCTGATCATCCTGTCGCCCATGAACGGCGGGATCACCAAACGTCACGTAGACCCCGGAACGATGGTCAAGGACACATCCCCCATCCTTACCCTTATGGACCTGGGTGAGGTAAAGATGGTGGTGAATGTGATCGAAAGGGAGTTCATCCGGCTCCGGAAAGGCCAATCCGTTCAGGTCACCGTCATGGCCTTTCCCGACCGCATGTTCCAGGGACGTATCGCCATCATCACCCCGGCCCTGGAGATGCAGTCGCGCACCGCGGAAATCCAGATCGCGATCCCCAATCCCGGCTATGTTCTGAATCCCGGGATGTTCGGCAAGGTGGAGATCCTTCTCCGTTCCGATTCCAAGGCCGCCCTGGTCCCCATCCAGGCGCTGATCAAGGGTGAAGACCGGGAGTTTGTATACGTTCTTCAAGAGGGCAAAGTCCATCGCCGTTCCATCCAGAAGGGGATCTCGAAAGATACGGTTGTGGAGATCCTCCGGGGGGTGAACCCGGGCGAGCAGGTGGTCACGGCCGGCCACGAGTTTCTGCGCGATGGAATCCCGGTGCGCCTGGCGGCTAAGGTAGGAAAAAGCCAATAAGGAGCGAAGGACGTGAATCTCGCAAAATTTGCCCTGCGCAATCCGATCACCGTCCTGATGGCGGTCCTGATGGTCGTCATCCTGGGCGCCGTCTCCTTTTCGAAGATGCCCGTGGACATGTTCCCGGAAATCACCTTTCCCTCGATTACCGTGGCCACCTTCTACAAGGGCGCCAACCCCCGCGACATCGAACGGATGGTGACCTACCCGGTGGAAAAGGCGGTCTCCACCGTAAACGGCGTGAAATACGTGTCCTCCATCTCCCGGCAGGGGGCATCGCTGGTGACGATCAATTTCAACTGGGGAACCAACCTGGACAGCGCCCAGTCCGATGTGCTGCAGGCTGTAAACCTGGTTCGCAGCGACCTGCCCAAGGAAGTGGAAAATCCGATCATCAGGAAATTCGATATCTCCCAGATTTCGGTCGTCTTCATCGCGCTCATGGGCGGAGGGCTCAACGAGGGGCAGTTGTATGATCTGGCCTACAACACCGTCGAGCCCGAGATCGAGCATGTCACGAACGTCGCTTCCGCCAGGGTCGTCGGCGGAAAGATCCGCGAGATTTACGTCCACTTCGATCGGGAGCGCCTGCAGGCCTTCGGCCTGTCGCCCGACAACGTCATCCAGGCGGTCCAGCAGGCCAACCTGATCATGCCCACGGGGGGCATCAAGGCCGGGCCTTACGACTATCGTCTTTTTACCGAGACCCAGTTCAACCTGGTAAAGCCCATCGAGGATATCGTCGTTTCGAACGTCCAGAAGCGGCCGGTTTACATCCGCGATATCGGAGAGGTGAAGGACGGCTATCAGGATCAGACCAACCTCATCCGGGTAAACGGCCAGCCCGCGGTGGCCCTTGCCGTGCAGAAGACCTCGGGAACCAACACCATCCAGGTGGTGGACGATGTCCGCAAGGCCCTGCCGAGGATTCAGAAGATGCTCCCCCCTGGCGTGGTTATGATGGAGCTCTTCGACCAGTCCGTCTATATCCGAAACTCGATCAAGAGCCTGCAGCACGAGGCGGTCATTGGGGCGATTCTCGCGATCCTGGTGATCCTGCTCTTTCTGCGCAACGTCCGCAGTACGCTGATTGTCTCGCTCTCCATCCCCATCTCGATCGTCTGTGCCTTTATCCTCCTTTACTTCAACAACTTGACCTTGAACACCTTTACCCTGGGCGGCCTGGCGCTGGGGGTGGGCCGTCTGGTCGATGATGCCATCGTTGTGCTGGAGAACATCTACCGCCATCGCAGCGCCGGGGAATCTCCCGACGAGGCCTCCATCAAGGGTTCGGGCGAGGTCGGTCTGGCCGTGCTCGCATCGACCATCACCACGATCGTCGTCTTTTTGCCCGTGGTTTTCATCACCGGCATCGCCCGGCTCCTTTTCACGCCGCTCGCCCTCACGGTGGCCTTTTCCCTGATCGCCTCCTATTTCGTCTCGCTGACCGTGATCCCGGTCCTCTCCCGCAGGTACCTGCACCCGGAAGTCGAGGAGCTCCTCCCCTCTTCTCCCTCTGCCTTCGATCGTCTGAAATGGCGGTTGAAGGAACTCTTCGAGCGGATCGACGCCGCCTACCAGTCCACCCTGAACTGGGCCCTGGCGCGTCGCAAGACGGTGGTCATCGGTGTGGTCGCAGCCTTCCTGGGAAGCCTGCCGCTCTATTTCTTCATCGGCAGCGAGTTCTTTCCCGCCATGGACGAAAGCCAGTTCCGCTTTATCGTCCAGCTGCCCGTGGGCACGCGCCTCGAGGAATCGGCCCGCATAGCGGCCCAGATGGAAGAGATCGTCCAGCAGACAATCGGCAGGGAGACCACGGCGGTCCAGGTCAATTTCGGCGTTCCCGCCGGGCTGTCGGCGATCTGGTCGCAAAACACCGGGCCGCATATGGGTTGGATCCGGGTGAGGCTGGTTGATCCTGGGTCGAGAAAACTGTCGGCGGATGCCTTGATGGACAAGCTCCGGCCCAGACTTCTGCAGTCTTTCCCCGGGGTGCGCATCTTCTTCACCTCCGGCGGGATCGTCCGCATGCTGATTTCCTTCGGTTACGACAACCCGATCGACATCGAGATCCTGGGTTACGACTTCGCGGCCGCCCAGAAGCTGGCCGACCAGGTGGCGGCCATCGTCCGCCAGACGCACGGCGCCAAAGACGTCCGGGTCAGCCGGGAGCCCGATTATCCGCAGCAGAACATCGTCATCGACCGCGAACGGGCGGCGCTCCTCGGACTGAGCACGGCCCAGATCGCCAAATCGATCCAGGCATTTATCAATGGGATTCAGGCTTCGATCTTTTCGGACCCGCAGACCGGAAACCAGTACTATATCACGGTGCAGGCCCGGGAAGCGGACCGCACCTCGGTAAGCGACCTTAGTCAGATCTTTCTTTATAATGCCCAGGGTCGTCCCATCTCTCTGGACAACATGGCGACGATTTCCCGCGGAGTCGGACCCATCCAGATCGAACGCAAGTACCAACAGCGCATCATCCACGTGACCGCCAATACCTTCGGGCGGGACCTCGGCGGCGTGGCTGCAGAGATCCAGGAGAAACTGGACAAAATCCAGTTGCCGCCGAACTTCAAGATCAAGCTCAGCGGCGCGGTGGAAAGCCAGCGGGAATCGTTCATCTCCCTTCTGGGAGCGCTGATCCTTGCGGTCATCCTTGTGTACATGGTCCTGGCCTCGCAGTTCAAGTCCCTCATCGATCCTTTCATCATCATGTTCTCCGTTCCCCTGGGGCTGATCGGCGTGGTCTGGGCGCTCTTCCTGACGGAAACCAACCTTTCGGTCACCTCCTTCATGGGCGTCATCATGATGGCCGGGATCGTGGTCAGCAACGGGATTCTTCTGATCGATTACACCAACCGCCTTCGGGGGAGGGGGATGGGGATGAGGGAGGCCCTGGTTTTGGGGGGGCGCACCCGTTTGCGGCCGATCCTCATGACCACCCTCTGCACGATTCTGGGACTCATCCCCATGGCGGTCGGATTGGGGGAGGGATCGGAATCGAATGCGCCCATGGCCATTGCCGTGATCGGGGGACTGACCGTCTCCACCCTATTGACGCTTCTTTTCATTCCCACGCTGTACGCGATATTCGAAACCCGGTTCAAGCGGGAGATCAGGAACGAAGAAAAGGGATGACGGAGCCGGAGCCGTCATCTTTTTGCCGCGAGTAGCTCCTGCCAAGTAGGGCGCTGGAGAAACGATCCCTCCACGTTCGCCTCCATCTCCCGGAAGAGGGCAAAGGGCACGGCGAAGCTAAGGAGGTTGTCTCCGAGCTGTTTACGGATGAAAACCCGTGCGGAGAGGTCGGTGAGCCCTACAACCGCCCGCGGCCGCTCGGCGTTGGCCTCTCGGTAGGGGTATATGCCGAGAGTCTGGCAACCGGCGGCCCAGGGGATTGTTACATTTTCGTTGTCCCCCCGTCCGTAGTTGGCCAGGACCACAAGAGCGGAGAGTTCGTCCGGATTGGCGAAGAAGACCACGGTCTCGGGCGGCTCCTGTCCTGGATCCACATCGGTCAGCGGCCTGAAGACGACGTACCGTTTAGGGATCTGGGTGATGGGGAGGCACACGAGGAAGCGTTTCACCTGCTCGGGCGTTTTCATGTACCGCTCGCCATGGACGAAGTTGTCGTAAGCTTCTCCCCTGAGGAAGGGTTTGACCGCTGCCGCTATGGCGGGTCCTTCCTTCCATCCCTCGATCCCGGTGGAGAGAAAGCGGCAGAATCCCTCCTCGCTGCCGGGGAAGCTTTTATACCGATCTCCGAAACCCATCCCGACCCCGCCACCGATACAGCCGAACGTCGCCGCATCGCATACCGCCGGACTGCCCTTGGCGGCGGAGGCGGCGAGCCACATGACGCAGCCCCATCTCCCCTCCTGGAACTGCGTGGCCCCTTCCGGCCTTTCATCGGCCCAAAGGATTGCAATGGGAGGATATTTTGTTTCGATGGCCTTGGCGATTCTGCTTTCCATAGCGCGCTCCAGGTAATGAGGAAATAGGTTTGACGGTGTATTATATTTGATCACTCCGTAAAAAGTCAAAACATGCCGGTTTGCGTCACCCCGGTGAATGATAGAATCCAGTTAAATCCATCAGTTCCGAACCGCGGGGCCTGCCCCGGACCCGATCCGGGGCAGGCTGGGGTGACAGCCTGGGTCACTTCTCGCAAAGTCATCGAACCTTGCCGCATTTTTTTTGCATAAAGAGGTTGACAGCGCCGGGTATTATAGCTATAAGCCAGCTACTGGACGCAGCGGTCGAGAAACCTTGGACGGGGGGACGGTAGAGGGGGGATGAAGATTGCGGTCAGCGGTAAGGGCGGTGTCGGCAAGACACTCCTGAGCGCCTTTTTAGCCCAGGCTTTTGCGCACGACGGTTATGGCGTCATCGCCATCGACGCCGACCCTGATGCCAACCTGGGCGCCTCCCTCGGTTTTCCCGATGCCGATCAGATCGTTCCGATTTCCCACCTGAAGCAGCTCGTTCGAGAGCGAACCGGGGCCAAGGAGTCGGCCGGCGGCGCCTATTTCAAACTCAACCCCCGGGTGGACGACCTGCCCGATGAGTACTCGGTCAAACACAACGGCATCAGGCTGCTGGTCATGGGGGAGGTCAAAAGGGGCGGCAGCGGCTGTTACTGCCCGGAAAACGTCCTGCTGGGGGCGCTCATGTCCCATCTGCTCCTGCGGCGGGATGAAGTGGTCATCCTGGATATGGCCGCCGGGATCGAACACCTCAGCCGGGGTACGGCAAAGGCGGTGGACCGGCTCATGATCGTGGTGGAACCGGGGCAGGCCAGTCTGGAAACGGCCCACCGTGTGAAGAAACTGGCCGGTGACATCGGTATTGAGGAACTGGCGATCGTCGGCAACAAGGTGCGCAACGCCGACGAAGAGGGGTATATCAGAAAAGGCACGAAGGGGCTGGAGCTGCTCGGCGTCATCCCTTACGATGCGGGCCTGGTCGAGTCCCAGATGCGGGGTGAGCCGATTGTTCGGAGCCGGACGATCAAGTCGTCGGTCGATGCCATCTACGCGAAACTGACGGCACGACCGGAGCAATAGTAAAAGAGGGAACAGTGATAAGGAAGCCGGTGCCCGACATTGGCGGTTGGGCTTGATCTCGCGCCCGGCTTTTCTTTCACGTTTGCGTATCGCTGAATGGATCAAATCAAGGTCACCTTTCACCCGAGCGGGAGGAGCGTTGCCGTCGATCCGGGAGAAAATCTCCTTCAGGCGGCAATGGAGGCGGGGATACACATCAATGCCTCCTGCGGCGGCAGCGGGACCTGCGGAAAATGCAAAATCAGGATCATCGGCGGCGCCGCCGACTCCCCGATGCACGACAGGCTCACGCCCGCCGAGTACGGGGAAGGCTCACGCCTGGCCTGTCTGACTTCGGTCACGGGAGACCTGGACGTCGAAATCCCCCTGGAATCCCAGGTGGACAAGTCGGCGCTCGCCCTCAAGGGCGACAGGCAGCAGGGCTCTTACCTCCTCTCCCCAAAAGACATCTACCAGCTTGTCCAGGGGTGGGATGTGGATCCCACCGTTTTCAAACGATATGTCGAGCTGGACCCGCCGACCCTCGAGGACAACGTCAGCGACCTGACCCGCCTGACCACCGCCATACACCGTCTGCACGGCATGAACGGGATTTCCACCGACTTTCGGGTCATCAGGAAACTGAGCCGTACCCTGAGGGAGGCCCACTGGAAGGTGACCGTGACCCTCGTGGTCACGAAGAAAGGGTATAAGCTCATCAATGTGGAGGCGGGGGACAACCGGCAGCAAAACTACTCCATCGTCATCGACATCGGCACGACGACCATTTTCGGCCAGTTGCTGAATCTCAACGAGTGCAAGGTGGTCGCCTGTCCCGACGGCCTGTGCGACGGGACGAGGCTCTTCGCCCTTGCGGAGGCCTCCGATTACAACGCCCAGATCAGCTTCGGGGAAGACGTGATCACGCGCATCGTCTATGCCCAGAAGCCGGGCGGCCTTCAAAAGATGCAGGAAACGGTCGTCGGCACGATCAACGGCATCGTCGATGAGCTTCTGAAGATGAGCGGAATCGACCGTTCGCTCATCTCCCATATGGTCGTGGCGGGAAACACCACCATGACCCAGTTGTTCCTGGGCATCGAGCCGAAGTACATCCGCGAGGCGCCCTATGTCCCCACCGCCCATTTCATTCCCCCCGTCCGGGCCGTGCATCTGGGGTTGAATATCGGCGAGCAGGTTCATGTCTACACCTTCCCCATGGTCGCCAGTTACGTGGGCGGCGACATCGTGGCGGGGGTTTTGGGGTCGGGCATCTTCCAGCGCGAAGCCCTGACCCTCTACATGGACATCGGCACCAACGGCGAGATCGTCCTGGGCAATAAGGACTGGCTGGCCAGCGTTTCCTGTTCGGCGGGACCTGCCTTTGAAGGGGCGGGGATCAGATTCGGGATGCGGGCGATGCGCGGCGCCATCGAAGAGGTGAGCATCAATCCCCATACGTATGAGCCCATGATCCTGACCATCGGGAGGGTAAAGCCCGTCGGCATCTGTGGTTCCGGATTGATCGACGCCGTCGCCGAGCTTATGGAGACGGGGATTATCGATCAGAGCGGAAAGTTTCGGCTGGATATCGCCACCGACCGGGTGAGGAAGGGGCCGGACGGCTACGAATACGTTCTTGCCCGCAGAGGGGAAACGCAGATCGACGACGACATCTCGCTGACGGAGATCGACATCGGCAACCTGATCCGCACCAAGGGTTCGATCTACGCCGGATGCAAAGTGCTGCTCGACAGCGTGGGTCTGGGCTTTAGCGACCTGGATCAGGTGATCATCGCCGGCGGCTTCGGCCGCCATCTCGATCTGGAAAAGGCGATCTTCATCGGCCTTCTGCCGGACCTTCCGATCGGCAAGTTCATGTTCGTCGGCAACGGGTCGCTTTTAGGGGCGAGGCTGCTTTCCTTCTCCAGGACCCTGCTCAAGGAGGCGGAACGCATCTCCCTGATGATGACCAATCTCGAACTGAGCAACCATACCGGCTTCATGAACGAGTTCATGGCCGCGATGTTCCTGCCCCATACGGACACGAAGGCGTTTCCCCGGGTGCAGGATCGTTTGCTGTTGAAGAAGAAGGCGGCATAGACGGATGAGCTTCACCATCGCCGTTTCGGGAAAGGGCGGTACGGGGAAAACGACCTTTGCGGGGATGGTCGTCCGTTACCTGCTCGAAAAGGGCAGGGGGCCGGTCCTGGCGGTCGATGCCGATGCCAACATGAATCTCAACGAAGTGCTGGGGATCGCCGTCAAGACGACCATCGGCGAGATGCGGGAAGCCATGAAGGGAGAGGTTCCCGCGGGCATGACCAAGGATGTGTGGTTCGAGTATAAGGTTCAGGAGGCGCTGACCGAGGCGAAGGGATTCGATTTTCTGGCCATGGGACGCCCCGAGGGCGCGGGCTGCTATTGCGCGGCCAACACCCTTGCCAGAAAATATATCGATATCCTCTCGGGGAACTATCCTTACATTGTTATTGACAATGAGGCGGGAATGGAGCATTTCAGCCGTCTGACCACCCAGGATGTCGACCTGCTCTTCATCCTGTCCGACTCCAGTCGCCGCAGCATCGTGTCGGCGGGACGGATTCGCGACCTGATCAAGGAGCTCAAATCGAACATCGTCAGGGAGGTCCTGGTGTTGAACCGCATGACCGGCCCCCTCGACGAGGAGATGTCGGAGGAAATCCGGAAGCACCGTCTCGATCTGGCGGGGATAATACCGGCCAGCGAAGAAATCGGCCGCTACGACCGAAGCGGAAGCCCCACCTTCGGGCTTCCGCTTTCGACACCCGCTCTGCAGGCGGCATGGCGGATTTTTAACCAATATATTCCATAAATATGTTGTAGAAAGGAGGAGGGGAGATGATCGAACAGCAGCTTGAAGAAAAGGCCTCTTTTGACGGGAAAAAAGTGAAAGTCATCGGGGCGACCTATGAAGAGGGGAAACCGGAGGCGCCCTACGACTGGCGAAAGAAATTGCAGAGCAGGGAAGAGATGCTCAAATATCTGAATGTCGGCGTTCGCTGAGTCGTAAGCGCCGGAATGAAGCCGGAATGAAGAAGGAACAGATGTACGGACCGTCAAGCGACGTCTTGTACGACCGTTCAGAATGTAAGGAGGAAAAGACCAATGGCATTTGCAACACCGAAAGCGACCTATACGGGAAAGATCAGGGAAATCGTATTGGGCAGAGGGGCAAAAGCCCTTACGGTAGGGGGCGAGGCCTCTTACCCTTTTCACCTCTTCGAAGGGGAGATGCCCCATCCCCCGCGCATTGCCGTCGAGGTTTACGACACGCCGCCGGACGACTGGGCCGAGGCGGCGCTCGAACCCTATAAGGACGTCGTATCCGATCCCGTGGCCTGGGCGAAAAAGGCCGTCGACGTTTTCGGCGCCGACCTGATCGCGCTGCAGCTCGTCAGCACCGACCCCAACGGTCTCAACCGGCCGAGCGAGGAGGCGACGGAAACGGCCAGAAAAGTGTCGGCCGCCGTGGATGTGCCGGTGATCGTTTATGGAAGCGGAAGCCCGGAAAAAGACGCCGAGCTGCTCCGCAAGGTTTCCGAGGCCTGCGAGGGGAAGCAGCTCATCATCGGGCCCGTGCTGGAGGACAACTACAAGCAGGTCGGCGCAGGCGCTATTGCCTATAAGCATACCGTATCCGCCTGTTCGCCGATCGATATCAATCTGGCCAAGCAGCTCAACATCCTCCTGGGGAATCTCGGCGTGTCCGACGGGCAGCTCATCGTCGACCCTACCACCGGGGGACTGGGCTACGGGATCGAGTACACCTACTCCGTGATGGAGCGCGACCGCATGGCCGCCCTGACCCAGCAGGATGAGCGCCTCCAGTTTCCCATCATCTGCAACCTTGCCAGGGAGGTGTGGAAAACGAAGGAGGCGAAGGCGAAGACCGAAGACGCCCCCGTTCTTGGCGACGCGGCCAGAAGGGGGATTCTGATGGAGGCCATGACCGCCCAGTTGCTTCTGATGGCAGGGGCGGACATTCTGGTGATGCGGCATCCCGAGGCGATCGGGCTTGTGCGGGGAATGATCACCGATCTGATGGCGAATCAATAAGCCCGGCCGTCTCGCGCGGGATGGGCAATGAAGGAGGAACTGATGGCAGAGATGGAAAAGAAGAGTATCGATCCGGCAACGATAAAAATGCTGACAAAGGCGGCTATCGACGGTTGCGAAACCATATTTGACCGGGCGGAGAGCATGAAACCGTGCCCTATCGGGGCGGAGGGAAGCTGCTGCAAGCACTGCGCCATGGGACCCTGCCGCGTGCCCGCGACGAAGAAGAAAGAGGGCGCCCCCCAGAAGAAAAGGATGGGGCTGTGCGGGGCGACGGCGGAGACGATCTCCGCGCGCAACTTTGCCCGCATGGTGGCGGCGGGCACCGCCTCGCATTCGGACCATGCCCGCGGAGTCGCCGAGGTGTTTCTGGCCACGGCCCAGGGCAAGATGCCGGAGTTCAGCATCAAGGACGAGCAGAAACTCTACCAAGTTGCCCAGGATCTCGACGTCGAAATCGCCGACCGCACCGTTCAGGAGATCGCGATCGATGTGGGCAGGAAGGCGCTCGCGGAATTCGGACGCCAGGAAGGGGAGATCCTGTTTGTCAAAAGGGCCCCGGCGAAGCGGCAGGAGATCTGGAGGAAGCTGGGCGTCGTCCCCCGCGGCATTGACCGCGAGGTCGTCGAGCTCATGCACCGCACCCATATGGGCGTCGATCAGGATTACAAGAGCCTTCTCCTGTCGGCCGTGCGTTGCGCCCTGGCCGACGGGTGGGGCGGTTCCATGATCTCGACGGACCTCCAGGATATCCTTTTCGGAAACCCGGTGCCCGTCCTGGGGCAGATCAACCTTGGCGTCCTGATCAAGGATCAGATCAATGTGGTCGTCCACGGCCACGAACCGCTGCTGCCCGAGGTCCTGGTCTCGGTGGTCCACGATCCGGAGATCCAGAAGGCGGCCCTCGCGACGGGCGCCAAGGGGATCAACCTGGTGGGGATGTGCTGTTCGGCGAACGAGATATTGATGCGGCACGGCATCCCCGTGGCGGGTAACTTCCTGCAGCAGGAGCTCGCCATCGTCACCGGCGCCGTCGACGCGATGGTGGTCGATGTGCAGTGCGAGATGCAGTCCCTGGCCCAGGTTTCCAAGTGCTACCACACGAAGCTGATCACCACCTCCCCCAAGGCCAAGATCGAAGGCGCCATGCATATCGAATTCGACGAGCATCACGCCGGCGCCGTGGCCAGGAAGATCCTGATGGAGGCGATCGACAACTACAAAAACAGGAAGAGCAACGTGGAGATCCCCGAGGACACCACGGATCAGGTGGTGGGTTTCAGCCACGAGACCATCAACTATCTGCTGGGCGGCGTCTTCCGGGCTTCCTACCGGCCGCTGAACGACAACATCATCAACGGCCGGATCCGCGGCATCGCGGGCGTCGTGGGCTGCAACAACGCGCGCGTCACGCACGACGACCCCAACCTGACGCTCATCAAGGAGCTGATCAAGAACGACGTCATTGTCCTGGTGACCGGCTGCGCGGCCATGACTTGCGGGAAGGCGGGGCTTCTGACGCCCGAGGCGGGAAGGCTGTACGCCGGTGAAGGATTGGCCTCGGTATGCGAGACGGTGGGGATACCCCCCGTCCTGCACATGGGCGCCTGCGTCGACAACAGCCGGATACTCATGGCGGCCACGGCGGTCGTGAAGGCGGGCGGGCTGGGGGATGACATCAGCGATCTGCCGGCGGCCGGCGCCGCGCTCGAATGGATGAGCGAGAAGGCCGTCGCCATCGGCCATTATTTCGTGGCGTCGGGGGTCTACACCGTCTTCGGGACGACCTGGCCCACCACGGGGAGCGAAGAGGTCACCAAGCATCTCTTTGAGGATTATGACGGCATCTTCAAGGGGAAATGGGGCTTCGAGCCAGACCCCTTGGAAGCGGCCAGGAAGATGATCGAGCGCATCGACGCGGGCCGCAAGGCGCTCGGCATCGACAAGGCAAGAGAGAGGGTTCTCTTCGATATGGCCAAACGTCGCGAGATTGACGCCGCCTAAAAATAACAAAATCATCGGCCCGTTTCCATGCAAAGGCCGACAGAAGATAGCCGGAAGGAGGAGCTCACGTGTCAAAGATTATTGCATCTGCAGCGATAAGAGGGGCCCACAAGATCGTGGAGAGGGCCGAAAAAAAGGTTCAGGAGGCCTTGGAAAAATGGGGGCCGGATCAGCAGGTCGGATTTCCCGATACCGCCTATTACCTTCCCATCATTTACGCCATTCTGGGGATCCCCGTTCAGAAGATCGCCGATATGAAACCGATCCTCGCGCGGTGCCGCACCCTTTTGCCGCCGCTGGTGAAAGAAAAGACGGCGTTGCCCTATCTGGCGCCGGCCCTCGACGCCGGGATGGCGACTTTTTTCGCCGAGGAGATGATCGAGGCCATCCGCTATCTCGAGGCGCCGAATTTTTACACCAAGCAGGAAGACATCCTGCCGGACAACATCTGGCTCGGCGCGGCCAATGACGTGATCTTCCGCAAGCGGGGCGTCGAATTCGTGGACGGGACGGCGCCGGGGTTTGCCGCGATCGTGGGCGCCGCTCCGTCGCCCGAGGTCGCCAAGAAGATCGCCACGGAACTGCAGGAGAAGAACCTCTACGTCTTCATGTGCGCCGAGCATGAAGGGAAGCGGTTTTCCGAGCAACTTGTCGAGGCGGGGGTCCAGATCGGCTGGCCCACGCGCCTTGTCTCCTTCGGACCGGACGTATCGGCCGCCGTGTTCGCCATGGGGTTTGCCTGCCGCGTGGCCATGGCCTTCGGGGGGATCAAGCCCGGCGATTACCGGAAAAATCTGCTCTATAACAAGGACCGCACCTTCGCCTTTGTCATGCCCATGGGGTTCGTCACCGACGAATGGTACGCCAACGCAGCCGGCGCCATCAACTGGGGGTTCCCCACGATCGCCGATACGCCCATCCCGGAGGTCCTGCCCACGGGGATCTGCACCTATGAGCACGTGGTGTCCAACATCCCCCACGAGCATCTGGTGCAGAAGGCCGTCGAGGTCAGAGGCCTCAAGGTCAACGTCGCTTCCGTGCCCATCCCCCTTTCCTACGGGCCGGCCTTCGAAGGCGAGAGGGTGCGCGGCGAAGATATTTTCCTGGAGTGCGGCGGCGGCAGAACCCATGCCGTGGAGCTTGTCGTTTCCAAGAACATGGATGAGGTGGAGGACGCCAAGATCGAGGTCATCGGCCCCGACGTGGACAGCATCAAGCCGCCCGCGATGCTCCCGCTGGCCATCGTGGTCGAGGTTGCCGGCAGGAAGATGCAGGAGGATTTCGAACCCATCCTGGAGCGGCAGATCCATCACCTCATCAATTACGCCCAGGGACTGATGCACATCGGTCAGCGCGACATCGCCTGGCTGCGCGTGTCCAAGAGCGCCGTGGAGAAAGGATTCAAGCTCGCCGATCTGGGCAAGATCCTCCACGCGAAGCTGCATCAGGACTTCGGCGTCATCTTCGACAAGGCCCAGGTCAAGATCTACACCGAACCGAAGGCGACGGAGGAAATTCTTGCCCAGGCGAGAGAAATTTATATGAAGCGCGATGCCAGGATCGAGGGGATGACCGACGAGACGACGGATACCTTCTATTCCTGTACGCTCTGCCAGTCCTTCGCGCCCAATCATGTGTGCGTCGTCAGCCCCGAAAGGACTGGCCTCTGCGGCGCATACAACTGGATGGACTGCCGGGCCTCCAACGAGATCAACCCCACGGGCCCCAACCAGCCCATCGCCAAGGGCGACATCACCGATCCGAAACTCGGGCAGTGGAAGGGGATCAATCAGTTCGTCCTGAACGCCTCCCGCCAGAAGATCGAGCAGGTCAGTCTTTACAGCATCATGGTGGATCCCATGACCACCTGCGGCTGCTGCGAATGCATCGCCGCCGTGCTGCCCATGTGCAACGGGATCATGACGGTGGGGCGGGATTACACGGGGATGACGCCCTGTGGGATGAAATTCACCACGCTGGCCGGCTCGGCGGGAGGCGGCGCCGTGACGCCCGGATTCCTTGGGCACAGCAAGTACAACATTACGCAGCGCAAGTGGATCTCAGGCGACGGCGGTCTCAAGCGCCTGGTCTGGATGCCCAAGATGCTGAAGGAGGAGTGCAGGGAACGTCTGATCAAGAGGGGCGAGGAGATCGGCATACCGAACTTCATCGATATGATCGCCGATGAAACCGTCGGGCTGACCGAAGACGAGATACTGCCGTTCCTCACGGAAAAAAATCACCCGGCGCTTACCATGGATTCCATCCTCTGACGGATGAGGGCGGGGAGCGCTTTGCTCCCTGCCCGGTTAACATTCGCTTTAAGAAAGGAGATACACGATGGCTCTGACCGGAATACAGATTTTCAAGTTGTTGCCGAAAACCAACTGCGGGGAATGCGGCGTCCCCACCTGCCTGGCCTTTGCCATGAACCTGGCGGCGGGAAAAGCGGAACTGGCGTCTTGCCCGTACATATCGGAAGAATCGAAGGCCATGCTTTCCGAGGCGTCGGCCCCGCCGATACGGCCGGTGACGATAGGCGCCGGCGAGAATCTGGTGAAGATCGGCGGCGAGACCGTTTTGTTTCGCCATGAAAAGACCTTCGTCAACAAGCCCGGCCTCGCCGTGCTGATCAGCGATGCCATGACGGACGACGAGGTGAACGGACGGATCAAGCGCTTCAAGGAGCTGCGGTACGAATGGATCGGCCTAGTCCTGCGCCCGGAAATGATCGCGGTGAAAAATGAAACCGGCGATGCGGGTAAGTTCGAAACCCTGGTGAAGAAGGTCGTGGAGGGCACCGATGCCGCGCTTGTCCTGATCGCCGGCGGCGCCGCCGCGATGGCCGCCGCGTTGAAGGCGGCATCGGGCAGGGCGCCGCTCATCTACGCGGCGACCGGGGCCAACTGCGACGCCATGGCCGCGCTCGCCCTGGAGCACAAATGCCCCCTTGCCGCCAGGGCCGACAGCCTGGACGATCTTGTCGCCCTGAGCGACAAGCTCGCCGCCGCCGGCGTGAAGGATGTCGTTTTGGACAGCGGCGCCCGTACGGTTCGCCGCGCCTTCGAGGATCAGGTGTTTATCCGCCGGGCCTCCCTGCTCCAGAAGAACCGTTCCCTCGGTTTCCCGACGATCACCTTCCCCTGCGAGATGACGAAGGACCCCATGAAGGAGGCGCTGATCGCCGCGACGTTCATCGCCAAGTATGCCGGGATCATCGTCCTTTCCGATTTCCAGGGCGAGAGCCTCTTCCCGCTGCTGGTTTCCCGGCTCAATATCTACACCGATCCGCAGCGGCCCATGATGATGAAGCAGGGGATCTACCCCATCGGCAATCCTACCGAGGATTCGCCGGTCCTGATCACCACCAATTTCGCCCTGACCTACTTCATCGTTTCGGGCGAGATCGAGGGAAGCCGCGTTCCGAGCTGGCTGTTGGTGATGGACACCGAAGGACTGTCCGTGTTGACGGCCTGGGCCGCCGGGAAATTCGTGGGCGATGCCATCGGCCAGTACATCAAGAAGAGCGGGATCACCGAGAAGGTCAAGCACCGCAAGATCGTCATCCCGGGATTTGTGGCGGCCGTCAGCGGGGATCTCGAGGAGGAACTCGGATCCCAATGGGAGGTCAAGATCGGACCCAGGGAGGCGGCCCACCTGGCGCCCTTCCTGAAGCAGGGTCTTTGAGAGAATCAGGAGCGGATTACCGGCTCTTCAACTATGGAACAGGAGGTGTGATGAATGATTCGCATAGGTGAAAACCTCAACGTGATGGTCAAGAAGATAGGCGCTGCCATGATGGAAAGGGACCCCAAACCGATCCAGGATCTGGCGATCGCGGAAGCGAAGGCCGGGGTCGATTACATCGATATCAATCTGGGACCGGCGCGCAAGGAGGGAGGAGCGCTGATGACGTGGGTCGTTCAGACGGTCCAGGAGGTGGTCGATACGCCCCTGTACCTCGACACGATCAACATCGAGGCCATCGAGGCGGGCCTCAAGGTCTATCAAAACAAGAAGGGAAAGGCGGTCATCAATTCCATCATGGCCAGGCCCGAAAGCATGGAATCGAAATTCCCCCTCGCCCAGAAATACAACGCTGGCGTCGTGGCCCTCCTCTGGGGACCGGCCGGTCTTCCCAGGGATGCCAGCGAAAGGGGCGTGCTGGCCGCCGAGCTGATGCAGAAGGCGACCGAATTCGGCGTCCCCAACGAGGACGTCTGGATCGATCCGATCGTCACGCCGGTTACCAGCCCCCAGAGCCAGGTGCAGGTCCCGAGCTGCGTCGAGTTCATGATGATGTTCAAGGATTTTCAGGAAATGGCCCCGGGGCTGAAGTCGACCTGCGGTCTGTCCAATGTTTCGAACGGCGCCCCCGACCATCTGCGGCCGGTTCTCAATCAGACCTACATGATGATGCTCGAACGCTACGGCATGGTGAGCGCCATCGTCGACGCCTTCGACGAAGAGCTGAAGGCCTTTGCCGCCGAGAGCAGGCCGGATCTTCGGGACCTGGTTTTCCGCGCCATGGACGGCGAGGATATCGCTCTGGGGTCGCTCACCAAGGAACAGGCGAATTACGTCAAGACGACCAGGGTTTTGATGGGGAAAATACTGTACTCCGATTCCTGGCTGGAGCTCTGACGACAAAGTAAAGCAATGAACGACGGACTACCGCCACTGCCCTCTCCCGGCGGGTACGAGCAGGCCCATGCCGTATCGTACGATATCGCCTTCGAAAAACTCCGGCGGACCGATCTGGCAGATCTCTGTTCGAAGAGCGGTGCCGTCCGGGTCGGCGCGGATGAAATCCGTCTGCCGTTTCTGGGCAGGGAGCATTTCGTCGATCGGCTTTCGGATCGGGTCTTTCTGCAACCCGATACCGAAGCCGTGCCGATCTCTGAGCGTTTGCTCATCCTCCATTATCTGGTGACCGCCGGCGGCGCCCCGCCCCGAGGCGAATGGATCGCTTTCAAGGAGCTCCCCGACGGGCGTTTGTATGCTGCCACATTTTACAAACGAACGGTTAAAATCCTGCTGAAAAAGTTTGGCGATGCGCCCGCGAAACTCACGGCCGCGGCGGCAAAGATCGGCGGCATCCCGGCCGAGATGGGAGATGCCGCCGTGACCGTTCAAGCGTTTCCCAGGGTGGCCGTGACTCTGGTGTTGTGGCGCGGGGACGACGAATTTTCCGCGGAGGGCAGCGTCCTTTTGGATCGCGGCGTTTCCGGGTATTTGCCGACGGAGGACATCGTCGTACTGTGCCAGACGATCGCGCTGAAGCTTTGCTACTCCTGAAACCCGGGACACCGTACTGTCCCCTTTTTTCTCACGCCACTAAAATAAGGATATCGAATCGGATACCGTCATTCATGGCCGAACTCTATTCGCTCGGTCATCATGACCGACTGCTTTGGATCGATGCCGCTTTTCCCATCGGTTGCGACGCCCACCCCCCGGGTCAGGGCATCGAGCGATCCCCTGAGTCTGGCCGTCTTCAAACCGGATTGGGCGCCGCTTTTCCCCTCTTTGAGGTCGGTCACCAGACTGTCAAGATTCGGGATCGGAAAGGGTGAGGCGACAATGTAGAGCGTCTCCTGTCCTTTCGCGTCGTCCAGATAATACCATTGTGCAGGAGAGGCGGGAATCTCGTAAGTCTGGCCTGCCTTGACCCGGTTGCCTGTGCCCGCTTCCGGATGCGGGAAGATGATGAGGGCCTTTCCCTGGGAGTCAAAGTTGATCATATAAACATAACCATCGCCGTCGGCTATGAAGTTGACCTTGAATTGGTCTCCGCTCCTCAGTGTGGCTCCGGAATGGAACCTGACGGGTTCATATTCGGGGGCTCCTGCTGCGGATGTGCCCTTTTCCCTGCGTGCCCTGAGCGAGTATTCGATGCCGATCTTCTTGATGCTTACGGGATCGGCAGCGGCCGTTGCCGGAGCGGCGCCCGCGCTCACCTGAATCCCCCTTTTCTGCGTCAGGGCCTGGATCTTCTGATCGAGGCCGTTGAGTTCATCGAGGATAATGTTGCCGGCGCCGCCGATACTGAAGCCCGGTTTGACGTCCCCCATCGTCGTCTCGGGAACCGGTATCTGATCTGCCGGCTTTGTCATGGCGAAAGGTGGAGGTGCTGCTTCAATGCCGATCCTTGCCGTGTTTGCCATCTCCCTGATCTTTATCTGGGCGCGGCGAAGGTATCGCTGCTCGGCTACATATTCGCCGGAAGTGATCATGCAATGGTTGTACTCCGTGCAAACCTGGTACTGATGGGCCATCAGGTCGCCGGTAATGCTGTCCAGGTTGATCATGGGCTGGGCTCCGATACCGATGCCCGTCCCGAAGGACTGGATGACCCCGAGATCCAGTTTCAATGACCGCTGATACTGTTCAAAGGCCATGCGGCAATCCATCAGCGGCCTCTTCCCGTCGGGGCACGCGATCTCTTTGCCGGTGGGAGTGCCGTCCCTGAGTGTGGCGCAGCCGGCGATCATAAAAATAAGGAATGCCAGAAATTTCCCGCTTCTCATCGCTTACCTCCTTATTGTCATATCGTACCTTTATCGAGACCTTTGAAAATCACGATCCCTCCGCGCGAACCGTATCACTGTCCACGAGCGCCGCTAAGGATGAAGGCTCCGTAAATCGACGGGGGCAGCCCCTGCTGCTTGAGTACATTTCGTGCGGCAAGCCAGGCATCCGCGTAACTGTTGCCCTGGGCGTGCCGGTGAAACGTTTCCATAAAGAGCTTTGTGCCGTCATCATCTATGGGCCACAGGCTGCTCAGAATGACCGTAGCGCCCCCAAGGTAGAAACTGCGTTTCAGTCCCAGCAGATCATCACCCGCTATGATTTTACCCATCCCCGTGGCGCAGGCCGACATGATCACCGTCCGGGCCGTAAGCGGATTTTCATACAAGGCGCCGGCCGTAAGAGAAAAGGCTTTGTTCTCTTTACTCAAATACAGGGCGGATGCCAGGGGATCTTTGGGATCGTAAATACCGTGGGTCGCCAGATGAAGGACTTTCACGCCTGTCCCTATGGAATCTCGCAATTTCGCTTCGGTCGCATCCTTTCCCACCAGCGGCGCCACCCCATATATCGCGGCAACGCTCCTCGCTTCCTCCCTGGCGCCCGGCAGCGGGGGCAAAAAACCGCCCAGCTCGGGATCGCCCACGATAATGGCACTGGATTGTGCGACAAGGGGACGAGGATGACGGGTCAGCCAGCCCCCGTTCGGCAAAACGACTACCGGTGCGTGAACATCCAAAGCGCCCCAGGGGACGAAGTAGAGAGCGTTCGAGGGGACCACATACATCGTCTTTTTAGCCGTCCACTCGGAGATCTGCAGACGGTCAGCCAGCTCCTTCAGAGCAGCGTTTGTCCGCAAGATCGAGGGTGCAGCGGGTGAAACTGCCTTAACGGCTATGCCTCTGGCCGTCCGATTGATGGTATGACCGATGGAGTCCGTGAACCGATCCAACAGGACCTGCAAAGCATTCCAGGTCAAAGAAAGGGTCAAAATCCTCTGCCCTTTCTCCTCGATGAGAAACAGCTGCACAGACTCGTCGCCTCGGGCAGGCAGGGCATAGACCAGAACCTCTCCGAACGTAAGCCGGGACTGGATTTCACGGAGCGACTTAAAGGAAATAGCGAGCACATCGGCCATTTCCGGGTCTCGCTCGCGAAGCTGTTCGATAAAGGCCTGACGCCGGGTGAGAAGTTCCTTCTCTCTGGACAGATTTTTACCGGGGGTATTCGCGGGGGCATAATTAACAAGTCGCTGCTGCAGGATTTGCCGGCCGAGCTTTTGTATGGATTGGACCAGTTCCGGTTCCCGCGTCGGCGCAATGTTGCGTCCCGCCAGCATCTCCACGAAGGCCCGCGCGCGAGCCCGCTCCAAGTCTTCAAAAAGGCGCGTATAGTCCGATTTCCTCGCATCCATTTTCGTCAGGAAATGGATGATGTCTTCTTTTCCAACCCCAAAACGCAGTTTCGCCCTGTCGGTGGAGAGCGACCCGGAGATTTCATCTATGCCGGTCTGGGCGTGACGTAAGACCTGTTCGGCCTCTTCCTCGCGTCCCATCTCGAGGAGCGTTTGCCCGCGCAGAACCTCGATGCGCCAGACCATATCCGTGGCGCCGCAGCGGTGCGCCAGTTCGAGCGCCTTTATCGCCGCTTCGTCGGCCAAGGCATACTGTTCGATTCCGTGCAGGGTCCTTGCCCTTAGAGCCTCCAGCGTCACGATCCCCCGGTCATAATCGAGAGTGCGAAAGAAAGACGCCGCCCGGTAAAAAAGGGGATTGCTCGCCTCAATATCTTTTGTCACAGCCAGCTTGGCAGATGCCAAAAATACCAGATTGCTGGCCCGTCCGTAGAAGCTATCGGCATGGGCAACGACCATCTGTCCGTATACCGGATGCTGGGTCAAAAAATGTACATCGTTGAATTTTTTTTCTGCCGCTTCCGCCCAGAGCAGCGCCTTCTCATATTTCCCCTCGAAAAGATAAATTCCGGCCAGTGCCGTGAAGGCCCGCAATTGGGCCGTCGCAACGCCTGCCATCTCGGGCAGGTTGCGCGGAGGAAGAGGATAGGAAGTGGGCAAGCTCCAGTTGCCCGCGGCCTTGATCACCTGATACAGGTCTCGTTTCGCATTCTCAAAATCTTCGAGCCAAAGTTTAACCTCGCCTCTGAGGGCTCTTGAATTCCAATTATGGCCAATAAAAGCAATCTCCCGTCGGGATGTCGTTTCCAATTCCGCCTCCGCATCGGCCGCACGCCCCATCATGATGAGAACCTGCGCCTTCAGGAAGGAAATCTGCCACGACAAACCGGCATCGGAGGGTTTTGACTCAGCCTGTTCCAGAGCCTGAAAGGCCGCCTCGACGTCGCCGCCCAGATAGGTTTCGTAGGCCAGTTTCAAGTCGGGCGTCACGGAAACGCCATACACATCATTCCCGCCGACGGGGGGGATGAGCTGAGGCTTGGCGGGCAGCAGTGTAAGCGCTGCCGAGCTGTCATGGGGGTGGGGGCGAGTCTGTTCCAGTTCGCTTAGCAGCACTTTCTTCGCATGTACATCCAGATCGGAAAGCGCTTTGAGCGGGGGGAGGGGAACGGTTGCGCAGCCGGAAAAGAAAAAGACCAGGGTCAGAAAAAAAATGGCCAGAAGGCAATGGGTTTTGCCGCCGACTGTATCTAAGGCTTTCATGGTTCTCTAATTAGGGGGCTTTCGCCTATGAAGGGATCAAGCGTCCCCTGCCGTTATGAAAGAGTAGATAAGCTATCGCTTTTTTTACAATAGAAGTATATGGAGTATGCCGGGATGTGTCAATCAAATTCTTGACATGAAACTCCTGGTTCGGTCTTTTCTCCTTGACATTTCTCTGCCATTAATATGTGATATATCACAGACGGATGCGGTTATGAAGGGAAAGCCCGGGTGCAAGGCGCTTCGGCGGACGAGGTGCCCGGCGGGTAAAGCCGTCTGGTGACTATGAGCGGTAAAGGTGGGTTTCTTCAACGGTTCGATCAGGGAGGAGGAAGTCATGGAAAAAAGGCGTGTTCAATGCTTGTCCTTGTGTCTGATGCTTTTGCTTGGTCTTTTATCGATGCCGGCCGGGGCGGCCGATAAACCGAAGGATTATCCCAATAAGCCCGTGACCATCCAGATTGGTTTCGGCGCCGGGGGAAGCAGCGACGTGGGGGTGCGACTTTTGGCCGACTCCCTCAAGAAGATTATCGGGCAGCCCGTGCTGGCCGAGAACAAGCCGGGGGCCGGGGGGCAGGTGATGTGGACCGATTTCAAGAACAACGCCAAACCCGACGGCTATACCCTGGCGCTGGTCAACATCCCGCAACTTCAGACCGTCGTCTTCGACCCGGCCCGCAAGCCCCTCTTCGGCATGAAGGATTTCCAGCCCGTGGCGAACCATGTCCAGGACCCGGGCGCCATCCTCGTCAAAAAGGACAGCCCCTACAAAACACTGGAGGACCTGCTCGCCGACGCAAAGGCGCGGCCGGGTCAAGTCAAGGCTTCCACCACCGGGATCGGCAGCGACGACCATCTGGCGGTGCTGGACGTGGAGCGCAAGGCGAACGTCAGGTTCAACACCATCCATCTGCAGGACACCCCTACGGCCTTGACAAGGGTCCTTGGCGGCCACACCGATGTGAATTTCGACAACATCGGCGGCTTTCTGCCCTCGGTGAAGTCCGACCTGGCAAGGATCCTGGCGGTGATGATGGAGAAGCGGTACCCGGATCTCCCGAACGTCCCGACGTTCAAGGAGCGGGGCTTCGATCTTGTCTCCTCCTCGACCCGCGGGTACGTTTTCCCCGCCGGGACCCCGATGGGGATCGTGAGGTACATGGAACAGGCCATCAAAAAGGCGATGGAGGATCCGGATCACATCGCCCGGATGGAGCAGGCCGGCCTTACCTTGAGATTCATGGGCGTCGAGGAGTTCGGCAGGTTCCTCGAGAGCCAGAACGAACGCGCCAAACAGTTGATCGGCATGTACCGTAAATGAGTCGCGTCAATACCCTAGTCTGGGGGATCTTGATCGCCTTCGGGGCATTCATCGTCCACCAATCGCTGGGACACAGCTATTACGGCATCGATTTCGGCCCGGGGCCCGGGTTCTTCTCCTTCTGGCTGGGGCTCCTCTTAATCGTTTTGTCCCTTATCCAACTCATCATGATCTATCGCCGTCCGGCGGAACCGCTGCCGGACGGTTTCATCCCGAGCCGGGAAGGCATGAAGCGTATCCTGAGCATCATGGGCGCCCTCGCCGTATCGCTGGCGGTGATGAACTTCCTGGGGTTCGCGCTGACCATGACGGCATTCTGTGTTTTTCTGCTGCGCAGGCTTGGGCGGCAGCCTTGGTGGCAGACACTCGTTCTATCCGCCGTGGCCGGTTTCGGCACGGCATACCTGTTCGGTTTGCTGCAGGTGGTTCTGCCGAGGGGGTTCTTAGGGGTTATATAAGGGAGGCGAACTCGTGGAGGTATTTCACCATCTGATGACCGGTTTTGCGACGGCGATGTCACCCATGAATCTCCTGTTCGCCGTCATCGGCTGTGTCCTGGGGACCCTGATCGGCGTCCTGCCGGGGTTGGGGCCCGCGGCCGGAACGGCGCTCCTCATCCCTCTCACCTTCAAACTCGATCCCACCGCAGCCATCATCATGCTCTCAGCCATTTATTACGGGGCGATGTACGGGGGGACCATTACCTCGGTCCTCATCAATGTCCCGGGCGAGGCGGCGAGCGTCGTCACCTGCCTCGACGGATACGAAATGGCCAAGCAGGGACGGGCAGGGGCGGCCCTGGGGGTGGCGGCCGTCGGTTCCTTCATCGGCGGGACTGTGGCAACCTTCGGGCTCGTCCTCGTGGCGCTGCCGTTGACACGCTTTGCCCTGAAGTTCGGCCCCGCGGAATACTTCTCGCTCCTCCTGGTCGGCCTCTCCCTGGTCATGGGACTGGCCGGAAAGTCGCTGGCAAAGGCCCTGGTGATGGGGGTTCTGGGCCTCATCTTCTCTTTCGTGGGGGTGGACCCCGTGGAGGGGGCGCCGCGATTCACTTTCGGCATCGCGCCGCTGATGGACGGGATCCGTTTCGTTCCGGTCGTCATGGGTTTTTTTGGTATCGGGGAGATCCTGATCAACGCGGAGAGGTCGCTCGTCGGTGTGATAGCGAATGAGGGAAGGGTCGCTTCCTTTTTCCCCCGGCGGGACGAGATGGGGATCTCTGTCAGCTCTATCATCCGGGGTACGGGACTGGGTTTTTTCCTGGGGCTGATCCCCGGCACGAACTCCGCGGTCGCCTCGTTCATGTCCTATGCCATCGAACGGAAACTCTCGCGCCATCCGGAGAGGTTCGGCACGGGCGTCATCGAGGGGGTGGCGGCGCCGGAGACGGCCAACAACTCCTATGCCAATGCCGCCCTGATCCCGCTCTTCACCCTGGGATTGCCCGGCTCGCCGACGATCGCCATTCTGATGGGCGCCCTGATCATGAATGGCCTTACGCCCGGGCCGCTCCTTTTCTCGCAGCACGCCACATTCGTCTGGGCCGTAATCGCCAGCCTCTACATCGGCAATGTCATCCTTCTGGTCCTGAACCTGCCGCTCGTCGGCCTGTGGGTGAAGATCCTCAAGATCCCCTATAACATCCTGATGGTGTTTATCCTGGTCTTCTGCATCATCGGGGCTTACAGCCTCAACAACAGCCTGTTCGACGTGGGGATGATGATCGTCTGCGGCCTGCTCGGGTATCTCTTCAAGAAATTGGATTTTCCGCTCGCCCCGGCGATCCTTACGCTGATCCTGGGCCCCCTGATGGAGCGGAGCCTGCGCGAAGCCCTTTCGATGTCCCAGGGCGACTACACCATCTTCTTGACCCGTCCGATCTCCCTGTTCTTCCTGGTGCTGGCAGCGGTCATCCTGGCCACCTCCGCTTGGCAGGCGTGGCCGTCGGCGATTAGGGAAGAGAGCAAGGAGGCGCAAGTATGACGGCTTCGTAAAAAGTCCGGATGCTGCGTTACGCATCATCCTTCGTCATTGCGGCGTACGCCAAAAGTACGCCTCATTCCTCAGTGCTCTGGGGGCGCATGCCGACGACTGCCGAAAAGGCAGGCGATGGGCGCAACGAAATGGTGAGTCCTTACCAGTGCGCGCCGCAAGGCAAGCACCTCGCGCGCCTTGCCTGCGGCCTTTTTACGAAGCCGTCCAATTTTCGCGATCCTTTAAGACTTTTTACGAGATCATCAAGTATAGTAAGGAAATAAGAAAGGACGAAAGCCAATGAACGTGGGTATTATCGGAATCGGGGCGATGGGAAGGCCAATGGCCGGAAACATCCTGAAGGCGGGCCATACCCTTCACGTCTTCGCGCGGAATCCTGAAAAGGCCGGAGAACTGGCGGCCCGAGGGGCGAAGCTCCTGGCGTCGCCGGCGGATGTGGCCGCGGTCAGCGATGTCATCGTCCTTTCCCTCCCCTTCGACCCCGAAGTCGAGGAGGTTCTTTTCGGCGCCAGCGGGATCGCTACGGCAGCCAAGCCTGGACTCCTGATCCTCGATACGACCACCGGCTCGACGAAAGCGGCCGTCCAGATCGCCGCGAGGCTCCGCCCCCAGGGGATCGCCTATCTCGACGCCCCGGTTTCGGGAGGGGTCAAGGGGGCGGTCGAGGGGAGTCTGGCCTTTGTCGTCGGCGGCGACGGGCCGGACATCGAACGGGCCGCCCCGCTCATGAAATGCCTGGGGCGGCATATCCATCATCTGGGGCCGGTCGGCGCGGGCCGGGGGCTGAAGGCCATCGTTCAGATTGTCGCCGCCCTCAACACCCTGACCCTATGCGAGGCGGCCGTCCTGGGAAAGAGGCTGGGCATAGAACCGACCAAGTTCTACGAGGCCTTGAGCGACACCGCCGCCAATTCCTATCATCTCCAGACAAAGCTCCCCCAATTCATCATCCCGGGGGCATTCGAGGGCGGCCACCGGATCGAAATGATGGTGAAGGATCTCGAAATCGGCCTGCAGATGGGCCGGGAGATGAACCATTCGCTGCTGCTGAGCGCGTTTGCCGCCCAGCTCTACCGGGCCGCGGCCACGGCCGGCTACGCGAAGAAGGACATCAGCGCGATGGCCAATTTCTTCGGCTCTTTTGTTGGGGTCGATTTCACAACGCCCTCGGGCAAGGGGCCGAAGTGATGCCCGTTATGGAAAGTCAACATACGACATACTAACCGACAAGTCCAGGAGGTGAACCATGCAACCCAAGATCGATCGTCCCCATGTATCAGGCGCCGCCGCAGGAAAACGGGAGCATCGCACCGGCGCGAGACTCCGGCCGCGGCAATATGGATGGATCCTTGCCGTAGCCTGCACGATTCTCATCGGCGCCCTGCCGGTCACAGCGCAGGATTGGCCGACAAAACCCATCGAGGTAGTGGTCGGGTATCCTCCCGGAGGCGGAACGGACATGATATCCCGCGCCATCTCCGACGTGGGCGCGAAGTATCTGGGTCAGCCCCTCGTTGTCAACAACAAGCCGGGGGCGACCGGGATCATCGGCTCGCAGTATGTCTACAGCTCGAAACCCGACGGCTATACGCTACTCGTGGCGGGAGGCAGCGAAACGGTCTCCGTCCCCAACTTTAAGAGTTTGCCGTTCAATCCCATCACCGATTTCGATCCCATCATCCGTCTCATGATCGAACGCATCGGATTCTATGTGCGGACGGACAGCCCTTGGAAATCGATGAAGGAGTTCGTGGAAGATGCGAAGAAGAATCCCGACAAACACACCTACGCCACCTCGGGGGTCGGCGGCCTGCATCACGCCACGGTCATGGTGACCGAAAAAAGGACGGGAATCCGCCTGACCCACGTGCCGCACAAGGGAGGCGCGGAAACCCTCGCTGCCCTGGCGGGTGGCCATGTGAACGTGGCGATGGCTTCGCCGAACGAGGCCTATGCGCTTGTGCAGGGGGGCCGCGTGCGGTGCCTGGCCATCACGTCGCTGACGCGCTCGCCGACCGAGCCGAATACGCCGTTCATGCGCGAGCTGGGGTACGATGTCTACATCGAAAACCAGAAGGGGTTTGTGTTCCCGAAGGGTGTGCCTCAGCCGATCCGTCAGAAGATCCATGACGCCCTGAAGAAGGCTTACGATGATCCGCAATTCAAGGCCAACGCCGCCAAGATGCAGTTGGAACTGGCCTACCTGGGCGGGGAGGATTTCCGGAAGGCCATGAAGAGCATGTTCGATCAGATCGGCGAATCGGTGAAGAAGT
>Ga0233425_10001714_pt1 | contig 47086 bp, 44 predicted proteins | sample Watercolumn_Towu_2_FD_181712 | JGI IMG/M metagenome (GOLD analysis project Ga0233425, IMG submission 181712) | Freshwater microbial communities from Lake Towuti, South Sulawesi, Indonesia - Watercolumn_Towuti2014_140_MG | ecosystem: Environmental > Aquatic > Freshwater > Lake | place...
AATTGATCGTCCTTAAGAAATAAGATACTTCTCTTTGTTTTTCTTGCCACTATCTCTCCTTTCGAAGTTTTTGGCAAGAATTATAACAAATACGTTTATTATTGTCTAGATTTTAATGAAACGCTATCCTAGTGAAAGTTTCCCCTCCTTGTAATACCTGACCATCAAAAACTCCCTCTTTATAAAGGAGTTCGTATTAAAATTTGATTTGTGCTTTTTGAATCGCATTTTACATTTACCAAATTGATATTATCCCTTCAATATTTTTAAAATGTTTCACATCAAACGTAGCCACTTTTCTATAACCTTTTTCTCTTATATAAGAGATATTATAAGCATCAATAAAATCCATCTTTCCTAATGTATATAAATTTACTGCCTCTTTTACCCTTGAATGATTGGTTACTTTGACATTTTTAGTTTCAAGGATTGTATTGATTACTTCCTTTATCTCCGCCTTTGTGAAACCGTAATAGGATTCAAGCACCCATACAATTTCTGCAATTACCATGTCACTTGTTTCGAGCTTTACTACACCTTTTTCAGCTTTTTCAAAAAGTTCTTTTGCTTTCTGATAAAACGACTCAACGTCCCTGACAAAAAATCTTAAGAATACATTGGTATCCACAAGAGTAGGGTCATCCATTTTTTAACCCTTCTTCGGCGATTTTTTTAGAAACAACTTTTTTTGTAAACTCTCGTTCATTTCCAACCCCAACCTTCCTGCCTTTTGCAATTCCACCGAGATCCAGGATGGATTTCTTTTCTTTCTTTTTTAAAACCAGTGAGTCGTCTTTTATTTCAAAGATAACGATATCACCTTCTTCAATGCGAAGTTTGTCTCTAAAAGGTTTGGGTATTGTTATCTGACCTTTTTTTGTTACCGTTGTCATTGTCTTACCTCCAAAATTAGTATTACCAGAATTATAGGTATTCCTGACTTAATAATCAACTATTCCCATTTTCTTTTTCGTTAGATCAAATTATATTTCTGGCAGGAGGATATTAACTTGAGTACCGGGGAATTGGGTGAGATTGAGTTCCTTTTCTTTCCCCCACGCCCATTGGGGAATTATCGAGAGTTTTGCAGTCCCTGAGCGGATGGAGAGTTTACCATTCCATTGATTGACAAAGCGCCTCACTGCAGCAAGACCGTGACCCCTCCCTTTTTCAATATATCGTGACGCCCCGTGAAGCAGGGCTTTTTCAATGGCTTCCAGGTCATCTTTTAATGAAAACCTCTCAGAAAGGGACAGCCTGAAGCCTATCCCAATGTCCATAACGGCGATTTTTACGACATTTTTATCTAAATTCTGAAAATGATATTTCTGTATGCCTACAAATCCTTTCGTCTCGCTGTGCTCGATGATATTCTGACATACCTCAGAAAGCGCCACAATAAAGCCATTGATTGCCCTTTCGTCATAATGGAGATGTTTTACAAGGATTGCGTGGGCGCGGCCTTTGACCTTCCCGACAATGAAATGAATATCGTCTGACTTTTCTATGGGTGTTATTTCAAGCAAGACATCCGAACTTTGATTTCGTAAATATTTTTCCGATATTTGAGGTTGGGCAGGTTTTAAGTTGAAGTAGCCACCGGCAAATCTGAAGAAATCCATCCTTTCGAGGTATTTGAGGACTTCTTCCGATTCAGGAAGATACATGGTTTTCCGAACACCATTTGATTTAAGAATCTCTCCGATCTCAAGCAGACCGACCATGCCGTAAGGGTCTATGAAGGTCACACCGTGAAGGTCGATTTCCTGTGCTTCTCTAAAGATGTGCAGCGCCTGTTCGAAGGTGTCTTCGGTTATTTGTGTCATCAGTCGAGATGAGCTAAGATTGTCAAGGGTTTCCAGTGATATTCTGTGTCTTTCCGGGTGTGGCGAGACAACCTAGATCTTACTAAAAATCCTCTTCTTTTTCTTCTCCGGCTCTTTTATTCCAAAAACGATCGGCAACATCTCATCTACCTTTTCTACAAATATAAAGTTCATCTCCTTCTTGGCATTTTCAGGCACTTCGACTAAATCTTTTTCGTTCCGTTTTGGTAAAATAACGGTAGTAATTCCAGCCCGTTTGGCCGCAAGGACTTTCTCCTTGATGCCGCCGACAGGAAGAACACGCCCGCGCAATGTGATTTCGCCCGTCATTGCCACATGAGAAAGAACCGGTATTTCCTTCAACAGCGAAATTAGCGCCATGGCCATTGTTACTCCAGCCGAAGGACCGTCCTTGGGGATGGCGCCTGCGGGGATGTGGATGTGGAAATCGTACTTATTAAAATCCTTGAAGGTAATTCCCAGTTTCGTTACTTTGGCACGAATATAGCTCATTGCCGCCTGGGCTGATTCTTTCATGACGTCACCCAACTGACCTGTCAACATAAGCTTTCCCGTGCCCGGCATTGAGGTAGCCTCAATAAAGAGGATGTCTCCACCGGCTTGTGTCCAGGCAAGACCTGTGGCAACGCCGGCTTCGGATGTCCGTTCCGCAACTTCCGAGAAGAATTTGACAGGTCCCAGCAAATTGTGCAACAGGTCAGCCGTAACAGTTACAGATTTTTTTTCGCCTGAGGCAATTTCTTTAGCTGCCTTCCGGCAGATGTGGGCAATTTCCCGTTCGAGATTACGGATGCCTGCCTCACGAGTGTAATCACCGATGATTACCCTGATAGCATCATCCTCGATTGTGATTTGTTCTTTCGTGAGTCCATGTTCTTTGAATTGTTTTGGTATGGTAAACTGTTTTGCGATAAATACCTTTTCCTCCGCCGTATATCCAGGGAGTTCCAGCACCTCCATCCTATCCTTGAGCGCCGGAGGAATGGGATCCAGGATATTTGCAGTAGTAATAAACATCACATTGGTAAGGTCGAATGGGACGTCCAGATAATGGTCTGAAAATGCATGGTTCTGTTCCGGATCTAAGACTTCAAGCAATGCTGCTGAAGGGTCACCCCGAAAATCAGCGCCCAGTTTATCAATCTCGTCCAGCATGAATACCGGGTTGTTTGAGCCTACCTTTCTCAGACCCTGGATAATGCGTCCGGGCAATGCGCCAATGTATGTACGGCGATGACCCCGAATTTCCGCCTCGTCCCGGACACCACCAAGCGACATGCGAAAAAACTTCCGGCCAATGGCGCGAGCAATGGACATCCCTATGGACGTCTTCCCAGTGCCGGGCGGGCCAACGAAACATAAAATCGGGCCCTTCATATCCTGCTTTAATTTTCGCACTGCAAGATATTCCAATATCCTCTCTTTGACCTTTTCCAGGTCATAATGGTCTTCGTCCAGCACCTTACGGGCTGCCAGAATATCAAGGTTATCTGTTGTGCTAATCGACCACGGCAGGGCGACCATCAGATCGAGGTATGTCCGGGAAACGGTATATTCAGCGGAGGCGGTGGGCATTTTGGAGAGGCGGCTTAATTCCCGGTCCGCCTCTTTTTTCGCTTCGGGAGGCAATTTAGCCTCTTCGATCTTTTTGGTCAGTTCTTTGACTTCCAGCGTTCGCTCGTCCCCCTCTCCCAATTCATCCTGGATTGCCTTGAGCTGCTGCCTGAGGTAATATTCCTTTTGCCCCTTTTCCATCTCGCTTTTTACCTGCGATTGTATCTTTGTGGCCATCTCCAACACTTCCATTTCGCTGGTAATCAAAGCCGTGACCTTTTGTAACCGGGCTTTTACATCGACGGCTTCAAGCACCTGTTGTTTCTCCGCTATACTAACGTTCAGGTGGGATGCTATCATATCGGCCAAACGACTGGGGCTGTCAATGTTGACAATTGCTATTTTTAATTCTTCCGGCAAGGAGGGAGCCAGGGAGATCATGCGAATAAACTGATCCGCAGCATTTCTGGCAAGCGCCTCCGTCTCCATGTCATTCTGAATGATATCTTCGAGGGCGGTCGTCTTGGCCTTAAAATAAGGGTCGGTTTGTGTATATTCATCGATCCTTATTCTCCGGAGGCCCTGCACCAGCATCTTTGCCGAATTATCCGGCATACGAAGCATCTGGAGCACGATAGCGGCTGTAGCATAGCCGTATAAATCAGATTGTTTTACAATCTTTGCTTCTTTATCTTTTTGAGCCACGAGCGCCAGGAACCGGTTGCCAGCCAGGACGTGATTCAGGAGTTTGAGGTCTCTTTCCGTAGAAACACTTAATGCCGCCACCATGCTGGGGAAAACAACGGTGTCCCGGACGGGAAGGACAGGCATTTCATTTGGTATTTTTATCCTGTCTGCTCTTCCTGCATCTTCTATATGAGCATCCAGGCTTGTCGGTACTTTCGCTTCGGATGTGTTTTTGCTATCGTTTTCCGTCATATAAACTCGCACCGTTTCAAATTATTGCTGAATATCAATCTTTATCGAAAACGTTTTTGTCGGCTGCTGTTCTGCCTTGGGCAAAACAACCACGAGAAACCCATCCTTATAAGCGGCTTGAATAGTGTCTTTATTGATAGGTTTGGGAATAAAGACACTCCTTTCAAAGTATCCATAACGAATTTCCACCTGATAAAAACAGGTCTTTTCGTGGGGCGAAGTGTCGTTTCTATATCCACTGATGGTGAGAATTTCGTCTGAAAAAGCGACTTCAATATCCTCTGACTTTGTCCCGGATATGGACATCTTCACAACGATTTCATCCGGAGTTTCATAGACGTCCGTGGGGGGCTGCCATGGATTTGATGAGTTAGTAGATATATTTTTATTAAAGGCAAAAAACTCTTTAAAGAGACTTTCTATCTTATTTTGTCTTGCATCAGTTTTATAATTAATACTGTTGTAATTTGTTGTCATCTGAGACGTCTATACCTCCGTTTGGACTCCGAGACGAAAATTACTATAGCAATTTTTTTTTGCAAGCGCAAGGGTTTATAATAAAAAACCCCGCCTGGAAAGCGGGGTTTTATAAGGCTGAACACTATTGCATTCAACAATTACTTACCCGGCTAATGCTCCGGGTTCTATAATGGAAATTATTAATACATGTCTCCGTACCCACCATACCCGCCACCCGGCGGCATAGGCGGCATCTTTTTCTTTTCCGGTATCTTGCCTACAATGGCGTCTGTTGTAAGGAGTAAGGTAGATATGCTGGCGGCATTTTGTAATGCCGTTCTGACCACCTTCGTTGGGTCAATGATGCCTTCGGCAACCATGTCGCAATATCTATCAGCGCTGGCATCGTAGCCTTCGTTTCCTTTGGCAGTTTCTACTTTTTGGACAACGATGGCCGCACTTACACCTGCATTTGTGGCTATCTGCCTTAAAGGCGCCCTTAATGCCCTTCGAACAATATCGACACCCACAGCCTCGTCACCGGTAAGTTTTAATGAATCCAGAGCTAAAAGCGCCCGTAAAAGCGATACGCCGCCGCCGGGAAGAATTCCCTCTTCAACCGCAGCACGGGTAGCATGGAGTGCGTCTTCCACGCGCGCCTTCTTCTCCTTCATCTCGCTTTCTGTAGCAGCGCCCACATTCACCTGCGCCACACCGCCGGCCATCTTTGCCAGCCTTTCCTGAAGCTTTTCACGATCATAGTCTGATGTGGTTATCGAAATTTCCTTTTTGATCTGTTCGATGCGTCCTTTAATTTTTTTACTGTCGCCCGCCCCTTCAATGATGATCGTATTTTCCTTGTCAATCTCGATCTTCTTCGCACGGCCCAGGTCCTTGAGCTGGATAGATTCCATATTGATACCAAGGTCTTCAAAAACCGCCTGACCGCCGGTAAGGATTGCAATATCCTCCAACATGGCCTTACGCTTATCGCCAAATCCGGGAGCCTTCACAGCAGCGCATTTTAAAGCCCCCCTGAGTTTATTCACAACCAGAAGGGTCAGCGCCTCTCCTTCTATTTCCTCGGCAATGATCAACAGAGGTTTCCCTGTCTGAGAAACCTTTTCCAGCACAGGAATCAACACCTTGGCTGTCGTTATTTTTTTCTCATGAATCAGAATGTAGGCGTCTTCCAGCACGCATTGCATAGAATTCGGGTTCGTAATAAAATATGGCGACAGATAGCCTTTATCAAATTGCAGACCTTCAATCCATTTCGCATCGGTCTGCAGGCTTTTGCCCTCTTCTACGGTTATGACTCCGTCCTTTCCAACCTTTTCCATGGCGTCGGCAATGATCTTTCCGATCTCACTATCATAATTCGAGGCAACGGTAGCGACCTGTTCAATTTCCTTTCGCCCTTTGACAGGGATAGACATTTCCTTTAACTTTTTGACCACCGTTTCAACTGCCTTATCGATACCACGTTTGAGCGCCATCGCGTTAGCGCCGGCCGTAACGTTTTTCAATCCTTCAACAAATATCGCCTCCGCAAGCACCGTAGCGGTGGTAGTCCCGTCACCCGCAACGTCGCTGGTTTTCGATGCAACGGCCTTTACCATTTGCGCGCCGATATTTTGCATGTGGTCTGAAAGTTCGATTTCTTTTGCAACGGTCACCCCATCTTTCGTGATCGTTGGCGAGCCGAAGCTCTTTTGAATGACGACATTGCGTCCGCGCGGTCCTAACGTTATCTTTACAGCGTCCGCAAGTTGTTTTACCCCGAACTTAACGGTTTCCAGCGCATCATGGTCAAATATAATTTTTTTTGCCGACATATCTAAGTACCCTCCAATATTTTTCTATCTACTAATAAAAACTTAGTTAAAGATTTTAGCAAACCGAATGCCGACAAATCAATAATTAAAATACGTTAATATATCATTTTTTCATTGAGCTAAGTCATTACATTGCAATTAAATAAAACATACCTATCAGGCAAATGGAAAATATTGAAAAATCTTCAAAAGTTGTATATGTCATTATGACAGTATCTCTATTTAAATTCTCTTTAACAATGTGTCAATATGACAGGCACAAACTGATTTAAAAGTGATGATTAACAAATTACGGTTTATTTCATTGAAAGCCTTGAAAATACTGATAAAATTCATACCATGCATCATGAATTCAAAAATAAAAAGATAACGGTGATGGGATTGGGCCTGTTCGGCGGCGGTGTCGGTGTTGCCCAATTTCTTGCAAAACAAGGCGCTCGCGTCACCGTAACCGACCTGAGAAACGCAGCAGAACTCTCCTCTTCCATAAAACAGCTTGAAGGACTTCCTGTCTCATACAAACTCGGAGGGCATTCTGAAGAAGATTTTATAAACGCAGACGTGGTTGTCGTTAATCCTGCCGTACCAAAAAACTCAAAATTTATACAAATAGCGCGAAATAATCAAGTACGGATCGATACTGAAATGAATATCTTCTTCAGATTATGCCCTGCCACAATTATCGGTATAACCGGCAGCAATGGGAAATCAACCACCACCACCCTTACGGGCAAGATATTAGAGGAAGCGCAGCGAAAGACGTGGATAGGAGGGAATATTGGAAAATCGCTCTTAAGAGACCTTGAGGAAATGAAACCTGCGGATATTGTGGCGCTCGAACTCTCCAGCTTCCAACTGGAAGAACTCAACAAAACGGGAAAAAGTCCTCACATCAGTATCGTAACCAACATATCGCCCAACCACCTCGACAGACACGCCGATATGGATGAATATATTCAGGCGAAAAAAACTATCATCTCACACCAGGGTTCCGGGGATTATGCACTTCTCAATTATGATGACCCGGAATTAAGGCGGTGGGAAAAGGACTGCAAAGGCCATGTTGTGTGGTACAGCGCAAATCATACGCTGTCAAACGGCGCATTTATAAAACGTAATGACATCGTAATAGCCTTAGACGGCAAGAATACCATAATACCATGCGTACCCAGCATAAAGATACCCGGCATTCATAACCTTCAAAACGTCCTTGCTGCCTCCTGTGCCGCTTATCTGGCAGGCGCAAGGGAGCAACATATTGAGAAGGCGATAACAACCTTTTCGGGGTTAGAGCACCGCTTGGAATTTGTTCGGGAAGTAAATGGCGTGCGATACTACAATGATTCCAAGGCTACCACACCTGAATCGTCCATCGCTGCCGTTACTGCCTTTCAAGCTCAAGTTATACTCATTGCCGGCGGGTATGACAAGGGGAGCAATTTTAGTGAATTTGCCGGAAAATGCGCACAACACGCCAGAGCAGTCGTCCTTATCGGAAAGACGGCAGGGAAAATAAAAGAACTCATCCTGGAGAAAAAGGGTTCTGGAGAAACCCCTTCGATATTCATGCCAAAAACCTTCGAGGAGGCATTTAGACAGGCGAATTCCCTGGCAAGAGCGGGAGATGTTGTATTGCTTTCACCTGCCTGCGCCAGTTACGACATGTTTCTTAATTATGAAGAGCGTGGCAGGCAATTCAAAGATATGATACACGCACTGTGAACCCATTCTTCATTTTGGTCTATCCGCAAGTTATACATAGGGATAAACCTTTATTTAGCCAAACTCACTCCTGGCATTACTGTGGAAAGGAAAATGTCCTTTTTTTCAATAAACCTGCGATGGTAAAGAAGTTTACATAAAATTGCTCCGCCTGTTTCATATAAACCTTTGACAATTTATTATAGTCTTCCAGCATCTTTTGTTTATCAGAGACGATGCCCTTGAGAGATTCTAATTCTCCTTTATAGGCGTCGGCCCATTGGGCAATCATAACCCTTGTTACTTCTACGTGAAACTGGATACCGTAAATATTCCTGCTGTACTTTAACGCCTGATTTTGACAGAGTTCCGAGAAGGCCAATCTTTTCTCTCCAGAGGGAATGCCAAAGGTATCTCCGTGCCATTGGAACACGGTAAAAATTTCCGGAAGGTCTTTAAACAAATCGTCTTTCAATCCATGGTCGTTGAGGACTATCTTGTACCACCCAATCTCCTTCACGGGATTTTTCGTGACCCTGGCCCCCGTTGCCTTTGCAATGAGTTGCGCGCCCAGACAAATTCCAAGAAACGGTACTTCTTCTTCAACCACCCTTGTAAGCAGGAAATCCTCTTCTCTCAGAAACGGGTATTTCTCCTCTTCATATACATTCATGGGTCCTCCAAGACAAATGATCGCCTGAAAATCCTTTTTTAGTTTAGGCAATTTATCGCCGGAAGAGACGTCAAGAACCGTGTATAGTAATTTGTTATCTTCCAGAAAGTCTGCAATGGTGCCGGGACCTTCTATATCAATATGTTTTATGAATAAGACCATTACCTAACCTGTATAAAAACCAGAAACTAAATTTAATCTTAAATCGTAAATCGTAATTCCGAAATCCCAAATTTATTTATGCCTTGTCGCTGAGCTTGAATACACAATATTCAGCGCACATGGAGCAGACCTCGTTATTCTGGGGTCGTCCCTTCTCACGAATGCTTCTTGCCACCCGCGGGTCAATGCACGTATTGAATTGCCCTTCCCAATCCCTCTTTCGCCTGAATTGTGACATCTTCTTGTCCCACTCCCAGGCCGATTTGACACCCTTGACAAGATCAGCCGCATGGGCGGCAATCCGTGCCGCCATTACGCCGCTTCTCACATCGGACGGACCCGGCAGACTTAAGTGTTCCGTTGGCGTTACGTAGCATAAGAAGTCTGCTCCTGCAGCGGCTGCAATAGCTCCCCCAATAGCGGAAGTAATATGGTCATATCCGGGGGCAATGTCCGTGACAATCGGCCCAAGCACATAAAAAGGCACACCCTTGCAAAGTTCCTTTTGTAATTGCACCTGCGCGGCTACCTGATTCAAGGGCACGTGCCCGGGCCCTTCCACAATAACCTGCACTCCGGCATCCAGCGCTCTTTGGGCAAGTTCCGCCAGCACGTTCAACTCATAAACCTGTGCCCGATCAAATGCGTCTGCCAGGGCGCCCGGTCTCATGGCATCGCCTAAACTCAGGGTCACATCGTATTCTTTTGCAATTGCCAGTATCTCATCATATTTTTCATACAGCGGATTCTCTTTGCCGGTGTGAATCATCCATTCCACCAGAAACGTTCCGCCCCGGCTTACCACGCCGCAAATACGCTTGTTTTCTTGGAGATGCTTGAGCACGCCCCTCGTGGCGCCGCAATGCACGGTGATAAAATCCACCCCATCCTCACAGTGCAGCCTTATTGCTTCTAACATGTCAGCTGCGGTCATATCAACAATTGCCTGCTTGCGCTGAACGGTCTTGACGGCTGCCTCATAAATTGGCACACTCCCCACGGCAATAGAAGACGATTCAATAACCTTTTTCCGTATTGCCCGAAGGTCGCCGCCGGTACTGAGGTCCATTACTGCATCGGCGCCTGCTTCTTCCGATGCCCGCAGTTTCTCCATCTCGTTGGCGATATCGGGATAATCGGCAGAAGTCCCTATGTTTGCATTGACCTTGGTTTTGAGCCCTGTGCCAATACCACAGACCTTTGTGGCCTTGCGTTTGCGGTTTGCAGGAATGACGATCTTGCCCTCGGCGATACGCATCCTGATTAATTCAGCGTCAAGACCTTCATCCTTCGCAACCTGTTTCATCTCCTGTGTAATGATATTTTGCCTGGCCTGTTGTAGCTGTGTCATATCTTCCTCAATTTTTATCTGTAGGTTAGCCACGAATTTACACGGATGTACACGAAATAATTAAGGTAAAATTCGTGTAAATTAGTGTCCATTCGTGGCTACTTTTTTAAAGCGCAGAACTATTCCTTCATATCCTTTGTATTAATTCTTTCGGCTAGCGCATAAAGCCGTTTCACTTCGGCATCCGTCAATTTCCGGTACCTGCCGATTTTCAATGTCGGATCATATAAATTACCGATTTTTATCCGCCGCAGGATGCGTACCTTGTAGTTGCATTCATTGAGCATACGGCGGATCTCTCTATTTTTGCCTTCCTTCAGCACCATCTCAAACCTGCTCCGTTGCTTGCCTTTCCGTACATGCTGAACCTTTACCGGTTGTGTCTTGCCAAAGGAAAGCCAGACACCCGATTCTAATGACTTAACTGCCGTATCCGTCAGGTATCCATCTACCTCCACAAAATACGTTTTACTAACCTCATATCTCGGATGAGATAATTTGTTTGCCAGATCACCATCGTTGGTTAAAATAATCAACCCTTCGCTTTCCTTATCCAGCCGTCCGATGGTGTATATCCTCTGTGTTACATTTTCTATGATGTCAATTGCTTGCAGCCGGCCGAGCTCGTCACGATTTGTGCATACAAAACCCTTCGGCTTATTGAGTAAATAATAAATCGTACGCTGCTTCTTTATCGGCAGGTCATCGCAGCAAATCCTCGATTTATCGGCATCGACAGTCGTACCCAGGGTTGTGACCCGCTTCCCATCAACGGTTACCCTTCCGGCCGTAATGATTCTTTCACACTCCCGTCGTGAACCGACCCCTGCCTCTGCCAGTATTTTTTGCAACCGTTCTAACATAAATCTTTTCGTGCCTGTTCGTGTAGATTCGTGGCTAAAAGCATCTCCAATCACCCCTTACTTTTCACCTTTCTTTTTGCATCCCGCAACATCTCCTGGGCCTGTTTGCGGGTTATATCCGTTTTTTCACTGCCCCTGATCATATCGGCAATTTCCTCAAGACGCGCCTCGCCGGTAAGATTTTCAATGGTGGAAAAAGTCTTGCCGTTTTTTACCTGCTTGCTGACTTTCCATTGTTCATCGGCATAACTGGCAATTTGAGGGAGATGGGTAATGCAGATTACCTGATGCGACCTTGCGATACTGCTCAGCTTTTCACCAATTACCTCCCCCATCCTGCCTCCGATATTGGCGTCGATTTCGTCAAACACAAGCACCGGTGTTTTATCCACTTTTGCCAGTTGGTGTTTTAAGGCAAGCATGACCCGTGATATTTCACCGCCAGAGGCAATCTTCTTCAAAGGTTTTAAATCCTCACCCGGATTGGGTGAGATCAGAAAATCAATCTGGTCAAACCCGTAACTGTTGGCGCCTGACACATCAGGATTTCCATTCTTGTTCAAGAGGGGTGACGTGATTTGAGCGCAAAACCGCCCGTGAGGAATGCCCAGGTCGCGAAGCTCTTCATTTATCAAAGGAGACAGCTTTTCAGCTGTTGAAAGGCGTTTTTGGGTTAATTCGCTGCCTTTCTGTTTCAATGCCTCTGTCAATGCCTGTAATTCTTCATCCACCTGCTCAGCCGTTGTCCCTTCACCCGTAAGCTGCTTCAGTTTTAATGCCGTTTCGTCACGAAACGCCAAAATTTCCTCCACCGTGTTTCCGTATTTTGCCTTTAGCTTTCGAATCGTATTTAAACGCTCTTCGATATATTCCAGTCTCTGAGGGTCATAATTGAATCCGTCTCTATATTTCCCCAGGGAAAAGGCTGCATCCTCTATTTGATAATGTGATTGGCTGCAGACGTCAAATATCTTTTGCAAGGTTTCGTCGAGTTTCGCAACCGATTGCAATTCTTTTACAACGGACTTTAATCTTTCAAGAACGGACTCGGAAGATTCGTAGAGTTGTGCATAACAGGAGGCGACGGTACCGTATATCTTTTCTGCGTTACTTAACAGCAGCCTTTCTTTTTCGAGCTCTTCTACCTCACCCACTTTGAGTTGAGCCTTATCAATCTCATCGGTCTGGAAGGCATACAAATCTATCTTTTGTCTGCGTTCATTTTGATTGTTTTTTAGTTCGTCCCGTAATCTGATTTTTTCTGTAACCGCCCTGAAAACCTCAGAAAAACCTTCTCGTAACGGAGCAATTCCCCCAAAATCATCGAGGATATACAGTTGATTGATTCCGTGTAACAATGCCTCATGCTCGTGTTGACCGTGAATATTAACCAGCATTTCCCCGATTTCTTTGAGCATGGTCACCGTTATCGGGACGTCATTTATACGGCATCTGCTCCGTCCACTGGTGTCTATGCTCCGTTGGATTAGCAGTTCATCCTCAATCGCCTGGCTATCAGATACCTTTATAATTTGCTTGAGAAGGCGCTTGTCCCTGACATAAAATTTACCAATTACGGTGGCTTCATCTTTCCCGCTCCGCACAACATCAGAAGTTATGCGTCCACCGAGGATGAAGTTAAGCGCGCCGATTACCAGCGATTTCCCTACACCCGTTGCCCCGCTAAATACATTCAGCCGTTCACAGAGCTTTATCGTGACCTTATCAATCAATACAAAATTGGTTATGTATAACTCCTGCAGCATGGTTAAATCGCCATTTTCTGCACTTTAAATAAAACAGACCTATTTACTATTGTATTTTGGAACCTGGTTTTATGTCTTTTTCCGTTGTTATGATTGTTAATTGATCTCCATCCTTTGCTGCCAGCAGCATCCCCTGGCTTTCAACACCGCGGAGAGTTGCCGGCGCCAGGTTGTTTACAATAACAATCTTTTTCCCTATCAGGTCTTCTGGTTTATAATAATTTCTAATCCCTGCAACAATCTGTCTGTTTTCCAAGCCGTCTCCCGCATCGATCTTCAATATGAGCAGTTTGTCCGCATTGGGATGGGGTTCGGCATGCTTTACCACTGCTACCCGCAGGTCTACCTTCAAAAAATCCTCAATCGAGATCATAGAAAAAACCTTTCATAAATAAAAAATAAATACTCATTTATTTTTTTTATGAATATAACGGTTTTTAAAAGTTGTGTCAATGAATTAAACCTTTAAAGAGGATTCTGCGATCATTGATCGCTATTTATATTTAACTTCCATGAGACAGAGTCCTTTGGCAGGTGCGGTAGGACCGGCCAGGTTCCTATTCTTTGCGTCCAAGATATCCTTCACATTTTCCACTGCTATTTTCCCTCTCCCCACCTCTATCAGTGTGCCTACAATACTTCTCACCATATTGTACAGAAATCCATCTGCCTCAATGGTAAAATAGATATACGTTCCTTTTTTCTTAATCTCCAGCCTTTTTACGCTGCGTATCCGGTTCTTTTCCTGAAGCGCCCTCGTGGTAAAGGAGGTAAAATCGTGAGTTCCTGTGAGGTATTGAGCGGCATCGAGCATTTTATCCACATTCAGTTGAAACCCGCACACATAACAAAAATTACGGTTGAGAGAAGTTCTTACCCAGTCATTGAAGAGGGTATATTGATAAACCTTAGACATGGCGCAATACTGGGCATGAAAAGATTCTGGCACGTCTGCGGCATCTTTTATCGTGATATCGTGAGGGAGATAAAAATTTATCGCTGGGAGCAGTCGCCCGGATGGGATGTTTGAGGCAGTCCTGAAATTGGCCACTTGTCCCAGTGCATGGACGCCCGCATCGGTACGACCGGCGCCATAAATCTTAACCGACTCCTGAACAACCTGTCCTATAGCTTTTTCGAGGGTTTCCTGGATGGTTTTATCGTTTTTCTGCCATTGCCAGCCGGCATAATTCGTACCGTCGTATTCTATCAGAAGCCGTATATTACGCATGAGCCGTTTCTCCTTATTGACAAAAGAGATTGAAACAAAAAAGGCGAGGACAATCAACGAAAAAGCATTGAGAAATCAATTGGAACAAAGGTTGAAAGTTTACAGGTGATTTTGTTATTATGGTGCAAAATATATGTTACAAATACTTTTTTGAATGGGAGGTCGGGATGGAAAAATCAGTCATTTCAACGAATAATGCCCCTGCAGCGATTGGGCCGTATTCTCAGGCAATCAAGGCGGGTAATCTTGTGTTCGTTTCGGGGCAAATTCCCATAATACCTGCAACAGGAGAAATTTTAAGAGGCGATATAAAGCTTCAAACGAAACAGGCGCTGGAAAATCTCAAACATATCCTGGATGCGGCCGGTTCATGTATAGACAATGTCGTTAAGACGACGGTATTCATGAAAGACCTGAATGATTACACGGCGATTAATGACGTTTATAAAGAATTCTTCACCGATAAACCCCCTGCAAGGGCGGCAGTTCAGGCGGCAAGGCTGCCCAGGGATGTCGGCGTGGAAATCGAGGCCATCGCCTTTAGCGTTTAAAAAAGAAAATTTGACTTGTCTGTTAAAAACTGTTAACATTCTTCTTTAATTTTAAGTCTTGTTCAATATTACAGATAAATAGTTCATGTTAAATATAACGTCAAAGGCAAAACACAGGGATATTTATCCTGAGGTCGTAAATCTCCTCGACAACTCAAAAAAGTTTTTTGAGCGAATTGGCACTTCGGATATGGAGAAAAAAGTGGCGGAGATGCGCACCCAGCTGGAAGAGCCCTTTTATCTTCTGGTGGCGGGTGAATACAACTCAGGCAAGTCCAGTTTCATTAATGCCATGTGCGGTGAACATATCCTGCAGCAAGGCCCTACCCCTACGACCAATCGAATTACGTTACTAACGTATGGCGATAAGGTCGAAGTTAAGGAGGTGGGAGACCACCTGTGTCAGGCGACGTATCCCATGGAAACACTGAAGGATGTTACCCTGGTCGATACGCCAGGTACCAATTCGATTATTATAGAACATGCAGCGCTCACTGAAAGCTTTGTCCACAGGGCGGAACTCGTACTCTTTATAACCTCTGCAGACCATCCCTTTACCGAAAGCGAACGGCAATTCCTGCAATTCCTGAAGGGTAAGTGGGGGCGGAAGGTGCTGTTTATCTTAAATAAGATAGACTTGAAGTCGCCTGAAGAGCTGAATGAGATTGTAATCTTTTTGGAAAAGAATTGCTACCGATTGCTGGGTTTTGAACCGAAAATCTTGTCGGTATCTGCCAAGGATGCATACAAGGGGAAGACCGAAGCAAACGAATCGCTCCTTGCAAAGAGTAAAATCGCAGAGGTCGAGTCCTTTATATTTGATAAACTGGACCTCGATACAAAGATCGATTTTAAACTGGTCAGCCCTTTAAAATATTTACATAACGTATTCTCCGAACTCCAGCAGAATCTCAATGAGAAGGTCAGCAAGTGCAATACAGACATCAAAAGTATCGAGCGGTTTGAGACGCGTCTGAAGAATAAAAAGCAGGACATGCGTGAGTATACCTTAAAATATAAAGATGAAATCAAGCTCGTATTCTCGCGATTAAAAGAAAAATTAGATAATTTCCTGAACTCATACGTCACGATGAAGGCCGTAATCCTCTCCAAGATTGGGCGGGAAAAGATTGATGATCGATTCAAAAGGGAAGTATATGGACTTTTAAATCCACAAACCGACATGGATAGAATTATCGACGATGTGGTGGATTATGTGGCAAGAAACAACCGTTCGTTGTGGGATCTGGCGCGGGATCACATCGAGAAAGAAGTAGGATACGATCGCAGGGTCGGTTCTATTCTTGATGGACATGCGGAACGCCACTATGATGACCGAAAGCATGAGATTGAGGTTGCTTTAAAGTCACGTTCCAAAGAATTCAGAGAACTGGATATCGAACGGGAATCGGAAAGGCTTAACAGCTCGGTGCAGGGCGGATTTATCAGCTTTTTGATAACGGAGGCGTTTGCGGTTGGTATCGGGGTGGGTGTTACCATGATGTTCTCGTTTATTGTGCCTCCTCCCGCTATTATAGGTATTTCCGTGGCGCTGGCATTCATTGGGCTTGCCATCTTCCCGCAAAAGCGGAAGAGTTTCCGTAATGAATTCGTGAAACGGACTGATGCATTATGTGAACGATTCGTCGAGTTTATGAAATTCGAGATCGACAAAGCCATTGATCGCGTAATAGAAGACATCAGTAATAACATCTCATCATATCGTGACCTTCGCTGGACAGAAAGGGAGGAAATGGTGCGGCAGGTATCGGAAGTAAACTCGTTACTGGAAAATGTAAAGGGCCTTATGCGGAAAAGCGGTTTAAGCTAAGGAGAAAAGCATGAAAATAGTGAAAATGTTTTTTGTGTCGGTTTGTTTGGTGTTTGTTTCATACACAGCATTTGCAGCAAATTATTGTCTGAATTGTTTTGACCAGATTGACGAAAGCGAAAAATATTGCGTGGTATGCAAGGCGAAATTGTCTGTCGATGAATTAAAGACCAAAGAAGAGCAGTTGATTCATGCCGTAACCGTCTCAAGGAAGAATTACCGGGGTGCGCTTGATGAATTGAGACAGTATTACCAGGAGACAGGAAATCAACTCCGACTCCAGAAGACACGCAGGGAACTCGATGCCCTGGATAAAGTGCCGCAGCCGCTGTATACCGACGAAGGACTGGGAAATGTGCGAACCGGAGTAGCATTACGTGATATCGAAGACGCCAACACCTTATTTAACGACGCCATGATGTACAAAAAGTCTTTCAGTAAAGAGAACCGTGTTACAGCCATTAAGCGCCTGGAAAAGCTCATGGCTGCGTATCCTAACAGCGATAAAGTCGGTGATGCGGCATTCGAAATCGCAGAAATTTACGCTGGCGGTTACTTTAATGATTATGAGAGCGCTGCGAAGTATTACATAAAAAGCTATCAGTTAAACCCCTATATCGAACGTCCCGCGCTGCTGAAAGCCGCCGAAATGTATGATAAAATGCTGGCTGATCATGAAAGGGCAAAGGCAATTTACCAACAGGCAGCCCTGTACAGCCCAGACGCAAAATCACGCAAGAAGGCACAGGACAGACTATCGGTATTAGAACAGGGAACCGCCGGTAAAAAATAAGGCAATATGCTCTTTGGGATTGGGTACGATATTCATAGACTTGTCGAAGGCCGCAAACTTGTGCTGGGAGGTGTTGAATTCGATTATCATTTAGGACTGCACGGGCATTCGGACGCCGACGTAGTGCTCCATGCCGTATGCGACGCGTTATTGGGAGCAGCAGCCCTTGGTGATATCGGAGAACATTTCCCTGATACCGACCAGAGGTGGAAAGGCGTCTCCAGTAAGACCCTCCTTTTAAAGGTCGTTGATCTTGTGAAAGAAAGGCGCTTCAAAGTCAATAATGTGGATGTGATGATCCTTGCCGAAAAACCAAAAATCGGTTCTAAAAAAATGGAAATGAAGAAAAATATTGCAGAATGGCTCGGTGTAGATGCAAGCCGGGTCAACATTAAGGCTACAACGATGGAAGGTGTAGACGCCATTGGCCGTGGTGAGGCCATTGCCGCTCAGGCCATCGCAAGTTTATGTGAGAATATATAATTTTAGAGGTTAACCAACTTCACTATGGCGCTTTGGAAAAGGAAAAAAAAGGCAAAGGATTCTGAAGATATTGCTCAGAAAGTGATGACAGAAGAAATATCGGAGACTGATGTTTCTTTTGTAACAGCGACAGAAGCAACTTCAACGAAAGAAGAACCCAAGCCGGAAGAACCCGTTTCCGAGAAACCGTCTGTGTCTGAAGGAACTGAGGTAGTCCAGGAAGATTTGAGCAGTGGGGTAATCCTGTATGGGAAGAAGGTTTCCGGTGTGTTTAAGAAGGGATTTTGGGGTATTTTCTCAATCGCTATTTTACCACCCGTATTCATATTTGCATTTGGCGTCCTTGTTATTGTGTGTATGCTTATTTTCCCGCTCCTGGCAGTTGTGTTAGTCACATCCGTCCCCGTGGTTTTCGTGACATTATCCATCTTCGCTATCGCGCTTCCGATACTGTTTCCCTTGCTGATAATCTTCCTGCTCATTACCGGCAAAGGCAGATTATTGATCGGTTCCGAAGGAAAGTGGTTCGGCTTGGAGATGTTTGGGAAGAGTTATTCCTTAAAATAATTGTTGTAGCGACGGGTTGTTAACCAGTCTCTACTTGGCAATAATCTTGATTCCACCCATATAAGGCTGAAGGACATTGGGAATTATTACGGATCCGTCCTTTTGCTGATAGGTCTCAAGGAGCGCTATAACCGTCCTGGGCAAGGCTAAACCAGAGCCGTTTAAGGTGTGGACAAATCGCAGCTTTCCATCCTCGTCCCGGAAACGTATGTTAATGCGTCTTGCCTGAAAGTCTTCAAAATTACTGCAGGATGAAACTTCCAGGAATTTACCGACACCTGGCGCCCAGACTTCGATATCATAGCACTTCGCCGCCGCAAAGCTCATGTCCCCCGTAGAAAGCTTTGCCACCCGGTATTCGAGTCCCAGAAGCTGGAGTATCCTTTCCGCATTACCGAGCAGCGATTCCAGCTCATTGTATGATGTTTCAGGCTTTACAAGCTTGACTAACTCTACTTTATTGAATTGATGAACCCGTATAATGCCCCTTGTATCTTTGCCGTAAGAACCAGCCTCTCGCCGGAAACAGGGGGTATAGGCAGTGTAGTAAATGGGAAGGTCTTTGTAAGAAAGTATCTCGTCACGGTGGATATTGGTAACCGGGACTTCCGCCGTGGGGACGAGGAAGAGGTCGTCTGCGGCTGTCCGGTACATATCCTCTTCCAGCTTCGGCAATTGCCCCGTGCCCGTCATGGTCGTGCGGGTAACGAGAAATGGCGGGAATAATTCTGTATAGCCGTGCTCTCCGGTATGGACATCCAGCATAAAGGAAAACAAGGCGCGTTCGAGCTTTGCGCCAAGCCCTTTCAGTAATATAAAGCCCGAACCGGAAATCTTGGACGCCCGCTCCAGGTCAAGGATATTTAAGATGCTCCCCAGTTCCCAGTGTGGCAGAGGAGTAAAATCAAATGTCTTCCGCTGTCCCCATGCCTTAACAACGACATTATCTTTTTCGTCCTTTCCAATAGGCACGTCTGCGGCGGGAATGTTGGGGATGCGGAGCATCAGATTGGTAATTTGAGTGTCCAGTTCTTTCTGTTTTTCCTCAAAGGATTTTATGTCATCGCCGATCTTTTTTGTTTCCTCGATGATCTGAGAGGCATCCTGTCCTTTTTTCTTAAGTTCGCTGACCTCTTTGGATTTCTCGTTGCGTTTACTCTTCAATTGTTCACAGGCATGTATCATAGACCTGCGCTGGGCATCAACCTCCAAAATCTGGTCGATGCTGGCCGCATTTTCGTGCTTCAGAGCGATGGCCTGTTTAACCTTGTCAGGGTTGTTCCTGATAAAATTTATATCAAGCATGTATCAAAAGCCCTCCCATGTTTTCATACTTGTAATTTGTATCTGATTAGTGAGTAACAAAAATTCAAAGGGTTTTTAATTGTTTTAGTTATTTTACTAGTAATTCTAAAGCATTCAAGGAAATTCAAGTATTTTTAGTTTTGATGCGCTATATTTCCGATAAGGTACGAATAAAGTACGATATGGTGCGTTGGCGCAATAGCTGGTTTTATGAGATAGATATTAATTGACGCAGATAAATGAAGTTGATATTATGCCATTGAAGTTTTCGGGAAATATAAGCAGGTGATGAATACCCTATGTGCCGATAAAATGCTAGAAGACATGCGCGGTATTCCTCCGCTTATGCCGTCTTCATCGGGAAAAGGCAATCGGGATGAAATGGCGGAGTTGCAGAAAGATTCGGGATACGGCAAGAGTGAGGCATTCCATCGCGTTTGCGCAGGCTATCTCAGAAACCTTGCCCAACGAGAGTAAAGAAAAGAAGCTGTTAGATGGTTCCTGGCTGGACGGTAGAGGTTGAAGGAAGAAATAACAAAAGAATCGTCAGCGGGAAAACAAAAGAAATTGTTTTAATATTACACCGAAAAATCTTTCAGTATTCAGCATAATCCTGCTAATTCTGCTTGATATCCGCAATGATATAAAATAACTGTTGGCAATTATAGAATAGCGATAAATGTTATGAGCAATAAATTAATGAAATACATACTAAAAATCCATGCCTTGGGAAAATATCCGGAAATTAATCTGAAAAAAAGTCAATATGATTCCATTAAACGAGCCAGGGAAGTGCTGTCTAATGGCTTGGAGATGGAGGCAAAATACGAGATTCTTATTTCAAATTATCTAGAATTTGAAAAGGAAATACTTGAGCATGCCGCTCAGTCAATGGTCCGTAAACTATATGATTACGAAGACTTTTTTCAGGCAAGAATGAGTTTCAATAGAAGATTGGTGAATCTGCTTACAGCTGCAAGATTGTATGTAGATCAATTGTATCGTCATGTAAAAGCTGTGATTCCTGACATGCCAACCGTTAAGGTAGATATTAAGACCCTGTTCTCAAAAGAATATGACAAAAAATTAGAATATCGATTTATGGAAGCCTTGAGGAATTATGTCCAACACCGCGGAATTCCTGTTCATTGGATTAAGTACAATAGTTCTAGCGATGATTCTGGAGAAGAAAGACAACTAATCTATTCTATGGAGCTAGCTTCTCTGAAAGAATACTTGCAAGAAGACGATGATTTCAAGAAGAATGTGCTTAGTGAAATTCCTGACAAGATTGACCTGATAATGGCTACAAGAGTATATATTGAAGGCATCAGCAAGGTACATTGTGCTGCAAGAAAACTTGTCGAGCAATCTTTAAAAGAATCCCGGTCGATAATCGATAACGCTCAAGCTTCCTACCAGAAAATATATCGCGATAAATTTGTTGGTCTTCATGCGATATGCTTGAAAAAAAACAAGGTAGAGGACAGTGTTCCCTTGCTTCTTGATTGGGACGACGTTCGATTAAAATTGACCAAACGCAATTTGGAATTGGTGAACTTGAGAAATCGATATGTAACAGGCAAAGTTAAAAGCTCGTAACCAGTCAATTCAGGCGACGGGAAGAATTTAAAGAGTTATATGGGTGGGATGATGGGAAGGTATATTTCATGGATGAACAGCAAAGAAAAGAATGGTGTGTAACTGACAATGAAGAATTGTATAATCAATTAATAGAAATTTGCAGAAAATATTTTAAAGATAAAAAGGAGACATAACGGATGAAAACAGAAAAAATTCTTACACATTTAATTAAACCTTTGATCCTTTCAGGGGCATATAAAGATGAAACAGTGGCACTGAAGGATATCGTTGTTACTCATATTGAGAATAAAATAAAATCCTACGATAAGAGTATAAAAATTTTTCAAAGAAGATATGGAAAGGATTTTGACGCATTTTCAAAAGATTTGAAAAATAGGGCAACTCCGGAATTAGAAGATGACTGGATGGAATGGAATGGGGCAATAGAGATGAAAAAGGCATGGAATGAGGCACTAAAAGAGGTTATTGAGAGTGAAGCGACCGTTTAACTTTCCCGAAGTTATTTCATCCTTAAAAGAAAGCGAACTTGTATCAAGGGTAGAAATAAAAGCCATTGATGAAATTCATGAAAGTGGTGTTTATAAACTGCGGTGCAGTTTAATCCCTTCGAAATACAAGCTTGAGATAAGGTTTGTGAAAACACAAGAACAGATTTTATATTCTTACCAACTTTTTAGTAATGCGCCTATCATTAGATGGGATAATTCACCTCATTATCCCAAAATAAAAACTCATCCCCACCATTTTCATACAAAAGATGGTGATGTTGTGGAATCAGAACTTACGGGAGATGTTATTGCTGATCTAAAAAAAGCGTTGTCTGAGATTTCGAAAGTTATAGTAAAGTATGAATGCTAAATTCGATAAAATTACAGAGAGATTAGTTTTTTCTTTGTGCTTCTGTGTCTGGAGTGGCTTGAAATATAAATAGGAGTCAAATAGAATGGAACCATAACCAAAAAAGCACAAAGAAAAAAACGCAAAGGGCACAAAAAAAGAAGTTTTTACAGAATAAACTATATTTATGTTTACTGACAACAAAATCTCACGCAGGGCTTTTCTTAAGACGGGTATTGCCGTGGGTGCTGGCATCTACGGTTTATCCTATCTGGGTACGATCAAAAAAAGACCTGCCTTAAAAAAACACAAGGAACATAGATTAAAGCTAGGGCTGGTTGTCGCTCACGGAAACGTTTCTGACACTGCCGATGAACCAACGATTATTAAGGAGATGGTACGGCGCGCCCTGAATGCCCTGGGCGGGATGGATAAACTCGTTTCCAAAGGCAACAGGGTCATTATTAAGCCGAATATTGCCTGGAATCAAAAACCGGAATTCGCCGCCAATACTAATCCGTACGTTGTGGCTGCCCTTGTGGAGTTGTGCCGGGAGGCCGGAGCAGTCACCGTAAAAGTCATGGATCATACCTGTTCCGCAAACCCGGAGCCGTCGTATGAAAACAGTGGCATTGCCGCTGCTGCCCGTCAGGCAGGCGCTCAGACAGCTTACATTGATAACCGTCGCTTTGTGGAGTTTTCAATTCCCGGCGGCAAGGTCTTGAAGTCCTGGGATTTTTATAAAGAGATGGTGTACGCCGATGAAGTGGACGTGCTTATCAACGTGCCCATTGCAAAACAGCACGGCACATCGAGGCTTTCCATGGGGCTCAAAAACGTCTTCGGTATGATTGGCGGTGACAGGGGCAGTCTCCACACCGACATACACCCCAAGATTGCCGACCTCAATAAATTTGTCAAAATAGACCTTACCGTGCTCGATGCCTTTCGGATATTGAAAAATCACGGCCCTACGGGTGGACGGCTGGATGATGTCGATAACTCCCCCGAACGTGCAAGGCGCATCATCGTAAGCACGGATCCGGTTTCCGTCGACGCCTACGGCGCAACCCTGTTTGGTATCCAGCCGAAAGACGTGGGTTATATTAGAGAATCGCACGAACAAGAACTGGGAGAGATTGATTTCCGTCTGCGTGGTTTTGAAGAAATACAGGTATAAACGGGGAAGTGGCGTGTGTTGAATGGCGAGTGACGGGAAAAACGTCACCTGTCACCTGCCACACGTCACTTGCCTTACCTGCACTACTTCGGTTGCGGCTATGTTGCCCCTATGGTAATTGCATTTTTTGGTACTTGAAAAATATTTCATTTTGTGTCTTTGGAGCTTTGTGGCATAATCTTTTAATTAAAAATTTTAAGCATTACCTTAAAGACTATGATGACCTTTCAAGAAATTATCTTAAAATTACAGAACTACTGGGCAGATTACGGCTGTGTGATATGGCAACCTTATGACCTCGAAAAGGGGGCTGGAACTTTTAACCCCGCAACATTTCTCAGGGCGCTTGGCCCCGAACCCTGGAAATGCGCTTATGTAGAACCCTCCCGGCGGCCAGCCGACGGCAGATACGGAGAAAATCCTAACAGATTACAGCATTACTACCAGTTCCAGGTGATAATCAAACCCGCTCCTGATGATTCACAGGATATCTATTTAAACAGTTTAAGATTCCTGGGTATCGATCTCGTGAAACACGACGTGAGGTTTGTTGAAGACGATTGGGAATCCCCAACTCTTGGCGCTACCGGTCTTGGCTGGGAGGTATGGCTGGACGGGATGGAGGTGACTCAGTTTACCTATTTCCAGCAGGCAGGCGGCCTGGAGCTCGAACCCATCACCCTCGAACTTACCTATGGGCTCGAACGCATTGCCATGTTCATTCAGGCAAAGGAATCCGTTTTTGACCTCGAATGGGTTAAAGGTTACACCTATGGGGATATTCACAGGCAGGATGAAGTCCAATTCTCCACGTATAATTTTAAAGTGGCGGATACGGCCATGCTCTTCCAGCTCTTTGATACGTATGAAAAAGAATGTCAAAGACTCTTAAAAGAAGACCTCGTGCTGCCTGCCTACGACTATGTCTTAAAGTGTTCTCACACCTTTAATCTGCTGGATGCGCGGGGAGCTATTGGAGTCACACAGCGTACGGGTTATATTGGCAGGGTCAGAAACCTTGCCCGACGCTGTGCGGAAAACTATGTCCAACTGCGCGAGGCATTGCATTGGCCTTTGTTAAAGGATAAACCCGTATTATGAAGGATAGCTTATGAAAACAAATGAAAAGAATCTTGTAGAAATATCTGTCATGGGTGAGGTTGCAAGCCCCATGAGTGGTTCGCAACCTTATTGCATAACACCCGAAGGAAGGCCTACCATACTGCCAAGCGTGGGCGGCATCACCTACAATGTCAAAGTAGGTGACAACGCCATTACGTGGGAAGCAGACCACGTGGAACCGTGTGTATCCGTTAAAAATAAGGATAGAGAAGAGAATGGCGCATTAAATTTATTGTCCTGCATTGGAAATATTGCCAGAGTTATATCCGGTGATGCGAAAGGCCATACAGGCGTTGTTACGGGAAAACACGGTGGTATTGAAAATGTGCTGGTTGATTTTGAAGATAGAACCCTTGAAAAGCTTGCCATCGGGGACAAAATACTCATTCGGGGTATTGGCGTAGGGCTGTCTTCTGCAAAGTATCCCCATATTAAAATCATCAACATGTCTCCGTCTCTTCTCAGGAAAATACCCATCGGACAGGACAAGACAAAGGACGTATTGCGTGTCCCGGTAACCCATATTATCCCGGCAGCCATCATGGGCTCAGGACTGGGGTCTCAACATTGTTATCGTGGAGATTACGACATACAATTGTTTGATAAAGAACATGTAAAGAAGTGCAATCTCCAAACATTGCGATTTGGCGATATCGTAGCGATCATGGATGCAGACCACACTTTTGGAAGGATATACAGAACGGGAGCGGTAAGCATAGGGGTAATTGTGCACAGTAATTGCGTAACGGCGGGGCACGGTCCCGGTGTGACAACCTTACTTACCTCAGCCGAGGGTAAGATCGTACCCTTTATAGATAGCACTGCGAATATCGGGATGTATCTGAAGATTGGACGCTTCAGGAAAAAAACACCAAAAAAGGGATAAAGAATATTTTGCTTTTGATGATATAAAATGTGCTTGACATTTCATCCCCAGTTAATATAATTTGTAGCTTTCTAATTCTTTTGTGTATTGGTTTATTTTATTGGAGAGGAGATTATTTGTCTACTGTGAGTATTCAAGAATTGGTCGATGCGGGATTTCATTTTGGCCATCGGACGAGTAAATGGAATCCAAAGATGAAGCCTTTCATCTTTGGCAAACGGAATTTAATCCATATTATTGATTTACGGGAAACAACGAAAGGGCTTGTTACCGCATGCAAGTTTTTGACAAGTCTTGTCCAGACGAAAAAAGGTGTGTTATTTGTAGGTACCAAATGGCAGGCGCAGGATATTGTCGTACGGGAAGCTAAACGTTGCGGGATGCATTATGTAAGCGAGCGCTGGCTGGGCGGCACACTGACAAATTTCGATACCATCAGGAAACGGTTAGAACGTCTGGAAGAATTGGAAAACTTAGAAAAAACCGGAGGCATTAATCAATTTAGCAAAAAGGCGATTTCCTCTCTTAATCGGGAACGCAAAAAGATACTTACCAACCTGGAAGGCATTCGTAATATGAGTTCTCTCCCGGGAGCCCTTGTGGTAGTTGATCCAAAGCACGAACACAACGCCATCAGTGAGGCAAAAAAGCTGGGAATTGCAACGGTATGTCTCGCTGATACGGATTGTGACCCTGACATGATAGACATTTGTGTCCCAGGAAATGATGATGCCATACGTGCAATCAATCTCTTTTTAACCAGGACGGCGGATGCGGTTTTGGCTGGCAAGGAACTCCTGATGACTGTCGCAAAAGTTTGATAAGGATATTGAAGGTTCAATAAAAAGCCCTTCCATGCGTTAAAAGATAACATATACGTATCCATACAAACTGCAAGTCAGACTACTACCATAAAAGAACATTTCATATGGGTTTCCATTCGTTGGTTAATTTATACGATTACATTATACAGTACATAAAACGACAGTAGTTTTATACTACATGGTACGGAGGTTGTTCATGGCGGATATATCGAGTATTACGAAGTTGAGAGAACAAACCGGGGCGGGTATATTAGAGTGTAAGAGCGCCCTGGACGATGTTAAAGGCGACTTTGAGAAGGCCCTGGAGATTATTAAAAAGAAGGGTATTGCTAAGGCTGCAAAGAAAGAGCAGCGGGCAACAGCCGAAGGCAGGATCGGCACCTACATTCACACCAACGGGAAATTAGGCGTGATGGTGGAACTCAACTGTGAGACTGATTTTGTGGCAAAGAATGAGGTCTTTCAGCAGTTATTGAAGGATGTCTGCATGCAGGTTGCCGCTACAAAACCGGTAGCTGTAAAAAGAGAGGACATCCCCAGCCAGATTATAGAAGAACAAAAGAAGATATTTATGGAAGAGGTCAAGGGAAAACCCGCGAATATTATCGAAAAGATTGTTGCCGGGAAGCTGGATAGTTTTTATAAAGAGAGATGCCTGCTGGAGCAGCCTTTCATAAAAGACAATACTCAAACGATCAATGAATTATTAATTGCAAATATTGCCAAAATAGGAGAAAATATTAAAGTTAATCGGTTCGTTCGATTCGAGGTCGGAGAGTGTTAGCCAGTTAAGAAGCGTTGCATTACCCCTGTGCCCATGAAAAGGAATATCAAGTATAAACGAGTATTATTAAAAATAAGCGGCGAAGGTTTTGGTAATGAAAACGGGCGTGGCATAAAAACAGAACACTTTATTGCATTAGCCAAAGAAATACAAAAAGTTTCAGCAACCGGAGTTGAGCTGGCGATCGTTGTGGGCGGCGGCAACATCCTCCGGGGCGCAAAGTTCGGCAGCGCCGGCAAGTCGAGAGTACAGGCCGATCAGGTAGGCATGATCGCCACGGCAATTAATGCGCTGCTCTTACAGGATATTTTAGAAGGGTTTACCATCAAGGCGCATGTAATCAGCGCCATTGAAATTAAAAATATTACCGAACCCTTTGTACTGCGAAACTGCCTGAAATATTTAAAAGAGAAAGATGTCGTTATTTTTGCGGGTGGAACGGGAAACCCTTATTTTACAACCGATACGGCGGCGGCTTTGCGTGCGGTTGAAATCGGCGCAGAGGTAATGCTGAAGGCAACACGGGTTGACGGCGTATATACGGACGATCCCCTGAAAAATGCATCTGCAAAGCTATACAAAAAATTGACCTATATGGACGTCTTGAATAAGCAACTGGGGGTAATGGATCTAACGGCGATCTCCTTGAGTATGGAAAATAAATTGCCCATTATCGTTTTTAATATGAATAAACGTGAAAACATCAAAAAGGCAATTTTGGGTAAACCTGTTGGAACATATATCGGGGAATAAGGAAATATGGCGAAAGAAACTATCTGTAAAGACGCAAGGGCAAGGATGGAAAAGGTCGTTATGCACCTGCAAGAGGAACTCAGGGGCTTAAGGACAGGCAGGGCGAGTACGGGACTGGTGGAAAATATAAAAGTAGAATGTTACGGAGATTTTTCACCGTTAAAACAGCTGGCGGCTATTTCAACCCCTGATGCACAGTCGATAATGATCAAACCGTACGATACCACGATACTTGTGAGTATCGAAAAGGCTATTTTGCAATCCGATATTGGTTTAACTCCTTCTGTCGAGGGAAAAGCCCTGCGCATCGTGATCCCGCCGCTCAATGAAGAACGGCGAAAGAAACTCTCTGTGCAGGCAAAGGAATTCGGGGAAACGGCAAAGGTTTCTTTGAGAAATGTCAGACATGATGCCAACAAGCAGGCTGACAAAGAAGAGAAAGAGGGCATCCTGACCGAAGACGACGCCAAGCGCACCAAAGACGATATACAAAAGCTTATCCACGAATACGAGGGTAAGCTAAACGATTTAGTCAAGAAAAAGACAGAAGAGATACTCAAGGTGTAATTGTACAAATCCAAATTTTTATTTTTTACATGCAATTAGGAATGGAGTAAATATAATAGGGGGCATAGCTCAGTTGGTAGAGCACCGCCCTTTTAAGGCGGGCGTCGATGGTTCGAGTCCATCTGCCCTCACCATTTTAGTAACGGTTTACCACAGAAAATCGGTGGTATAAATTTACTATGTGGCCCCATCGTCTAGCCTGGTCTAGGACAACAGATTTTCGATCTGTGAACTGGGGTTCAAATCCCCATGGGGTCATATTTGTTCAGCGAAAAGCCATGTGATTGCAAAAATCACATGGCTTTTTTAGTTTGACAAAAATAAACCGATTGCATATAAATGGTATTATGTTTTTCTGCATTATTTAATTTTAAAACTCAATATGAAATATCAAGAAATAATAACAATTGAACCTGGCAAACGCTGCGGTAAACCATGTATTCGTGGTATGCGCATCACGGTGTATGACGTGTTGTCATATTTGGCTGCCGGTATGACCATACAAGAAATACTAAAAGACTTTCCTTACTTGACGAAGGAAGATATTCAGGCATGTTTGAGCTATGCGGCAGACCGTGAACGTCAGTTACTAATAACCCAGTCATGAAGCTCCTTTTCGACCAGAATTTGTCACCAAGATTGGTTGAGAGGCTTACAGATATATTTCCGGATTCAACACATGTATCTTTGAAGGGGCTCGATCGTGCTATGGATGACGTGGTCTGGAAATGGGCACGTGAATACGGGTTTACCATTGTGACTAAAGACGCGGATTTCAATGAATTGAGTACGTTGCGAGGATTCCCCCCTAAAATAATCTGGATTAGAGCGGGTAATCGTACCACTGCCCAAATAGAGAGATTAATACGAGTACATTACAAAGCCATCCAGCAGATGCATGAAGACCCTACCGCCGGGATTCTTTTACTGAAATAGCAAATCAATAGGGGAGTAGCACTAGAGCGAATCTTCATTATTCAATCGGCAATATACAAAAAGAAACATTAAACCAAGAAAGACGACTGTTGTAATTGAATTATGAAGGTTTGACCCTGTTGCTCCAGACCCTGTTGCTCCATATAATCAGCGAAAATAAACCTTTTATATTAATTGTAGCTGAGAGAATAGATGTATGCTTAAGTTTTTCAATTTACCAATGACACTAATCTGCTTAGGAGGCCTTCTTACCCTTGCAGGCGGTCTTTTAGCCAACTATCGAGCAAATAAAGAGAAACTACAAGCTGCTATACGAGAAAAAAATTTCGCAAATGAACTGCTAGCAAAAAATGATGAAATTTCCAAATTGAGCATCTATAACCTCGATATGTTAACAGGTGGAGATTCATTTCCTTTTCTTGATCCTACATTCAATGTCTCATCCCCGGAACAAATGGATTTTTGGTTAGTTAATGGAGGGCAATATCCTCTGTATGACGTTACCGTAACGATAATAGATTTAATTAAATTAAGACAAATAACAGAAAAACGTAAATCAAGTGGATTCGAAGCACCTATATTTAGCAATGATTTTACCTCTAAAATAAATGTGGGTAATATGCGTCCAGCGGAAATAGCTATGGACTTTCTTTCAGTAAAAACTCCAAGTATTGGAGAAATTAAGTATCAAATAGAAATCGTAAGTCGCAATTGTTTTGTTGAGCAAATAATACATGCGAAATTTTCAGGAGAGAAGGATAGGAAGATTTTACTATTTGAAACGAAAGTTAACGGTAAAGAAAGGCAAAATCTATATGAAAAAATATCAACAAAGAAATAAATATTGATATTTTCTATTGCACTATTACAACAGCGATTAAGTGTTCTCTTGGCGCATTTTTTTGCTTAATTTTCAAACACTTAAAAAGAGAGGGTAACCATGGCAAAAACAATCAGGGTCAGATTTTCACATGGCGTAATCAAGCCTCTGGAAAAAGTAGAATTTTCGGAGGGAGAAGAATTTAATGTCACTATTCACGAAACACCTGAAAAGCCAAAAAGGAAATATTTTCGGGATGCCCTAAAAACCACGGCTGGAGGATGGAAAGATTTGATCGATGCTGAGGAGCTAAAAAGAAATATTTATGCTGATCGTCTTATTAGTACAAGACCTGGGGTGAAACTGTGAAATACAATTGATTGGCGATATGGATCTCTTGATTGCTTCTACAGCCCTACACTATAATCTCACGGTATTAACAAATAACCTAAAGCATTTCAAATTAAAAACTTTTTCAATAAAAGCATGAGTTATTGGAACAGTCTTTTAGAACCACTAACCAGTCGTAGACAAATCATTTGTCATCAACAAAGATTTGTCCCCTTTTGTCTTATTCCCCCTTCACGAAAGCAAAATTATTCTCGTAACACTAAACAATAATCCTCTTCTCCTCCCCAAGCGTTGCCTTCGTCAATTCTTCCAGAAGCTCGTTCAGGCGGGGCGCCATGGACGTGGGGTCGTAAACGACTCCATCCTGCATGAGTGCATTTTCAAAAAGCTGGTTTACGATCTTTTCAATCAAGGGCTGATAGCTGGGGGTCTCGTTCATCCTGGCCAGGTTCTGGATCATCCGGTGTTTCCTGTTAACCTCCATAATCTTTTTGGATACCTTGTAATTCGTATCCACCATCTGTATCAGTTTCTGGACGTGAACACTGGGTACTCCATCGGGGTTTACCAGACAACACGGACTATCAACCAATCGGTTCGATTCCTTCACGTCAATAACCCTGTCCGCCAGGGTTACCTTAATCGTCTTCATAAGATGTTTGAATATCTCTTCATAATTTTGAGGCTCTTCCGTAATGTCCACAATCTTTTTGTCAACGTCCTTCAGTAGGTCAAGATTTGCCTGGTCAGCCGAACGGATCAGTTTTTTTTCAAATTCGTGGAGTCCGGAGAGGAGAAATTCGTCATTCGGGTCTGTTAAATAGAGCACCTCGACATCCTTCTTTCGGAATATTTCCAGATACGGGCTTTTTTCCATCGTTTCACGGTTTACTGCCGTTATGTAATAAACCTCTTTCTGCTCCGGTTTCATCCTGTCGAGATATTCCTTGAGGGAAATCAGGTCGTTCGGACCGGCGCACTTTGACGAATTGAACCTCATCAACTGCGCCAGAGCATCCCGATTTTCAAAATCAAAATGCACCCCCTCTTTCAAAATCCGTCCGAATTGTCTCCAGAAGGTTTCATATTTCTCCTTCTCATTCCTGGCCATGTCCTGTAAGAGCGTTAATACCTGCTTAACAAGGACGCTCTTCATCTTGTGGATTATCCGGTTATCCTGAAACGTTTCTCGTGAAATATTTAAAGGAATATCGGCAGAGTCTACCACGCCGTGGATAAACCTCATGTACTCGGGCAAAAGCATTTTGCAGTCAGGTTGAATCAGGATTTTATTGGAGTATAGCTGAACCCCATGTTCCAGTTTTTTGAACCCGTAGGTTTCGTAATTTGTGGATGGGCAATACAAGATACTGGAAAACTGGATTGGAGCCTCGGCAGAAGTATGCAGGCGGAAAAGCGGGGTATCTTCCGTATTTGCAATAAATTTATAAAATTCGTTGTACTGTTCGTCCTTGATGTCCTTTTTGGGTTCTTTCCAGATTGCGGTGATCTGGTTTGCCCTTTCGCCGGAGACCATAATAGGGAAGCTTACAAAATTCGAATATTTTTTGATGATGGATTCGATTCTGGATTTTTCGGTGTATTCCTTTTCCTCGTCTTTCAGGTGGACGATAATCTCTGTCCCCCGCTTATCTTTTTCAATGGGATTTAGAAAATATTTTCCTGTTCCATCCGAGTGCCACTCATAAGCAGGTTCATCCTTTTTGTAAGATTTCGTTCTGATCCTGACCTCATCAGCCACCATGAACACAGAGTAGAAACCAACGCCGAACTGGCCGATAATATTTGAGTCTTTCTTCGCCTGCTCCGACAGATTTGTAATAAATTCGAGCGATCCTGATTTTGCAATCGTTCCGACATTTTGGATGATTTCATCCTTCGTCATACCAACGCCTGTGTCAGTAATTGTCAGAGTCTTTTTCTTCTCATCGCCATCTATGCTGATTTCGAGGGGGGCGTCTTTCCCTTCATAATCCGTATGGGTGAGGGAGTAAAATTTCATCTTTGTCAGGGCGTCTGATGCGTTAGAAATAAGCTCCCTCAAAAAAACCTCCTTGTGCGTATAGAGGGAGTGGGAAAGGATGTTCAATAACTTCTTTATTTCCGCCTGAAATTCAAAGCTTTCTTCTTGTTTCATTGTTTCTGTCATATACAACTCCTGGATTAAAAATATCAAATGATAATTTCTTATAGTATTTTTAGTAAGAATTAAAAATAACAGAACAGACCGGGATTGTCAATACCCGCACACCCGGCAAAAAAGAGATGGGGGCCTTGTTTCACCGAATAACTATGGATAAAAGCATGTAAATTTTCTATAATAGTTTTTTGAAAAACAACATTCATACATGCATCGTATTTACCGTAGGGGCAGGTTTGAAACCTGTCCCTACACGGTGCGGTAAAATATTATTATTGTTCAGGTGGAATTCTCTATATAATCCTTTTACAAATCTATGCCGGGCAATCATAACAAAAACACTTGGCCGTATTACGCACGCAGAGTCGTTCAATACTTCTCCTTTTCCGTCTTCATTTATCTGCTGCTCTTTTTAGACCCGCTTACGGAAAGAGACATTTCAGGCAATTTTTTTCTCCGCATGAGTCCGCTTTCCGCCATCGGGGCGATGATGGCTGCAAAGATATTTATCCTGAAGTACTGGCCTGCCCTTCTTGTGTTATTTCTTACGATTCCCTTCGGACGTTTCTTCTGCGCCTGGGTTTGTCCGCTGGGAACTACCATAGATATTACCGATCGTCTCTTTGCGGGTTTGAGGAAGAAATCTCAAAAAAACCTTTACGATGGACGCAGGTTTAAATATTACCTCCTTGCCTTTCTTTTGATCGGTCTGCTGTTTGGCTTACAATGTGTTGGTTGGCTCGACCCCCTCTCCATTGCAACCAGTGTATACGCAATCAGCATCCACCCATATATTGTGAATCTCATCAACGGTCTCTTTGGTTACCTTGACGCTATTCCCCTGATAGGGTATTCCTTCACCTTGATCCATAAATTTACCCAGGAAATACTTTTTGCCTATCATGCGCCATTCTTCAGGGCACATGGAATTCTTCTCATGGTATTTGTCTTGTTGATTGCTGCTGGCATGGTATTCAGGCGTTACTGGTGCAGAAATATATGCCCTATGGGGGCCATCCTTGCGCTCCTTTCAGACTGGACAATATTCAGGAGGACGGTCTCATCCTCATGCACAAGCTGCGGCGTGTGCGTTGAAAACTGCGGGATGGGAGCAATCGAAAGCGACGGACGAGGCACAAAGGCAGGCGAGTGCATCCTGTGTATGACCTGCCAGAAGGTGTGTCCGGAAAACAGCATTAGCTTTGGAACTCAACAACCCATAGAACAAAGATATGAAGTCGACCTCTCAAAGCGGGCATTTCTCATATCAGGATTGACCGGCATGGCAATGACACCTTTCCTGAAATTGAACTATACAAAAAACATAAATAAAGGGAAAACGTCTATCATCCGTCCACCGGGGGCTGTGGACGAAAAGGATTTTGTTGCGCTCTGTATTCGGTGCGGCGAGTGTATGAAGGTTTGTAAAACTAACGGCCTCCATCCGGTTTTACTGGAAGCCGGAATTGAGGGCGCGTGGACGCCCAAACTCATACCCAGAATCGGTTACTGTGATTATGGTTGTGTGCTCTGTACCCGTGTTTGTCCATCGGGCGCAATCAGGCGTTTGCCCCTCGAGGAAAAGCGTGAGGTTGCGCTTGGCAAGGCACGGATTGACCACAACCGCTGTATTCCCTGGGTGGGCTATGCCCGGCTCCCCGAACTGGAGAAGGAGTGGCAGGACTTCAATTGCGGCGTGTGTGAAGAGGTGTGCCCTGTACCTACAAAGGCTATTCATTTTAATACCTACGTTGACGCGCAAGGTCGGGAGATCCGAAGACCCTTTGTCCGAGAGGACGTCTGCGTGGGCTGTGGTTTCTGTGAAAAGGTGTGTCCTGTTTTGGGAACTTCGGCAATCGTTGTAGAGGGAATGCAACCGCAGACGAAAGTGAAACGCCCAAAGGAATCTTTGGTTAACAAATTCCTTCCTGAAACCCTGGGAGATTGGAAAAGGATTTCGGGTCCGAATACTTACGAGGGAAAGGATAAGCTCTATGAATATATTGACGGCGGCGCAGAACCTTATTTGTCATATTCTTTTATTCGTGTTTCTAATGCCGAATATCAAAAAGATACGGATAAAAAAATACTTGTGGATATCTGGGCGTTCGGCAGTCAGGAAGACGCATTTGGTGTTTTCAGCAAAGACCGGGCTGGTACAGACATAAAACTGGGTAATGGAAGCGCTCTCTTTAATAATTATCTCTATCTCTGGAATGACCTGTATTTTATCAAGATTGAGCCAAGGGAGGGAGATGTTTTGCCCGAAGATGTTACTTTTGCGGGTAATTCTATTATCAATATAATGCCTTATAAAAAGGTATCTTTGCCATCCATCCTATCTTTGCTGCCTCAACAGCATCTTGCCCAAAATAGTCCTATATTCTTCCATAAAAAAATTATTCTCGACAACATGTACATCTCCGACAATTATATCGAAGAGAACGTGTTTCATCTCAGTGGAAAAACTGATGCAGTCATCGCAGAATATAGACTCAATACAAGCTTAGAGCCTTTTAAGCTCATGCTTATAAGATATCCTGACAACGATACCGCAAGGCTTGTCTTTGATGATGTGCTAAAATTATGGCGTTCCTGGGGTGAAATAGAATCTACGTCAGGAGCAATTCATACCTTTCAGGGCAAAGCCCAGCGCTATACCTCCTGTTTGCTGGAAAAAAATATCCTCGGCATGACATTCCTTTCTATAAACAAGGGCGATGCAGAAATGTTACTCCAATCCATAGCCCATAATATGAGTAAGTAGTGTCTGAACGAAAACCCCTACTTTTGTCATTTCGACCAAAGGGAGAAATCTGTAAGTCCTTTAATCTCAATGGTCCAAAGATTTCTCGCTACGCTCGAAATGACAGTTTTGGTACTTTCGTTCAGACCCTAAATAACCTCACGCATTGACAAGTCCTCATTTTTTAACGTTTCTCTTTGCGCCCTTTGCGTCTCTGCGGTGAGTTGAATAATTACTGTCGCACTAACATATCCGCCTTCTCCGCCATTTTGATCATCGTCTGCTCCAGCAGGAGCCGGTAGTGTTCCATCTCTTCATCGTTAATGTGGGGTGGAATATGAATGGGTTCGCCGTACATCATCAATGCGCGGGAAAACGGCTTGGGGATGCGGAATTTATCCCAGCTGGGAAGCGTCCAGTAACTGGACAATCCAACCACTGTTGGTATGATGGGTAACTGAGTCTTTTTGCCAAGGTAGATACTTCCAGGCTGAACGATAAAACGAGGGCCACGCGGCCCGTCAGGGGTAATCGCCACAGGATACCCTTCCCGAATTTTATCAACCAATGCCTTGACCGCCCGCATACCGCCTCTCGTTGTCGAACCTCGTATCACGCCAAAACCAAGCCTCTGAATAACACGGGCAATGTATTCACCGTCGGAATGCTGGCTGATGAGCACCTGTATCCTGCTGTTGCGGCCTACATAGGCAGGAATGAGCATCATGCAATGCCAGAAGGCGTAGATGGCATGATAGGTTTTCGTCTTTTCATTAAACCCTTTCGGTTCGTCATCGATGCGGATGGTGAAGGCCAATACTTTTATGAGCCAGGCGCCCAGAATCCCCACCAGGAAGAATTTTAATTTTTTCATTTTTAATTTTATGGAATAACTAACTCACCGCAGAGACGCAAAGGACGCAAAGAAAAAAACAAAGGTTAAGAAGTCAGAAATAATCTCAACCTCTCATGTTCACAACCTCACAACTTCTTCCTTCTCTGCGTTCTTTGCGTCTCTGCGGTGAACTATTAGTGGTCTTTAACCATAGACAGATACAATGCGCATTTGTTGCAACTCAAATTGTCATTCTCACAAAAGTCCTTGTAGATTTGATACAATCCCTGCTGCCGCCTGACGGAATTTACAATTTTCTGTGAAATCTTTTCCTGCCCAAAGATACGATTACCCATGAATTTCGTCACACTCGTGGCAGGCAGAGGAACGTAGTTTCTGTAAACGAGATGCAGAATTTTTTCCAGTTTCATGTCATTATGCCTTCTTGCGTAAACAAGAAAGATGGGAATAACGACGTTAATGAAGATCGTGGAAGTCCTCTCCTTCCCAAGCAATTTTAATGGTTTTTTGAGCCTTTTCCCACCCAATGTATAATGATACGACCAGTATGCGTCTTGAACATTAAGGAAGATTGATTGTATATCCTCAATTAACGACTGGATGATTTTTTGTTCTTCTTTATAATCTTCTCCTTCCCGTTCACTGGCAGGGACAAGTTTTTCGAATACACATAAAATGTGTCGAAAAATGCCGTAAGATGAACAATCCGTAAGGATATTAGCTATAGACGCAATTCTCCTCTCTGGAAAATTTGCAGGTCTGATCCCTGCATAGTTCCAGTCATTTCTTGTCATAAGGGCCTTATTTATTTTAGTTTTGATTACGTTCCATGCACGTTCGATAGCGCTCACATATTCAGCTGTTTCGTCGTCATATATTATTTTTAAACCAGTCTGTTGTGGTAGTAATCCCGCCACGCCTAACAAAAGGGCTTGCATATCTATCTTCTTCTCTTGAGTTGGAACATCCTCTGGAATCAGGCGTCGGATGTCTTCCAGGGGCATAAGAGAGGCTAACTGGAGAAACGATTCCTTGTTGTTCTTGTACCCCAGTGATTCCATAATCCCTTCGTAGAGCGTTTGCTCAAAGGGGCTTCTTTCTATCCATTTTCCGTACCTCTTAGCCTTTTGAAGGATACGTTCGTCTCCGGCATAATCGAGGAAGTAACCCACCCAAAATTCGTCCATCTTCTGATTTTCCATCTCGGTCCGGCAATGCCCCGGATTCACCTTCCCGCCTTTCAGATAGGATTCAACGTCAATCATATCAACCAGGTCATCCAGTTCAGCATCTAAATATTTCGATAGGGTCAACTGGGGAATGGATTGTCCCAAAAGATTCTTGACACATGCACCTTCACGATCATTCCACATAACAACGTGTAAACATACCGTGTTATACGTTTCCTGTCTATCGTGCTGATGTCTCGCCCAATCCGAGGCGAACACATGCACCTCGACATTACCCTTTACAAGCCCTTTGCCTTCCAGGAGGATTTCTGCATGTTTAAAATCAGGCCCACCCTCAGAATTCCACCATCCGGGCGATAGCACTTCCAGTCGTGAGCCGTCATCAGTAAAAAGTTTGCCCTTTTTGATATGCTGCCCGAACCAGACGCACCGGACGAGTTCTTCCTTAATCAGCCTTTCCGTGCCTTCCAGGACTTGCAGGGGCGAACGGCCGTTTGCCCCTCCATCGCTTGTATGAGCACGAAGAGAGCTTACAATCTGCTGGTAGACAGGTGAAAAATAATTTGTGGGATATTTATTGAGGTTAAACATCGAACGCTTTAAATTCCTTGTGACATAAATAAGTAATATATAGTAGACGCCAAAAGAAAGTTGTCATTCCTGCGAAAGCGAGAATCCAGGTTTTCTCGTTTTTTACATGGAGTCCCGATAAACTTGTCCGCGTGAAAACGGGAAGGCATTCGGTAATCGAATTTGCTGTACATTCATTTCCGGAACTATTCGTCCAGACAATGGAAAGTTTATAATCTGCTGTGATCGTCTCGTCAGGCGATCTACAATTCTTTTAGCATATGCAGGCGAATTTTGTTTATGGTAAGCGTAAATTGCGGTAAGCTGTTCTATTGCTGTGTCTGTCCAGTGAACTCTCACTTTGATAACCCGAATCTTTTGCGAACTGCTTCAACCGATTTAGTCCGGCCAGCCTTGCTATCAGCGAGTCCCGCTTCGATTGACTGGCGAACATAGATTTCATGCATCAGGTCGTCCCAAGTTGAATTTTCAGGCAGTTTTTCTATTAACTTCCTGGCTTCTTCTTTAATGTCTGGCGTTTTCATACAATTACTCCCGAATGAAAAAATTAATCCTCAATAAAGGCAATTATTTACTTTGCCATTATAGTGAATCTTCAAAAGATATATAATAATTATAGCATTTCCAAACAGGAATTTCCTGACGATGATTTCCGGTTTCCTGCCTACTAGCAGGCAGGTGTGTCTTTGTCCCGGATCATATTATATCAGCATGGACAAATTCCATTTGTCCGTGCTATCCATGAACCTGCATAAATAATGAAAATTTCTATCCAAACATTTCTATTTATATCCCAGCTTATACATTTTCTTTTTGTCCTTCCGCCATTTTTCCATCACCTTGACCCAGAGTTCGAGAAATACCTTTCTACCTATCTGCCTTTCAATCTCTTCTCTGGCGATGACGCCCACCCGCTTGATGGCCTTGCCGTTTTCACCAATAATGATACCCTTTTGCGAGTCGCGTTCTACATAGATGATGGCCTTGATGAAGTCCTTGCCTGCCTCACGCTCTTTGAATTCCTCGATTTCAACGGTTGTAGAATAGGGGATTTCTTCGCCGTAAAACTCAAAGACCTTCTCCCGGATGATTTCTGAGGCAAGGAATCGTTCGTTGTAATTGGTCATGTAATCCTCCGGATAAAAAGGCTCTCCTTCCGGCAGATATTTCACAATAAGAGAAAGCATCAGGTCGAGATTGGTTCCCTTTAGCGCCGATATCGGCACGATCTCGGCAAATTTGAACTGCTTGTCATACGCTGAAATTATCGGTATCAGATTGTCTTTTTCTATTAGATCTATTTTATTAATGGCTAAAATCACTGGCGTATTTACCTGAGATAATTTTTTAAGAATCTCCTTATCCCACTCGGTAGGCGGTTCAAATGGCTCTGCCATCATCAAGACCACATCGGCATCTTCTATAGCATCAAAGGCCTCTTTCACCATATATTTTTGCAATTCGTATCTTGGTTCCATAACGCCAGGGGTATCGTAAAATACAATTTGATATTCCTCTTTGGTCAATACGCCCATGATTTTTTTGCGGGTTGTTTGTGGCTTGGGGGTAACGATGGACAGTTTACATCCCAGGAAATCATTGATGAGGGTTGACTTGCCCACATTCGGCTTACCTACTATGGCAACATAGCCTGACTTAAAGGTTTTCTTGTCCGATTCCATAAAATGTCTACACCAAAATTGCTTGCATACAAAGGTTAATTTCGATTATCATAATAATTTAATGGTTGGATAATTATTGCAATACTTTACAGCATTTTAAACTTTAACATGAACTGAATCAAGTGTTTTAGCAATTCCTGCAAAACACAATTGGATGTAGCTATTCCGTTAAGCAGTTTTTCATGAAAGTAATAAGGGAATTTGATTGAAAGAATTAAGCATCGAAAAAGAATATCTATCCATAATAAAAGAGGTTGTAGTAACCTCATTAAAAGATGATAAGGTAAAAATAATCCTTTTTGGTTCGCGCGCCAGAGGAAATAATCAACAATGCTCAGATGTGGATATTGGAATTATACCTGCCGGCAAGTTTCATGAAGAAAGAATAACTCTCTTAAAGGAAAAGATAGAAAACATAAATATCCCGTATAAGGTCGAAATAGTAAATCTTTCTGAGGTTTCAGAAGAATTTAAAAGAGAAGCAATGAAAGATGCCATTGTATGGAAAGATTAACGCTTAAGTACAAAGATGCCTTACAGGCTTTAAAGACACTCGGGGAAATCCTGAAACAGCCGTTCTCTATTATCGTACGAGACGCTGCTATCCAACGTTTTGAGTATACATTCGAAGCCTTATGGAAATTCATAAAAGAGTATCTGAAAGAACGAGAAGGTATAATTTCAAATTCTCCAAAGTCTTGTTTTAGAGAATTGCTTTCATTAGGTTTTTTGACCGAAGAAGAAACTGTAAACTTTCTGGAAATGACAGATCGAAGGAACGACACTTCTCATACTTACAAGGAAGAAGTTGCTCAAATTATCTACGGTAAAATACCCGGATATTTTTCAGGAATGGAAAAATTATTACAAAAATTCCGGCAAAACCTTGCTTGAACCGTGCCATATAGTTAGATATTTCAATTTGCCCCCTCCCCTTTGTGTCCCTATCCTTGAGGGGAAGAGGGGGAGGAGATACTAAGTTTTTCTTTGTAACTTTTAGTCGAACATGACATTAAAAACCACGGAGATACATCAATTGGAAGAAATAAAACAAAATTTATCACCTGCTTCCGTTCAGGAAGTTTCCGTTGAAAATAAACAACCGAGGACAAAAAAGCCTGGCAAAAAGAAGGGAACCTGGTTTAATTCCCGGAAGGTGCGATGGTCTGTACAAATAGCATTCTTTATTGTCGTACTCGTCATCGGCTGGCAATTTTATACCTTTGTGAAATACTGCGAGGCTGGCGGAAAGGGGTTTTACATGCCGAGACCGCCAGGAGTCGAATCCTTCCTGCCCATCAGCGCACTCATGGGCACAAAATACTTTTTCGGCACGGGCAAGATAAATCCCATCCACCCCGCGGGTTTTGTTATCTTTGGAACCCTGCTCCTGACGGCTCTATTCTTCAGGAGGGGTTTTTGCGGCTGGATTTGCCCCATTGGCACCATTTCTGAGTGGGAGTGGCGTATGGGAGATTGGTTCCTAAAAAAACTACCGCACCGTGCTTCCTATTTAACGCGAAACATCCCCACCCGAATCATAGCGGGTTTGAGTCTTGTTTTCACACCTATTATCGCCCTGCTGGTCATAGAAGTATTAACCATGGAGTCCTTTAAATCAAAAATTTTCATGTACCTGACGCCAGCTTATATCCTGGCAATGGTACTACCATTTGTTGTGCCCAGGAAAATCTGGTCTGACAGGGTTAATGATACGATTGCCCGCGCTTGGAAATATGCAATCCTGGCATTCTTTATTCAGGTCATTATCATCAAGATGCCCATTGTACAGTTGGAAATCCTGTACACCCGCGCGCCTTTTATCCGCGTTGCAGATATAAAGATGCTGAAATTTTTCATGAATATGTCCGGCATGGCGCTGTCGGTAATCCTTTCCATCCTGATTATTTCGCTCGTTAATAAAAACTTTTGGTGCCGTTTCTTTTGCCCGTATGGCGCTTTGCTTGGTATCATTGCTTATGCAAGTCCCATGAGAATCACACGCGATACCGGGAAATGTATCGATTGCGGAAAATGCACCAGGGCATGTGCGATGCATATCTTGGTTGAAAAGAAGAAACATGTCCTGACCCACGAATGTGTGGCCTGCTACGACTGTGTCAATGTCTGTCCGGTTAATGGGGCATTAGATATGAAACTGGTTGGTGACCGCAAAAAGATCCATTACGGGCTTTACGCCCTTATGCTCGTTGGCCTTTATGTTGCCGTAACAAACACGGCACGTGCTACCGGACACTGGTACACGAAAATTAACGACGCCGAATATATCCTGAGAATATCGGAACTCAACCAGCCAAAATACCTCCACAAGGCAGGCCAGTTTGAGATGGAATAAATGAAAAAAGCTTGCAATGCCATTCATTTTTGTTAAGCTATCTACTCAATAAAGAAAAGCAATTTCCTATCAATCTACCATCTCCTGCAAGGAGAATGCAACTGCTTGACATGTTAACTATATGAAAAACAAGCAGACAAATAAATGGATTGAAACTCTCGGTCTATGTGGCCGCATTAAACCCGACCTTTTTTTGTCTCTCGATGACATTATTGGCGCCCAACACGCAGCAGCAATGCGAGTCGGGTTTAAAGAGTTGGGGTTAGCTGGATTCTTTTGCGTTAACGCCATTCCAACTGTTGCTTTTTTGCTACAAAAACAAATCAACCGCACTGAAATTGATACAGTGCACCGTGCCTTATGGAATCAGGGCCTTTCCAGCCTTCTTTTGGTGATTCTTCCTAATGAAATCATTGCCTATTCATTAGTCCAAAAACCTGTTCCGGAAGGTCACTCTGACCAAACCTTGAGAGATCATAGACATATCGATACTTTTAATCTGCTTGCCGATGCCCTCAAGGTCTCTCAATTAATTACTGGCATTGAATCGGGTCGCTATTTCCAAGAGAACAGAGAGCATTTTAGCGAGAAAAACCGGATAGATTCAGTCCTTTTGTCGAACCTCAAGGAAGCAGAAAAATTATTGGCTGGGAAAGGTTTATCTTCTGATGCTGCACAGGCACTATTACTTCAAATTACTTTTATAGCTTACTTAGAAGACAGGAAAATTATTGACGCAGATTACTTCAAACGTGCTCTAGATTCAAACGGAATTCTCAGCCTTCAAGAACTGCTTGACAGTTGTAATCCTGAATATCTTAATCAGTTATTTAATCGGCTCCATAAGGACTTTAACGGCGATATGTTTTTTGCGCCATGCTCTTTTGTCGCATCAGAATCAACCCCTATTATTCTTCCAGAACAGATAAAATGTCTTGCCATTTTTCGTCATGGCTTAGTAGAAATGGACACGGGTCAAATGCGGTTTTGGCCTTACGACTTTCGTTACATTCCCGTTGAATTGATCAGTGCAATATATGACAGATTCCTTGCTGATAGTGAACAGCGTAGAGTCACTGGGGCCTATTACACGCCTCGTTTTTTGGCTGATTTAGCCATTAATCAGATATGGGATGAACTGCCATTAGAAGTCAGGACAATGCCTGATTTTAGTGTCCTTGATCCCGCCTGTGGGTCGGCAATATTCCTTGTACGAATCTTTCAACGCATGGTAGAGGACTGGCTAAGACAACATCCAAAGAAAAAGCCAAGCTGGCGCACCCTTTTATCATTTACTTTGAGATTACACGGTTGGGATAAGCAGGTAAATGCAGTCAGGATTGGTATATTCTCTCTTTATATTGCACTGCTTGAAAAAGTCGAACCTTCAGCCATTCAAGCCTTATTCAACGAAGGCAAGATATTACCGACACTTCTTGGCATCACTATGTGTGACTACGATTTTTTCGATGAAAACACTCCCGATAAAAAGTTTGATCTGATAATAGGTAACCCGCCTTGGGTAAGCCGTAAAAAAGACAACGTGGCGTCAGCTATAAATTGGTGTTCTTTACATACTCTGCCAATGCCGGAAAAAGAATTAGCTTGGGCCTTTGTTTGGAAGGGACTTGAACATATTAAGATCAATGGTTTAATTGGTTTTTTGTTGCCGGCAATGGGCATTTTCCTGAACCACAAGGATACAACGGTCCAAGCAAGAAATCTCTGGATTGAAAAGATACGCATAGCAAAGATTATTAATTTGTCTGACTTTTGCTTCCAGCTATTTGATGGAGCTAAACGTCCAACAGTCCTAGCCATTTATAAAAACAAAGACAACAATAATAATCGTTTTGAGTATTGGTGTCCTAAGGTAGATACCCTCTTTCAGGCGACCCGAATGCTTACGTTGAATAGCGGTGACAAGATTATATTGAATCAGGCCTGCCTACTTGAAAACCCAAACGCCTGGAGCCAGTATATGTGGATGAAAACCCGTGACATGAAGCTCCTTGGTTGGCTATCTAGTTTATCTAAACTGGGAGAAAAATTAGCTACTTATAAAGAATCAATAAAGAAGGACTTTTACAAGAATCCTAAACCATGGATAATTGGACAAGGGTTTAAACCCATGACCTCAAAAAAAGAGACCTCAAAAACTTCAGTCCTTGTCACTAAACTTCCTTTCTTAGACGCAGAGAATTTTCATCCATGGGTTATTCCTGACAAATTTTTAGGGAGACCTGTGAAAAACGCAGACGTGGGTCGCAAGGGATTTGAGAATGGGTTTAACCCTCCGCATGTTTTAATTCCTACAGGAATCCTTCGGAACAGCGGCCTTTTGCGAGCAGCATATTCAGAGGAAAAGATGTGCTTTCGTCATGCTATTCAAGCCATCAGCTTTCCCGAAAAGGATGTTCCGGAACTCAAGCTTTTAACTGCCATTTTGAACAGCCACTTTGCTGCATGGTATTATTTCCACCAAACCGCTAATATAGGAGCCGATAGAGCTTTGGTTCATGAAGAACAAATGCTTGAACTCCCATTCCCTGAAACAAAAGAACTCCCTGACCCTAAGTCCGCGCATGAAGCGAAAAATGCCATAATTAAAATAATGGACAAATTATTAGAGGACAAAGATAAAGTATTACCTGGGGAATTTCCAAGCCATGAAATTTTCCAAAGACTTAATCAATTGGTCTATCAGTACTATGGGTTAACGAAAGATGAAATTACGGTAATCGAAGATACTTCACATTATATTTTACGAAGCATTCAACCCCGCCGTAATAAAAGCATACCTTTATTGGAAGTGCCCAAGAGGCTTCATTGGCAAGAATATATGGATACTTTGATTAAGTCCCTGAATGAAGGATTACGAACTGGAAACTATCTCTCCGCATCACTTATTGTCAATCATCCCGATCTTGCCGTATTGGAACTGTCTATCCAGGGCGTCAGGCCGACAAACCCTTGCCAGATAATAGGAACCAATGATGCTTTTAAATGCGTTTTAAATAAGATTCATGATGGGCTAAAGCGGCCATTAGCGCAGAATTTTCAACTTGTGCCTAATCTGCGTTTATTTATAGACAAATCGCTCTATCTGATAAAACCGAAAACCATGCGCTACTGGATGAAAAGCTCAGCATTGAATGATGCAGATGATATTGTTGGGGATTTGTTTTCAACACGATATCCAAATAAAAAACTAAGGGAGCAACGGTGATAATCGGAAATCCTTCAACATGGGTAAAGCATTTTCAGGATATTCATATTCAGATCGTTGAGATTATCAGGTTGATATGGCCATCTTGTGCAGGTCGCTTTAATCCGCAGTCTGAGGAAAACAAGATTACAGACCAACTTGTTCTCCTGTTACAACGACATCCGTATTCCCGTAAACGCTGGATCATTGAACCTCAACACAAGCTGCTGGATTCGGATTCTAACGGCGATGTAGTTACCAAGGGATTTATTGATTTTGTACTTTTTTTTACTTTAGATCAGGAAATCTATATAGCATACGAGTGCAAGCGTTTAAATGTACAGTTTCCTTCGGGCTTTCAAACATTGGCAGACAAATACGTTGATGAAGGCGTTATGCGCTACGTTTCCGCACAATACGCTCAAGACTTGCCTTTTTGCGTCATGATCGGATATGTATTGGACAGTAATACCCCAAAGGCATTAGATGCAGTAAAACGGCAAATAAAAAGTAAAACCGGCAAACTACTCTGTACTTCACCAATAGAATTACCGTCAATGTCTTTCATACATAGATTTTCTACCGTACACGATAGGTCAACTCAAAAAATAGAAATCGAGCATTTGTTTTTGCCATTGCAACCAACATAGGTTTTATATGGTTTTAAAGCTCCACCTATAGTTACCCCTGGCTCCGAGGACATCAAACAAATTTCTTGGTTGCGGTTATTTTCCGGCTTGAATTGGTTTTATATTTACCATATCATATTGCTATCTTCAGTTTTTTTCTCCGTAAACCGGTTAAAGATGAATATTATGACAACTATTCTTGCTATAGGTCCTCATCCTGATGACGTGGAAGGCGGCATGGGTGGGAGTATTCTGAAATTGGTCGCCTTGGGATATGATGTCCACATCCTCGATCTGACAAACGGCGAGCCTACTCCGCACGGCAGTCCTGAAATTCGGCAGAAAGAATGGGAACAGGCAACATCATTACTGGGCGTAAAGAGCCGGACGGTGCTCGACCTGCCAAATCGTTATCTTATGGACGGCATAGAAGCACGCAAAAAGGTCGCTGCCGTGATTCGGAAGATTCAACCACAGATAATTTTTCTTCCTTACTGGATAGACGCCCACCCCGACCACGTTCAGACCACACAGATCGGCGAGGCAGCCAGATTCTACGCCAAGCTAACCAAATCAGATATTCCGGGAGAGCCTTGCTATCCAAAACACATCTTCTATTATCTCTGTTCCCATTTTAAAGTACATGTTACACCGTCATTTATTCTCGACATAAGCAAGGAATTTGAAAAGAAACTCCAGATCGCAAAGGTGTACCAATCCCAGTTTGCTTATGACGATGACCGATGGAAATATATCAGCAGTTCACTCACGGCAAAGAATCAATATTACGGCAATCTGATACGCGTTGATTACGGCGAGCCCTTCATGAGCCGGGAACAGGTTGGGTTAAAGGATATACGGGATGTTGTTTAAATTAGGTTGGGTTTTAAAAGACAAAAACCCAACGGCTCCCCGTTTACACGGGGACAGGTTTTTTACCCACCCCTCAATCCCCTCCCAGGCAGGGATTTTCTTGGCGGTATTAATTTGACTATTGTTACAAACAGAGAGAGGAAGTAAATAAACATTATTTAAAACGGAAATCAAGTTTAAAATTGTACAACCACGGGATACGAGGGTCAACGTTT
>Ga0233425_10001715_pt1 | contig 47084 bp, 36 predicted proteins | sample Watercolumn_Towu_2_FD_181712 | JGI IMG/M metagenome (GOLD analysis project Ga0233425, IMG submission 181712) | Freshwater microbial communities from Lake Towuti, South Sulawesi, Indonesia - Watercolumn_Towuti2014_140_MG | ecosystem: Environmental > Aquatic > Freshwater > Lake | place...
ATAGTGCGGGTAATTTTGTTAGAAAATTTTCAAAATACATAGACTCTCCTGATGGTAAGCTGGCATCGGCTAAGGATATTGCTGTTGACGGTTCCGGCAGGGTATATCTCTCTGATTACCTTCAGAGTTTTGATGGCATGCAGGGTGTTATTGGCGTCTTTGATGGTAATGGCAATCATCTTCTGACTATGCCTCATTTCGTAATGGCAACAAAGCTCCTCTTTGCAAATAATAGACTGTATGCGGTCACTGGCAACTCACAGAATAGAAAGGTTTCAGTGGTCGGAATCGATAAATATGCAATACTTGATGTTGATCCAAGATATGCGGTGATTGATGTACAGGGTACCTATGTTGCAGGCAATACAAAGATTTCACTTTCAAATTCCGGAACAGATGCCCTTGACTGGGTCTCGGCAGTCTCTCCGGAATGGGTGTCTGTTGTTCCGTCAGTTGGTACTGTCGATGCCGGCGCAGTTTCGGCAGTGGATATTTCAGTGAATGCAGCAGGCCGCTCTGCCGGCCAGTACTATGGAAGTATCGACCTGTCGTATGATGTCAAGACAAAGAAGATACCTGTAGTTATTAATGTGTATGAAGCCCCAATATTGACAGTTGCACCTTCAGAGATCAATGTCATGGTGGCAGAGGGCGCATCTGCTTCACGCCTTGCATCTGTCTCGATCAATAATGATATAAGCAATTCAATGGTATGGACCGCATCAAGCAACAGCAGTTGGCTGACAGCTGTAGATGCAACAGGTTCATCGAATGCAGCTGCATCTGTCCAGCTCAATATTAATGCAGCAGGACTTACGGCTGGAACATATACCGGTGCGGTAACATTTACTGCAGCAGGTGCGATCGGCAGCGGATCGGCTGTTACTGTCAATCTTACAGTTGTCAAGAAGACAGGAATAAGTGTAAATACAAATAATGCTGATGCAGCATTTACCGTGACAGACGGCAGCGGAACGGTTGCCTACAGCGGCTCTGGCCTGACATGGTCAGTGTCTGATGTGCCTGCAGGCACATATACTGTTACCTTCGGCACTGTCAGCGGGTTTATAACTCCTAACGCACAGGTGAAGACACTTTCGCTGGGGCAGACAATATCATTCAGCGGGATCTATCAAAAAATAGAGAAGAGTATTGTTGCAACTGTAAGCAGTCCGACATCAACTACCGCATTGAGGGTATATAACATGTCTGGAAATCTGCTGAAGAATATGTATCCATTCAAGGGTGTTATTGGTGGATTAGATACTGCAATTGCTGATGTTGATGGCGATGGCAATAACGAGATAATTGTGGGTATATTTAATGGCTCATCATCAGTAAAGGTTCTTGATGCTTCAGGTCATGAGCTTGCTTCGGCAACTGATATATTTGGAGTTAATGGTGTAAGGCTTGCCTCGGCAGATTTTGATCATGATGGAAAGGCTGAGGTGGTGGCGTTAAGCGGAAGTGGTCAGGTTGAGGTAAAGGTTCTTGATGGCACTCTTGCAGAGACCGGCGCCAGTTTTATGGCATATGGAAGCAGAGGTGCTGGCGGTACGCAGATAGCCGCTGGTGACGTTGATGGTGATGGGACTGCAGAAATTGTGACGGTGGATGTCCAGGTATATACGGCTAATCTTAAGGTATGGAAAGTAATTACTGCTCCTGACAAGGCCAACTGGGCAGTAATCCTTGAAAGGGAAATGAGTTTTAACATAGCTCCAGCCACTACTGTAAATCCTGTCAAGTTAAGAGGGCTTACTATTGGCAATGTGAAGGGCGAAGCTGCTCCCATGGCGATCATTGGGTTTGCAGGAGGCAGGCTGTTGAGTGTTAATACAGTTAACGGATTGAAATCAGCAATGCAGACTAGTGGTAATTTGACCGATTTTGATTTGTTTGATGTAAATGATGACGGCATGCCGGAAATTATAGTATCATCAGGTGTTGGAGTAATAAATGAAATATCGTCGAATGGTGCGATGATATATTCAATGCCTGTAACAGGATGGTATACATTGCGAATAAGTGTCGGTGACTTAGGAAATGCGGGGGTGAAATAATGAGAGCTATAACTAAAACTATAGGCATATTCGCAGTACTCTTCGTTGCTGTGATCTTCATGCAGCGGTCGCCGATCATGGCCGCTTATGACCAGCCGCATACGAGTGATAATACCATTACCTGCGGTGACTGTCACTTTGCCAGTGGCGCGTCAACGCCGAGCTGGCTCACAACAGGCTCAGGTGACAACACTGTAAATAATCTCAGGTGTACACAGTGTCATACCGGACATGCAACACATTCAACCACTTCTGTCGGCGGAACCGCATGGTCAACGCAGGGCGGCTGGATGGTTGAGTGCGTGAGCTGCCACAACCCTCACTACCAGATGCAGAACAGGAAGTGGACAACTGTGGGCTATCTTGCCTCAGGTACAGTAGCATCGGTCGGCGCTTACAATGCAGGCGCCAATGAGACTGTTGTTACCTTGAGTGCGCCTCTTACTGCAGAGTATCAGAACTACTATCTGGTGCCTAACACGAAAGCTCCTTATCACACATTTGTATATAAAATAAAGTCCATAACGATGAATCAGACAGCAGTAACCGTAAAAGGTAATGTGAAGACAACTGCAGCTCCTTATGCAGGCGCTACCAAACCCTTTGCAATTGTTTACGGGAAGAATGTCAAGGACAATATCGCATATGTAAACCCTGGCGGAAACACGGTCGGCTCGGCTACGGTAATGCTGTTCAGGCCTAGCGGCAACAGAGGGCCTGGAGATACTAATCCTCCCGGGTTTAATACAGAGACAGTCTGTTTTGTATGCCATACACAGGTCAACTATGTGTCAACGGTTGTAGAGCATACAACATCATCAAATTGCTCAAGCTGTCACTCTCATGATACAGGATTCCAGCCGCCAATTGCAGGATGCGCAGACTGTCATGGAAATCCTCCGGGCGTGAGCGGCGGCTCCGTGATGTTTAAGGATAAGAACGGTAATAATATAACCTCTGATTCAACAGGCGTGGGTGCGCATGCTGCGCATGACACTGCTGGATTTGTATGCGCAAACTGTCATACCGGCGGTATGCCGCCGCCATCTATTGGCGATAACAAGGTCAATATCGGATTCTACCTGAGCGGAAATCTCAGTGGGACATATAGAGGAAAGACAGGAAGGACAGTCTTCCCATATCAGGCTGGCGGTATAACAACTGTAGTTGCCAATGTTACGGCTAATAATGAAGACTGCACAAATCTTTACTGTCACAGTACAGGCCAGGGAAGCACTGAATGGGCGACAACCCCCACATATTCAGCGCCTAAATGGTATGTGCCGGCAACAGGCCAGTGCTCAACCTGCCATGCAGTAACATCTGCAGGCCTGACATCCGGCAGCCATGTTGTTCATCTTAACTCGCTTGTTACAATGGGCTGCGGAAGCTGTCATACAGGTGCAACAGCCTCATCGTACAGCTCACCTCTTCATGTAAACAGGCAGGTCGATGCTTCAAACAGTTATACTGCAGGCGGAGATATGGGCAATGGATACGGCACATGTAATGCTGCTGCCTGTCACGGAAGCGGTTCTCCAAAGTGGGGCACAACTGCCGGCAAGACTGGCTGTTATCGCTGCCATGGAGATATTGCAAATGGGAACGCAGCTCCCGGACCGGACACTGCAGGCGAGACCTGGACATCCGGTGCAAGGGTTGGAGCCCATCAGGTCCATCTCAAGGCGACAAACAATCTATCAGATCCTATTGCATGTACGGAATGTCATAAGGTTCCGGCAAATGTTCAGGCGGTTGGCCATCTTAATGATGCAACTCCTGGTGTTGCAGATGTTGTATGGACAAGCGCAGTTAAAGCAAATCTGAATGGTTCAACACCTAATTATTTGTCTGATGGCCGTTGCGGATCTACATATTGTCATGGTAATGCTATGCCGAAGGGTTCAACCGAAGCAGCAGATGATACCCCAAATTGGAATAACAATGCCTACCTAAATGGTGTTGCATCTAACGATTGTGCAATGTGCCACGGTTATCCTCCTTTGCAGGCCACGCTGGGAACGATCGTGCAGCATGTTGCAAAGACACCGACAGACTGTGTAACCTGCCATGCGCATGTGAATCCGACAGGTACAGGCTTTACGACTGTATCAATGCATATCGATGGCGTGCTTGATGTTTCGGGCTGTACCTCATGTCATGCGGCCAATAATACGCTTCCTGGCAAGCACTCTGTTCATTATGGAAGCGCAACTGATGTAACATCAAGACTTGTTACAAACAGTTCAACAACATCAGCATATATATTCCAGTGCGGCGTCTGCCATGTCGAGCAGCCAGGCCACATGGGTACAGTCAGTTTTGCAGCGCTTAGCTTCAATTCCTCATGGACATCGCCTACAACCGGCACATACACACCGAATACAGGCAATGGAAATGATACGACAGTTTCAGGTATGCCTGTATCAACAGACGGTACCTGCAGTAATATCTATTGCCATTCCAATTCAAGGCCTGCAGGCGGTACAAACTCATACACGGTTGTTTCCTGGAACACAGTAACAACCTGCGGATCGTGCCATAAGACAACTGACACAGCAGCAAATATGGCTGCAGCTGGCACGCCTCAGCCGATGAGTTCTGCCCATGTCAAGCATATTGCTACAGACAGATATGGGGCAAATGCAAACTTTACATGTAACTCGTGCCACAGTGGCACTGCATCGAACAATACTACGATCTCTGACAAGTCAAAGCATGTCAACCAGCTCAAGGAAGTTGCCTTCAGCGGGTGGGCATCAGGCGCAGGCGCAGCATGGTCAGGAACAGCATGTTCCAATACCTACTGTCATAGCGCAGGAACAGCAGCAAGCGGTACTCATGGCGCGCTTACATGGTCAACAACCCAGACCTGTACGGCATGTCATCCGACAACTGCCCTTGCAACCGGTGCGCATGCAGCGCACGTCAATGATACCGGCAACAAGGTAGGCTTCAGCGTAGCATGCCAGGAGTGCCATAGTGCAACTACTCCTGATGGATCAACCATAAGCAGCTATGTCTATCATGTGAACAAGAATGTAAACGTCATGTTTGACGATGGAACGAGAAACAAGAACGCTGACAATCCTGCATATAACGGATCAAGCGCCTGGACAACCATAGCTGGCGGTGCTTCAAAGGCTGTAGGCGCTGCATCAGGAAACTGCAGCAATGTTTACTGTCATAGCAACGGTAATATCGGATCGCTCACATTCAGCACAATATCATGGACAACCACAATAGGCTGCGGCGGCTGCCATGGTGATACTGCAACAAACAAGTCACATCCTGTGTATGCATCCGGCACAGCCGGCTCAGCAACTGCAAACAGCCATGTGAAGCATGTCGAGAGCAGCAGCCTCGGCTGCGACAAATGCCATAACACAACAGTGACCACAAGCTGGACAACATATCCTGCATGGGCAACTGTCATCTCCGGCGGAGCTCACCTGAACAGGGTGGAAGATGTTGCATTCGCACAGGTAGGCGGCAAGTGGGGTTCATACGCATCTGCCTCGAAGACCTGTTCAGCAACATACTGCCATGGCACAGGCGTAAGCCCGTCATGGGGTACTACAACCAACTGTGTAAGCTGCCACGATGCAACCGGCAGCACACTGTCACTCAGGCATGACAAGCATTACAACAGCGCCACAGCGCCTACCGTCCTTGCAGGCGGTACAGACGCACATACTACAACAACATATGTATTTGCATGTCTGCAGTGTCATCCTACTGCAACACATACAACCGGCCCATGGAACAGCATGGCCGATGCACAGCTTAACGGCGCAAAGATGACCTGGTACACTGCAGGCGGCTCATGGACAACAGATGCCAAGGGCTTCAAGTACTCAGTTACCGGCACCTGCGGTAATAACTGCCATACCAAAGATGGCGCAACAGCAGGCACGGCAATACAGGCCTTTAACTGGGCAACAGTCGCAACCGGAGGCGGCACCTGCGGAATCTGCCATAACAAGCAGGGTGATGCAGCGCCTGTATGGACGACAGCACATACAAAGCATGTGAACACATACAGCGCAAACACCAACATAACATGTAACTCCTGCCACAGTGCAGTAGCAGCAAGCAACACAGCACTGCAGATAACAACTCTGGCAAGGAACTCGCATCCTAACCAGGCAAAGAATGTGGCATTCAGTGGCTGGGCTTCAGGCGCCGGCGCAACATGGTCCGGCACACAGTGCTCCAATACATACTGCCATAGCAATGGTACCTCAGCAACAGCAGGTACGCATGCTGCGATAGCATGGAACACGACATTCGGCTGCACAGGCTGCCACGGCGGACCTGCAACATGGACAACCACAACAGGTACAGGCGCTCACTCAGTGCATGTCAACTCGCAGGGTTATACATGTAACACATGTCATAATGCTACTGCATCCAACAACACGACAGTGACTGGATTTGCGATACATGTCGACAAGAATGTGAACATCCAGATCATCAATACCTATACGAGCGTAGCCGGTGCCACATACAACGGCAATGCTGCTGCATGGAACACGATCTATGCCAAGGCTGTCGGAACCACTACCGGCACATGTAATACTGTGTCATGTCATGGTGGTCAGTCTCCAAACTGGGGCACGATCAACACTGGCAATGCACAGTGTACATCATGCCACGGTGTGAAGCCATCAACGCCTGCAGCATACACAGCTGACAACAGGCTTGCTGCACCGGGATGGAACACTACAGGTCTGAACACATGGCAGACTGTTGGGGCACAGACAAATGGCGTATCCAATGATGCCAAGGTCGGTGCGCACAGAAAGCATCTCGGAGCATACACAGTATGGGGCACGATAGGATACGCAAATGATATTGCATGCGCAAACTGCCACACGCTCTATACTGCAGTAACCGATGCAGGCCATATGAACGGCTCAACTGCACTTGTATGGAGTTCACTCGCAAGGAACTCGGGCACTGACTACACCACAATTACTGGTGTGCTTTCACCGAGCTTTGCAGGTGGTACATGTTCAACTGTCTACTGCCATGGCTCAGGCTTCTGGTCATCCAACAGAGGATCAGGCCTGTCGGTCGGCTGGACATCTAATGCATACATCACCACCGTTGCGCAGGCAGCAGACAGTGCATCATGTCAGAGATGCCACCTCTCGCCGCCTGTATCCAACCATGCAGGTACAGGAGCGCATCCTGGAGCAACTCTCAGCCCTGGCGGATGTAACAGCTGCCATGGCCATACCGGATGGGGCACAAGTCACATAGACGGCAAGCTCCAGGCAAGCGGCGGATCATGTAACTCATGCCACTGGTATGACACTGGTGGTGCAGCATGGACCACTACAAACGGCATATCAGGCGGCACAGGACTTTCGATGAACGCAGCATCATGGGGCGCTCATACAAAGCATATTAATCATTTGAAGGCAAGATGGGGTTCAACGCTTAATGCCGCAACTGACATATATGGCAGTGCAGCGTTCAACAATGTCTGCGGCGTATGCCATGACCAGACAGCTGCCTCAACGCATGGACCTGACGGCGGGCCTACAACACGCCAGATCGGATTTAATGGAAGCACTGCACGCCAGTTCGGTGCAAGCGCTCCTAACTGGAATACGGTCACGAGGTCATGTTCAAGCCTTGATTGCCATTACAAGCCCGTGAATGCCTGGGGCAGTTGGTAAGCGGGAGGAATGACAATGAAAAAAGAGACTATAAATAACAAAATGATCATGGAAAGAGGTGATGCCGGCATGAGAAGAGTCATTACAAACTGGATTTATGTAGCGGACGGAGCTGTGAAAGACTCATCATCTCTGTTCGGCATGACCCTGGTCATTATGCTGACGATGATCGCTGTAATGTCAATGCCTATGACAGCATCAGCATGGACCAGTATTGCAGACACCAATGCATCTCCATGCGCCACCTGTCATGGCAATCCGCCTGTGGATAATGCAACAAGGGATGCAACGACCGGACGGTTTCCGGGTACGCACAACACCCATGCAGGCGCATGGTACACAACGACAGACAACAGGTATGGCTATAATTGTGAGATATGCCATACAAATCCCAACTACACATGGACCAGCCATCAGAACAGCGCAATTCAGGTCAACCTGAGATGGATAAGCTATGCAGGCAGTATTGTTCAGGGCGGATCAGTTGCAGGCTGGGGATCTTACAGCAGGGGCACAAGCTTTGCTCTTGCAAATGTGACAACAGTCAACCAGGTCTGTACCAATACTTACTGTCATAGCAACGGCATTGGCGGAAATATCAATGCTGCTGGACAGGCAAGGCCGATAGAGAATAACATATCCCCGATGTGGGGCACAAACACCCCTGGTGGTCCTGGCTGTACTCCATGCCACGGCCATGAGACTGGAAACCCTGGCAATGGCGCTCCCTGGTACACATCTGCATTCAAGACCAGCAACTGGACAACTGCAAAGGCAAACAGCCATCAATCACATGCTTCGTCCGGACCGGTATGCAATAACTGCCATTATTCAACAACAAACACAGGCAATACCATCACAAGTGTCGGCAACCATATAAAAATGAACTACACAGTCACTCCCAATCCAACAGCCTGGTTTACATACAACTACTCATTTTTAACGACTGGTGGTACCTGCTCAAGTAATGCATGCCATGGTGGCACTGCGCCCAAATGGGGAACTGGCACATGGGACTGCGTAAGCTGCCACAACAGCTCATTCGCAAAAAAATTGGGTATAGGAACAATAAGACAAGTTGTTGGTACTGGCGGCGACTTTAATATGTCAGCAGCACCAACTGGGTCCAGACATCTCTATGGTGCGACTACCATTGTGAAATGGGACTGTATTGTATGCCATCGTGAAGGAAGCTTAACAACTGGCAAAGCCAGTGCAACCTATCATAATGACGGCATTGCAACAACCGGCGGTCTGATACATCTCAGAAATGTCGATACCATTAATGAAGCAGTGGGATGGGCAATTGACAACAAACGCTGGAACACGACAGATTTCAAGAACCTCGATGATTTTTGTCTTAGCTGTCATGATGCAGATGGATCAAGCCAGGTGGCTGTAAATAGCACTAACAACGGACTATTTACGGGAACTGCTGCGTGGAATACTACGCGAGCAGGATGGAATACCTGGGGCGGAACCTATCCAGGAAGAGCTGCAATGTCTCCGTTTAACTCGACAGACTGGGCAAGCGGATGGAATAATGCATCAACCTGGAGCACTACATCAGGTAATCGTGCTTCAATGATCAATATCAAGGGTATGTTTAATCCGGGAACTCAGGTTGGGTATCTTTATGATGGCAGTCCGTCACAGCATGCGGTTCTTGGTCAGAGATATAGCACAATATGGACCAGCTGGGTAGCTGCTGCATGGTCAAGTTATACAACCAAAAAGACTCGTACCAATCTTAATTCTACTCGCGAGGTTTCGGTGCTTTCCTGTGCTGACTGCCATGTTCTTGATTCTGGTTCAGGAGCTCATGGAGGCGTGAGAAAGTATAATCTGTGGCATAGTACCAACCAGGAGATCTGCACAGTCTGCCATGCAAGGGCTACATATGGCGGAGGAACTAATGGTCAAGGTCTAGGTTCAAGATATACACATTATTATAGACGCACGCCTTATACTGCATACGGATTGGATTCTACGCCTGCAACATGGGGTACAATTGCACCTTGTATGGTGTGCCATGCCGGTTGGGATGGCATTACTACAATATCAAGGCAGCAGAGCTATGGCGGAATACATGGCTCATGGTCTTCATTTATAGGATGGAATACAGTCAGAAGTACTGCATGGGCAACTATGTCGCCATACCGTTTCTTCCCTGGAACATACAGAAGGTCTCTGATGGCCAATGGAGATGGACAGTATAATAGCACTACTGCTCCAAGTTGTTATTTTGTTGTTGCAGGCGGCAATCCTGATGCTTTCACAAGCTGCTCTTCACATGCTGCTGGTGGAAGTGTAGCGAATCCTACTCCATTATATGGTCGTCCTGTAAAGTATTAAAACTTATAGTTTCAGTATAAAAAAAGGGGCTCAAAAGGCCCCTTTTTTTATTAGAGCATATTAAAGTGTAAAACAGACAAACAACTGCTGTTTTAGAGTTATACAGTACAAATCAAATGACAACAATTACAGTTTTTGGATTAAGCATAAGTATAAGACATGTTCACAGGGCTGTTATTCTGATTCTTGCATTTATAATCTACTCAAATACATTTAATGTTCCATTTGTATGGGACGATGAAAGACTAATTCTCAATAATCCAATCATTAAAGATGGTAGGTATTCGTCAGAAAAGGCAGAAAAAGACGAGGAGCTGAATAAACTTAACAAACAGAGATTTGTTCTGATGTTATCATTTTCACTTAACTACAAGATAAACGGGTTTGACACTTTCTGGTTTCATGCCGTGAATCTATCAATTCATATTATCAATGCGCTTATAGTCTATTCACTGATACTGAACACTTGTCGTACACCATATTTAAGGGGTTCACCTTCAGATGTTGAATCTGAAACACTGGCATTTGCAACAGCGCTGCTGTTTGCAGTCCATCCAATCCAGACAGAAGCTGTAACCTATATATTTCAACGTGCCGCTTCACTTTCTACATTCTTTTATCTGCTTTCAGTGACTCTTTATGTAAAGGCCAGAATCTCAGCTGATGTTGAAATTACTACAAAAACTAAACTAATCCCTGTATATGTGCAAAGGAGATTTCTTTACGCATCAGCACTTGCCGCAACAGCGGCAGGAATGTTCAGCAAAGAGACTGCTTTTACTATACCTGTTATGATAACCATGTATGAAGCCATTTTTTTTAAGGGAAGTATTTTTAGAAGATCGCTTAGGCTTGTCCCTTTCTGGCTGACACTTTTGATCATCCCGGTTCATTACCTTTACGGCCTAGGACGAAGCCTTGAGTCTTCAACTCATGAATACAGTTTTATTACTCATGACAGGCTTGAGTATTTAGTTACACAGTTTGTTGTGATCGCTAAATATATTAGGCTCCTTTTGCTTCCTATTCATCAGAATTTGGATTATGACCTTGTTCTCTTCAGAACCTTTACTGATTCAACCGTATACCTGTCGTTTCTGCTTATAGCTGCAACAGTAATTTCAGGCATATTGCTATTGCGGTATTCTAACCCAGTTGATTTAAGGCTGCGTCTTGCGGCATTCGGCATATTTTGGTTTTATATCGGATTGTCAGTGGAATCAAGCGTTATTCCACTAAGACTGCTTATCTGTGAATACCGCCTCTATCTGCCGTCTGTTGGTTTTTTCCTTGCAGTTATTTCCCTTGTCCTTGTTTTGTTCGACCATGTGCACATCGACAGTAGACATATAGGGGTTTCCGCCATAGGCGTTATTGTTTTATCATGTTATGCTTATGCAGCATATGCCAGAAATGGGCTCTGGGCTGACCAAATCGCTTTTTGGGAGTATACTTCGAATGAGAGCCCCAAAAAATTCCTGCCATACTACAACCTAGCAGTAGAATATAACAGGCATAATCGTCTGGCTGATGCCACAAAGGCGCTTGAATCAGCATTGCGCCTTAATCCTTTGTTTCCTCCTGCGCATGGCCTGCTTGCATCAGTCTACAGAAGACTTGGCCGTGCCAGCGATGCTGAGAGGGAATCCATGCTTGCGTACTCATCCAACAGGGACAGCCTTAAGGGACATCACGCTCTAGGGATATATTACAGTGAGACTGGACGCTATGAAGACGCTGTTGTTGAGCTGAAGAAGGCCATAGATCTTAATCCGCAGAGTGACCAGGGGTATGCTGATTTGGCTATTGTTTACTGCCGTCAGGGCCGTTTCGATGATGCCATCCAAGAGTTTCGTAAGGCCCTGTCTCTTAATCCGGGTTTTTCTGGTGCACACAACGGACTCGGCATGGTATTCGGCGAGATGGGGAAATGGCCGGATGCGATCCGTGAGTTCAAGACTGCTTTGCAAAATGATCCACAGGACATTATAATCAGGGAGAATCTTGGAGTTGCCTACTTTAATAGCGGTAAATATGCTGACGCAGAAAAGGAGTTGAGATATGTCCTGCAGATTGAGCCAGGTTCAGTAACGGCAAACAACTACATGAAAATGATGGGATTAATGCAAAGCAGCAAATAGATGATAAAAGGCCGCAGGCACATAAATGAAGTGTGATCAATTATCTATCAGCATTGTCATTCCAGCGCACAATGAGGGTGCGGTGATAGCGGCAACCTTAGAGGAAATAGAAGCATTTACCAGAAGCAGGTTTGACAATACCGAAATAATTGTCGTTAATGACGGCAGTCATGATGATACTTTAATTAAGCTTCAAGGTCTGCAGGGAGGGTTTTCTGCAAAGACCACCCTTAAGGTAATTGATCATGCACATCGGTATGGCAAGGGTCATTCCGTCAGGAGCGGTGTTATGCATGCAAGCCATCCCCTTATCCTCATGACTGATGCTGACCTTTCCACCCCGATTTTTGAGATAGAAAAACTTATTGCGATAGTGGCTAAGGGCGCGGATATAGCTATTGCATCGCGTACGACATGCGGTTCAAGGATTATGCGTAGGCAACCTGTTTACCGTAGAATTCTTGGAAGGGTCTATAACTGCCTTGTCAGACTGCTGGTTATCGACAGATACGGGGATACGCAGTGCGGATTTAAGCTGTTTCGTTCTGAAGTGGCCATGGATATATTCAGCCGGAGTCAGATTGACGGCTTTGCTTTTGATGTAGAGGTGCTCCTGCTTGCGGAAAGACTTGGCCATAAGGTCATGGAGGCGCCTGTGGTATGGACGAACAAATCACCTGATTCTAAGGTTACAATGCGTCGTGACTACTGGTCTATGCTCACTGACCTGTTTCGAATAAGAATTCTTCACAATAAGTTGCAAAATTAAGTTATCTTGCTTCGTTAGTTGTTCGTCTTTCTTTTTGTAAACAACCATCGAATCGCTCTCTTAATGATAAAATAAACATGATGTATCCCTTGAATATTCAGGATAAGGGCTTTGATGGTACTAACCCTTAAGTAGAACCTTAGTAGTGCTTTTCTCCTTAAAGCAGAGAGTTCATCTATTGATAAGCCTTCCGGGCTCCAGATAGTAGTCTGTAGATTAGGTGTAAACTTCTCCCAGTTCTCTATATGCAGGCTGCCAGCTCTCAGAAGCTTATCGAAAATAACAGAGCCGGGAAAGGGCTGAAAAGTTGCGAAGGAGGCCCGGGTTAAGGGCAGGGAGACCGCCAGTTGAATGGTTTTTTCGATCTGGCTTCTTGACTCTCCAGGAAAGCCAAGTATAAAAAAACCTATAGTTTCGATTCCTGAGCGGTGCACCAGTTCAATTTTTTGGCGCAGATCGGCAACGGTCAGTTTCTTGCCCATAGACTCAAGAATATCGTCATTGCCTGATTCAATGCCGAATGAGAGGGCATAAAAGCCGGCAGCTTTCATGGCGGCAAGCATCTCTGTGTCAATAGTATCTATGCGAACACCGTTTGGGCATGCCCACGAAAGGCCTGGCAGATGAGCTTTTGCTTGGCGGCAGAATTCCATTACATATTCTTTGTCTGCAGTGAAGTTGTCATCTTCAATATGTATTTCATGTACACCATAGCAGTCCCTGAGAAGTTTAACCTCTTCGATAACATTTTCAATACTTCTCCTTCGTATATTTCTGCCTGTGACCTTATGTCCAGCGCAGAACAGGCATCCATAAGGGCATCCTCTGGATGTGATGATGGGGGCAGCCGGGTAGTGTCTGAAAAAAGCTCCATGAGGTGCAGGTGGATATGAGGAGGGCGGCATAAGATCCCACGCAACAGTGTAGTTATCAAGCTGTTCCGGATATATCGGTTTATTAATAAAGATCCTGTCCGAACCGCGGTAGCATAGTCCGCCGATCGCAGGCATATCAGGCCTGCCATGAGCCAATGCATCAAGAAGCTTAACAATGCTGATCTCCGCTTCTCCGGCTATAACGAAATCACAAAGGCTGCCAAAAAAATCGAGCGTCTCAACCGGAACTGCTGACGGATGAGGACCTCCTAATATTGTCACTATTGATGGATTAATATTTTTTAGAATTTTCAGGTACTCCATACAGATAGCAATGTCCTTGGTGAAGAGAGTAATTCCGGCAATATCAAAATTCCGGCCTATTGTCTGCAGATCAGCATAATCAAGATTGCTCAAAAGGCAGTCAAATACAGCTACATGATGCTGCTTTCTCAGGAGCTGAGCAAGTATACCGAGTGAAATAGGCGGTATGATCTCGTCTGCCGGGGAATTTAATCTTATTAGAGCTATCTTCATTTCAGTTTAAAGATGTTCTTTCAAGGATGTTATTGAGAAACTTTATTTCTTCAGAAGCTTTAGAATATCCAGATTTTTCAGCCTGTCTGAAATAATGCAGTGCCTCACTAAAACGGCCGTATTGGCGAAGTACCACTCCACACCAATAGAGAGTTTCAGGCCTGTTGTCATGTGCCCATCTTTTGAAAATAGGAACTATCATATCTTCCAGCATTACAGTGCCGGAGCGTCCGCCTGTTGTGGCTATATATAGTTCAGCTGCCTCAGAATATTTCCCGATTCCACCGAGCGCAGCGGCAAGAAGAATCTGTCCTCTCGGGTGTTCAGGCAATAGTGCAGACATGCGATCCAGATATTCTACGGCGCGTGAATATTGTCCATTTTCTACACAAGCCTGACCTAAAAAGAAACTGGCATCGATTTCATCAAAATACCGGAAGAGCAATTTGTCATAGTTATTGTCTCCGGTCATACATGAGAGTTGCGCCAGAACTGCCGGATCTCCGGGCAACTTTTTTAGTGCTTGCTGCAGGTAAGCCAATGCTTTGGTGCGGTCTCCGCGGAGCATGGCAATACGGCCGAGGTGATACAGAGGTTCAGGATGACGGTCATTGTCAGTGCTGAATATACTGTTATTATGCGCAAGTAATACCAAAATTTCATCAGCCTCATAATAACGCTCAGCCTCAATAAGAAGCAGTGCACGGTCAAACTGTACAGAGGGCATGTATTCTGACATGGAAGACAGTTCAGAAATGGCGTTGTTATACAGTTCTTTCTTGGTAATTGGCAGATCTGCCGGTTTGCCATTCTGAAATGCCCATGGCCCGAGGGCCAAAGCCTGCGAGTATTTTATAATGGCAGATTTAACATCGAGATTTCTGTTGTAACTTTCGGCTTCTTTCAGCAAGACCGGAACTGTTACAGCGCTGTTCTGGGTATGACGGTTGTCTTTCATCAGACCTGTCCGATACGAGAAGATAAGCATCAATGGAAGTACAGAGACAATTAACAGATATCTGATTTTACTAAAGTATATCGCCTTATCCAAAACTGCTACTGCGAAAAAAACAAGGAAAGAATAGATGCAGACGCGTTGCCGATCTGTTGTCAGCGTAATCGCCATAAGGCTGGTCTGGCTTAATACAATGGCGTACATAAGAAAGTAATCACGATATGACCGCATGCAGATTATGATGCCTGTCAATGCCATTGCAGAGACTAATGCAAAAGGCACGAAAGGGGCCCGCCTTTTGTTGAGTATCTGCTCAGCACTCCATGAAACATCAAGATCGTGCCACCTGTAACCATTGAATATGTAGAAAAGCCTTTCTGCCGTGAGTACGAAAAAACGGTATGGATGGTCTTTTATGTAATTAATGGTACTCTGAAGCAACATGCGATTTGTATCTTCTGCAGATATGATGCTATTGCCTGCTATCCTGCGGGATACAAGACGAACTACGGCATGATGATAGTCACTTTCTTCCCTGAAAGCCCCTGCCATGTCATTTATTACCGGAGGGTACAATACAGCTGTGCCATCTGATTGCGGATTGTTTCCATAATATAACAGTGTGCCTGGATTCATGACCGCAAGTGAAAGATTTCCCTGAAGCTGGTAGTTTCGGACCGTTATAATTGTTGAACCTATAGCTACAGGGATTAGAAAAGCGACTATGGCCGGCGCAGCCTTTCTGAAGGATCCTGATCTCAGCCGGTATAATAGTGGTATCAATATGACAAGTACCACAAAGCTTGGTCTTGTGAGAAGGGACATGGTCAGAGACAGGCCGGTCAAAAAATGTGAAGTTGCTCCGCTACGACCCCCAAAAAAGACGATTGCTGCAAGAAAAAAGATCATCAGCGGTTCCGGTTCTAAAACATAACCATAGATGATAATGCTTTTTGAGAGCATGAATGCTGCTACCCCTGTTGTGGACAGTAGTATGCTGAAGTACCGGCGGAGTATCAGGTATAACAAGGTTGTGGCAGCAGACAGAAACGCAATCTGAATCAGCAGTAATGACTGAATCGGATACTCAAGGAACCGGAATGCAGCTATATTCAGGCCAAGATAAAGCGGGCTGTAGTCCAGTATCCTCTCCGGCGCGATCGTTCCGTTCAAATACTGTATTGCTGCATTGGGATACTTGTCAAATTGGCCGATTTCCTGCTGGGTCAGCGAGAGTATCTGCCAGGATAAGAATATGCATGCAACAACAGCAACAGCTGAAGTAATTATGAGATCATGCCGTATCCTGTTGCTGTCTTGATAATCCCTGTTAAAATGCATGCACTCGGTAGGCTACCCTAATCATTAAAATAAATGATTTGGAGTAAATGGCTCGGTACTAAGGCGTTACTACAAACCACAGGTTATTTATCCCATGACCCTTGGTGTCCCCAGAGCCATCCTCATTATATTCATAAAGAGGCATTCCCTTGTATGTAAGCTGCTCTACTGTGGGTTCATCTGAACGCATGAAGAAGCCAAAATCGGCTTTGTTAATACCTGTGCCTACATCAATCTCATTTGTTTCAAAACAATAAATCGGCCATTTTTGTACACATGGGCCGAAACAGGCGCTTTTGCCGGGAGAGTCTTTCTTGAAATAGTAAAGTGCCTTGCCTGAAGAAGTCACAAGGTATTTCCCTATGCCTTCCTTGCTCGCTATGCTTATGGTCTCATTCTGCTGTTCGGCTGCAGAGATGCCGGACAGAAGCGTCAAGAACATCACAACTGAAACAGTAAATGCGGAAAATCTCTTTCTTTTCATTTCCTCTCTCCTTTTTCCTACAGAATATTGCGGAAATAATCTATTGTATCCTTCAGACCGTCTGAAAGCATTACGGTCGGCTCCCACAAAAGCTCTCTCTTTGCAAGATCAATGGAAGGCCTTCTCTGAACGGGATCATCCTCTGCTGCCTGCAAATTCACGATATCAGAGGCTGAGCCGGTAAGCTTTCTTGATAGTTCTGCCAGATCTGAGATGCTGATCTCTTCAGGGCTGCCGAGATTGACAGGACCTGTAAATGAGTCATCCGAATTCATCAGCCGAAGCAGGCCGTCAACAAGGTCGTCCACATAACAGAAGCTGCGTGTCTGCCTGCCGCTGCCATATATTGTGATATCCCTGTTCTGCAGCGCCTGAACTATGAAGTTGCTGACGACACGGCCATCATTGGGATGCATTCTCGGCCCGTATACATTGAATATTCGTGCCACTTTTATCTTAAGCTTGTGCTGCCTGTTATAGTCGAAAAAAAGGGTTTCTGCACAGCGCTTACCTTCGTCATAGCAGGCTCGGCTTCCTATCGGATTGACATTGCCCCAATAGCTCTCGGTCTGGGGATGCACCAGAGGGTCACCGTAGACCTCGCTTGTGCTGGCAAGAAGTATCTTTGCCTTTATCCTTCTTGCAAGTCCGAGCATATTTATGGAGCCATGCACACTGGTCTTCGTTGTCTGGACAGGATCGAACTGATAGTAGATCGGAGACGCCGGGCATGCAAGGTGATAGATCTCATCAAACTCGCCGTAATAAGGGAATGTCACATCATGCCTGATAAGCTCAAAATAGGGATTGCCGTGAAGATGTGCTATGTTCTCCTTATGTCCGGTATAGAAGTTGTCGAGGCATATTACGCCATGTCCTTCATTGAGGAGCCTTTCACAAAGATGTGAACCTATGAAACCTGCCCCTCCGGTTACAAGTATCTGCTTTTTCATGCCAGTATGCCTCTTAAGTTCATAACAATATTATATAACTATATACAGCGAAATAGCTTCAGCGGCTGGACCTGCTGAAGCTGATGATTGCAATAACTGCAGACAGCCCGTCCTTCCAGCCTATTTTTTTACCCTTGCTGAAAGGCCTGTAGCGGTATGATATTCCAACCTCTTTTATCCTAAAACCGGCGGCTGCTATCCGGGCAGTTATTTCCGGTTCTATTTCGAACCTGTTGGATACGAGACCAGGGCCGATCTCTGATACGACCTTTCTTGACATGACCTTATAACATGTCTCCATGTCGGTGAGTGCAAGGCCTGTGAAGATGTTTGAAATGATCGTCAGGAACCTGTTTACTGCATAATGCCACCAGGCTGTCCCGGCCTTTTTCCTGCCGGAAAGAAAGCGGGATCCGTATACGACATCTGCACTGTTGTCCAGCAGAGGGGCAAGCAGTTTTGAATATTCCTCAGGATTATATTCTAGATCAGCATCCTGGACTATCACAAAATCGCCTGAGGCAAGGCCAAGGCCGGTCCTTACGGCTGCTCCCTTTCCCATATTGCGGTCATGCAGGACAATGCTGAAGTCAGACCCTATGCCTGATATATACTCTCTCGTCCCGTCAGTGGAGAAATCGTCAACTATGATGATCTCCCTCCGGACCCCGGCCGGCAGATCTGCATTGACAACCCGATCAAGTATCTTCCCGATGGTCCCAATCTCATTGAATGCCGGAATGATTACGGAGACTAAAGCCATCCCTGCTTTCTGATGAAGGAAAGGATCTCATCTGCTGCAAAACGATGGCCGGCTGCATTCCAATGATGATCTTTTTCTTCCATATTGTAGAGGACTTTGCCATTAACAAGGCGTTCATTAAATGACGGAAGCAGGTCAAGATATATGATCTTATCCCTTGATGCGATTTTTTCCAGTATTGCTGCCATGTCCGCATTGTTTGTGCGTGCATCTTCTTTGGCTCCTGATTCTATCTTGGGGCTCGACGAGGTATCTTCTTTGCTCGGAATGAATACCAAAACAAATTTTGCACCTGACTCTTCTGTTATCCGTTTGCTCTCCTTGATCAGGCTGACAGCTATTTCCCATAATCTTTCCGGAGGATTTTTCAGCACCTTAATATTCCCGAGGTTTGTGGTATATTCTTCGGCTACTCCAATATCAATAAAGAATTTTCTTAAGGCAGGCCTTGAATTGAGACGACCAATGATAAACGGGTAAATATGGGTGTGATGTCTCAGATATTTCTTTAACTTGCCGAATATTGTCGCAGGACTTCCAAATGTTTTACGATCAATTTCAGATGTTCTCGGGACCGGAACATTTTTTAGCACGAACTCGTTATTTTCGAGCATGAATATCGGCTTGGGCGAATAATAACTTACCGATGACGCTATCTCGTCAAGGTCATTTGCCGCAGTGAATCCAAAAACCACAATATCGGGGTTGTATTTCAGTCCTTCATACCTGAGCCATAAAAGCATCTGGTCAGTACCGTATCCTGTTGTTCCCCCGTTTAGGATTTCAACAGACGAAGGTACCTGTCTCTGGATAACCTGAGTTAATACTTCATTGTCAGAAACTCCGTAACCCCAGAAGTATGAATCTCCGACAAAGAGAACTCTCTTGATTCCAGCAGGTTTTTTATATGATGTTTCAGGCCCTCGCAACCCGAGGCTGTTATGGGTGACATGAAAAAACCGGCTTCTTGCAAACTCAAAATGCACGCCTTCATTTTTCAGCGGTCTGTTTACCCATCCGAGCGTAGGATCATATTTTTCGTGGTATGGCTGAAATTTTATCTTGCTGGGATAAAACAGTGCAAGGAGCATTTCCATAATCAGAATAAAAACTATTATTGTTCCGGCAGAAATGTAGAAGTTAGAAAACTGTTTTTTCATCAGAATAGCACATAAATGAAGGGAGATAAGGCAGATCCTTCAGTAAATACAATGAGAAGCCCCAATAGACCGAGCATGATTATTATAGGAAGAAGCCAGAATTTCTTTCTCTCCTTCATATAATTCCATATATCTGTTATCAGGCTCATTTAAAATTATATCACCTTGAACTTTGATGTAACAAGGAATAAAGGCCATTTAACAAATTGTATGTTAAAATATTAAAATATGAAGTAAATGATATCTGAAATGAGATGGAGCTGGCAAGGGTCAATCGAGAGTTGGCAGAAGTAAAGATGGAGCGTGAGATACTAAAAAAAGCAGCCGCGTACTTTGCGAAGGAGTCGCTGCCCGGTACGCGATGATCAACGAGATGCGACTTCAGTATCCTGTGCCGATGATGTGTAGAGTATTGGACGTATCAACCAGCGGATACTATGCATACAGGAGCAGGCCATTATCCAAGCGGGCACAGGAAGACATAAGGCTGGAGGTTGAGATAAAGGCAGCCCATAAGAGAACCAGGCAGTCCTGCGGACCGGAGCGCTTACAACAGGATCTGGCAGAAAACGGAGTTCAGGTTGGCGTTTGCCGGATCAAGCGGCTCAGGAAGAAGCTGGGTATACGCTGTAAACAGACAAAGAAGTTCAAGGCGACGACCGATTCAAAGCACACCCATGCGGTGGCGGATAACCTTCTTGAACAGAAGTTTACGGCAACTGCTCCGGGAAAGGTCTGGATGACGGATATCACCTACATCCCGACTGATGAAGGCTGGCTGTATCTTGCGGGGCACAAGGACCTGTTTGCCGGGCAACTCGTGGGATATGCAATGGGTGCCAGGATGACAAAGGCATTGGTAATGCAATCGCTGTTTCGTGCTGTAGCGGCCAAACGACCGGCCAAGGGACTTATTCATCATTCGGACCGGGGCAGCCAGTATTGCTCTCCCAAATACAGAAAACTGCTTGAACAGTTCGGCATGATCGCCTCAATGAGCAGAAAGGGCAACTGTTACGACAACGCGCCGATGGAGAGCTTCTGGGGAACGCTGAAGCAGGAGCTTGTTCATCATCGGAGATACTGTACCCGGCAGGAGGCAATACAGGAGATTACAGAATATATCGAGGTTTTCTATAATCGGCAGCGCAGGCAGGCAAGACTGGGATATCTCTCCCCTGTCGTATATGAACAGAAATTCTATGCAGGTCAGTTGGCCGCATGAATACTTTGGTGTCCACTATTGACGGCCGAGGCCAGAAATACTGAAATTAGATGGATATGTAACTGCCTGGAAGGTATGTAATATTGTATAGCTTAATCCGATATATAAGTATGTTACTGATAGCCGTTGTTTGTGCCTGCGCCGATAAACCCGCTAATCCTGTGCCTTCATTTATTGTAGGGGTGGAACCGGCTATGTATGAGGTGGGCACAAATGATTATTATGACATTGTCAAATTATGGCATAGTAAAGGCTTCAGGAACAGAACTCTTATTCATATAAGCCCTTATGACGGACTTGAAATTATTCCTGAGGACAGATTTAAGGCTATAAAGGACAGCCTTGAGGGCATTGGCAGCACTGCCGCAGTTCGGGAGACTATCACAAGTCGTAACTATCTGAATGCAGCCTTACGATTTGGAATACTGAAAGAGATTTTTTGGGTGATACCTTTTGACCATCTTGATTACATTGATGCGGAGGCAAGGGTAAAACAGTTTTTGAGCCGCAAATCAAGTTATTTTGACAAAAATGATATTGATGCCATGGCATTCACCAAGGGGTGTGTATCTGGCAGACTTTCGGGGGTAAAGACCCATATCTGCAGCACATCAACCCTTCCTCGGGTAAATGACAGCGTAATCTTTACAATCAACGATTCGTTTTTTTCTGTTATGGCCGCATCAAAGAAGAGGAATATACTTGGAGTTATAAAACTTTTTTTTGATGATATTTCTTCAAAAAAACTCAAGACTGATTCGCTAAGCATCATTCAGCTGCATGACGAAATGGCCAGACGCGGGTATATATATGAAGAAATAAGGGAAATGTTTAGTAATCCTGATACTGCTGGGAAATCACTTCCTCCCGAGCTCTGGCGTCTACGAGACCAGGCTGACAATATGCTAAATGGCGGTGGAATAATAGAGGCACTGGCCCTCTTGAAAAAGAGAGGTCATGAATATCCTGATGATAGATATCTTATCCTCATGAAGGCAACTGCAGAATTGTTGCTCGGGATGAATAATGATGGCATGAGAACAATAGGGATGAGGTGTCCTGAAGAAAAAATGTTCTGCCGGGGGCTTGTCGATGTCGGAGTAATACTTAAGAACCAGGGAAAAAATTCTGAGGCTGCAGATATATTTGCAAGAGTTATTAAACTGGATACTGGAAATTCTGAGGCCCGTATTGAATTAGGCAGGTTGAAGGATTCGATTGCAGTCAAATGAAGGTGTACGCATTGCTGAAAAGATGGTATGAAGATTTTCGCAAACCAAGGACAACCATATTTATAATTCTGGTGTTGCTTGTATTGTTTGTCATAGGGCTTCTTATCCCTCAGAAGAGGTTATTCATGTCAGCTGCCCAATACAATCAATGGAAATTGCATAATCCGACACTGTCGGTGGCTATAGAATCACTGAAGCTGAATGATATGTATGTGGCTCCTGTAACTTTGTTTTTTCTCGGACTTTTCTTCCTGAATCTTTTTGTGGTATTAGTTTACAGAGTCCCTAATATCTTGCGTCGTTCTTATCTGTTAGATAAATTTTCCGGACTCTCTAATCCTGAGCATATTAAAAAAGATGAATCCGTTAGAAAGATACTAATTGAGTGCCGGGATGTTGGTTCTGCAGATGAGTTAATGATCAGAACTGTTAATTTTTTTCAGAAAAGATTGTGGTCCGTTTTCCGTGATGATTTTCATAGCGCCTTTATTACAGTGAAGAACCGCTTCTCCCCTCTTGGTTTTCTGCTTTTTCATGTTAGCTTCCTGTTCTGCCTTATAGGGGGACTGCTTGTTGTCTATACCCGTTTTTCCGGAAATCTTACTCTTACCGAGGGTGAGGAGTTCTATGCAGACATGGCGCGCTTCAGAGTTATAAAAAATGATCCTATTCTGTTTAAAGCCTTGCCGGACTTTGGCATTAAGATTCGCAAGGTAAGTCCTAGTTATGAAGGTAATACTGCAACTGATCTGGATATTGCGATGGATCTAAAATATGGAGATGCATTGCTGGATGTAATGGCTAGGATTAATGAACCCGTAAGCCGGGGTCCATTATCCATACTCCCTGTAAGTGTCGGGATATCCCCTCTTTTTGTACTAAGGGGAGGTGGCGGACAGGAGATAACCGGTGGTTTTTTTAGCCTTAATGTACTTAAAGGCGATGAGGATTCGTTCGAGTTTCAGGATATGCCGTACAAGATTTATGTGCGGTTTTTCCCTGATTTTGTAGAACAGAACGGACAGGGTTCAACCCGGTCACTTGATATCAAAAACCCTGTATTCAAACTTACGGTAGAACAGGCAGGAAAAAAAATTTATGAAAATTTTGTAAGGCCAGGCGAGTCGGCAAATTTTGAAGGTCTTGAACTGTACTGTAACGAAATAAGGTATTGGGTTGATTTTCTTGTGGTCAGGGAATATGGGAACACACTTCTTTTTGTCGGATTTTTCATTGGAGCTCTCGGACTGATCATGCGCCTTGTTTTCTATCAAAAAACAGTTCATGTTTATATTGAGTATCATAATGGAGTCTGCACTTTATTTATGACCGGCAGGAGTGAGTATTATTCACAAACTTTTAGGGAAGAGTTTGAAAGGATATATGCTGCTCTTGAATGTCAGCTTGCTGAGCTGAATAGACAGCCGCAATCGGAAAGGAACTTATGAGCTGGATTGATACTATTTTTTCATGGGGCATAATTTATATATACGCCATCTGTACTGTTATTCTGCTTGTTGCCTTTATCTTTGGTAAAGATCGTCTTCTGCGCATTGTCCCATGGGTGCTTGGAATAGGTTTTTTCTTTCATACCTTGATATGGTTCATGCGTTGGTACAGGACCGGATATTTCCCTGCCAACGGAGAGTTTGAAAATGCGCTCAGCGGAGGCTGGTTTGCAGTTGTCCTTACTTTATATATCTTTATAAGGCGTCCAGGACTTGTAGGAATAGCTCTTGTTACAGTGCCTGTAACGCTACTTTTTCTTGGTTACGGTATAATGAAGAAGCCAATGGCACTTCCTCATAATGCTGCGCTTAAGAGTTCTTGGCTTGTTATTCATGTTGCATTTGCACAGCTTGCTTTTGGAGCCTACCTGGTGGCTGCAGGCTTCGGAGTTATCTATCTGCTCAAACAAAGGTCTGAGAACAGGAAAGAATCTTCAAAAATCCTTGATAACCTCCCTGTTATGCCTGTGCTCGATGAACTGATGTTTAAATTTATTGTATTTGGATTCATTGCTGATGCAATAATGATTATTGCAGGATCAATATGGGCAAAGGACCTTTGGGGCAGTTACTGGAGCTGGGACCCAGTGGAGGTATGGTCATTAGCTTCATGGCTGCTATACGGTCTTTCGATACATCTGAGGGTGACTTTGGGGTGGAAGGGGCGCAGGCTTGCTTGGCTGTATATATTTGCTATCATAGGCATTATCATTGCTTATTGGGGAGTGGACTTTTTCATTAGAAACAGTCAGCATATTTTTGGAGTGAGACCTGAATAGTGAAGATTAAACTTGGTTTAGTTTTTGTCGGATTAATTATAGCCTGCTTATTGTCATTTTTGCGCCCCGGAGCTTATGATCACTACCGTTTTTATACCCATGGCTACCTGAAAAAACAGGAGACTGAGGCTGTAAAAGGCACTGTAAAATTATTTAGTTCGAGAATATCCGGCTTCTATTCAACAGGCTTTGTCGCTGGAATTAATACATTCCCTGCTGAAAAAATGGTCAAGAGGAGAATCTTTCAGGATATAAGAAATTGGGAAGAGTCGAACCGATTACTGGTTATGGATCGGGACAAATCCACATTCAAGCAAATCATATTTTATGCTCCTGATACAGCTTCTGCAGAGGTTGATGAAAATTGGTTTGTTGTTTTCCAGGACCGCCTGAGTCGCCAATACATTTCTGCAAAGAAGGGGAATATACTGACTGTAAGATATTATCTTAAGAAAAAATGGGGCAGATGGATCATTATTGAATATGATGTTTATAATCAGGGGGATAAGCTTCCGCCTGTTCCTGTTGAGAGGGTATTGAAATGGGAATAGTTAGAAACTTTGTCAAAAACTTTAACGGTTCTCTTGTCCTGTTTGTTACGGTAATTTATCTAATAGCTTATATATTGTTTCAGTTATCCGGGCTGTTTGCTCCGCGCCCTGAAAATATTGTCAGGGTACTTCATCATGGGCCGGCATTGGCTGGCGCTTCCATGCTCGTCTTGGCAGGCTTAACGGGCCTTTTATCGTTGTATTTCAGGTTGGATATAGAAAAGCCCAAGCCTGATGCTGTTTTGGTATATTGTGCTGTTTTGTTAATTGGTTCCGGTATTCTGACCAGCAGCCTTTTCAGATTTGAAGGCAGAGTTGTAATTAATGAAGGTCAGGATATTCCATTATTAACAGAAAGCTATGATAAAAACAGTCTCTATGAGAGAAAGTATGCCAAACCGCCAACCGGGAAATTGTTAATAAGTGCTATTTCGCCTCTGTTATCGAGCAGCAACAAACCGCTTTTGAGACATTCTGCACAAGTTCTCTATCAAAAAGATCCTTCTGCTCCGTTTCTCAGGTTCAATATAGGTTCTATTATCCCAACTTTTTTTAAAGGATACAGTTATCGAATAGTGGATGTCGGGTATTCACCACACTTTTTTCTTTTCGATGGCAAGGGGAATAGTATTAAAGATTTGTATGCAGTGATGAAACTTTTTCCTCCGGGAACTGAAGATTCTTTTCGTTTCGATATGATAATCCCTCATACTTTTTATATTAAATATTATCCTGATGCATCTTTGGTGGCTGATAAGCTGGAGCAACAACGACCAGTGGGCGGAGCATTGTTTAATGTAAGAATTTCTCGCAATCTTGATATGATTGTGGCCAACAGTTATTTTGCTCATGATGATGTAATTCCTGTAGATGCTTTGACCCTCTCTCTTGGCGATGTGAAAAAGTGGGTCGAGATCAGTATTGTTTGCGATCAGGGAGTCTACCTGATACTTTTTGGAATTGTTTTAGTAACTTTCATTTCAATACGTAAGGTTATTGCACTCAGACTCAGATGACATTATGAACAATACATCCATATATATATTCTATGTCTTTTTGCTACGCTTGGTCTGGGGTACAAGCCGATTTTGATTTCAGGAAGGCATGCAGAATTGGATTTGAACCTGTATGCGTGAGCAGTAAAATAAAAAGCAGGGGCACATGATTTATTGCCCCTGCTTTCAGTCAAGAAGATCAAATATTTACTTAAGTCTGATTCCTATATCGTCTCCCTGAGGGTTTGCCACAGTTGCATTTGTATCAATAATGCCATTTGGCCCTGCTGACATTATCCATACAGGATTGGTAGTGAGAAAGTCAGCAGCGTTTATGATATAGCTGTGGCCCCAGGGGTCCATTGTTACATATGCCATGTAAGGACCTTTCCAAGTGGTTGGCCAACAGTTGTATGCATCAGAATTTAGGAACATGCCAATATCTTCCGGATTGGAGCTGTCCCATCCAAGTTGGTTAAAAGTAGGTAAAGTCCCTGCTCCATGAAGCATGGTGAGTGTTGATGAATTTGCGCAGGAGGCGCTGACAGGCCAGTTGCCTGTATCTTTCTTGAATACAATCATAGCGCTTGAAATCGACCTTGCATCTGCCATTGCCCTTGATGTCTTTGACTCGTCGATCTCCTTGAAGATGAGAGGAACCAGTATCCCTGCAAGCACTGCGATGATACCTGCTACTACAATGACCTCGATCAATGTGAAACCTTTGCTGTTACGAACCGGCATAAGACCCTCCTGAACTGTATTTTGTTGTTTGTGTCTAAAGTTTATAGTTAAATAATCGGAATTTCAAGTTAAAACTTTAGGGTGTTTGATAACTATTTTTTCGCCCGGCAGTCAGGAATTTCTATTTAAGAATGAGGCAGTTTTCGAGAACAAGGGCATCCAGTTTACTGTCGTTAAAACAGTTGACCGCATCAGAAGGTGTCATTGCAATAGGTTCGCTCTTTATATTGAGGGATGTGTTCATAAGGACCGGCAGATTTGTCAGTTTTTCGTATTGCCGGAGCAATAAATAAAGCCTTGGGTTTGCATTCTGCGACAGGGTCTGTACCCTTGCCGATCCGTCAACATGCGTAATTGCCGGTATATCTCTGCTGATGACAGGCTTTGTAAAAAGCATGTAGGGGCTCGGCCTGTCAATGCTGAAATAGCTGGACGCATCTTCTTCGGTCACAACAGGCGCAAACGGCCTGAAGGATTCCCTGAACTTTATCTTGCTGTTGACTATGTCCTTCATCTCAGGGGAGCGTGTATCTGCAAGGATGCTTCTGTTGCCCAATGCACGCGGTCCGAATTCCATGCGCCCCTGAAACCATCCGACAACCTTCTTTTCTGCAAGGAGTCCGGCAGTCCTTTCGATAAGGGCTTCGTCATCATGCATGCTGAAGTTGATCTTCATTCTTCTCAGCAGGTCAGATATCTCTTCATTTCTGTATGATGGACCAAGGTAGAGCGATTCCAGAGGCGTTCGTTCTTTTTCCCCGAAATGGAGATAATTTGCAGCATAGGCTGCACCGAGGGCTGCGCCGGCATCACCTGCTGCCGGCTGTACGAATATATCATCAAAAGGGCCTTCTCTGAGAAGTCTGCTGTTTGCAACACAGTTAAGCGCAACCCCTCCGGAGAGGCATAAGTTCTTCATTCCTGTTCTGGTATGTACATTTTCTGCCATCTTCAGCACAACGGTCTCTGTGAAGTCCTGAAGGCTTGCGGCAATGTCATAATGAACATCAGAGATATCGTCGTCAGATCTTCTGACAGGAATGCCGAAAAGCCGTAAAAAACCTGATGGATCTATCATGCTGCGGCCGTACTGAAAGGTGAAATGATCCATGTTCAGACGGATGCTGCCGTCTTTCATGACCTGTGCCAGCTTCTTTTCGAAAATATCTTTATATGCCGGTCTGCCGTACGGGGCCATGCCCATGATCTTGTATTCGTCATGGTTTGCCCTGAACCCGAGAAATGCTGTGACCGCGCTGTAGAGCAGGCCGAGGGAGTGGGGGAACCTCATCTCATTTGTTGTTTCGAGTCTTGTACCTTCGGCATGTCCGTATGATGCAGTTGCCCATTCGCCGACACCGTCAATGGTCAGTATCGCTGCCCTGTCGAAGGGCGAAGCGAAATATGCGCTTGCCGCATGTGAGAGGTGGTGCCCGGAATAGAGCAGCTTTGGAGCCGGCGTCATATGTTTCGAAATGATCCGGGGCAGCTGCAGCTTCTGCTTGAGCCAGGAAGGTATCGAATCAACAAAGGCCCTGTATCCGAGAGGTGCGGTCGAGAGGAAGGTCTCGAGCACCCGTTCGAATTTCAGCAGGGGCTTCTCATGAAATACCACACAGGCAAGCTGGTCTGAAGATATCCCTGCCTCTTTCATACAGTAATTTATGCTCTCTGCAGGGAAATGCCAGTCGTGCTTTATCCTGCTTGCCCGTTCTTCCTGGCAGGCTGCCACTATCTTTCCGTCTTTCAGCAGGCATGCTGCTGAATCATGATAAAAACAGGATATGCCGAGTATATACATCAGAAGGGCTTTTCGAACCCGGATTCATCACTGCAGGCATGCCACTCTGTTTCTGACCGGGAGGGCCTGAGAACTGATTTTCCGAACAGTCTGAATACGATTGAGAGCGGGAAGATCACAATGAAATACAGGAGGGAAAGGATAATAAAAGTCTGGATGTCTGACAGCCTTTCTGCAAAGACCCTTGCATGTCCTACCAATCTGTATAACCAGTTCATTTGTTATTATATTAGTCAGAATAAGGTTCGGGCAAGGCAAAATTCTATTTCTGCCTTGTTGTCTTCCTATATTCCCTGATAAGAGAAACGAAGAAGGCACCCGAGGGTTATAATATCAGTGTTTCTGGCGGAAACGAGATATCACCCAGGAGGTGCCTTATGAATATTATACCAAGCAAGATCGAAATAGACTTCACGGATGAGAGGATAACAGCATCAGGGGGATCAGTATTTCTGTCATCAATGGCTGAGAGACTGGGTCTGCATGCTGAAATAGGCAGGGCGATCAAGCTCAAGCAGCGCGCCCGAGGGGCATCAGATGAGGAGATGCTTCTGAGCCTGATATATAGCCTTGCTCAAGGGGATGGAGCAATTTTAGATGTAGATCGTCTTGGGCAGGATACAACACAGAGTGAGCTTCTGGGATTAAAGAAGGTGCCGAATCATCGACGGTTAGGGGAATATCTTGGCCGGTTTGACGAGCAGGCCTGCGAGAGATTCTTAAGTGTGGCACGATTACAGGCCTCCAAGATAATTGGTTTCGTCATGCAACACGAACAACAGACAAAGGGATATGGAGCCTGTCTAAAAACTCTCTGACATTCACTCTTATGAATTGCTGCCGTCACTAAGCACCTCCTGAACCTATGCCGTTGAGAGGGGTATTTGCTCCTTTTTCATAATCGCCCCTATGATCTTCAGCAGATTATGGGCTGTTGCCGTTATCTTCCACTCAATTTTAACCTTTTCTAACTCTCTGAGCAGGAATTGCACAAAGCCCCCTCGTGTCTTTAGCTTGTGATATTGTCAATGAAGTGAGACACCTTGTGTTTGCTCAAGCAAGCTTCTCATAGGGAGCAGATAAGCGACTTACGGGAAGAGGACTGGGAGGGCATCAACGACGACGGCACTGAGCACGCAGTGCTGCTTTTTCACCGTCCTTGTGGCTGGAAGGAAGAAGAGGCCTATGTGATAATCCGCAGCACGTATGACGGCAGTCAGCGGCTGTTATATCCGCGCTATACGTTTATCCTTGTCAGCAGAATTGATCTGTCACTGAGGGAGATTGTGAAGCGGCATCGTGGCAAACAGGGGCAGGAGAATGCCCTCAAAGGACCACTGATTCATCTTGATCTGCATCATCCCCCATGTAGTTCTTTCAACGCCAATAGGGCCTTCTATACTGCAGGGCAGATTGCACAGAATCTGTTGATTGCCCTGCAGATGAACCTTCTTCCTAAAGAAGCCCGCAGGCATGGCATTAGGACGATTATCCGAGATCTGGTAAAAGTGCCGGCTAAGTTGGTCAGGCATGCAAGAAAGTGGAAGTTATTGTTTGCAAGGTCGGCCTTGAAACTCCATTGGCTGTCTCATGCTGCTGACTGCCTTTCTGCATCAGGCTGAGCAGGCCTGAGTTCAGACAAAATACTATCCAGAAAAACTTAAAACCACGGCAGAGGTGCGCTTAAAAACGGCAAGAATCCTCTCTCACAATCCATTTCGACAGCCTCTGCCGGGTCTTCTCATGCCTTTCCTGCAATATCGTTCTATCCAAGCACCTCTTCAGTCTTCTCTACTCCCTAAAATCTCCCCCCCTGTCCTTAACAGGGAATCAAGGCTTGTTGTCTTGCAATTGGCGGTATGAATATGAAACAGTAATATATCATGTTGCTCTCCAGATTGGATTCTGCCCGTAGTTTGGCCAGGGAGATGCTTGCCGCAGGCATTCTGGCTGTTTTTGTATTGTTCATTGTCTGGATAAACAATAGAGGTGTTAATTCAAGAACACTCCCTCAATTTAATACATCAGGCTGCACAATTATGAGGACAGCCTCACAGAGAGATATATATCATATATATAAAGCTGCTGGACTGCATGGGGCAAGAATCGTTCATCTTAATAGGTTCCTTAACATGCTCGATTATCTGCCTAAGGAGGAGAATTTAACTATATCATTCCCAGTCAGGGTAAAAGATAGCAGGCTGTTTTATGAAAAAGGAGTGGATTCACATAACTGGCTTTTTATAGCAAACAGGACCGGTCTCGCTAGAACTGTCACAGTTATACTGCCTGATAAGGTCTTTAGTGATCGGCTTCACCAATTTTTGAATGATTTTGCCTATAGAGTATCAGGCAATATAATCACTGGCTATACGCAGGATATGCCTTTAGCGGTATCAACAATAGAGAGCATGCCTATTCTTAGCGAGCCGTTAATATTGAATATTGATGCCGGTTATTTTGGATGGGACGAGGACCCGGCTTCAGTTGCGGCAAAGCTAAGGGAAAAGTGTCCTGATATCAGAATGATCGTGCTGTCTGAAAGTCTTGATGAACCTGAGATCGGTGATGAATCACGGAGGAAGCTTGGTTCATTCCTTGATGCCTGGGGTGCCGGGTTATGATAAGAAAGATGATGTCAAATCACCATGCTGTACTCCTCCTGATATTTGTTGCAGGGTTCATCCTGAGAATATATGGCATCTCGCTGCAGCCGCCAACAGATGATGAGGTTGGTGCTGCCTCTGCTGCTGTCAACTATCTGGAACATGGTCTGTTCGGACAGGTCATGTGGTACCATCCGCCGCTGAGGAATATAGTCGTTTTTATCTCCGGTAAAGTTTTTGGCGGGTTTTCTGCGTGGGGGCTGAGAGGCGGCAGCCTGCTTCTGGGCTCTTTCTCTGTTCCCCTGCTCGGGTATCTCGTATACGGACTTTTCGGCAGAAGGTCAGCTGCCTATCTTGCAGCCTTTTTCCTCTGTATTGATCCGCTCCATATTTCGCTCTCAAGAGAGGCATTCCAGGAGACAACAACAACCTTTTTTATAGTTGCAGGGGTGCTCTCATCATATTACGGACTGAGAAGGGACAGTTTTATTCTCTGTTGCATTTCCGGGGCTTTATTCGGCCTTGCCTCGGCTTCCAAGTGGAATGGGCTCTTCCCCTGGGCTGTTTCTGCTGCAGCCTATTATCTTGCCCCCTGGATGCTTGAGGAGATGAAGGAGAGAAGAAGACCTTTCTCAAGGCTGCTGACAGTCCTTTCCGCCTATGTTGCTGTTCCGTTTGTGCTCTATACGGCTGTCTATATCCCATGGATGATGAGGGGATATTCATTCCCTGAATTACTTTCCCTGCAGATGTGGCTGGTAAAGCACCAATATTATTGGAAAGGCACTCCTTATACCGAGGACATACTGTCACACAGGGCATATCAGTGGTTTCTCTGGCCGGTTGCATGGGTCGATTTTGTCTTTCATCAGGGCAGGTCATATCTGAACATCGCTGTGGGAAATTATCTTGTCTGGGTCCTTACCCTGCCGTCACTATACTATGCTGTCAGGGAATGGCTCAGAAACAAGTCATATGAGCTCGGGTATGTGATCATTGTGTTCACTGCATCATATCTGCCGCTCATACTTACGACCCGTTCCATATGGGTCTTCATAGCGACACCTGTATTATTGTTCGCCTTTACTCTCTCTTCATATGCAGTTTCATCCCTGATGGAGAGAAAGGTCATAGGATACAGGACAGTGGCGGCCTATCTTTTCGCAGCCGTTATCCTGTCGTCTCTCCTTTATCCGATGGCAACCTTCAGGGCGCTTGAGTACGAGTGGATGAAGCCGGTTGCCGAGTTGTACAGTCCCCACAGATGATCATGCAGCTCTCAAATATCGCCATTTGAAAGGCATATATACTATTATAAAAAATGCATAAGGTCCTGTTTTTATATCCTCCGTCTTCTCCGATGCTGAGAGAGGACAGGTGCCAGATCCCAGTGAAAAATATTGTAATGTCGCCGCCTTTGCCGCCTATGGACCTGCTCTGTATGGCAGCTGTTGCTGAGAGGGCCGGCGCTGAATGCAGGGTGGCAGACTATACAGAACCCGGATCAGGAGAGAACCGGTTCATTATTGACCTCACAGAGTTCAGGCCTGACCTGCTTGTTATGAGCATCACCTCTCCATCGCTTCACAGTGACCTGAGCTATTGTGCTGCTGCAAAAGCTGTTCTGCCCGGGCTCAGGATCATTGCAAAAGGGGCCCATTTCCTGAGGTTCGATTCTGAGGTGTTCAACAGATATCCAGCCCTTGACATGGCCGTTTATGGCGAAGCTGAGCTGACGCTTGAGGAACTGCTCTCAGGAATTGATATAAGGGATATAAAGGGGCTCATCTGGCGGAACGGAGACATGACAGTGCGCAATCCTGCGAGGCCGTTCAATATGGACCTTGATGCCCTGCCTTTCCCCGCAAGACATCTTATAGATAACAGCAGATATACGAGGCTTGACAATGGCAGGCCGCAAGGCGTCATAAAGGTCTCCCGCGGATGCCCTCATCACTGCTTCTTCTGCCTTGCAACTCCTGTATCAGGCAGCAGGGTCCGTATGAGAAGCCCCGGAAATATTGTGAGTGAGATCAGGGAGTCTGCGCTCAGATACGGCATTCATGACTTTGTATTCTGGTCCGACCTCTTCAATCATGACAGGAGATGGGTGCTCGAACTCTGCAGAAAGATCATTGATTCCGGCCTGAAGATACGATGGGCTGCGAATGCAAGGGTGAACAATATTGATGATGAAATGGCCCATGCAATGAAGATGGCAGGTTGCGAACTTGTCAGCATAGGAGTGGAGAGCGGAAATCAGGAGATGCTCGACAGAATGGGTAAGGGGACTACCCTTGTACAGATCAAAAATGCCTTCGGGATATTCAGGAGTGCAGGGATAAAGACGCTCGCATATTTTCTCTTCGGGCTTCCCTGGGAGACAGAGGCCACTGCTGAGGATACTATCAGGTTTTCCAGGGGGCTTGACAGCGACCTTGCAAGTTTTTTTGCTGCCACCCCGCTTCCTGGCACAAGGTTCTATGAATATGCGGTGAAAGAGGGCCTTGTCATTTCAGAGGATGGCCCTGATATGGCCCCCTGCCGCAGCGCATACCATCATCCGTCAGTATGCGGACATATGCTCTCTGCTGACAAGGTCGCATCATACCAGAAAAAGGCCGTAAGGAGTTTTTTCCTCAGGCCTTCCTATATATTCAGGTCACTTGCAGGTGTCAGATCGGTGGATGAGCTGAGAAGATACGGCAGGGCGGCCTTGTCAGTCCTGAGATGACAGTATGATAATGTCACAGAAACTGATAGTCGTAATGCCTGCCTTTAATGCAGGCAATACGCTGAAACAGACCTTTGATGAGCTTCCGCATGAATACGTGGATGAAGTGATCCTTGTTGATGATGCGTCTGACGACGATACTGTCAGGATGGCATCAGCCCTCGGTATTACGACAGTTGTGCATGAAAAGAACAGGGGGTACGGGGCAAATCAGAAGACATGCTACAGGACAGCGCTTGAGCGCGGGGCTGACATTGTCGTAATGGTGCATCCTGATTACCAGTATTCTCCGAAGCTTGTCACTGCAATGGCATCCATGATAACTTCCGGCCACTATGACATCGTGCTCGGTTCACGAATTCTTGGAAGGGGTGCGATCAATGGCGGCATGCCTCTTTACAAGTTCATTGCCAACAGGTTTCTGACTGCGTTGGAGAACATGGTCCTTGGCATAAAGCTGTCTGAATATCATACGGGATTCCGCGCATTCAGCCGCAGGGCACTTGAGAACCTGCCTTTTGAGAAGAATTCCGACAATTTTGTCTTTGACAATGAGATGCTGGTATCTGCTGTGCTGTCAGGCCTGACAATAGGGGAACTGAGCTGCCCCACGCGTTATTTTAAGGAGGCGTCCTCAATAGGCTTTTCGCAAAGCATTGTTTACGGATTTGGAGTTCTGTCAACAATGGCAAAATATATGCTGCAGAGGTTTGGCATCAAAAGGTTTGAGATGTTCAGAGGCAGGAATATCTGACTGCAGCAGTTGCAGGAATCTCCCCGGCTTTTCATGTTATATTTAAACCGTACTGCAGTCCATATGTATGAATATCCATGCTTGTTTTAAGGAGATGCCGGTTGCCTATGAACTTTAAGCGTTTGCTGAACCATCCGTTATTTCTTCTGTTTGCTGTCTATGCAGCAGCAGGATTTGTCATTTATTCCAGGGTCATAATGCAGGGCCAGTTCATATTCGATGATTATGAATATGTGATGGGCAATTCGATAATCCAGGATTTCTCAGTCCTTCTTAACAATTACAGCGACCCCCGTCAGCTCGGATATTTCACCTTTGCCTTAAACTACCTTGCCGGCGGCGAGGACCCGCTCGGCTTTCATCTCGTCAATGTCATAATACATATCTGCAACGGAATAATAGTCTATTTTATTGCCAGGCTTCTGATCCGGTTCTGCGGAGTAGGAGCTGATGAGCAGTCAAGGGATTTCGGTTTCTGGATTGCCGCAACAGCAGGCATGATATTCATGGTCCACCCTCTCCAGACGCAGGCGGTCTCTTATGTTTCCCAGAGGTTCACATCTCTTGCAGCCTTCTTCTACCTGCTTTCGATCCACCTGTATTTCAGTGCCAGGCTGAGGATGTCGTCAGTAGGCACGGACAGCAGGGCAAAAATGCTGTATGTTGCAGCCTTCATAAGCATTGTGGCTGCCATGAAGGTGAAGGAGATATCCTTTACTGCTCCATTCATGATCGCTATTATTGACCTGCTCTTCCTGCGATCGCCAAAGGACCGTGCAAGCTTTCCTTATCTGATAGCGCCTTTCATGGCTGCTGTTGTGATAATCCCGTTTTCGATACTCGGCCCTGACTGGGGACTTATTGACAGCGGCATGGGCATAGCTGAGGTCACACGCAAGGAAAAGATATATGACCTGACGCAGAGGCCTGTTGTCGAATATTTTGCCACCCAGCTGAGGGTGCTCATAATTTATATGAGGCTTGTCGTATTCCCGTATCCCCAGACAGCTGTCTATAACCTTATGGCTTCGAGAAGTTTTCTGGAACTGGTAGTTATCCTGTCTGCGATATTCCATATTGCTGTAATGGCATTATCTGTCTTCTGCTGGAAGAGGGCGGACAAGGCTGCTCTTGAGAAAGCCCCTTTCCTGCGCCTTATAGCACTCGGGTTCGGCTGGTTCTACCTTGCCGCCTCAGTGGAATCGTCCTTTATCCCGATCAAGGACCTTGCATTCGAGCACCGCGCATATCTCCCCGGTGTAGGGATCATATTGGCAGGTCTCTCTGCCGCAGTTCTTCTTTGGCAAAAGCTGCCGTCATTTTCAGGGAAGACCATGAAGACGCTTGCGTACGCAGCCGTTTCAGTTGTGGCTGTTTTAAGCATTACTGCCTTTGTCCGGAACAATGTCTGGCTGAATGAGCTGAATTTCTGGGACGATGTTGTTGCCAAGATACCGGACAAGGCCATTGGATACCATAACCGCGGGAATGCACGGGCACGCGCAGGTCAGTATGATCTTGCAATTTCCGACATCAACAGGACAATAAGTTTCTTCGAGAACTATATAGGCAAACAGGGCACCTGGGAGACATCCGACTTCACCCCGACCAACATGGCAAAGACATATATGAACAGGGCCTCAGTACACAGGGCAATGGGGAAGATGGAACTTGCGGCTGCTGATGACGAGACTGCAAGGAGAATGGTGAGCATGCCTGCGATAGACCTCGAAGGGACAAGGAAGGCAGCAGAGATATTCTACAAGCGCGGCGCATATAAGCATGCTATAGATGAATACGGCAAGATAATCTCATGGTTCCCGAGCGATGTAAATGCGCTGAACGACAGGGGCAATGCCTATTCCATGACCGGGAGCTATAAGGAATCCCTCGCAGATTTTGAGGCTGTGATAAAGCTTGCCCCTGAATGGCCCCTTCCGTACCATAACAGGGGGGTTGCACGCATAAAGAGCAATGACAGAAAAGGGGCTGTTGAGGATTTTGAAAAGGCATGCAAAATGGGACTGCCTCAGTCATGTGATAGCATAGCCGAGCTGAAGAAGGAAACCGAAACGAAGTGATCGAAAGAATGCGGCTCTTTGACCGCTCCCGCCTGATCATAAAACCGCTCGGAGAGCGGGTGCATGACCTTGATATAGGCGTTATAATGCCCCTTCTCCCCTCCGGCTTCTCGGCCCCCGGTCTGACCTCGACTGCAGAGCGCATTGTTTCGGCAAAGGCAGGAGGAAGTTCTGTGGTCATGATGGCGGGAGGGCATGTTGTCAGGTCAGGTGTCCAGCGCCATATCATAGACCTTCTCGAAAAGGGATATATTTCATGCATTGCGATGAACGGCTCTGTGATGATACATGATTTTGAATTCTCCCTCATCGGATCGACCACTGAAAGCGTTGCAAGGTACATACGCGATGGACAGTTCGGCCTCTGGCAGGAGACCGGAAGGATAAATGACATAGTCAATTCCGCATATGCTGCAGGAGATGCAGGCATGGGCAGTTCTGTCGGCAGGGCCATTTACGAAGGCGATTTCCCGTATAAGGACCTGAGCATTCTTGCTGCATGCTACAGGCTCAACATACCGGCCACGGTCCATATTGGCATAGGTTATGACATAATCCATGAGCACCCCAATTTTGACGGTGCAGCTTCAGGGGCCGCTTCATACCGTGATTTTCTGCTGTTCGCCGGAATGCTCGAAAAACTTGAAGGCGGAGTTGTTATGAGCTTCGGCAGCGCTGTCATGGGTCCTGAGGTCTATCTCAAGGCCTTGAGCATGGCGCGGAATGTTGCATTTCAGGAAGGCCGTGAGATCAGGCATTTCACTACGCTTGTATGCGACCTCTATCCCCTGCCTGATGACCTTGCCAAAGAGGCATGCAAGGATGATCCTGCCTATTACTTCAGACCATGGAAGACCATGCTGCTCCGGACAGTTGCTGACGGGGGCGAGAGTTATTATGTGCGCGGCAGACATGCCGACACTATCCCTGCACTCTGGACGGCATTGAACAGGCCCTGATTTCTTGCATCTTCAAAGAGATCAAAGGTATTATAAACAATGAAGATTTTAGGGCTTGAAGACCTCGCATCCCGCCTGAGGGATCTGAAGTCTGCCGGCAAAAAGATAGTGCTCTGCCACGGCTGTTTCGATCTGATGCATCCCGGCCATATAAAGTATTTCCAGGCATCAAAGAATATGGGTGACATCCTTGTCGTTACATTGACCCCTGATAAGTTTGTGGATAAAGGGCCTGGCAGGCCGGTCTTCAATCAGGACCTGCGTGCCGAATCCATTGCTGCGCTTGAATGCGTTGACTATGTTTCTGTCAATCAATGGCCTACAGCAGAGGAAACTCTCCGCCTGCTCCGGCCGGATATATATGTGAAGGGCCAGGAGTTCGAGAAGCTTGAGGACAAGACCGGAAAGATTCAGAGAGAGGCAGAGGTTGTGAAGGAGATAGGGGCTGAGATACGATTCACTCATGAGATAGTCTTCTCTTCCACAAAACTGCTGAACACATATTTCAGGGGAGCAGAGGCCGGGGCATGAGCAGAAACATCAGCGAAAAGATACTGTCTCTTCAGGACCTTGTCAAGATCGTCAGCGAGCTTAAGGCAGCCGGCAAGGTTGTAGTTCTCAGCCACGGCGTCTTCGACCTCATCCACCCCGGCATAATAAATCATCTGGAGCTTGCGAAGAAGCAGGGAGATGTGCTGATCGTTACGGTCATAAGGGACCGCGATGTCAGGAGAGGTCCGGGGAGGCCGATATTCACTGACAAGCTCCGCCTCGAAAATGTCGCTGCCCTCGAAATGGTCGACTATGCCTGCACTGTTGACGACGAGATACCTTTTGAAGCTGTCAGGCTCATAAACCCGGACATACTTGCAAAAGGCCAGGCCTACAAGGAGCGCGACCGCAAGATCCATGACAAGATATTTGAAGAGGAGAAGGAGTTCTATCTCGGCAAGAGCAAGGTCCATGAGACCGGCGGTTTCTCGTTCAGCTCGTCCCAGATAATCAATAATTTCCTCGACATATACCCTGAGGAGACAAGGGCATTTCTGCGGGGGTTTTCGCAGAAGTACAGCTTCAATGATGTATCAGCTGCAATTGACAGCCTGAAGGGACTTAAGGTCCTTCTGATAGGCGACGGCATAATAGACGAATACCATTACACATCTGCGATGGGCAAGTCTGCCAAGTCCCATTTAGTTGTCAGCAAATATCTGACCCATGAGGTCTTCTACGGCGGATCGTTTGCAATAGCCAACCACCTTGCAGGCATATGTAAAGAGGTGCATCTCACGGCAGTGCTCGGCATGAACGATTCAAAGGCAGAGGCAATATCAGCCAATCTCAAGGAGAATGTGACCCCTAAATTCTTCTTGAGGGACGACGGCCCTACCATTGTCAAAAAACGCTATATAGACCAGTACCTGAACCAGAAGATATTCGAAGTGAACTATATCAATGATGATTTCATCGGCGCTGAATGCGAACAGGCGATAATAGACCATATAAAATCTGTTGCGGCCGGTTATGACATGGTGCTTGTGTCGGATTTCGGCCATGGCCTCATAACAAAGAGGATCAAGAGCGCCATACAGAAAAATGCAGTGCGATATGCCGTTAACACACAGACAAATGCTGCCAATGCCGGATACAACATGATCACAAAATATAACAGCCCGTTCTTCGTATGCCTTGACGAGCCTGAGATCCGCCTGGCAGCGCAGGACAGATACGGCAATATCGAAGAGATCGCCAAGTCCATAAAGAATGCGATAAATGCGAAGAACCTGATTGTTACGCTCGGGAAGAAAGGCTCCATAGGCATAGACAGCGAAGGCTCCGTGAACCTGACTCCGATCTTTTCTTCAAAGGTTGTGGATACAATCGGCGCAGGCGATGCCTTCTTCTCTTTTACCGCACCATGTTTTGCCCAGGGCCTGCCTCTTGACATGATATCCTTCATCGGCAATGCAGTAGGTGCGCTTGCTGTCCAGATAATAGGCAACAAGAAGCCTGTCGAAAAATATGAGCTTTTCGAGTTCATCAATACAATTCTGAAATAAGGAGCCTGAATAAAGTGACTGATAACAGCCAAGACTACTACAGCCGGCTATATGAGATCTCAAGGAATATCAGAGCCACAGACCTCGACCGCAGGGAGCTCTCTTTTTCTGATGGCATACAGAAGGCCATAGAGATCATCAGGGCTGTTTCTCCGTCAGGCAAGGTCATGTTCATAGGCAACGGCGGCAGTGCTGCAATATCGAGCCATATGTCAACAGACTTCTGGAAGAACGGCGGCATCAGGGCTGTCGCCTTCAATGACAGTTCCCTGCTCACCTGCATCGGAAATGACTATGGCTATGCACATGTCTTCGAAAAGCCCGTCGGGATGTTCGCCAATTCCGGCGATCTGCTTATAGCTATCAGCAGTTCAGGAAGATCCGAAAATATCCTCAAAGGCGTTGCTGCTGCAAGAAGCAGGAACTGCAGCGTAATAACCCTTTCAGGATTCGGAAAGGACAATCCGCTTTCTCTGCTTGGCGACTGCAACTTCTATGTGCCTTCGGACGCATACGGTCCTGTAGAGGTGCTTCACCATTCCATCTGCCACTGCATACTCGATACGATCATGAAGGTAAAGTATTAGGCATGGATGAGTTCAGGATAGACAGCCACAAACTGATATTCCATCCGGACAGGGTCTCAAGATGGCTTGACGGAGAGGATATCTACCCGATATATGCAGAGATATCTCCCTCTGGAGCATGCAACCACCGCTGCACCTTCTGCGCACTCGATTTCATGGAGTACAAGCCGAGGTTTCTGAACACGGATATCCTGAAGGAGCGGCTTTCGGAGATGGGAAGGCTCGGGCTCAGGAGCGTCATGTACGGCGGAGAGGGCGAACCGTTCCTGCATAAGGACCTGGCCGATATCATAGTCCATACCAAAAGGTCCGGAATTGATGTCGGGATAACCACTAACGGGGTGCTGCTTTCACCCGCAATATCAGAGAAGATACTCGGAAGCACGGCCTGGATCAAGGTCAGCCTCAATGCCGGCACGGCAGAGACCTATGCAAAGGTGCACCGCACGCAGGCCCAGGATTTTGAGAGGGTGATCGGGAACCTCAAAGAGGCTGTCAGCATACAGAAGAGGCTCGGGACTGACTGCACCATAGGTGTGCAGATGGTGCTGATCCCCGAAAATGCAGATACCGCAGAGGACCTTGCCCGCACTGCCAAAGAGATCGGCCTCAGATATGTTGTTATCAAACCATACTCACAGCACCATAAGAGCATAACCCAGACCTACAGTGAAGTGGATTATGCCAAATTCCAATACCTGAAAGAGAAGCTTGCGCCTTATGCTGACAGCAGTTTCAGCGTGATCTTCAGGGAAAAGACCATGCAGAAGATGAAGCGGACAAAACGCGGATATGAGCGATGCCTTGCGCTGCCGTTCTGGTCCTATATCGACTCCGGCGGAAATGTCTGGGGCTGCAGCGCATACCTGAGCGATGATGCATTCAGGTACGGCAATATAAGCGAGCAGACCTTTGAGCAGATATGGAAGGGACAGCGGCGCAGGGAGAACCTGAGGATGGTGGCAACAGAGCTTGATCCTGAAGAATGCAGGATGAACTGCAGGATGGATGAGATAAACCTCTATCTTTGGGAGCTGGCGCATCCGTCTGCGCATGTGAATTTCATATGAGACGATTTTGCAAAAAGTCCGTATGCTGCGTTGTGCTGCATGCTTCGTCACTGCAGCGTTACAGTGTTAACAGGCAGGAGAATCCCGAATGACGCATGGTTCTGAAATAACACCATCAATCCTTAAAGGTCTTTACGAGACGATGCTGCGCATCAGGCTCTTTGAGGACAGGACAGCAGTGCTCTATCCTGAGCAGCTGATTAAATGCCCTGTCCATCTCTGCATAGGCCAGGAGGCGATCTCTGCAGGCGTATGCGCACACCTTGAGAAGGAAGACTACATATTCAGCACACACCGCTCTCATGGCCACTGCATCGCAAAGGGCATGGACCTTAAACCTATTGCTGCAGAGCTTTACGGCAGATCAACAGGCTGTGCAAAGGGACGCGGCGGCTCCATGCACCTTGTTGATACTGAAAACGGCATACCCGGCACGACCGCCATTGTGGGCGGATGCATACCCCTTGCAGTTGGAGCTGCATTGTCAGCCCGGATGCAGAAGAGCAAAAGGATATCTGTCGCCTTTTTCGGCGACGGTGCTGCAGATGAGGGGGTCTTTCAGGAGAGCCTTAATTATGCCTCGCTAAAGAAGCTGCCGGTTGTCTTTGTCTGTGAAAATAATTTCTATGCGACAAATTCGCCGCAGAAGGCGCGCCAGCCCGAAGTGAACATTGTCGAGAGGGCCAATGGCTACGGGATCCCCGGCGTTCTTGCAGACGGCAATGATGTGCTTGCTGTCTATGAGACATTCCGTGAGGCCGCTGCCCGTGCCCGCTCAGGTGAGGGGCCGATGCTTCTTGAATACCGCACATACAGATGGAAGGGCCATGTAGGGCCTAATGCTGATATTGAGATCGGATGCAGACCTGCTGATGAGTATGAGGAGTGGCTCAAACGCTGTCCGGTTGATGCCTTTATGACCTATCTGAGCAAGGCAGGCGTGCTTACCGATGCAGAGAACGAAGCGATCATCGCAAGGATAGAGAAAGATGTTGATGAGGCAATAGCCTTTGGAAAGTCAGGCCCTGAGCCGGATGCATCGGAGCTATTAGATTATGTTTATTAGGGGAAATGATTAGATATGCCATGGACAAAGATACAGGCTGACGACTCCCGCAGGCAGGTCTCGTTCGGGACAACAGGCCATGCGGCAAGGGAGCTTTCATACAGGGATGCCATCAGGGAGGCCCTGTCCCAGGCGCTTAATACTGATCCGAAGGTCTTTCTGATAGGAGAGGGCATAGACGATCCCGGAGGCGTCTTCGGAACAACTGTCGGACTGAAGGATATCTACGGCGCTGAGAGGGTGATGGACAGCCCTATCGCAGAGAACGGAATGACAGGTGTTGCGATCGGCGCAGCAATGACAGGCATGAGGCCTGTATTCATCCATATGCGCGTGGACTTCCTTCCGATGTGCATGGACCAGATCATAAACCATGCTGCGAAATGGAGCTATATGACCGGCGGGAAGGTCAAAGTTCCCCTTACTATCAGGGCTGTTGTCGGCCGCGGGTGGGGCTCTGCAGCCCAGCATTCCCAGAGCCTGCAGGCGCTCTTTGCACATATCCCCGGCCTCCGCGTGCTGATGCCTGCTACGCCATATGATGCGAAAGGCCTGCTGCTTGGAAGCATCTCCGGCAATTCTCCTGCCATAATCATTGAGCACAGATGGCTCTATGACATGAAGGCCGGTGTCCCTGAAGAGCCTTACATAATACATCCCGGCATTGGACAGATAAGGCGCGAGGGCAGGGACATTACGATAGTCGCAACTTCCTATATGGTCTATGAGGCCCTGCTTGCTGCTGAGGAGCTCGAAAAAGAGGGCATAAGCGTTGAGGTGCTTGACCTGAGGTCAGTGCTGCCGGTAGATGAAGACCTTATAGTGGAGTCTGTGACAAAAACAGGCAGAGTTATAGCTGCTGACAACGGATGGAAGCACTGCGGCGTCTCTTCCGAGATTGCCGCGATAGTTGCCGAGAAGGCCTATTCATGTCTCAAGGCCCCTGTAAAAAGGTTCTGCCTGCCTTTTGTGCCGACGCCTGCCTGTCATTCGCTCGAAAAGGCCTATTACCCGACATCTTCAGATCTTGCCGATCTTGTACGCGGGATGCTGTGACAGAATACAGCATCAGCGTCATAATGCCCTCCCTGAACGAGGCCAGCAACATATCCGGCGCTGTAAGCAATGTAATGAATGGGTTCAGACAGTTTTCGATAAACGGCCAGATCGTCATCGTAAATGACGGCAGCTCTGACAGCACCGGGCAGATAGCAGAAGATCTTGCAGCCAAATATCCGTTTGTGAAGGTTCTTCACCATCAGACTCCGCAGGGCATTGGCGCATCTTTCTGGGACGGTGTCTGGCAGTCTGACGGTGAGACTGTGACGATGATCCCTGGTGATGGAGAGAACGATGCCCCTGAAACCCTCCGCTATCTTGGGATGATGGACCATGTCGATATTCTGATACCGTTTGTTTATAATAAAAATGTGAGGTCGCTTTCGAGGAGGCTCCTGTCATCAGCCTATCGCGGCATAATTAATATGGCATTCGGAATGACTCTGAACTATATGAACGGCACGGTCATGTACCGCAAGTGCATACTTGAAGGGCTTACTTTCAGGTCAAAAGGCTTCTTCTATCAGACCGAGCTCCTGATCAGGACGATCAGGGACGGTTACCTGTTTGCAGAGGTGCCATATGCCCTTAATATGCGGTCATCAGGACAGTCAAAGGCCACGACCTTCAGGTCCCTCGTAAAGGTGACATCGAATTTCCTCTCGATATTCAGAGACATATATTTTGGTGAAAAGAAGAAGAGGCCGCTGTCGCCGGATTCTGTGACTGCTGCAAGATGGAGAGAGATAAGCCAGTGACAACATCTTCCAACGATAAACTTATACTTGACGGACACAAGCTCCAGTGGCACAGGGAGAGGGTGGAGGCATGGCTGCGCGGAGAGCGCATAGCGCCTATCACGATAGACTGCGCCCTCACAAGGGCCTGCGGATATAAATGCACTTACTGCTACGGACAGCTGCAGGCCAATGACGAAAAGAGGATGACAAAGGACGTTATCTTCCGTTTTCTCGATGATGCGGCCGAGATCGGGGTTAAGGCCATAAGCTTTGTGAGCGACGGCGAGAGCACATGTTCGCCGCACCTGTATGATGCGATACTTCGAGGCAAGCAGAACGGCCTCGACATGGCCCTCGGCACGAACGGTTTTCTGCTGAAGGACGAACGGCTTGATGACATACTTCCTGCGCTCACATATCTGAGGTTCAACATCTCTGCTGCAGACCCGAAGCGCTACTCAGAGATCCATGGCTGTCCTGAATCTTCATACCATAAGGTCATGGAGACCATCAGAAAGGCTGTTGCAATAAAAAAGGCAGGAGGCCTTGATGTTACCCTCGGGCTCCAGATGGTCCTGCTTCCGGAGTTCGCGGACCAGATCATACCGCTCGCAAAGCTCGGCAAGGAACTCGGTGTTGATTATCTTGTCATCAAGCACTGCAGCGACGACGAGAACTCGAGCCTCGGTGTTGATTACGAAAAGTACAATGACCTCGTTGACCTTCTGAAAGAGGCCGAAACATATTCCGACAGCGGGTATCTCGTCAGGGCAAAGTGGTCAAAGATACTGAGCGGCGGCAAGCGCTGCTACACCCAGTGCTTCGGCCCTCCGTTCATAATGCAGTTCTCCGGCTCGGGGCTCGTTGCGCCTTGCGGCATGCTCTTTAACAGCAAGTATAAGAAATACCATATAGGCAATATAGCAGAGACATCCTTCAAAGAGCTCTGGAAGAGTGAGCGCTACTGGGAGGTCATCAACCTTATAGCATCCGAGAAGTTCAATGCACAGAACATGTGCGGCTCTCTCTGTCTGCAGCATAAGGTTAATGAATTCCTATGGGAGCTCAAGCATGGAAGGGTCTCTATCGACAATTCAGGGACAGTGCCGCCTATGCACTGCAATTTCATCTGATGACTCCTGATATGGAAACGACAGAAAATATCCCGCCAAAAAGCGGCATACCTGCCCTTCTGAAAAGACTGACCAGATGGGACATCGCAGTTCTTATAATCCTTGCAGTCCTTTCCGTATACATGATAGACAGGGCCTCGGACGAATACCGCTGGAGCGACTGGGGGTTCGGCGATGCCCAGTCCATGCTCTCCCTCAAGCAGTGGAACGAAGAGGGATGGTATGACAACTTCTTCCTTTTCATCCCCCAGGGATATGCAAAGGCTATCAGGGCGCTTGATGATGAACCTCTGCGCCACCATGCGCACGGCACCTGTCCCGGAAGCGCGCCAGGGGTCGGTCCAAGGCTCTGGTACACACACTATCCTGCCGGCTATCTTGTACCGTATGCAATAATGTTCAAGATCGGCATGGATGACATATTCACTGCAAGGACACTCTCGATAATACTTTCGATAGCTGCTGTTGTTCTCATGTATATCCTCTTTTCGAAGATCGTAAGCAGGCCGGTTGCTGCATTCACTGTCATATTCTATGTCTTTTCTCCTGTCTTTCTGGGCTATGCAGATACGATAGCGAACCAGCCTCTGGACGATCTTCTGAGGTTCGGGTTCATGCTCGCAATAGTTATGGCAGGCAGGACAGCAGAGATGAAGACCGAAAAGAAGTGGCTGATCGCGGCCTGGATCATGGAGTTTGCACTCTCTCTGTCATCTTTTGATTCTGTATTTTTCATATATACCTGGCTTGTGGGATGGGACCTCATAGAAGGAAAGGGTTTCAGGCTCAAAAGGTATCTGATCTTCTCCCTTGCGCCCATCTCTGCACATGGGCTCCAGTTCCTTCAGAATGTCTGGTATCTTGGATTTGACATGGCGCTTAAGGATGTCAAGGTCGCGTTCATGCAGAAGTCCGGCGCTGTTGCAACTTATGGAGGCGACGGAGGGCGCATATCATCGATCATGTCAGCCTTCTACACAGTATTCATGAATGTGTATCAGCCTCTCTGGGCAGCAGGTCTGCCGATCCTCTTCTATGCAGTATTCAGGATATTCCGTTCTTTCTTTGGCGCAGCAGCCGAGACCTCAATGCCGAGGCTCAGGCTTATTGCGCTTCTCTTTGTATGCGGTCTTGCATATATTGTCGTGCTGCCACATGGCGCCAAGATGCCCTATCAGGGAAGGCAGATGCTGCCGTTCGTGTCTCTGCTTGCAGGAGGCCTGACCTGGGCATTCATATCGACCATTGTCAGCGGCATGAGCGCGGATGCCGAATCAGTCAAGGTTGATTTATGGAAAAGGGGTGTTGTCTTCA
>Ga0233425_10001716_pt1 | contig 47062 bp, 37 predicted proteins | sample Watercolumn_Towu_2_FD_181712 | JGI IMG/M metagenome (GOLD analysis project Ga0233425, IMG submission 181712) | Freshwater microbial communities from Lake Towuti, South Sulawesi, Indonesia - Watercolumn_Towuti2014_140_MG | ecosystem: Environmental > Aquatic > Freshwater > Lake | place...
TCATCGTCACCCTCGACACCCAGGCCGACGTCAACTCCATCACCGATAGCGACCGCCACCTCCGGCGCGCCCGCCTGGTCGACCGCCTGCAGCGCCATTCCAAACGCCAGCAGAAATCGCTGCTGCGATTTCTCACCCACCACGCCGAGCGGGTCCAGCCACTGTGGATCATCAACGGCGCCGCCGCCAGCGTGGCGGCAGCCTGGATCCCGAAACTGGCGAAGCTGCCGGGAGTCGCCAGAATCTATCCGAACGCCACCCTGGGCCTGCCCGCCCCGGTCGGCGACAGCGCCGCACCGCCTCAGTGGAACCTGACCGCCGTGCACGCGCCGGATCTGTGGAACCTCGGCCATGTCGGCCAGGGCATGGTGCTGGCCAACATGGACACCGGGGTCGACCTGGCCCATCCGGACCTGGCCGGCAGCTACCGCGGGGGCAGCAATAGCTGGTACGACCCCCACAACCAGCACGCCACGCCAACCGACTATTCCCTGGGCGTCAGCGGCCATGGGACCCAGACCATGGGCCTGATGGTGGGCGGCGACGCCGGTGGCAGTTTCGTCGGCGTCGCCCCCGGCGCCCGGTGGATCGCGGTCAAGGTCTTCAACGACGCCGGAACCGCGCAGGAAAGCGATTTCCACATGGGCTTCCAGTGGCTCCTGGATCCGGATGGGAACCCCCTGACCGACGACGCTCCCGACGTGGTCAACGCATCCTTCCAGACGGCTTCCGCCGGCCAGTGCGACACCCGTTTCAACGCCGACATCGAGACACTCAAGACCGCCGGCATCGCCGTGGCCATCGCCGCCGGCAACGGCGGCACCGGCGGCAGCAGCAGCCCGGCCAACAATCCGGCGGGATTCGCGGTTGGCGCGGTCAACAGCCTGAACAACATCGCCTCCTTCAGCGCCCGCGGGCCTTCCAGCTGCGACGGTACGGTTTTTCCGGAAATCGTGGCACCGGGCGTTTCGGTTCGGACCACCGATCTGTCCCTGGGCGGCATGGCCTTGTACGCCACCGTCAGCGGCACTTCCTACGCCACGCCCCATGTGGCCGGTGGACTGGCTCTGCTGCGGGAGGCTTTCCCCGCCGCCAGCGTGACCGACCTGGAAGCGGCCCTCACCAGCACCGCCACCGACCGCGGCCTGGCCGGCCCCGACAACAGCTACGGCAATGGCGTGATGAATCTGCTGGCGGCTTACAACGCCCTGGCCGCCAACACCCAGAGCCCGACCAGCACCGACGACAGCTACGCCGCCACCGAGGACACCCCTCTCGCCATCGCAGCCCCCGGCGTGCTGGGCAACGACTCCGACCCCCAGAACGATCCGCTGACGGCGGTGCTGGTCAGCAACGTCAGCCACGGCAGCCTGACCCTCAATGCCGACGGCAGTTTCGACTACACCCCGGCCGCCGATTTCAACGGAGTCGACAGCTTCACCTACCGGGCCAGCGACGGCAGCCACCAGAGTGGCACGGCGACGGTGTCCCTCAACGTCGCCCCGGTCAACGATGCCCCCCAGGCACGGGCCGACACGGCCACGGTTACCCGCGGCACCACGGTTGTCATTCCGGTCCTGACCAACGACAGCGATGTGGACGGCGATACCCTGACGCCGGTGATCGAGACCAACCCCAGCCATGGCAGCGTGACCGTCAATCCCGACGGCACCGTGAGCTACACCCACGACGGCAGCGCCGCCGCCACCGACAGTTTCAGCTACCGCGCATTCGATGGCCAGGTCCATAGCGGTGCAGTGACGGTGTCGCTGACCATCGACACGCCCCCCACACCGGTGAGCGGTGTCGACGAGTACGGCGTGGACGAGGACGTCACTTTCAGCCTCCCAGCACCGGGTGTGCTGGCCAACGACACCCCGGCCAGCGGCTTGAACGCGACTCTGGTATCCCCTCCGGCTCACGCCGCCAGCTTCAGCCTGAACGCCGACGGCAGTTTCAGCTACCAACCAGCAGCCAATTACCACGGCCCCGACAGCTTGGTCTACAAGGCCTGCTCGGCGCCGACGGTTTGCAGCTCCGATACCACCGTCAGCATTACCGTAAATCCGGTCAATGACGCGCCGGCCATCAACTCCACGGCCGTGATCACGGCCACCCAGGATTCCCCGTACAGTTACACGGTAACGGCAACGGACCCGGAAACCGCCGATTCGCCCCCGCAAACATTGAGTTACTCCCTGGTCAGCTTCCCCGCCGGGATGACCATAAACGCTGATACCGGCCTCATCAGCTGGACCCCCACCAACGCCGAAGTCGGCAACCGGAACGTGACGGTACGGGTGAAGGATTCCTCCGGGGCTGCCAACGACAGCGCGGACCAGAGCTTCGTCATCGCCGTGGCCAACGTCAACGACGCGCCCACCCTGGCTCCGATCGGCTCGCCCCAGAACGCCACCGCCGGGACACCCTTCAGCGTGACCGCCACCGGCAGCGACATCGACGCGGGTGACACCCTCACCTATTCATTGGACGCCGCGCCGGCATGGCTGAGCATCAACCCGGCCACCGGCGTGGTATCGGGGACGCCCGGCGCCGGCGATGCCGGATCCTCGACCGTGACGGTACGGGCGGCCGACAATGGCACCCCCAGCCTTGCCGCGACGACGAGCTTCACGCTCCAGGTCAATCCGCCGGCGAACACCGCGCCGGTCGCGGTCGCCGACACGACTTTCCTGTACCTCCGGAACGTCCAGCGTAGTGTCAGCTACGCCGGCCCGCTGGGACTGGGCGTGTTGGCCAACGACTCCGATGCGGAAAACCAGGGGCTGAGCGCGCAGCTGGTCGCCGGCCCCGGCAGCGGAACCCTGCTGCTGAGCGGCAACGGCTCGTTCACTTACCTGCGCAGCGCCACCGGCAACGTGACCTTCAGCTACCGCGCCAGCGACGGTCAGGCCATCAACAACCTGAGCAACACCGCCACGGTGACCCTGCGTACCGACACCGCACCGGTGGCGAATTCCGACAACTGCGTCTATGACGTCAGTGCTCAGACGGTGAGCCAGGCGCAGCGCTGCAGCGTGACCTCCGCCAAGGTGGTTCGGGTGAATGCGGCATTGAACGACACCGACGCCAACACGACCACGAACGTCCCGACCGACGGCGTCGGCAAGACGGTGATCCCGGGGACGGCGGTGATCACCGCGGTTGGCAGCGGTGTCGACGTCATGGCCAATCCGGCCTGCGGTCAACCCGCTCTCGGCAGCGCTCCGGGCGCCCGCGGAACCGCAGTCAACCACTGCGACGGCACCTTCACCGTGAACATCGCGGCGGGCAACGGCGGCAGCAGCATCAGCTACAGCTACCGCATCAGCGACGATCTGGGCGCGCAATCCAGCGCCCGCCAGAATACGCTGACGGTGCAGCCATGAGGGGAGGCGACGGGCAGCGCTTCGGCACCGAAGGAAGGCCGAAGGGTGACGGAACTGGATCACCCGGTACAATTGGATCGGATCTCGGTTAGCTTTCGATACCGGAAACCGCAATGAAGCTTTTCTCTCCAGTATTTTTTCTCAACCATCTTCAGGCCACCCTGATTGGCGCTGCCGTGGCCTGCCAGCCGGCGGCCGCGGGGAATCCGCTTCCAGGCTCGGCGACTCCGAACGACTCGACGGGGGTGGCCAAGAGCATTGCGGCCCCGGCAAAGCCGGACAGCACAACGGCCAGTCCCGCCACACCCGCCATTGCGGCGACCGACCGGGACACCCTCCGGAAGAAATGGGGCGTAGAGCTACTGGGTCTCCATCCAACGGCGGCGGGTCACCTGCTGGACTTCCGCCTCAAGGTCACCGACACCAGGAAGGCAACCCCGCTGCTGGACCGCAGGACCAAGCCCTATCTTCTCAGCGACAAGTTCAAGGGCAAACTGCAGGTGCCCGACTTCGACCGCGTCGGCTCTCTCCGCCAAACCACCCGCGACGTGGAGAAGGGAAAGGTCTACACCATGTTATTCGCCAACCCCGGCAAACGACTCGCGCCGGGAGACGAGGTGACCTTGGTGATCGGCGATTTCCGCGTCAGCCAGCTGACCATCGTCGACCCCATGGCAACGGCACGGTCGCCGGCCACCAGGCCGGGGGGTAAGTAGGATGGCGGCCAGGTGCACGACAAGGCTGCAGGCGGGATGGTTCCTGCTGCTGGTGAGCGTGCTGCTGCCGGCGGTTTCCGTCGCCGCCGACAAGGCCGGTGCCTCGGACCCGGCAGCCGGCAGCCGGCTGTACTTCGAGGGCTTGCTGCCATCGGGCCAGCCGGTACAGGCGACCGTCACCGGCGACGTGCCGGTGAGCGGCGACCAGTTGGCCTGCGTGAGCTGCCACCGGCGCAGCCGCCTGGGCACCAGCGAGGCGGGACGCCAGGTATCTCCGGTCACCGCCGACGCGTTGTTCGGGCCCGGCGCCAACAGCAAGGTGAAAGGGGTGCTGCCCAAGGCGTTTGCGCGGATCGCAAGCAATCGTCCCGCCTATGACGACCGCAGTCTGGCGAGGGCCATCCGCGACGGCGTGAATTCGGCCGGAACGGCGCTGGCTCCCAGCATGCCGCGATATGCGCTGAGCGAAACGGAGATGGCGGCGCTGATCGCCTTTCTCCGGGAGCAACCGGCCGGTCCGCCACCCGGCGTGACCGAAACCGACCTGCATTTCGCCACCGTGGTGACGGAAGATGCGCCGAAAGACCAGCGAGACTTGGTGGTTGGGATGCTGGAAGCGTACTTCAAGGACAAGAATTCGACCACCCGCCACGAAACCAAGCGCGCCCAATTCAGCGCCTACAAGATGTACCAGGTTTACCGGAAGTGGCAGTTGCATGTGTGGCAACTGCGCGGCCCGAGTTCCACCTGGCCCGCTCAGTTGGAACGCTACCACAAGAGCCAGCCGGTACTGGCCCTGATCAGCGGACTGAGCACCCAGAGCTGGCGGCCGGTGCACCGGTTCTGCGAAGAACGACAGGTGGCCTGTCTGTTTCCCAATACCAGCCTTCCCACCGTCGCCGACGGCGACTTCTATTCCGTCTACTACACGAGAGGGCTGACCCTGGAAGCCCAAACGATCGCCAAGTTCCTGCAGGACAACCCCGATCCGGCAAGGAAAGTGGTGCAGATATATCGGGACAGCGAAACCGGCACCGTCGCCGCCGAGGCTTTCCGCGCCAAGGCGGCTGGCATCGCCGTGGAAGACCTGCGGCTGCCGGCAGGGCAGGGATTGACGCCGGCTCTGCTGGCCAAGTTCGGGGACCCCGCCCGCCCGCCCACCCTGCTGTTGTGGCTCAAGCCGGAGGATCTGACCGGGCTGCCGGATCTGGCCAAGGCCTATCCGCAAATTCCCGCCATCTTCCTCGCGGCGGGCCTGGCCGGGGAAAGCTTGCCCGAATCCTGGGCCGCCCTGAACAATCGGCTCTACCTGACCTACCCCTGGGAACTCCCGGAACGCCGCCAATCGCGCTCGGTCAAGGCCAAGACCTGGTTGCAGGCCAAGCACATCCCCCTGACCCACGAACGCCTTCAAATCGACACGTTTTTCGCCGTCACCCTGCTGGGCGAATCCGTCAAGGCCATACTCGACAACTTTTCCTCGGCCTATCTCCTGGAACGAATCGAGGACATGGTCGGCACCCTGACCCCCAGCACCTATTATCCGCGGCTGAGCCTGGGCGCCGGCCAGCGCTTTGCATCCAAAGGCTGCTACCTGGTGCGGCCTGCCGCTGCAGGGAAGCTGGTGGTGGCCGGCGGCTGGATCGTACCTTGAGGCATCGCGAATCATGCAAGCTCGTCTGCGCATCGTTTTCCCTCTGCTGATCCTGGGCATGACCGCCCTGCTGCCGCGAACCGGTGCCACCGGCGAACTCGCGGCCGATTTGCAGGAAGCCATCCACAAGGCGGCCCCCCCGGAAGCCCTGCCGGTGATCATTCAATTCCGCGAACGGGTGACGCTGGTCCGGTCCCGCGGCGAAACGCAGACCGCTTTCCGGCTGCGCTACAACCGGATCTTGAAAGCTACCGCCGACCGGTCTCAGGCGACACTGACGGAATGGTTGAACGGTCAAGGGGTGTCGGATTTGCGCCAGTTCTGGACTCTCAACGCGCTCGCGGGACGCATCCCGGTCCAACTGCTGCGCGAACTCGCCCAACGGCCGGAGGTCGAGAGCGTCCGGTTGGACCGTGAGATTCCCATGGTTCCGGCGCAGCGCTGATCGGGCTCCGATTCGCTCCTTTCAAGGTCCGACCAGGACGACCGTTGTGGTCCGGTCGGTCCACAACGGCTGAATCCTTCCCGGCATCAAATCGTAAATCCGGCAGTCGCGGCAGCCCCGTTTCCCCGCATCCGGCGGTGGTGTATCGTCCAGCCATCGCCTACCCCTGCCCGAGCCGCCGCCTTGGAACCCTCAACCACCCCCGCTGTACCCCCGCTGCTGGTGGATTTCCTGCTCACCGTGCTGATGAGCTTCCTGCTGGGGCTGGGCTTGCGGGAATATTATCTGTTCAGCCACAAGAGCCAGGTCTACGGCACCACCCGCACCTGCACCTTCATCGGCATCATCGGCTTCGTGCTGTTCCGGATCGGCGAGAACGGGCTGCTGTATTTGGGCGGGATGGCCGTACTGGGGACCTTGCTGGCGCTCTATTACCACAGTAAGCTGGACCAGCAGCAGGTGGGGATGATCGGCATCCTGATGGCGCTGCTGAGCTATCTGGTGGGGCCCATCGCGCTGGAGTTGCCGGACTGGTTCCTGATCCTTTACGTCATCACCGCGCTGTTCGTGCTGAACGCCAAGGAGAAGATCCATCTCCTGACGGAGAAGATGGCGCGGGAGGAGATCATCACCCTGGCGCGGTTTCTGGTGCTTTCAGGAGTGATCCTGCCGCTGACGCCGAGAGAACCCATCGCCGACTTCGTGCCGGTTTCCCTCCACCAGACCTGGACGGCGGTGGTGGTGATCAGCGGCATCTCCTATCTGGGCTATCTGCTGCAAACCTATCTCTTGAAGGGCCAGGGCATCCTGCTGACCGGTGCCATCGGCGGCATCTATTCCAGCACCGCCGCCACCGTGGTGGTGGCGCGCCATTCCCGCCAGCTCGACGCCGGTTCATCGCAGCCGGCTGCCGCCATCATCCTGGCGACGGCGCTGATGTATCCGCGCCTGCTGGTGATCGTGGCGATCTTCAACCCGCCCCTGAGCTTGCACCTGGCCCCGTGTTTCATGGCGCTCTCCGCGATCTGCGCCGGCTGGGCCTTTCTGGTCATCCGCGACCACGACAGCCAAGGGCTGCCCGCCGCAACCATGGCGGCGCCTCCCAATCCGCTGGAGCTGAGCTCGGCGCTGCTGTTCGCCGCCCTGTTCGTCGCCATCAGCGCCGCCAACCAGTACATCCTGGCCGAATACGCCCACACCGGCCTGCAGTGGATGTCTTTCCTGGCCGGACTGGCCGACATCGACCCCTTCGTGATGTCGCTGCTGCAGGGCAATTACACCGCACCCTCGCTGCTGATCGGCAAGGCCATCGCCATCGCCACCGGCAGCAACAACCTGCTGAAAGCCTGTTACGCCCTTGTCCTCGGCGAGCGCCGCAGCGGCCGGCTGGCGGCTACGGCGCTGACGGTGCTCGGCGCGCTCAATCTGGCCTGGGGGATTTGGGGCGACTGAGCCTCAAGGCGATGCGTTGAGCCGCACCGTGACCGAGTTGGTGCCCCAGTTACCGCTGGCGAGATCGGGGTTGCCGTCGCTGTCGAAATCCGCCACCGCCAGGCTGAAGGCGAAGCCGCCCACGCCATAGGGCACCGGCGCCCAAAACCCGCCCTGGCCGTTGCCGATCAGTACCGACACCGTGGCGGCGGCTTCGCTGGCCACCACCATGTCCAGATCGCCGTCGCGGTTGAGGTCGGCCAGGGCCACGGCGCGCGGCGCGAAGCCGACGGGGAAGTCGACCTTGGTCTGGAAGATTCCGCCGCTCCGCAACAGCAGGGACACGGTATCGCTGCCGAAATTGGCCACTGCCAGATCGGTTTCGGTATCGCCGTTGACATCCCCCGCCGCCACCGAAAAGGGAGTGGCCCCGGTGGCAAAACCGACCGGATCGCTGAAGCTGCCGTCGCCGTTGCCCAGGAGCACCAGGACCTGATCGGTCGTGGCATTGGTCACCGCGAGATCCAAACCGCCGGAGCCGTCGATCTGGGCCAACACCAGGCCCTGCAGCGAACCGGATGCGACGGGATAGGTGAAGGCGGGCGTGGTGGGAACCGCCACCTGGCCGTTGCTGGTGTAGACATTGACCGTGTCGCCTTGGAGCACGACCAGGTCCGGCGCCAGGTCGGCGTCCAGCAGTCCCGCCACCATGCCGCTGGGCGGGGACGGCAGCGAATAGACCAAGGGTTCGCCGGCGAAAGCGCCGTTCCCGGTGCCCAGCAACAGGGATAGACCCGATCCGCTGACATTGGCATTGGTCACCATGATGTCCGGCACCGTATCGCCATTGAGCAGTCCCATCACGATGGAGCCGAACAGCAGGCCGTTGGGTTGGGTGGGATAATCGACCTTGGCGGAAAAGGTTCCGCTACCCTGGTTCCGCAGTACCGACACCGAACCGGCGGTCGGCACCCCATCGATGAACTCGCCGATGTTGGCGGTCGCCAGGTCGGGAACACTGTCGCCGTCCAGGTCGGCGGCACCGATGGCATAGGGGGTGTTGGCCACCGGATAGTCGGCCTTGGGCTGGAACAGGTTGTTGATGCGCTGGTTCAGCAGGACCGAAACGGTACCGTCTCCCCAGTTGGTGACTGCCAGGTCGGGCTTGTCGTCGCCGTCGAGATCGCCCAGCGCCAGGCCCCAGGGCGTCTGGCCGGTCGGGTAGCTGACCGGGGCTTGAAACGTGCCGTCGACGTTGCCGCGCAATATGCCCACGGTAGCACCGGCAGCGCTGGTGACTGCCAGGTCCGGCCGGCCGTCGCCGTCGATATCGCCGATCGCCACGTTGCGGGCCTGGGTCCCGGCGGGGTAGTCGAGATGGCTAGGAAAGCCGCCGGTGCCGTCGTTCCGCAGCACGGAAATGTTGTCTCCGGCATTATTGGCCGTCACGATGTCGATCTTGCCGTCGGCATTCACATCTCCCACCGCAACGCCCGTAGCACCGGCAGCGGTGGAGTAGTCGACGGGGTTGAAAAATCCCCCGTCTCCGTTGCTGAGCAACACCGAGACCGCCGGGTCCGCGGTGTGGGCCACGACCAGATCCCGATTTCCGTCGCCGTTCACATCGGCGACGGCCACGTCTCCGGGCAGGTTGATCGACGAAGTCACCAGGGTGGGCACGCTCGGAAAGGTGCCGTCGCCATTATTCGTGAAACTAAAGACGACGCCTTCGTTGACATTGGTGACGACCATATCGAGATAGCTGTCTCGGTTGAGGTCGGTCGCCACAACGACACGCGGCGAACTCCCGGCGGTGTAACTCACCGGGGCCGCGAAGCCGCCGCTCCCGTTCCCCGCCAAGATGACAACTGCATTCGCCCCGGAGACGGCTACGGCCAGATCGGCGTTTCCGTCTTGGTCGATGAAACCGGTCGCCAGAGCATAAGGGTTGGCGCCAACCACCACAGTCGATGCCGCCTGGAAACTGCCGTCACCATTGCCCAGCAGGATGGAGACCGAATCGGCCCCCTGGTTGGCCACCGCCCAGTCGACCCAGCCATCGTTGTTGAAGTCGCCCCGAGCCACCGCGATGGGCTGGGTGCCCACCGCCGAAGCGGCGCCGGCACCGAACAGCCCGGTGGGAGCGGTCTGCACCGTCAGCACCCCCTTGGCTACCTGCTGGGTTACATTGCCGGCCAGGTCGGTGACCGTGGTCGTCACATCGTAAGTCCCGATTGCCAGGGCATTGGCGTCGGGTATGGTGAGGGACCAGCCGGCTCCTACGAAACTCAAGTCGGAACCGCTGTAGGTCACCCCGTTGACGGTGACGGCGAGGCTGTCCTCGGGTTGCCAGGACCCGGTCAGCGTTGGCGTGGTGTCGTTAGTCTGCAGAGGCCTCACCGTGGCGGCCTGGGGCGCCGTCGTATCGATCACCAGCACGGTGGTCGGCGACAATGCGCTTTCGACGGGCGGAACGCTGTCGTCGAGGCTGCTGAAAGTGAAGCTGTAGGCCCCGTCCTGCAGGCCTTCGACTCCGCCCGGCGTATAGCTCCAGACTCCTGCGGATCCGACGTCGATTTCCACGAATCCCTCGCCTTCATAGACCCGAACCTTCACCGCGCCGCTGCCCACCACACCCCTCAGCACGGGGTTGGGATCGTTGGTCACGGCATCGGTCACATTGGAACCGGTATCCGGAATCACGCCGGTCAGCAAGGGAGTCCGGCCCGCATACGCGTTTTGAAGGTCGGAGTAGCGTCCGGCCGCCACCAGCCGGGCTTCCGCCGCCGCCCGCTGGGCCAGCGCGGTGATCTCCTCCACGCTCGTGCCCGCTTCGATCTGCCGGTTGAGATCCGCCGCCGCATTGGCCAGGATGGTCAGGTTGGGCTCACCCACCGTCACTCCCGCCCCGATGAACAGATTCTTGACGGTCTCGGCGTTCGTGAGGTCGAGCGGGATCCACTGCTTCCTCTGGAGCGGTTCCAGGCCGATCAGGGCGCAAGCCAGAGCGGCGATCTCCGGATCTTCGTTGGCGGCGATCTGGCAGGGTGCGGCCTCGCCCGCTGCGGCCATGCGGAGGGTGTTCTTGCCCGCCAGGCTCTTGAGGAACTGCACCACGGTCTGCTGCTGGGCGTTGCGCTTGACGAGGGTTTCCGCCTTGGACTTGGGCTTGATCTGATTGAAACGTTTGGCCACGAAGTTGACCACCGTGACATTGCCCTTGACGTTGACCATCTTCTTGATCTTGGCGCCGGGCTGCTTGCGGTCCAGCAGGGCCTGCCACAAGGCGGAAAGGGTGCCGACCGCCTTGGCTGCCGGCGGCGTGGTCAGCAGCTGGGAATTGGGCAGTCCGGTCTCGATGTCGATACCCCCCCGCAGGAATACCCGGCCCTTGCCGTTGGGAAGCTTGAAGCTGCCGTCGGCATCGGTAAGGGCGGTCTTCTCGTCGGCACTCGGCAGACCGTCCTTGTTCTTGTCGCGGAACGCGGTACCGCCGCTGATGGTGCTGGAAAACTGCTTGGCCCAGGCCGCTTCGGGCGGCAGGGCGACGGCCAGCAGCAAGGCACCGAGCCCGAACAGGGCCGGCAGCGATCGAAAGGTGGTGTATCGAATGTGCATGGAGCTCTCCCTCAAGAGGTAACGCGGGCGACCCGCCCCGAATGACTGGGGACGATTGTTTCAAATTTCGCCGACCGCCTCCATGACATTTCGGTATAGCCCGAAACGGGCTCAGAAATTGATGAACACCGACCCCATGATCCGATGATGCAGGGTGAACTTCTGGTGGGTGGCATCCGCCAGATTTTGGTTCAGACACCCCAATTCGGCACAGACCTGCGGTGTGAAGTTCCAGCCGATGCCGGCGAATGCCCGGTTCGGGTCGAACCCCGAATCGCCGCCCCATTGGGTGGAATTGGCGCGCACTGAAGAACTCGTTCCAGGCGATCAGATTCAGCCGGGGTTCGCCGTAGTGTTGCGCCCCCGCGGCAGTTTCGGCCCGAAGACCCGCGTCCCGGGAGAGCCGCAAGGGAATCGCCGAGATATTCAGCGCTTCCCTATCCGATCCCTGTGCCGGAAACGCCGGACGCTATGGCCCTGCGTCCCGCCATCCGGCGATTTTGAACTAGACTCTCGCGTGAATCCCATCTCGAACCCGGCCGAATCCGGCCGAGCACAGTCCGGCGCTTGCGGGAATCTGCACGATCACGGCATCCTTCCAGCATCCATACTTGTTCAAGACCCAGGGCCCCCGGATGGAACTCGAGCATCTCCTCAACAACAGCCAGAATCTTCCGACGATCCCCGAGGTCGTCAGGAACCTCATCAAGAGTTTCAACGACGACTACGCCAATATCGCCGGTATCGCCAAGACCATCAGCATGGATCAGGCGCTGGCGGGACGGGTGCTGAAACTGGCCAACTCGGCCCGCTACGGACTGCCCCGCAAAGTCGCCTCCATCGATGATGCGGTGCGGCTGCTGGGATTCACCACGCTACGCTCGCTGGTGGTGGCATCGGCGCTTTCCAGTGCGTTCCGGGCGCCTCCCACCCTCAATCTAAAGGCGTTCTGGCGCGGCAGTTTCGCCACCGCCGGCTATGCCTCCTGGCTGGCGAAACAGGGCAAGCACCGGGAAGACATCGCCTTCACCGGCGGACTGATGCTGCACAGCGGGGTGTTGCTGCTGCACATGGAAGCCCCGCTCGAATCCCAGCGCATCGACCTGGAAGTGGCGCAAGGCAAGTTCCGGCCGGAAGCGGAGCGGGCCGTGTTCGGATTCAGCCACGTCGATGTGAGTTCCGAAATGGCGGTCCGCTGGAATTTTCCCGACGAGATCGTCTGCGGCATGCGGGACTTCGCCGACCCGGAAACCACCGCATCCTTCGAGCCCTACGGGGCCATCTACCGCATCGCCGATTTCCTGGCGGACGCGCAGGTCAGGGCATTGGACCAGGACTACCTGGATAGCCGGTTCCCGGCGGAACTGTGCCGGGAACTGGGACTGGATCCCGACCACGTGCTCTCCACCCTGCCGCCCCTGGCCACGGTGCTGGAGGGCCTGGATGTACTGCTGGGATAGGCCGGCTCCCGCTCCGGCGATGGCGCTGAAATAGCGAATCCCGCGGCGGAGCAGCCTTGGCCGCGAAGGCGCCGGCGCATCGTCCGGGGTGCCGAAGATCGCCCGCAAGCGGGCTCCTGCGGCGATTGCGCCCGTGGCTTGTGGGTTACATTCAACAACATTGCCGGGGGAGGCACCCATGGAATCCTTCCAGTGGAGTAACAATTTCGTCACCGGCCTGCTCGAGGTGGACGAACAGCACCACCGGCTGGTCGACCTCATCAACCGGTTCGGCACGACCCTGGGGGAATCCGACAGCATCGTCGGCCAGGAAATGGCGACCGTGTTCGACGAACTGGCAGACTACGCCGACTACCACTTCAAGGAGGAAGAAAATCTGATGCAGGAGGTAGGGCTGGACGAACGTCATTGCCTCAAGCATCGCCATGCCCACACCCACTTCCTGGAAGAAGTCGTCCGGTTGCGGCAGGAGCTGCCCTACTCCTGTCTCGCCGGCGGCGAAAGCCTGCTGAAATTTCTGACCCACTGGCTGGCTTACCACATCCTGGGCACCGACCAGGCCATGGCCCGCCAAATCAAGGCGGTGCGCAGCGGTGTCAGCGCCACGTCCGCCTGTGAAATGCACGAACGGCTGTCGGACGGCTCCCTCGACCCCATCCTGATGGCGCTGGACGGCTTGTTCCACCAGGTTTCCGCCCGCAACCGCATGCTGATGGAGCTCAATCAGTCGCTGGAAGCCAAGGTGATCGAACGCACCCAGGCCTTGTCGGTGGCCAACGGGGAACTCACCGGACTGGTGCGCCGGCTGGAGACCGAGAAGGAAGCGTCCAACCGGCTCAGCCGGGAATTGGAGATGGTCAACAGCCAACTGGAAGCCATGGCGATGACCGATGCCCTCACCGGCCTGCCCAACCGCCGGCACGCCCTGGCCCGGCTCACCATGGAATGGGAGGCGTCGCTCCCGATCGGCTCCCCGTTGGCCTGCCTGATGATCGACGCCGACGGTTTCAAGCCCATCAACGACAGCTACGGCCATGCCGCAGGGGACCGGGTCCTGCAGGAACTGGCCGGGCGTTTGCGCAATTCCGCCCGCACCGACGACCTGGTCTGCCGTCTGGGCGGCGATGAATTCTTCGTCCTGTGCCCGAACACGGGATTGGCCGGAGCCCTGCATCTGGCCGAATCCATCCGGCAGCAAGTGGCGGCGCTGCGGGTCGGCTGCGGCCATGGCGAATGGCGGGGCAGCGTCAGCATCGGCGTCGCCGCAAGAAACCCCGAACTGGCCAGTGCGGATGCCCTGCTGGTCGCCGCCGACGAAGCGGTCTACCGCGCCAAGCGGGGCGGCCGCAACCGGGTGGCGCAATGACCGCTCCGGCTCATGGCCTCCACGAAATTGACCGAAAATTGACCCTGCGGCCACGGCGGCGTCATCCCTGCCCTGTTATGGTGACATCCTCGTCACAGCGGGCTCGCGAGCGCCTCAGGATATACCCATGCAAGAATCCGCCACCTTCGCCCTGTTCGCCATCCTCTGTTGCGCTCTGTTCGGGGAATGTTGGACCTGGACCACGAGCCGGCCGGAGTATCCTCCCCACAGCGGAGTTCCGGTGGTCGTGGTGACCCAGGACATCGAGCGGCACCTGCTCACGATTTCGGGTCCCGCCTGGGGGACCGGCAAGCCGCAGGTCCGTCTGGGCGCCGAGGATCTGCCGGTGGAACGCTATACGGCCAACGAGATCGTGGCCCGCCTGCCGGAAGGAATCAAACCGGACGTATACGTGCTGACGGTGGCCACCGGCGATGACATCCGCCGCCACGACACCCTGCTGTACAGCTCGGGGAGCTGACTCCCAGGCGGCGCGCCGGACCGGTCAGTCCATTTCGACCTCGGTCCCCCGCCCCTCTTCCAGCACCTGCCGCAGATAGCGGAACAACAGCCGCGCCGAACGGGGTGCGGCCGCCGCCTGCTGTTCCTTGCGGGCATCGCGAACCAGCTGCCTGAGCTTTTGCCGGTCGGCGCCGGGATGGGACTGCAGAAACTCGTCGACCACCCCATCGTCTCCTTCGAGCATCCGGTCGCGCCAGCGCTCCACCGTGTGATGGCGGTGGATGGACTGGGCGCTGCTCCGGTTGAGCCCCTCCAGGCGCGCGTGGATCGGTTCGACGTCGGTCTCCCGCAGCAGCTTGGCGATGAACTTGCGCTGCCGTTTCAGGGCGCTGAAAGACGAGATGCGCCGGGCGGTGTGGATCGCCTCGGCCAACTCGTCGGGCAGGGGAATCCCGGCCAGCTGCTCCGCCGGCAGCGCCACCAGCTGCTGCCCCAGTTCTTCCAAGGCCTGGCTTTCCCGCTTGAGGGCGGACTTGCTGGGGCGGCTGTAGCCGCTGTCGTCGTCGAGTTCGTTCATGGGTCGGGTCGGGGTTGGCGGCCTCATTTCACCGCCACCATGCCGCAGAAGTTGTACCAGCGGAAGAACTCCTCCACGTGACGGAATCCGGCGGTCCGCAGCAGTTCGCGGTTTTCTTCGGGCCGGTAGGGGATCAGCACATTCTCCAGGGCTTCCCGCTTGTGGGCGATCTCCGATTCGGAATAGCCCTGGCGCTTCTTGAGGTTGTAGTAGTAACGGATGAACAGGCGGTTGAACAGGCTGTCCTCGAAGATCAGCTTCTCGATGAGGATCAGACAGCCCTGGTCGTTCAACCCCTCCAGCACCTTGCGGATGACCCTCTCCCGCTGCAGCGGGCGGATGAACTGGAGAGTCAGCACCATCACCGCCACCGACGCGTTCTGCATTACCTCGGTGGCGTGCAGGTCGGCCTCCACCAATTCGATGACCCGCCCGGACTCCAGTCCGTCCAGCTTCAGCCGGGCCTGGGCCAGCATGTCGGAGGAATTGTCCACGCCGACGAAGCGCACCGCCGGGTCGATCACCGGATCCAGCTGCAGCAGGGTATTGCCGGTGGCGCAGCCGAGATCGAACAACACACTGCCCGGCTCGGCAAAATCGGCCGCAAGCTCGCCGGTCATCCGCTGAATCTCGCCATACAGGGGCACGGAACGCCGGATCATATCGTCGAACACCGCCGCGGTGGCCCGATCGAAGCGGAAATCGGCGGTGGCCGCATCCACGAACAAGCGGTCACGACTGGCGCAATCGGCGGCGGGCAAATCGGGGGCTGGCTTGGGCTCCGGCACGGTGACTCCCTGAGTGGGGGCGGCAAGATTAGCACACCGCAAGGGCAGCGACACCGGACCCCGCACCCGGCGGACGGCCGATTCGGGCCAAATTTGCCCGAGCCCCAGGCGTAATCCGATCGCCTTGTGTTAACATCCCGCCGTTCTCCCTATGGTTTCGAGTGCGAAGTGGCCTATCCTACCCCCGTCAAGGAAAGCCCAGCCGCAGGCGCCCATCTGCCCGGAATTCGCGGTGTGCTGTTCGATCTGGATGGCGTGCTGTACGTCGGTTCGGGCCTGGTGGAAGGCGCCGTGGAAGCCGTGGCGCGGGTCCGCGCCGCCGGCATCCCGCGCCGCTTCATCACCAACACCAGCACCTTGTCGCGCAATTCCCTGCTGGCGCGCCTCTACGGACTGGGGTTCGACGTCGATCCGGAAGAACTGCTCACCGCACCCCAGGCCACCGCCGCCTATCTGCGGACTCACTTTCCCGGCGCCCCCTGCCATCTGCTGCTGGAAGAAAACGTGCGGCGCGACTTCAGCGAGGTCACCCTGGCCGACCTCGAGGCGGCCGACTGCATCGTGGTCGGCGACATCGGCAGCAGCTGGACCTGCGAACTGATGGACCGCATCTTCAACCGGCTGATTCACGGCGCCCGGCTCATCTGCATCCACAAGAACCGGTTCTGGCAGACCTGCACCGGCCTGCGCATGGACATCGGCGGCTACATCACCGCCCTGGAATACTGCAGCGCCACCCAGGCCCTGGTCATGGGCAAACCCTCCGTCCACTTCTTCGGAACCGCCCTGACGGAGCTGGGCCTGGCACCGGAGAACGTGGCCATCGTCGGCGACGACATCGACATGGACATCGGCGGCGGCCAGGCCGCCGGACTGCGCGGGGTGCTGGTGCGCACCGGCAAGTACCGTCCCGCCTATGCCGCGGCCTCCGCCGTCACCCCCGACCGGATCATCGATTCGGTGCGCAACCTGCCGGCCCTGCTGGGCCTGCCGGACTGACCCGGAGCCGGCCATGGCGGTGCTCCACCTCGGCAAGCTGGCGCATCTCAAGGTCAACCCCTTCGAGCGGGCGGAGGCGCTGGAGATCATCGAGCACGGCGCGCTGCTGGTCGGCGATGACGGCCGCATCCTGGCTGTGGGCGACCGCGCCGACCTGACAGACCAGGCCGCATCCGCCCGCCGCATCGATCACGGAACGGCATGGCTGCTGCCGGGACTGGTGGATGGCCACAGCCATTTTTCCCAATACCACGTTACCGCCGCCCCCGGCGCGGATTTGCTGGACTGGCTGGAGCGTTCGGTTTTCCCCGCCGAAGCCCGCTTCGTCGAAGAGGGCTACGCACAGGCCGCCGCCACCGGCTTCATCCACCGGTTGCTGGCCTGCGGCACCACCACCGCCATGGTGTTCGGCTCCCAGTTCCTGGGTGCCAACCTGGCGCTGTTCGATGCGGCCAGATCGGCCGGCATGCGGCTGATCGCCGGCATGACGCTGATGGACCGGGGCGCGCCCGAGGTGTTGCTGCACAAGCTCAGCCAGGCGCGCGACGGCATGGAGCACCTCATCGCCCGCGTCCACGACGAACCGCTGCTGCACTACGCCGTGACCCCGCGGTTTGCCCCGGCCTGTTCCCCGTCGCTGCTGGATCTGTGCGGGGAAATCCACCGGGCCAATCCGGAATGCTACGTGCAGACCCACATCAACGAGAGCCCGGCGGAGATCGAACAGGCCGCCCGGCTGTTCCCCAAGGAGCGCGACTATCTGGCGATCTACCAGCGTTTCGGCCTGATCGGCCGGCGCAGCATGCTGGCCCATGACATTCACGTCTCCGACGACCAGTTGCAGCGCATCGCTTATGCCCAGTGCAGCGTCTGCCACTGTCCCACCAGCAACCTGTACCTGGGCAGCGGGCTGTTTCCGCTGCAGCGCCATCTCAAACGCGGCATCGCAATGGCGATTGGCACCGACATCGGTGCCGGAACCCGGTTTTCCCTCTGGCAGGAGCTGCCGGAGGTCTACAAGGTCCAGCACATCCAGGGCTGCCGGCTCGATGCCGCGCAACTGCTGTACCTGGGGACACTGGGGGGTGCCACGGCGCTGGACCTGGACCGCGAAACCGGCAACTTCGACGCCGGCAAGAGCGCCGATTTCCTGGTGCTGGACCCGCTCGGCTCGCCCTATCTGGCCGAACGGCTCGACCGTTGCGAAAGCCACGAAGACCAGCTGTTCTGCCTGCTGCACCTGGCCACCGAACGGGAAGTGCGGGCCACTTTCGTGGCCGGCCAGACGGTCTGGCTCAACCGCGGCATTTCACACTGACGATCCGCAAGTCCCGCCGCGATCCTGGCATTGCAGTGAGCGAGGCGCCTCAACCCTCACCGAGAAACCTGCCATGGAACGCTTCACCATCTCCCTCGACCAGTCCCTGGCCGAGGGCTTCGACCTGCTGATCAGGAACCGCGGCTACGCCAACCGTTCCGAGGCGGTGCGCGACCTGTTGCGGCGCGAGATCGAATTCGACCGCTTGGCCCGCCGGGAGGCGCAATGGTGTTGAATTAAGCCCCTCTCCCTGTGGGAGAGGGGTTGGGGTGAGGGCCTGGGCGCCTCGTGCTTGCGTCGGCCTCGTTGGAACATCAGGCGCTTCAGCGCTCACCCTACCCTCTCCCAGAGGGAGAGGGTTCCTTATTTCAACAGCATTGGCCGGGAGGCGCCCCACTGCGTCGCCAGCCTGTCCTATGTCTACAACCACCACGAACGGCAGCTGGCGGAGCGGCTCACCGACCTGCAGCACCACGCCCACGACCTGGTGGTCTCGGCCATGCACGTCCACCTGGACCATGACCATTGCCTGGAGACCCTGTTCCTCAAGGGCGCCACAGCCGCTGTCCGGGAATTGGCCGACAAGCTGGGGGCGGAACGGGGCGTGCGTCACAGCAGCCTCAATCTGATCCCGGTGGACGCCTCCGGCCATGACCATGATCACGGTCATAACCACGCCGGGCCGCTGACCTGACCGCCGTATGAGAAATGTTCAAATCTTCACATTGTCCGATATAATCGCCGCGCACTCTCCCGACCCCGGGTGCACCCCATAAGATGGGGAGCCGAACGGCGGCGTAATTGCCGGCCACGGACTCCCCCGTTCAGCGAAGAGGTTTGAAGACCCGCCTACTTCGGCCGTGAGCCGGAGCGGCGGAATATCCATCTTTGAACCAGGGGACTCCCGCAACATGAACCGCAGAGGTCGACCACCGGCTACCGGCTTCACGCGCTTCCGGGCCTATCCCGCACACATCGCCCTCCTCCTTCTGTCGGCCGGCTTCGCCGGCAGCGTGATCGCGCACCCACAACAATCGGCCGACCCCGACGAACCGGAGACCAAGACCCTGGAAACGGTCCAGGTGGAAGGCCGCGCCACCGACCTGATCGGTATCGCCGGCTCCGCCTCCCAAGGCGTGGTGGGCCAGCCCGAATTCAAATACCGCCCATTGGCCCGAGCGGGCGAACTGGTGGAAGTGGTGCCCGGCACCCTGGCCACCCAGCACAGCGGCTCCGGCAAGGCCAACCAGTATTTTCTGCGCGGCTTCAACCTGGACCACGGCACCGACTTCTCGGTGACCGTGGACGGCGTGCCCATGAACATGCCCACCCACGCCCATGGCCAGGGTTACCTGGACCTGAACAGCATCATCCCGGAACTGGTGGACAAGGTGGAGTTCGGCAAGGGCACTTACTACGCCGAGGTGGGCGACTTCTCCTCCGCCGGCTACGCACGGATGCACACCCTGCACCATTTGCCCAAGGGCCTGCTGAAATTCACCGGCGGCGAGTTCGGCTATTACCGGACGGTACTGGCCGATTCCATGGAGGTCGGCGGCGGCGACCTGCTGGGCGGCGCCGAGGTGCATTTCTACGACGGCCCCTGGAAGCAGCCGGAAGATCTGGAGAAGTTCAACGGCATGCTGCGCTACACCCTGGACCGGGACAACTGGGGCATCTCGGTCAACGGCAAGGCCTACCACTCCATCTGGACGGCCACCAACCAGATTCCCCAGCGCGGCATCGACAGCGGCCTTTTGAACCTCTACGGCACCATGGACGGCAGCGACGGCGGCAACAGCAACCGCTACAGCCTGTCGACGGAGGGCTGGGCACGGGGCGATGACTGGAAGAACGACTTCAACGCCTACGCGGTCTATTCCGACCTCAACCTGTTTTCCAACTTCACCGGCTACATCGATCCCAGGGGCGACCAGATCGATCAGAAGGAGCGGCGGGTCATCGTCGGCGGCAGCGACGAGCAGACCTTCTACCACAAGCTGTTCGGCTTCGACATGGACAACACGGTCGGCATCCAGATCCGCCACGACGAGATCATGGGGCTGGCGCTGAACCAGAGCTACGCCCGCCAGATCCACAACACCGTGCGGCGCGACGACATCAGCGAGACCAGCGTGGGCCTCTACATCAAGAACCAGACCCGCTGGCTGGAGAAGTTCCGCACCATCGCGGGCCTGCGCTCGGACTTCTTCGACTTCCGGGTCACCAGCCTCAGCGACCGGCGCAATTCCGGCGACAAGGGCGCCGCCATGCTGAGCCCCAAGCTGAGCTTCATCGCAGGCCCCTGGGCCGACACCGAGTACTTCCTCAACCTGGGCTACGGCTATCACTCCAACGACGCCCGCGGCACCACCCTCCACATCGACCCCGCCACCGTTGATCCCGTCACCCGGATGGGCGGCACCGGGGTCAACCCGGTGTCGCCCCTGGTGTGGTCGCGCGGCGCCGAATTGGGCCTGCGCAGCCAGTACATCCCCGGCCTCACCAGCACCCTGGCGGTGTGGTGGCTGCAGCTCGACTCGGAACTGGTGTTCGCCGGCGACGGCGGCACCACCGAGCCCTCCGGCCGCAGCGAGCGCCACGGGGTGGAATGGACCAACTATTACAAACCCACCGACTGGCTGACCCTGGACGCCGACATCGCCTTCACCTCGGCCCGCTACACCGGGGTGAACCGGCGCGAGAACAATGTGCCCAATTCGGTAGGCCGAGTGGTCAGCGCCGGTGCCGTAGTGGACCTGCCCTACGGCTTCTTCACCACCCTGAGGCTGCGCCATTTCGGCCACGTCCCCTTGAACGAATCCGGCAGCGCCTACGCCGGCAGCACCACCCTCATCAACTTCGGTGCCGGCTACCAGTACAAGGATTTCAAGGTCGAGGCCGACGTCTTCAACCTGTTCGACTCCAACCAGAGCGACATCGCCTATTACTACAACTCCTGCCTCCCCAACGAGGACTGCCCTGGCGGCGCCGACCCCGGCAATCCGGGCCTGCTGCGCCACCCGGTGGAACGGCGCATGGTGCGGGTGACCGCATCGCTGCGGTTCTGACCGGCAAACCCACGCCGTAGGACGGGCACGTCCCAACCGTAGGGCGGGTTTCAACCCGCCAACCCGGCACAGGAGTCGAGATGAATACACACAGAAGGTTTTGGAGATGCCTCGGCGATACCGTGAGGCTCTGCCTGGCGCTGGCCTGGCCGGCGGCCGTCCTGGCCGACTGGTCCGGCTTCGCCGGCTTCGGCGCCATTGCCGAATTGCACATCAACGCCGACCGGACCACCTTGAACCTCCGGCTGAGCGATGCCGGGCTGGCCAGGCTGGGGCAGGGTCGGGAAAGCCGGCCGCCGGAGCAGATCGCCGCTGACTTGCTGGAAATCCGCGGCGGCGATGGCCAGCCGCTGCCGGCCCGGCCGGAGGGGTTCCGGCATGTGGATGGGGATCCGCAAGATCCTGCCGGAGGCGCCTACTACGAGGCGAACTGGAGTCTGCCGGCCGCCACCGGCCCCCTGACGCTCCACCCCCGAGCCGGTCTCGGCCCCAACGACCTCGGGCTCATCACCCTGCACCGCGGCGTGCCGGTGAGCGATCTGGCGCGGCTCGATCATCCGCTGCGGCTGACTTTGGACCCGGAGGATCCCTGGCGCAGCCGTTACGATGATCCTGCCCTGGTCCGGCGCCACGGCGAACCGCGCTCCTTCCTCTACGTGGAACCTTATGAGGTGCGCCACGAGGTGCTGATCCGGCTGGCGGACCTGCTGCCGGCGCTCGGTTCGCATTCGGCCAACCCCCTCGCCCCGGCGGACCGTCCGGCGCTGCAGGCCAAGATCGGCGAGTATCTGCTGGCGCGCAACGCCTTGACCATCGATGGCGCCGAAGACAAGCCGCAGCTGGACCGGATCGATTTCCTGGGCTTCACCCGCACCGGCATGGCGCCCGTGGCCGAAGACGGCTCGCTGGATACGAACGCCGCCCTGGTCGGTGCCGTGATCGTCTACCTGACCGAGCGGCCGGCCGAAGCCCTCAAGCTGCATTGGGACCTGTTCGGCCCCGGCCGGGAGCGGCGCGGCGTCAGCGTCATTCGCGGCCAGGAAACCTTCGACGGCGACCTGACGATGACACGTCCCGATTTCGAGTGGTCCGCCGAGGACGGCCTAGACCCTCTGCCCGTTGCCGAATCCGCCGAACCGCGGGTCGCGGCATGGGATGCGCTGGGCGACGGCGAACTGGGGCCGCTGCTGCAATCCCTGCTCCACAACGCCTATCGGGCCTTCCAACTGCGCGGTGAGGAGTCGGTCTACGACCGGCTCGCCAAGAGCCTGGAGGATCCGCTGCTGGAGGAAATCTACCTGCAGCAGCGCCGCGCCCAGTTGCGGCAAACCCAGGGCCTGGGCGGCGAAGGCCGGGTGGAGCGGGTGGAGGTGCTGGAGGCTCAGGCCGCATCCGGCCGCGGCGGCGAACGTGAAGTCGACGCGCGCTGGCGCGCGGAAGGGGAAGTCTCCCACTGGGGCCATTCCCACAAGCGCAACAACCTCTACGCCGCCCGCCTGACGCTCCGGCAAGACGACACCGGCAGCTGGAAGATCGCCGCAATGCGCTTCCTCGACGGCCAACGACTGACCCCCGCGACCGCGCCATGATCCACATCGAACGGCTGCAATTCCGCTATCCCGGCGCCTCTTTCGCCCTGGACATCCCCGAGTTCCACGTGGCGACCGGCGAACGCCTGGCCATCGTCGGCCCCAGCGGCGCCGGCAAGACCACCCTGCTCAAGATCATCGCCGGCATCCTGCCGGTGCGGGAAGGGCGGGTCACGGTGGACGGCGACGCCCTGGACCCTCTGAACGACGCCGCCCGCCGCAACTTCCGCATCACCCGCATCGGCTTCGTGTTCCAGGAACTGGAGCTGCTGGATTATCTCGACGTGCTGGACAACATCCTCCACACCTACCGCATCAACCCGGTGCTGCGGCTCGATCGGGGCGTCCGCGAGCGGGCGGCGGCGCTGGCGGAGGAGGTCGGCCTCGGGGGCAAGCTGGACCGAAGCCCTAAGGAGCTGTCCCAGGGCGAGCGCCAGCGAGTGGCGGTATGCCGGGCGCTGCTGCCGGAACCGGCGCTGATCCTGGCGGACGAGGCCACCGGCAACCTGGACCCGGCCAACAAGGTCCGCATCCTCGACCTGCTGTTCCGCGCGGTAGAGCGGCGCAGCACCTCCCTGGTGGCGGTTACCCACGACCACGAACTGCTGCCCCGATTCGACCGGGTGGTCGATTTCCTGCAATTTCACCGCTGAGCCCGCCATGCTGCGACACGATTTGTACCTGGCCTGGCGCTACCTGAGTTTCCACAAGACCCGGACCACCATCCTGATCGCCTGCCTGAGCCTGATGGGAACCCTGCCACTGGGGCTGCATTCCCTGCTGGATGCCGGCGAACGCCAGATGACCGCCCGCGCCGAAGCCACGCCGCTCCTGGTGGGTGCCAAGGGCAGTTCGGTGGACCTCACCCTGACCGCGCTCTATTTCGGCGAGGCCGCCTCCCCCGCCATCACCATGGCCGAGGCCGATCGGGTCGGCGCATCCGGCTGGGCCGACCCGCTGCCGATCTACTCGCGGTTCCGGGTCAAGGGACAGCCCCTGGTCGGGGTCAGGCTGGATTATTTCGACTACCGCAAGCTGGCGCCGAAACACGGTGAACTGCCGGCCCTGCTGGGCGACTGCGTGCTGGGCCACGACGCCGCCGAGAATCTCGGGTTGAAACCGGGCGACACCCTGCCCACCACCCCGGAAAACCTGTTCGATCTGGCCGGGGTTTATCCGCTCAAGCTGCATGTGACCGGCGTCCTCGCCCAATCCCACACACCCGACGACCAGGCGGTGTTCGTCGACCTGCAGACCGGCTGGGTCATCGAGGGACTGGGCCACGGCCATACCGAGCAGAAACCGGCCGCGCGCCCGCAGGCCCTGCCTTTCGGCATGGCCGAGAGCACGCTGCAGGCCGATGCCCGGCTGGTCACCTATACCGAGATCACCCCGGAAAACATCGATTCCTTCCATTTCCACGGCGATCCGGCCGGCTACCCCATCAGCGCCGTCATCGCCCTGCCCCACGACCGGCGCGCCGCCACCCTGCTGAAAGGCCGCTACCTGGCGGACGACCTCAAGACCCAGATCGTCGAACCGCCCAAGGTGACCCGCAGCCTGCTCCACAACATCTTCCGCATCGGCGCGCTGTTCGACGGGGTGTTCGCCCTGGTGGGCGCCGTCAACCTGCTGGCTTTGGGGCTGGTATTCTCCCTGTCGTTGCGGCTTCGGCGGCGGGAGCTCGAGACCATCTACCTGCTGGGCTGCAGCCGCGCCACCGTGTTCAAGCTGGTGCTGGCGGAGCTGGTGCTGCTGGGCCTGGCCGCCGCCATCCTGTGCCGGCTGCTGCTGCTCGCCGTCGACCATTACGGCGAAACCTGGATTCGTCAATTTCTGTTGTCCTGAGGAGGAAACCCGAGGTGCCGTCCATCATCATCCGCTTCATCCCGTTCCTGCTGGTCCTGGCCGCCCAGGCTGTGACCCCCGCCCGCGCCGATCTGGGCACCGCGCCGCTGCGCATCGTCGCCTCCAACTACCCGCTGGCTTATTTCGCCGAACGCATCGGCGGCAGCCGGGTGCAGGTGAACCTTCCGGTGCCGGCCGGCGAGGACCCGGCCTTCTGGAAACCCGACGCCAAGGCGGTCGGCCTGATGCAGAAAGCCGATCTGATCGCACTGAACGGCGCTGAGTTCGAAAAGTGGCTGGTGCGGGTGAGCTTGCCCAAGCTCAAACAGGTGGACACCTCGGACGGCTTCAAGGACCGCTACATCCACATCGAAAATGCGGTGACCCACAGCCACGGACCCGGCGGCAGCCATTCCCACGGCGGCACCGCCTTCACCACCTGGCTGGATTTCGAGCAGGCGGCCCGGCAGGCCGAAGCCCTGGCCCAGGCCATGATCCGCAAGCGGCCGGAATTCAAGAGCAGCTTCACCGAAAACCTGGCGGCCTTGACCTCCGACCTGAAGTCCCTGGACACGGAGGCCCAGCACGTCCTCGGCAGCCGCAGCGCCGAACCGCTGCTGGCATCCCACCCGGTCTACCAGTATTTGGCCCGGCGCAACGCACTGAAGCTGGAGAGCGTCCACTGGGAACCCGGCGAAATGCCGACCGCCGGCGAATGGGAGGCGCTCCACAAGCTGCTGGCCGGCCATCCCGCCAAGACCATGCTGTGGGAAGCCGAACCTTCCCCGGAAATCGCCGCCAAGCTGAAAGCGCTGGGGGTCGCGGCGGTGGCCTTCGAGCCCTGCGCCAACCGGCCCGAATCGGGGGACTTTCTCGGCGTGATGAAGCGGAACCTGGAGCGGATTGGCCGGACTCCATGACCGGCGGGAGGAAGCTTCAGCCCGCGACCCGGTGGCCGGAGCGAGGCTGAAGCCCCACCTACGGCGGCGGGGAAGCTCGCCGGGCGTGTCGGTCAGACGCGACACACTTTCCGCATGGCAGCAACAGATCGCCGGGAGGTTTGAGTTCAGCGGGGCGGAGGGAATCCGCCGCAGGAACCGGCCCCATCTCCAGCCCCACCCAAAACAATCCGTAAGTTCATAGGCTTGCAGTCGATTGGTGGGCCGAGTGCGTTTCGGCTTCGTAGCGGTCACACGCCAGGCCCAAGCAAGCAGGGAACGCGCCGATTCATGGCTTGTCTTTTGCTGTACCTTCCGGACGCATTCGCACAATACTCCTCAAGAGGCGCTATGACCCGTAAAGGCCCATCGTCGTCAGCCGGACCTCGTCGCTGGCTGCTGTTCGCCCTGCTGATGCCGCTGGCTCTGCTGCAGGGCTGTTCGTTCATGCCCGGTTTCGGCATGCGGGAAGAGCCGCTGCCGCTGCCCTCCTATCAGCGGCATACGGTGGAAGCGCACAGCTTCACCCTCGGTCCCAACGACGAAGTCCTCGGCGAAATGGCGACAGTGCCCCTGGACGAGGGCGATACCTTGAGCGACCTCGCCCGCCATTACGGGCTGGGTTATCAGCAGATCGCCGATGCCAATCCCGAATACGATCCCTGGACCCCGCCGGCCGGCTCCAAGGTGCTGCTGCCGCTGCGCTTCATCCTGCCCGATGCGCCCCGCAAGGGCGTGGTGATCAACCTGGCGAACATGCGGCTGTTCCATTTCGGCGGCAAATCCAACCTCACCACCTATCCGGTGGGCATCGGCCGGGAAGGCCGGGCCTCGCCCCTGGGCGCCATGACCGTAGACCGCAAGACGCCCAATCCCACCTGGTATGTCCCCGAATCGATCCGCCGCGATCACGCCAAGAAAGGCGATCCGCTGCCGGCCGTGGTGTCGCCCGGCCCCGACAATCCATTGGGCGCCTATGCCTTGTATCTCAGCCGCCCCAGCTATCTGATCCACGGCACCAACAAGCCTTTCAGCATCGGCGTGCGCGCCAGCAACGGCTGTATTCGGCTGTATCCGGAAGACATCCAGGTGCTGTTCCACGACGTCAAGCAAAAATCCCAGGTCCGCATCGTCAACCAGCCCTATCTGGTCGGCGTGTCCGGCAACGAGGTCTATCTTGAAGCCCACCAGCCCCACGAAGAGCTCAACACCCGGCAAGCCCGCGCCACGGTGACCTCCAAACTCAAAAATCTGGAGAAGAAACAAGGCGTCAAACTGAACTGGGCGCGCATCGCCCAAGTGCTGGATGAGGCGCGCGGCATCCCGGTCGCCGTCGGCAGCCCCGGCACGGCAACCCCCGAGTACGCTGCCGGCGCTGTCGCCCTGCAGCATCCGGCACGGCTCACCGGCCAACCGGAGCCGGTCGTGGCCTCCAACACCGGCCAGTCCTGGTACGTACGCGCGGCGATCACCGAGGACAGCAACTCCGCCGACAAGCTTGCCGCCGTGCTCAACCACATGGGCCCGCGCATCCCGGCCCGCGCTGTCGCCAAAGCGGGACGCTACGAAGTCCTGGCCGGTCCCTACGCCGATGCCAAATCCGCCAAACTGGCCACCAAGCAGCTGCGGATCGAGATGGAAATCGCCGGCCAGGTCATCGAACCCAACCAACGCCTGAGCCTGCGCTCGGCGCCCTGAGCGGGGTCCGCGCGGGTCCCTGTCAAGGCGCTTGCAGAAGATCGGCCGACGCTTCCCGACAGCCGATCGCTTCCGGCTTGCCGTCCCGAATTCTCAAGCCCGTCTTGGGAAGCGCCGGTTCATGCAGCGCTTCCCTTGCGAACCGCCATTTCCGGCCCACTCCTCCCCCAAGGGAAGGGATCGAACCGGCACATTCCGCTCCCCGATCTGCCGCAGCCTTCCCGCTACCGACGCCGGTGCAGTGACGGCCTTGCCTTGCAGAAGCCCCGTCCCTCGCCACCCCGTCCCAGCCACAGACCGGCCGCAGTTGACGGCCACCCCCGAGCAAAAGTACGGCATTGCCCCACCCGACTCGATGGGTTTCAATGGAGAGAATCCGAGGCATCGGTGCAGCTCAGTCCCGCTCCTACGAGCCGCTGCCGCCGCGGAAGCGCCGTCCGATCATCGCCGGTAATCACCCGTCGCCGGCATCCGATCGGTCGTTCCAACACGCACACCGCAACGCCAGGAGGTTGGACGTGCAACAGCCAGTGGTCGTCATCGGAATGGGAGAACTGGGCGACTTGTTCGCACAGGGTTTCTTGAAGTGCGGCCACCCGGTCTATCCGGTACTGCGGGGGATGGACTGCGCCGAGGTGGCAGAGCGCATCCCGGCACCCGCCCTGGTGCTGGTGGCGGTCGGTGAAAACGATCTGCACGGCGCGCTGGATTCCGTGCCACCCCGTTGGCGGGATCGTTTGGGACTGCTGCAGAACGAGTTGCTCCCGCGAGACTGGGAGCGCCACGGCATGACCGACCCCACCGTCATCGTGGTCTGGTTCGACAAGAAGAAGGGCAAACCCCTGGTCGCCCTGTTGCCGACCACGGTTTGCGGCCGACAGGCGGATGTGGTCCTGGGGGCGCTGCAGGCTCTCGAAATCCCCTGCCGCGAGGTCAGCGCCGACGAAAGACTTTACGAACTGGTGCGGAAAAACCTTTACATCCTGACCATCAACATCGCCGGAATCCGTACCGGCGGAACCGTCGGGGAACTCTGGAGCGGACACGGCAAGCTGGTGGTGGACGTCGCCAACGAAATTCTCGACGTACAGGAACATCTGACCCGCTGCAGGCTGCCACGCAAACGGATACTGGCCGGACTGCTCGAAGGTTTTGCCGGCGACCCCCAGCACGTCTGCATGGGCCGCACCGCCGGGGAGCGCCTGCACCGCACCTTGTTGCAGGCCCGCGAAGCCGGCATCAGCACACCGGCATTGAGCGGAATTGCCGCAGGGGGGTAGCGCCCCACCCGAACGAAGCCGAAAACCCCCGTCCTTAAACGGCAAGAAGCAGGGGCACGGAACCGCGTCAGCCCCGCACCAATACGGCCAATTCGCGGTCCAGCAACGCCGGGTCGCCGGCATTCAGCTCCACCAGGCGGCGCAAATGGGTGATGCTGTCGAGGTCGATGCTGTCGCAAACCAGCCCGACCCGGCAGCCGTCGATATGCCCGATGCGCCCTTCCATGGCGATCTTCGCGGATGCATCGCCGCCCAGCAACAGGGTCAGGCTGCAGCGCTCGCCCACCGTTCCGCGCCAGTCCGGCGGGGCTTCCAGCAGCGCGCCTTTGAGGGAGATGTCGTCAAGCATGGCATCGATCCCGAATGCATCGCCGGTCAGATTCACGGGGGCGCTGAAGGCGGCACGCCAGAATCTGCGCCGTTCATTGGCTGGATGGGACATCGTCGTTCTCCGTAGCGGCTGGGCATAGCCATTGACCCAGGATTATAGGCGGCCCTTGCCGGAAAACTCCGGCCCAGGGCGCCCCCCCATCGCCACTGGCCAGTCACCAGGCCAGGCATTCCCCTCCCCCACCCATGGGGCTGCCGGCAGGGCAGCTGAAGGCCTGTGCGAATTCCGGACTGTTGCGTAACGGCAGGATCGCCCGCAGAGGAGCGGGAGCGTAGCGGTTCCAACTGCGGCTATACCCATATTTCAACCAATCCGCCGAGCCCGCCTCGCAGAAGTGCTGGGTATACGCAACGAAGAACAGTTGCTCGGGAGTCAATGTCCCCACCGGCAGTTGGGGCGGCAGGGTGGCTTGGACTTGCTGGAAAGTGCGGAAGGCCAGGTTGACTGCACCGTTGTCCGCCAGGTTCTCGTCCAGCGTCTTGGCGCCGTTGATCCTGGTTTTGGGCAGCATGCCCTCATGCTTCGCATATTGCGCCACGAAACAGCGCGAATTGGCGTTGAAGGCCTTGTCGGAGGCTTTCGACCACAGGGTGCGCCCCGGCCCGTAAACGTTCTGCAGCGTTCCCTCACCGTTGAAGTAGCGCCCGCTGGTGCCGAAGCCGTGGACCCATTCATGGGCCAGGACGGTGGCGACCCCGGCGTAATTCATCGCGGCAGGTTGGACCGTATCCAGGAAAGGCGGGCGCATCAAGCCGCCCAGAAGGTAGACCTGGTTTTCGGTGAGGTTGTAACGGGCGTTAACGGTTTGCGCACCGAGACCGGTCATCCAGCGCTGGCGGTCGATCACCTGGCCGACTCGGCTCAGCTGCTGCATCGCGAGGACTCCCGCGGCGCTCAGGGTCTTGCCTAGAAAGCTGGGCTCAGCGAATTGCCAGCCGGTTTCGCCGGACCAGGGCTGGGGGAATCCGATCAGGGCGACCGCCAGTTGCAGCTTGTCCGCAACTGCCGTGCGCGATGCCGTATCCTTTAGCCAGCCGGCTTCATTGATTCGCTGCCCCAGTGTGGTCTCGACCTGGCCGAGGATGGTCCGTACCAGTTCCATCCTGGCATCGCCGGCCTGATCCAAGCCTTCGCTGACGATCAGGAGCTTCCCCACATCGTCCGGCAGCAGTTCGGAGGTCGTATCGACGCATTCCTGCCAACGGGGACGCACGCCCACCGCACCGAGGGTAGCGGCGACCGTACCCTGAAAATCTCTGGCCAGATGGCGCCGGTTGGCGCTGATCAGCCGCCACTGGAGGTAGGCTTTGAGGGTAGCGACAGGGTATTTGGTCAACACCCGGCCGATGGCATTCAAGTAGTCGCGGTCCATGACCAGCTGCCAGGAGGGCAACGCCACCAGGCCTTCGGCATAGCGTCCCCAATTCAGCACGGAAGGAATCTGGTTCAGCGATGAGACCACTATGGCGCCGAGCCGGCCCGGCTTTCCATAGCGGGGATGATAGCGGGCAACCACCGACTCGATGGCTAGAATCTGCTTTGCATGGGTTCTTGCATCGGGATCGTCCAACTGATCCAGCACTTCCCGGATATAGGACTGCAACTGGCCGCGCAAGGCCCTGTTGAGCCGCCCCGAGTGCCGATAGACATCGCCATCCGGATAGCCCAGGTCGCCGGCATAGGTAAACAGCACATAGCGCGACTGGGCGGGCACAACCACGTAGTTTGCAACCACCACAGGCTGGAAGATCGTGGGCACTCCGGCACGGGTCAGTTCCCCGGCGACTCTCAAGAATCGGTCGCGATCGGTGACTGAGTCGATATCTGCGAGCCGTGATGCCAGTCCCGCCAGACCGTCCGCCTCGATCTTGGCCTCATCCATACAGCTGCCGTACAGCTCTCCAATCCGCTGCCGGGCCGGGTCGGTACCGGGATTGGCCGCCAACTCCTGCATCAGCAGGTAGAGTTTGCCGCGCACATCGTCCGCGGCCAGGTCATAACCGCGTTCCAACCGGCTCTTGCCTGCCTGCAATTCAGCATGGTCCAGCAGCCAGCCGCCGCAGGCGTATGTATAGAAATCCGAACAGGGATCGGCGGTTTGATCCATCGTCTGCAGCACCGTATCGGCGACCTCCTGGGGGGTCTGCGCGCCGGCACCAGTACCCGCCAGCATCCACAGCAAGATTGCAATAAGCGTATTTGAAGGTTTCATCGGTAGATCCCTCGCTCCATAGTTGACGATTCCTAAGGAAGCGCCGAATAAATCCATCCTGGATTTCTCAGCGTCCGTCACCGGAAAACACGGTTTCCCGTTGACTCTCAAAATCACCGGCTTGCAGCCGCCGATTTTGGCGGTACATCCCTGCACCGCGGGAGCCGCTGAATAAATCAGCGGCTCTTTAACCCGCGTCTGTGGGTTTTCCGGCAATGTGCCGCCGGGTCCGAATCGGGCCGGTTTCCTTGCTGCGATCGGGCCGGGCCTGCAGCGCATCGCAAACCGCCGCCTGCAAGGCATTTAGCCGGCGGCAACAACGGAACAACTCCGACGGCGACAAGCCGGAAAAATCCCGAATATCGTGAATGAAGTGTGCCTGATCGTAATAGCCGTGATTCAGCGCGATTTCGGCCATCGGCAAAGCGGTGTCGTGATGCGCCAATCTGAGGATGTCCTGGAATCGCCGGATGCGGCTGTAAGCCTTGGGCAACACCCCGATTTCACGCCGAAACAATTGGTTGATGCGCCGGTGGCTATATCCCGAACGGTCGATAATCCGGGAAATCCCCCCTGTGTACGGCAGCCGCGCCATGCACCCCAGCGCGAAGAGCAGGCCCGGGTGAGCCTCGGTACCCGGTTGAATCCGGGCCAGCAGAAATCGCTCGACCACTTCCATCTTCGCCGCCGGCGTGGGTGCCGCGATGATGCGGTCTCTCAGTTCGGCAGCCTGCGGCCCCCACACTGCATCCAGCGGCAGCCGCTGGTTTTCGAGCTCGGCGACGGGAAAACCGAAGAACGGAAAAGCTCCGCCGGGTTTGAACTGGACCCCCAGAAGCGCGGCATCTCCCCGCGGCACGATGTAGCAATACTCCGTCAGCGGTCCGAACACCGCGCATCCGGATAACCCATCGCTGCGAACGGTATCGTGCCGGTCGTAAACCGCCATGCCGTTACGGCTCAGGTTGACGACCAGTGCGACGCTGACCGTGGGCAGCAATACCTGCTGCACGCACGCAACCTCGGCGGCTTCGTACATCCAGTAATGTTCGATATAGTCGCTGAGGGGTTTGGAAGGAATCTGTTTGATCAACGTCATACTCGATCGACCTCCTGGCACTCCGTGAGAAATGTCCAGATCTCATTGCCTGACAGACGCCGCCGGCTAGTTCGCCGATACGGTTGGGGCCGCTTCACCCGGCCGATCCGGGCTTCCCGCCGCAACGCCGCACGATGACCCCGTACCGCAGCCCGTTTGCCGGCTACTGCAGGCAGGGTATCGACGCCGCGGTACCCAGGGTTTGAGTTGGACCAGGGGCACCGCCGAACGTCTGGATGGCCGAGGGGGCGTCCCCAAACGTTTGCCGAGTCCCTGATGGCGCTTCGCCGAAGGATTGCGATCCGCTACCACCGGCCCGGTTACACTCCGGCGGCGACGGACAAACAGGTAGATTCTTTGCCGGGCGCGTCTCCTGATTTGACCCACCGGTGAAATAAACCTCCGGTACCCATCCCCATGTTTTCAAGTTGTCCGCCAAGGTCCAGGCCCACCACACATTGGTGTAGTTGCCATAGCGGTAAACATTGGAGCGGACCTGGCAGATGAACCAGTTCGCTGACCCACCGTGTACCAGCACGCCCACCTTCCGGGCGCCTTGGATGGTGCTTTCGAAAACCGGGATCGGCAGCGGTTTGGTCCATACCGGGCAAATCCGGGCATCCCGGTCGCTCCACTTGGTCTTGATGGGCTTGGGATAGCACACGCTCGCGGCAACGGCGGCAGAGATGTCGTTGCTCACAAACAGCATGGCGGCCATCGCGACAACGACGTTCGGACCGAAACGGTACCTGCAACGGCACGGGGCTGAGCCAGCAGTGGAAGGCATGGGGGTATCTCGCAGATTCATGGCCATCTCCTCATCATCTGGGTGACGGTGCCTACCCTAGCAATCGGCCGGTGACCTGTATTGGAAAAAATTGTCCCCCGCCCCGGAGCGGTCGCAGGATGCATGGATCGTCTTGCCTGAGATCGGCTTCGCTGATGACCCACATACGCCTGCCTCCCGAATCGCGTCAATCATCGCAACCGTCAATCCTGCCCCCTCCCTGCCGATCGCACTCCAGTCATGCCCCAAAGACTCCCAATGGGTGTCCTCCGCCGGCCGGCGGCCGGCCGAGCATTTTGCTTTTTGAGCGGGTCCAATGATGGCAAAATGTTTAGCCTTTGATCGAGCCTACCGCAGTGGCAACTTCCCCACCCGCTTCCTTTCTGATCGACCGCTTCGGGCGTCGCGTCAGCTATTTGCGCATCTCCATCACCGACCGGTGCGATTTCCGCTGTATCTACTGCATGGCGGAACACATGACCTTCCTGCCACGCGCACAAATCCTCACCCTGGAGGAAATCGCCGCGGTCGCCCGCTGCTTCGTGAGCCTGGGAGTGGACAAGATCCGGATCACCGGGGGAGAACCCTTGGTCCGCAGGGGAGCGGTGGGATTGATGGCGGAACTGGGTGCTCTGCCGGGACTGCGCGAACTGGTCATGACCACCAACGGTTCGCAACTGGCCGCTACGGCCGAACCGTTGCGCCGTGCCGGCGTGCGCCGCATCAACATCAGCCTGGACACACTCGATGCCGGCCGGTTCCGCGCCATGACCCGGGTGGGTGATCTGCATCAGGTCCTGCAGGGAATCGATGCCGCCATTACTGCCGGATTCGAGCGGATCAAGCTGAACGCGGTGGTCTTGAAGAACCGGAACCACGACGAGGTGGTCGATCTGGTCGGTTTCGCCGTCGACAAGGGCGTCGACATCAGCTTCATCGAGGAGATGCCGCTGGGGGAGATCAGCGGCCACGACCGCGCCGAGCAATACTATTCCAGCGACGAGGTGCGCAAAGACCTGGAAACCGTCTACCAACTCATCCCGTCCACTCAACAAACCGGTGGCCCTTCCCGGTACTTCAAGCTCGCCGGCACCAACAGCCGGGTTGGCTTCATTTCCCCCCACAGCCACAACTTCTGCGCCAGCTGCAACCGCGTGCGCCTGACCGCCGAAGGCCGGCTGTTGCTATGTCTGGGGAACGAACATTCGGTGGATTTGAAGCGGGTACTGCGGGCTCACCCCGGCGACCAAGAGCGGCTGCGAGAAGCGATCGTCGCGGCCATGTCCATCAAGCCGGAGCGGCACGAGTTCGCCCTGCAGGAAAAACCGGTGATCTTCCGCCACATGAACATGACGGGAGGATGAGCCTGCCCGATCAGGGCTGCTCGATGCGGAAGCCCTTCTCTTCCAGAAGCTTGACGATCCCCTGGTCGCCGCCGAGATGGCCGGCGCCAACCACGAAGAAATACTTGCGCCCGTCGGCGGTCATTTCTTCGATCTTCTTGGCCATGGCGGCGTTGCGATCGGTGAAGAACAGCTGGAACAGCTTGGCCGCAGTCGGGCTGCTGTCGAAGCTGCGGCGGACGATCATGTCCATCGACTCCGCATCACCCTTGCGCCAGGCATCGGCCACTTCCTGAAACAACGCCGGTCCCTTGTCGGCATCCAGCAGCGCCTGAAGCAGCCACTGTTCCTGTTCCAGGCCGGTCAACGCCTGTAGCAGCTTGATCTGCGCCTCGGCAGACTCCAGTTGCAGGATCGGTTTCTTGGCGCCGGCATCCTTGACGAATGCCCTGTCGATTCCCATGGCCGGATCGAACCCCGACTTGGCGAGCGATTCAGTGGTGATGGTCAACGCCGCCAGCCAGGGTTGTTGCTGACGGAGCTTGGCTTCGGGGATATTCAACTTCTGAGCGACCGACATGAGCTTCCGCCAAGTCCCTGGCTTCACATGTTCTTCCAGCGATACGCCCTCCGGATAAACGGCTTCCGCCATCAGTTTCTTGACGGCTTCGCTCGCCTGCGCGTTTTGCAGATCGGCTTCGACCACCAGCACCTCGGCCACATTGAAAGCGTCGGTAATCTTGGGCGGCAGAGGGTACATTTCCTTGCTGCCGAAATGGAGCGAACCCAGCAGATAGGCTTCGCCCTTGGTGGAAAGTGAGGTCGCCTTCCAGAGGAATTGGCGCTGACTGGGAGCTCCGGGCCCTTCTAAATGGGGCGGCAGATTGGCCGTGGTCAGTTCCTGACAGGGTTTGTCCTGGTAAAACACCTTATTGTGGGCATCCAGGCACTTGTGGATGGCCGCCTGGGCGACAGGCCAGCAGGCCAGCAGTGCGGCCAACGCAAAGAATCGGGCGATACGCGCGGTCATTTCATCCTTACTCGGTTGCTTACCGCCACGGCCGGAAACACGCCGGGCGGACCCATGCCATTACTTTAGCCGAGGAAGTGGCAAAGACAATGCAAAACTGCGTGACAGACCCGACAATTGCAGCCGGCAGAAGAGCTTGACGGAACCGGACGGACTCTGAAATGGACCGGAATCAGTCCTCGGTCTTGACACGGATCGGCTGCACCTTGCGGCCAAGGCCGAAGTCGATCCAACCTTCGTGCTGCCGCGGGTCGCCACTGCGGGGCAGATAGAGGCGGCGCTTGCGGGGACCGGAAGGAGGCGGAGGTTGCTCGCTGCGACGCAGCAGATAATGGCAGATGGCGATCACGGCGGTTTCCTCACAAACAGGCGGAACGGTGGAACCCGGCTTCCCTGTCCGGTTATCGGCGGCGCTGCCGACAACTTGATCCCTGCTGATCTAGCAGTGTAGCCGCTTCTCCGCCAAACGCTGGTAGTCGTCGTTGGCGACCCGGACCATCACGGCCATGACGAAATACCCATAAGGGAGCTGCGGACTTCCGTCCAACGCCACGAGCCGATGGAAAGGATTGCCGGCGTTGCAATGGTGGTCGGCATGCAAGGGCAATCCCAGCAGACTGTTGAGGCTCCACCAGGAGCGGGTGGACCAAGCCTGCGCCGGACCCAAGCGGCTGCCGTCACGCTGCAACCCCCAATGCTGCACGTAGTTGACCGCTTCCAACAGGCGCACGGCCACCACTGCCTGATAGACAAAGATGGCCAGCGCCACCGGACCGAACAGCAGGGCAATCGAGGCCAGCAGTGTGCCCTGAATGGCGCTCCCCTGAACCAGCCGGTTGCCGAGCCAGCGGCGCAGCACCGGCTTGGCGCGCAGCCGGGCGCACTCATGGCGCCAGGCCTCCCCCCACTGACCCGGGACAGACCGCCGCCAGAATTGGGCGAAGGATTCGCCCTGACGCGCCGTGGCATAGTCGCGGCGGGTAGCGGCATGGCGATGATGACCGCACACGTGGGCGACCGTGAAATGGTCGTACAGCACGGTCCACAGCAGCACCCGGCCGAGTCCCCGCAGCCACCGCCCGCGCCGGTGTATCAGTTCGTGGGCCAGGGCAATCCCGGAACAACAGGAGGTGGTGCCGGTCACAATGCGCATGGCGATGAGGTTGGCCAGGGACACCCCCCATTCCGCCGGGCTGCCCCACGTCAGCTGGCTTGCCATCTGCACCAGCAGGAAGATGCCGACCAGCTGCAGCAGCGCGAGACCGTGCAGCAATCCCAGATAAACGCCGGAAGACAGGGGGCGCGGCGGCCGGTAGTCCACTGCCGGGCCCAGCCAGTCGAGCAGGATGCAGCACCATACCGGGCTGGTCCAGAGCAAGGCGGCCTGCCAGGAATAAGGCCCTCCGGCCAGAAAGGCCATGTTGCTGAGCGGCAGGAACAAACAACTGCACCAGCCATAGTCGGCAAACACATCGGATGCCGACCGTGAACCGGCGGGGGCTTCGGCAATGGGGCCGCGCAATGTGGACGGCATGGGGTTGGTTCTCTAGGCTGTTGTTGACCCGCCTGGCATAGACCGTGGCGAAGCCGTTCGATTCCCGAGGGACTCCTGGTGTGAAAACCTACTACATCGGCCTCAACGCGAGCTATCACGATCCGGCGCTGGCTATCGTCGGCCAACGCGGCGAAGTGGTCTATGCGGAAGCGACCGAGCGTATCCTGCAATACAAGCGGGCGCTCAACTGCGAAGCCGACAACCTCTCCGCCCTGCCGGACCTGCTGGCGCGTTACTGCCCGGACGCCGCGCGCATCGTGGTGGCTTCCGACTGGAACCGGAACCGCCCCTGGTACGAGCGGCTGGCAAACGGGCTCGGACTGCTGCAGCCCCAAGGCTTGCGCCGGACCGGCATCAAACGGTTACGCTCGCCGCTGGCCAACCATCGGATTCACCACATGATGGCTTGCAACCGCCACACCGTACAGCGGGCCGGGCTCAACCTGGCCTGCATCCTGGCCGAGACCGCGCCGGATTGCACCGTCGAATTCCGCAGCTTCCCCCACCACCTCGCCCACGCCGCCGTGGCCTGCCGTGGCAGCGGCCTTGCCGAGGCGGCCTGCGCGGTGGTGGACTCCTATGGCGAAAATGGCTCGGCCGCATTCTATCGCTACCGAAATGGAGCCCTGGAGCCGCTGCACGAAGCCCGTGGCCTAGGCAGCCTGGGGCTGCTGTACATGAAGCTCACCGAGTTGTGCGGTTTCGACTGGATGCAGGGGGAGGAATGGAAAGTCATGGGCCTGGCCGCCTATGGCCGGGTCGACGAACACATTCTGCAGCTGCTGCGCCGGGTGCTGCGAACCGAGGGATTGTCCCTGTCGCACCCACGGGAATCCGCCACGGCAGCCCTCGCCGAACTGGAACGGCTGCGGCGGCCGCCCCCCCGCCCCCCCGAAGACGCCGCCGATCTGGCCTGCACCGGCCAACACTTCTTCTGTGAAATCATGGGAAGGCTGCTGACCGAGCTGTGCGCCCGCAGCGGCGCCGAAAACCTCTGTCTGGCGGGCGGTTGCGCCCTCAATTCGTCCTGCATCGGCACCGTCCGGAAAACCACCGGGTTTGGCCACTTCTACGTCCCCCCAGCCCCCGCCGACGACGGCGCCGCGCTGGGAGCGGCCTGGCTTGCCTTCGCCGAGGACGAAGGGGAATTGCCCCCGGCGGCCACCGAGCTGCCAGCCTATCTCGGCAGTAGCCTGGATGCCGATGCGATCCGGCGGCTGGAGCGGTACGGTCTGGGTCTGGTCGTCCAGAAGCCGGGCCAGGACCTGTTCAACGAAACCGCCCGACTGCTGGCCGAAGGCAAGCTGGTGGGCTGGATCCAGGGACGCGCCGAATTCGGTCCGCGCGCCCTGGGGAACCGCTCCATCCTGGCCGATCCGCGCGACCCCGCCATGGCCGGCCGGCTGAATGCCCGGGTCAAGCTGCGCGAGCAGTTCCGTCCGTTCGCGCCGGCCATTCTCCACGAGTTCGGAGGGGAATATTTCCACGACTACCGGGATACGCCCTACATGGAATGTGCCTTGCGCTACCGTGCGGAAGTCGTCGGCCGGGTTCCCGCCGTGGTGCACAGGGACGGCACAGGCAGGCTGCAGAGCGTCACCTCCGATCGCAATCCCCGCTTCCATGCATTGCTCCAGGCTTTCCATCGGCTGACCGGCGTACCGGTCCTGCTCAACACCAGTTTCAACATCATGGGCAAACCCATGGTGCATTCGGTGGAGGATGCGATCGGATTGTTCATGACCTCCGGCCTCGACGTCCTGGTGCTGGGGGAAACCCTGTTCGCCAAACCCCCATCGCCGTGAATGTTCCAGCGCGCTTGCTCGACTTGAGCGGACCGGAACCCCGCCGCACCTTCCGCGACTACCTCGGCGGCGTGGAACTGCCCGAGACCTGGCAGGGGGCGGGATACCACCTGAGCAACCTGCTGGATCGGATCGCCCTGGAGCCGCTGCCGCCGCTGCCGGAAGCTCTGCAAGCGCCGGCGCCGCGACCGCCCGAGTGGGCTCCTGGCCCTGCCCAGCTGATCTATCACGCGCCGCTGGGCCTGATCGAAGGCGCCTGGCTGCAGGGCCTGACCCGAGCCGGATGCGGCGAGCAGGCGCCGGTCGCCGCCTTGCTGCGCGGCTATCTCGGCCTGCTGGGAGCAGATACAGGCCAGGCGCCGGCCCGGTTCTATCGCGGACTGCTGGCGCGCCACGGCATAGCCCTCGCCCCCACCGCCAGCGACCGTTTCAGCGCCAGCGATGCACCCGGCACCGCCGCATTCGCCCTGGGCGCGCTGCAGCTGGCGCTGGCGTATGGCTACCCGGACCGTCTCGCCGAACTGCTGGGCTACACCATAGGCTACGCCCAGAGCACTTCACCCTGGCGCTTGGCCGGGCTGGATGACCGACTCCGCGGCGCGGTGCTGCGACGATTTGCCGGCGATGTCCTGGAAGCCCTAAGACTGCTGCTGGATCAGGAGCCAGGCGCCAGCGATCGGGTACGGCGGGGCATCGCCCTGTACCGCCTGGCCGAAACCGAATATCTGCAGGCCCTGACCGAATCAGCCCGAACGCCGACGCTGGCCGAGCGGGTCGCCGGCCTCTTCGCAGCGAAAGCACCGACCGCAGCTCCGCTTCATCACCAGCCGACCCTTGCCGGACGACCGCTGCAGGACTGGCTGGGGACCGAACCCTTTGACGCCACCGGTTTTCTCGCCGCCTTTGCCGCTTCCGACTGGGTTGCGGGAGAAAAGGGCAACCGCCCATTCGACCGGCTGACCGCGTTTGGGGGGCGGATGTTCGGGGTGTTCTCCGAGGAAGAATTGGCGTGGATCGACGAATGGCTGGATGCCGGAGATGCCGCTCCCGCCGGTAGCAATGTGCTTCCTGCTCCCGTTGGAGGCCGTCCTGGCGGGGAGGTCTGCGGTTCAGCCTCTATGGGTTTCGCTGCGCCCTACCCATCCTACGTGGCTTCGCCAGTCCTTTCCCCTATTCCGGCGGCGGGCGCAACCGCACGCTTCCGCGACGACCGGCGCCGGCTGTTTCATCAACTGCTCGATCCGCCGACATTTCCCGACGGGCTGGCCGACGCCCGCCACCTGGTCGAAACGGAGCTCGCCACAGCCGGCGGGCTGGCATGGCGCAGCAAGTCGCCGATGCCCCTGGAATATTCCCCGGAGGCCTTCCGCGACTGGCTCGACGCCCGACATCGCCACCAGTTGGACGATCAAACCGCGATTCGCAAGCCCCCTAAACTGACGAGAAACGAATTCCAGTGGGGAATCGTCCAGCTGGCCCCGGCGGTGCTGGTGGACGGCTGCTGGCTCGGCCACGCCTGCCTCGCCGCCGACCAGGGCCATCCGGTCAACCGCCTGCTGTTGCGGATATGCGGCGACGAAGCCGGCAACGGCAACCCGGCCCACAACCATCCGGCCATTTACCGCAGGCTGCTGGAGTCTCTGGACATTACCGTTGCGGCCACGGCGAGTCAGGAGTTTGCACGCTCTCCGCTGTTCCTCGACGCGGCTTTCGATCTGCCCACCTTTCTGCTCGCCATCGGCCAATTTCCCAGGAGCTTTTTCCCCGAGATACTGGGCCTGAATCTGGCCATCGAGCTGAGCGGGCTGGGCCGCCAGTATCGGAGACTGGCGGAAGATCTGGAATATTGGGGGATCGACGCCACCATCGTCCGCCTGCACCAGTCCATCGACAACCTCGCATCGGGCCATGCCGCGTTGGCGGCCGAGGCGATCCGCATCCACCTGGATGACATTCGTGCTTCAATCGGCCCTGCCGGCGAAGCCCGCCAATGGCGCCGTATCCGGACCGGCTACCGGTCCCTGGAAAGCGCCACGAGGCGATTCAAGCGGGCCATGCTGTCGAGCTATGTGCAGCGGTTCTTGCTGCCCAAGGCCGTGGCGGGGTGCGTCAAAACGCTGCGGCAGATTCGACCGTGGACTGCTAGACTTCGCTCATAACGACCCTGCTCGACCCACCGGAGATTTGTCATGGCCACGACATCCGTCAACCCCAGCCAGCTCAATGCCCTCAACGACATCTACCGGGCGGCGCTCCAGGCCAAACAGGCAAAACCCGAAGACGCCCAGCAGGAACCCGCGGCAACACTGACCTCTTCCGTGAGCAAAGCCAATACACCGGAGGAAGATACCGAGCTGCAGCGCCGGGTCTCCGCAGAAGAAAACGCCCAGCAACCCCCCGGCGCCAGAGCCACCAACCTCGCCGGACAGGAATTGGGCCGCTTGATCAGCACCACGGCCTGACTCACGACTTCACCAGCCGGGGCACCCGACCGTTACCCCGGCGCGTCACCCGCACCATCCCGCAGTCTGCGCGCTCCGCAACGCCGTCGAGCAGGGCGGACGCAGCTCTCGCTTGCAGCTTTCGCTATTGACTATTCGAGCTCTTGCGTCAAAATGGCCCGGATAAGTCTCGCGGCAGTTCCCACCGAAATCCGGAGTTCACCGAGCTGAAATCCCGGCGCATGGGTCGGCAGCCGGCCAGGCCCCACGTCAGGCACGCTGTGTCGGCAACTCCGATGCGCCTCGCCTCGCAGGCAGCGCACTGCTCCAGGCGCCCATTGATCAGCCCATCCCCCTTCATGCGCGAACTCCCCCTGCTGACCATCGAAGCCGGCAAGACCGAGCGGCATTATTGGCGCGACCTGTGGCGCTACCGGGAGCTGTTCTATTTCCTGGCCTGGCGCGACATTCTGGTCCGCTACAAACAGACCGTCATCGGCATCCTCTGGGCGCTCATCCGTCCGCTGCTGACCATGCTGGTGTTCACCGTCATCTTCGGGAAGATCGCCAAACTGCCCTCCGAGGGCAATGTCCCTTACCCGATCCTGGTTTTCAGCGCCATGCTGCCCTGGCTGTTCTTCGCCAACGCCTTCAGCGATGCGGGCAACAGCCTCATCGCCAACGCCAACATGGTCACCAAGGTCTATTTCCCGCGCCTGATCATCCCGGCCAGCGCCGTGATCGTCAGCTTCGTGGATTTCCTGATCTCCTCGACCATCCTGGTCGGGCTGATGTTGTGGTACGGCCACCAGCCCGACTGGAAGATCGTCGCCCTGCCCGGCTTCGTCTTGATGGCTGCGGCGGCGGCCCTGGGGGCCGGGCTTTGGGTATCCGCCCTCAACGTGAAGTACCGCGACTTCCGCCACGTCATTCCCTTCATCGTGCAATTCGGCCTGTACATCTCGCCGGTGGGATTTTCCTCATCGGTGATCCCGGAGCAGTGGCGGCTGATCTATTCCCTCAACCCCATGGCGGGCGTCATCGACGGCTTTCGCTGGGCGCTGCTCGGCAGTTCCTCCACCCTCAACCGGGATGCCCTGCTGCTGTCCACGGGCATCATCCTGATCATGCTGCTCTCGGGATTCCTGTTTTTCCGCAAGACCGAGAAGAGCTTCGCCGATGTCATCTGATCCCCGCCCCGCCCGCTCCTCTTCGCGCCCGACCCCATGACAGCCGCCATCGTCGCCGAAGGGCTCTCGAAGAAATACCTGATCTCCCATCAGCGGGAGGTACCCTATCTCGCCCTGCGCGACGCCCTCGCGCGGGGCATCGGAAACTGCCTGAAGGCGCCCTTGCGGCCCTGGCTGCGGCGGTCGCCCGAGCTGATCCGGGAAGACTTCTGGGCATTGTCGGATGTGGGCTTTGAGATCCAGCAAGGCGACCGGGTAGGCATCGTCGGCCGCAACGGTGCCGGCAAATCCACCCTATTGAAGATCCTGTCCCGCATCGTCGAGCCCACCAGCGGACGTTTCTCGATCCGCGGCCGGGTCGCCAGCCTGCTGGAAGTCGGCACGGGCTTTCACGCGGAATTGACCGGACGGGAGAACATCTATCTGAACGGGGCACTGCTGGGCATGCGCAAGGCCGAGATCCGCCGCAAGTTCGACGAAATCGTCCAATTTGCGGAGGTGGAACGCTTCCTCGATACCCCGGTGAAACGGTATTCCTCCGGCATGTACGTGCGGCTGGCATTTTCCGTGGCCGCCCACCTGGAGCCGGACATCCTGATCGTCGACGAGGTGCTGGCGGTCGGCGACATCACTTTCCAGAAGAAATGCCTGGGCAAGATGGAATCGGTCACCGGCGGCGGCCGTACCCTGCTGTTCGTCAGCCACAACATGTCCACCGTGGCCTCGCTGTGCAACCGCAGCATCTTCCTCAAAGACGGCCGCATCGCCATGGACGGCCCGACCGATGCCGTCATCAACGAATACTTTGCCTTCCTGGACACGGCCTGCGATCTGTCCGACCGCGCCGACCGCAAAGGAACCGGCGAAGTTCGAGTGACCCGGATCAGCATCCGCGACCAGGACGGCAAGCCCCTGAATGCCATCGCGCCGGGACAGACGATCGACGTATGCCTGGCATTTGCCAACACCTCAGGGCAAGCTCTGCGGGGCATCCGGTCGATGATCACGATCCACAACCGCCAGGGGCAGCCCATCTTCAGCCAGCACAACCAGCTGTCCGACACCGACTACGGCGTCCTTCCGGAGCAAGGGGAATTCATCTGCAGAATCCCGAGGCTCCCGCTGAATTCGGCGTTTTACAAGCTCAGCTACACCATCAGTGGATTCGGCGAAAGCATCGTCCACGACCAGTTGGCCGATGCCATCGAGTTCAAGGTCGCGGGATCCGGTTTCTTTCCGAAGGCCCGCGCGCCCAACAACCACTACGGCCAGACCCTGGTGGATGGATACTGGCGGATTGGCGAGCCTGCCGATGAATCCGGCAAACCGACCCGCCCGGCGGAAGCATGATCGACGACCGCCTGCTGTTTCTGGTCTCCCAGCCCCGCGCCGGCTCGACCATGACCCAGAAAATCCTGGGCTGCAATCCGGATGTGTATACCCTGTCCGAACCCTGGGTGATGCTGCATCCGCTCTATGCGCTCAAGACCACCGGGCATGCCGCCGAGTACAATGCGGCCATCGCCGGCAACGCGGTCAGGGACTTTCTGGCCTCCTGCGAAATCGACGACAGCGTCTATTACGGCATGCTCGGCCAGGCCTACGGCAAGCTCTACGAGAGCGCCCTGAACCGGGCGGGCAAGCGGTTTTTCCTGGACAAGACCCCCCGCTATTACCTGATCATCCAGGAATTGGTCAAAGCCTTCCCCAACGCGAAATACGTCATCCTGCTGCGCAACCCCCTCGCGGTGCTCTGTTCGCTGTGTTCCAGCTATGTGAAAGGCAACTGGGCCGGTGTCGCGGAATACAAACCGGACATCCTGGCCGCACCCGCGTTGATGCTGGAGGGCCTCGAAACCCTGGGCGAACGCGCCATCGTGGTCCGCTACGAGTCCATCCTGGCCGATCCCGAGCAGCAGATCCGGCGGCTGTGCGACCGGCTCGATCTTGCTTACGACGATTCGATGATCGTCTACGGGGCAGGTCCGAACACCCAATGGCGGCTGGGCGACAAGAAGCAGGTCAATGCCACCGACCGGCCCAACCGCGACAACGCGGATGCCTGGATCGGACAACTGCAGGACCCGCAGATGTGGCGGCTGTGCAGCGACTACCTGGAAATGCTGGGCCGCGACACCCTGGCCGCGCTGGGATACGCTTACGACGAGCTGCGGGCCACCGTCGACAGCCATGCACCCCGACGGTGGCGGCTTTGGCGGACGACCCCGTTGCCGACGCTCTTGGCAAGCCGCCCGTGATCGCGCCACGGCGTACCCGCTACCATCCGTGAGCCTACCCGATTCGGCATGATTCATATCCTACTGCCCGTTCACAATCGCGTGGCCCTGACCTGCGGCTTCGTGGAATCGCTGCGAGGGCAAACCCTCAGCGATTTCCATCTGGTCCTGGTCGACGACGGCTGCACCGATGGAACGGCCAAACGGGTCCGGGCGCTGCTGCCGCAAGACAGGCTGACGGTTTTGACCGGCACCGGTGCCTGGTGGTGGGCCGGCAGCCTGGACCAGGCCTACCGGCACCTGCTGTCGGCAAGACCGCCGGATGAGGACCTCGTCCTTATCGTCAACGACGACGTGACCATAAAGCCGGACTTTCTGGAAATGGCAGCGGCGGCCTACCGGAGGGCCGAGGGCAATGCTGTTGAAATAAGCAGCCCTCTCCCCGCGGGAGAGGGCTGGGTGAGGGCAGAAGCGCCCGATGCCTCCATGCGTTCGTCGCAAGCACAAGGCGCCCAGGCCCTCACCCCAACCCCTCTCCCACGGGGAGAGGGGCTAAATTCAACGCTATTGAGGGCCGGCGGCGGCCTGGTTCTGGCCCAGCACTGGCTGCCGGAACGCGCCGTGGCGGACGAGAGCGGCGTGGCGGCCGACCTGGAAAACCTGCAGTTCCCCATCGCCCGCGAGCCGCGGCAGATCAATTGCCTGTCCACCCGCGGACTGGTGCTGAGCTGGGGGACCATGAAGGCGATCGGGGGGTTTCATCCCCGCTTGCTGCCCCATTATCTGTCGGATTTCGAATACACCCTGAGGGCCTACCGCAAGGGATATTCCTTGACCACCGACCCGGCCTTTCACCTGACCGTCAATCCGGAAACCACCGGCTATCACGGCATCGACCCGAGCATGCCGGTGTTTTCCTATCTGCGGCGGCTGTTTTCCACGAAGAGCGCACAAAACCCGTTGCACTGGACCGCCTTCGTCGTGCTGACCTGTCCGCCCCTGAAGGCGCTGAACCACGCGGCGCGGATCTGGCTCTCGGTGCTGCGAACCGCAATGGGCCTCGCGCGCCGGCAATACTTCAATGCCCATGGCTAACTCCGAAACGCCCATACACGGAGCATCGCCCGGCAGCGCGGGTGAGATAACGAACCCTCTTCCTCCGGGAGAGGGCAGGGTGAGGGCTGAAACGCCTGATGTCCCGACGAGGCCATCGCAAGTGCGTGGCGCCCAAGCCCTCACCCCAACCCATCTCCCACAGGGAGAGGGGCTAACTTCCATCGCCCCCCATCCCTCCGACGGCAGCCCCGCGCCGATCGCTTTGTTCGTCTACAACCGCCCGCGCCACACCCGCGAGACCGTGGCCGCGCTGCAGCGCAATGCGCTTGCGGCTGCCAGCGATCTCTGGGTGTTTTCCGACGGGGCGCGGTCGCCGGAGCACGAGGCAGTCGTCGCCGAGGTGCGCGCATTCATCGGGAGCATCGCGGGTTTCCGGTCGGTGACCGTGGTGGAGCAGCCCGCCAACCTGGGGCTGGCGCGCTCCATCATCGACGGCGTCAGCCGGCTTTGCCGGGAACAAGGCCGGGTCATCGTGCTGGAAGACGACATCGTGGTGTCGCCCCACTTTCTGCGCTACATGAACGACGCATTGCGGGTCTACGCCGATGAAGCAAGGGTGATGCACATTTCCGGCTACCTACTTCCCATAAGTCCGAGGGGACTCCCGGAAACCTTGTTTTACCGGGTCAGCTCCTGCTGGGGTTGGGCAACCTGGCAACGAGCCTGGCAGCATTATGAAAGGGATATTGACGCGTTGGAACGCACCATGACGCCTGAACTTCGGCACGAGTTCAATTTGAGGGGAGCTTGCAACGACTTCTGGGCTCAGGTGGAAGGCAACCGCAGCGGCCTGCTCAACACTTGGGCGATCTTCTGGTATGCGACGGTGTTTTTGCGTGGCGGCCTGTGCCTGCACCCATCCCGCGCCCTGGTCCGCAACATCGGTACTGACGGCAGCGGCATCAACAGCGGCACGAGTACCCACTTTGACACCCACATCGCAACTGCTCCGATCACCCGGTTTACCCAGGACCTGGTCGAACATCCGGTAGCGCTCCGGCGTATTCGCAGCTATTACCGGAACATTTTTCACCCCAGTCTGTTACGCCGCATAATTCGCCGCATTCGCCGAGATCTTGGCAGGGCGTAACCCGTCGTCCGCGCGCTGAGCAGTGAAAGCGGTTGCATGGTGCGAGTTGATATCGGAGAGTGAGTTCCTTCCATCAACTGGGGATGAAAGCGCAAGAGCGTTGGCGACGTCGGTCTTCG